>Ga0194138_10000651_pt1 | contig 16478 bp, 11 predicted proteins | sample TARM_MetaG_T2_14_FD_134022 | JGI IMG/M metagenome (GOLD analysis project Ga0194138, IMG submission 134022) | Freshwater microbial communities from Pennsylvania, USA, analyzing microbe dynamics in response to fracking - TARM_MetaG_T2_14 (version 2) | ecosystem: Environmental > Aquatic >...
CACTCGGTTCCGGGTGGCGTCGCGGAGCCTGATTTTCAAGGTGTCCACGCGGTCGGCCGGCAATTGCACCGTCAGCCTGGCGCCGTCTTCGTCGAAGGTTTCGCCGGTCTTGTCGGCATTCAGGGCCGCCAGTGCGGCATGCACGCTGCCCAGATCGTCGAAACCACAGGCCAACACCAGCGTGCGCATGTCGATCAGCGCCACGCGCGGCGCGGTGCGCAGGCACTCGGCCGCAGAGCCGCCGTAGGCGCGCACGAGGCCGCCTGCACCGAGCTTGATGCCGCCGAACCAGCGCGTGACCACCACCACCACGCGGTCGAAACCCTGGCCGTCGATCGCGGCGAGGATCGGCCGTCCGGCGGTCCCGGCCGGTTCGCCGTCGTCGCTGGAGCGATAGTCGCCGCCGATCCGCCAGGCCCAGCAGTTGTGGGTGGCGTCCGGGTCGGAGACCGAGCCGACGAAGGCCTGGGCGGCATGCGTGGAGTCCGCCGGTGCGGCCCGTGCGAGGAAGCGGCTGTGCTTGACCTCGATGGCAAGGGAAACCGGTGCGGGCAAGGTATCGCTCATCCGCGGCAATTCTAGGGCAGCGGGGCGGACGTGCGGTTCAATCGCAGGGTGAAGGCGGTATGCTGCAAATGCCACCGGACGGACATTCGACGTGCCGGGACGACCGGGAAACGCAAGCCGACATGCCATTCAGTCCGCAGCCAACGCCTACCATGCCGGCAGGAGCCAGTGTGCCGTGGCTGTCCTTGCAGCGCGTGGCCGATACCCTGCGGGCGCAGTTGCCGCCGGGTGCTGGCGTCGCGGTGGCCTGCAACGACTGGATGCTCGGCCTGTCCAGTGCCGTGTCCGGGGCGGTTCCGCCCGGGCGGGTGAAGGAGCTGGAAGACGTGCTGGAAGACGTCGGTGGCGGCGTGGGCGGTTTCCCGGATCTCGAATCCGGCCGCATCTGGAGCAGTGCCGACGGCAGCGCGCGTCTGGGGGTGCTCCTCAACCTTGGCGCCGAGGCGGATGATGGCGGGCACGACGCGTGGCTGCAGCTGGCCACCATTCTGGTGGATGCCTCGCTGCACGCGGCCTACGCGCATCTGCGCATCCGCAAACTGGAAAAATCCAAACAGCTGCAGCAGGCCTTGTACGAGATCGCCGACTTGGCCGGTGCCGATCTCGAATTGGGCGAGATGCTGCGGCGCGTGCATGCGGTGGTCGACTCGCTGATGTACGCGCACAACTGCTATATCGTCGAGTACGACGACGAGCAGGACACCCTGCGCTTCCTGTATTTCGCCGACGAACAGGACGGCTCGCTGTTCGACCTCGGCAGGACCTACCATCGCGGCGAATTGCCGGGCAGCCTGACGTTTGCGCTGCTGCGGCATGGCCAGCCGGTGCACGGCCCGTCGAGCCTCGTCGCGCGCGTGTTCGCCATGGACCAGCGCCCGGAGAACGCGGAGTTGACCGGCACCGACAGCCTCGATTGGCTGGGCGTGCCTTTCCGTCGCGAAGACCGGGTATGCGGCGCCATCGTGGTGCAGAGCTACGACCGCGCCAACTGCTACAGCGGCGAGGAGCAGACCTTGCTCAGCTTCGTGGCCCAGCACATCCTCACCGCGCTGGACCGCAAGCAGGCCCACGTCCAGCTCGAACGCCACGTGCAGTCGCGCACGCTGGAGCTGCAGCGCGCCAACATCGAATTGCAGGAAGAGATCATCGAGCGCCGGCGTGCGGAAAAACTGCAGGCCGCGCTTTACCGCATCGCGGAACTGGCGATCAATTCGGAAAGCCTGGACGACTTCTATGCCGAAGTGCATGCAGTCGTCGACGAGCTGATCTACGCGCGCAATTTCTACATCGCGTTGCTGACGCCGGACCGGCAGATGCTCGAATTCGTCTATTCCGCGGACGAGCACAATCGTTACCGGCCGCCGCGGCCGTTCAGCAACGGCCTGACCGAATACGTGATCCGCAAGCAGACCGCGTTGCTGGCCGACCGCGACCAGATCGACCGTCTGCAGGCCAGCGGCGAAGTGCACGGTTTCGGCGTGCGCGCGCGCAGCTGGCTCGGCGTGCCGCTGCGGATCGAGGACGAGGTGGTCGGCGTGATCACCGTGCAGAGTTACACCGACGAGATCCATTTCAGCGTGGCCGACCAGCGCCTGCTGATGTACGTCTCGCACCACATCGGCAGCGGCCTGGGGCGCCAGCGGACGCAGGAGCGCCTGCGCGCGGCTCACGTCGAATTGGAACAGCGCGTGCGCGAACGCACCGCCGAGCTGGCCAAGACCAATGCCAAGCTGGTCGCGCAGATCGGCGAGCGCATGCGTGCCGAGCAGCGCCTGACCCATCAGGCATTGCACGACGCGTTGACCGAACTGCCCAACCGCGCGCATCTGCTCGACCGGCTCAAGGGCGCGATCGAACAGGCGCGGCAGAGCCGCGAGGACGTTCCATTCGCGGTGCTGTTCCTCGACCTGGACCGGTTCAAGGTGGTCAACGACAGCATCGGCCATGCCGCCGGCGACGAACTGCTGATGGAGGTGGCGCGCCGGATCGTATCGAGCATGCGTTCGGGCGACGTGGTGGCACGGCTGGGCGGCGACGAATTCGCGATCCTGGTCGAGTCGGCCGATGGCATCGATACGGTCATGGAACTGGGGCGGCGGCTGCTCGATGCCGTCAACCAGCCGTTGTGGGTGGCCGGGCGCGAGTTGTTTCCCTCGGCCAGCCTCGGCGTGGCGGTGTGGAATGCGCGCTACGGCAGCGGCGAGGAGCTGCTGCGCGACGCGGATGCCGCGATGTACCGGGCCAAGGCCTCGGGCCGCAACCGGTGCGTGCTGTTCGACGAGGAAATGCGCGACGCGGCGATGCAGAGCCTGGTGATGGAGGCGGACATGCGCCGGGCCATCAAGAACCGCGATTTCGAGCCGTATTACCAGCCCATCGTCACCATGGAGGATGGTGCCATCATCGGATACGAGGCCTTGCTGCGCTGGAACCATCCCGAACGCGGGGTGCTCGCGCCGGCCGCGTTCATCGCGCTGGGGGAAGACAGCGGCCTGATCGAGCAGGTGGACTGGTTGTTGTACGAGCAGGTGATCGACCGCCTCGGCGATGGCGGCACGCGCTACGTGTCGGTCAACGTGTCGCCGCGGCATTTCCGCTCCGGCGATTTCGCCGAGCGCCTGCTGGCGCTGGTGGCCGAGCGCGGTGCCGATCCGGCCCGGCTGCGGCTGGAAATCACCGAGGTGGCCTTGCTCGACGATGCGCCGCGCACGCTGCGCAGCCTGCAGGCATTGCGCGAGGCGGGGATACGGGTGTTGCTGGACGATTTCGGCACCGGGTATTCGGCGCTGTCGTACCTGCAGAGGTTTCCGATTTCGGCCTTGAAGATCGACCGCAGCTTCGTGCTCGGCATCGGCGAGGATGCCGACGGTGCAGCCGAAAGCATGGGCTTGATCCGGGCGATCCTGGCGCTGGCACGCACGCTGGGCATAGACGCCATCGCCGAAGGCGTGGAAACCGAAGCGCAACGTGCGGTGCTGCTTTCGCTCGGTTGCCGCCACGGGCAGGGCTATCTGTTCGGCCGGCCGGCGCCGTGGCAGACGATGGCGGTCTGAGCCGGAAAGCCGGCTGGGCGGCTCAGTCCGCCGGAGGCGATGGCGGGACTTCGGCCGGTGTTTCGATGCGTTCTTCCACCCGCATGTGCAGGCGCCCGTCCGGCAGCCGTGCCTGCACGCGGTCGCCGGGCGATGCCTGGGCAACGGAGCGCACGAGGCGACCGTCTTCACGGGTGAGGACCGCATAGCCGCGCGCGACGGTGGCCAGCGGGCTGACCGCCTCGAGCGAGCGGGCCAGCCCCTGCACGTGCAATTGTTCCTGCCGCAGCCGCCCGGCCATTGCGGCATGGGCGCGCCCGGCGAGCATGGCGACGTGCTCGGTCAACGGCGGCAGGCGCCGCGCAGGCTGGTGCGCACGCAATGCGAGCGCGGCATGCTGCAGGCGCGCACGGCGCTGTTCGATGTCCCGACGGCCAGCCGTTTCCAGCCGCCGTCCGGCTTCCTGCAGGCGTTGCCGCAGCAAGGCCAGCCGCGCCTGCGGGCGCAGGGCATCCAGCCGCAGGGCCGCCTGGTCGGCACGCTGGGCCAGCGTGCGCAGGTGCTGGCGCTGCAGCGTCTGCAGGCGCAGGTCGAGCGCGCGCAGGCGGGCGCGCAGCTCGCTTGCATCCGGCACCAGCAGCTCGGCCGCGGCCGAGGGCGTGGGCGCGCGCAGGTCGGCGGCAAAATCGGTCAGGGTGAAATCCGTCTCGTGGCCGACGGCGGACACCACCGGCACCTGCGATGCGGCAATCGCGCGCACCAGCGATTCGTCGTTGAAGACCCACAGGTCTTCCAGCGAACCGCCGCCGCGCGCGATCAGGATGGCGTCGTAGCGGCCGCTGGCCTGGGCCGCGTACAGCAATGCGGCGATCTGCGCGGCGGCGGTGGCGCCCTGCACCTGCGCGGGCAGCAGGTCGACCTCGACCAGCGGGAAGCGGCGGCCGAGCACGCTGGCGATGTCGCGGATCACCGCGCCGGTGGGCGAGGTGATCACCGCCAGCCGACGCACGAAGGCCGGCAACGGGCGTTTGCGCGTGGCGTCGAACAGGCCTTCGGCGGCGAGCCGGGCTTTCAGCTCCTCGAACGCGCGGCGCAGCGCGCCTTCGCCGGCTTCTTCCAGCGTGTCCAGCACCAGTTGGTAATCGCCGCGTGCTTCGTACAGCGTGAGCCGGCCGCGTGCGAGCACGCGCAGGCCTTCGCGCGGCTGGAACCGCAGCCACTGGCTCTTGGGTTTGAACAGGGCGCAGCGTACCTGCGCGCGCGCGTCCTTGAGCGTGAAGTAGAGATGCCCGGAGGCCGGCCGGGTGACGTTGCCCAATTCGCCTTCCACCCACACCAGCGGGAATGCGCTTTCCAGCAGGTCGCGCGCCAGCGTGTTGAGCTGGCCGGGGGTCAGGACGCGCTCGTCGCGGCCGCTGCGGGGAAAATCATCGTGCATGGCGGGATTATCGCGCGAAGTCAGCCCGCGCCGTGGCGGGCCAGCGCCCACCGCACGTGTTCGCGCACCAGCGCCGAGGGGTGTTCGCGGCGCGACGCCAGCGCGGCCAGCACGTCGGGCGTGGCCGGTGCATTGCCCAGCGCGACGGCGATGTTGCGCAGCCAGCGCTGATGGCCGCTGCGGCGGATCGGGCTGCCTTCGGTGCGGCGCAGGAATTCGTCCTCATCCCATGCGAACAGTTCGGCCAGCGTGGCTTCGTCCAGGCGGTTGCGGGCGACGAAGCCGGGTTCGTCGGTGCGCTTGGCGAACTTGTTCCACGGGCAGACGAGCTGGCAGTCGTCGCAGCCGAAGATGCGATTGCCGATTGCTGCGCGCATGTCCTCGGGGATCGGGCCGTCGTGTTCGATGGTCAGGTAGGCGATGCAGCGGCGTGCGTCCAGCCGGTGCGGTGCGACGATGGCTTGGGTGGGACAGACTTCGATGCAGCGCGTGCAGGTGCCGCAATGCGCGGTGGCCGGCGGGTCCACCGGCAGCGGCAGGTCCACGTACAACTCGCCGAGGAAGAACCACGAGCCGCCGTGGCGGTCGATCAGGCAGGTGTGCTTGCCGATCCAGCCCAGTCCGGCATTGCGGGCCAATGCCCGTTCCAGCACGGGGGCCGAGTCGACGAAGGCGCGGTGGCCGAACGGGCCGATCTCGGCCTGCACGCGCTCGGCCAGCTTCTGCAGGCGGTTGCGCATCAGCTTGTGGTAGTCGCGTCCGAGCGCGTAGCGGGCCACGTAGGCGCGTTCGCCATCGGCCAGCGTGGCCCAGGCTTCGGCATCGTCGCGGCGGCCGTAGTCCAGCCCGACCGAGATCACCCGCAGGGTACCGGGCACCAGTTCGGCCGGGCGTTGGCGCAGCCCCGTGTGGCGGGCCATCCAGTCCATCGTGCCGTGCATGCCGGCGTCCAGCCAGGCCTGCAGCGCGGCGCGGTCCTGCCCGTCCAGCTCGATGCCGGTGATGCCGACGTGCCCGAAGCCGAGTTCGCCGGCAAATGCCCGCACCCGTCGCGCAAGCTCGGCGAGGTCCGGTTCGGCAAGTGAGCGGGCAGCAGCGGGCGGGTCCATCCGGCGAGTATAGAATCCGGCGCATGGATCACTTTTCCCCATCGCACGTCCCGCTTCATGACATCGCGGCCGCGCGCCGTCTGGATCAGGCCGCCACCGCCCTGCTCGGTGGCGATGCCTTCGTGCTGATGCAACGGGCCGGCGAGGCCGCGTGGCAGGTCGCGATGCAGCGCTGGCCGAAGGCGCGCCGCATCGCGGTGGTATGCGGGGCCGGCAACAACGGCGGCGACGGCTACGTGTTGGCCCGTTGCGTGCGTCTGGCCGGACGGCAGGTGACGGTGATCCATCCTGCCGGCGGCGGCCCGGCCACGCCGATCGCCCAGCGCGCCTGCACCGCGTATCTGGCCGCGGGCGGCGAGATCGGCCTGTTCCCCTGTGCGCTGGACAGCTTCGAGCTGATCGTCGATGCCTTGTTCGGCATCGGCCTGAACCGCGCGCCGGAAGGCGAAGCGGCGGCGCTGATATCAGCCATCGATGCCGCCGGCGTGCCGGTGCTGGCGCTGGACGTGCCCAGCGGCGTGGATGCCGGCCGCGGCATCGCGCCGGGCGTGGCGGTGCATGCCGCGCATACGGTGCAGTTCATTTCCGCGCATGCCGGCCTGTTCACGGGCGATGCGCTCGAATACCTGGGCAGCTGGTCGCTGGAGCCGCTGGACGTGCCGGCGGCGGCCTTCGATGGCGTGCTGCCGGTCGCCGATCTGCTCCATCGCGAGGCGCTGGCGGCGTGGCTGCCGCCGCGCAGGCTCAATACCCACAAGGGCGAGTCCGGGCGCGTGCTGATGGCCGGTGGCGATCACGGCAGCGGCGGCGCGGTCATGCTGGCCAGCGAGTCGGCGCTGCGCAGCGGTACCGGCCTGTTGAGCGTGGCCACCCGCGCATCGCACGTGGCGCCGCTGCTGACGCGGCGCCCCGAGGCGATGGTGCATGCCGTCGAGTCCGGCGACGCGCTCGAACCCATGCTGGTCCGTGCCGATGTCGTCGCGCTCGGCCCGGGGCTTGGGCAGGGCGGCTGGGGGCGGGACCTGTTCGCGCGGGTGCTGGCTTGCGGCAAGCCGCTGGTGCTCGATGCCGATGCCCTGAACCTGCTGGCGCAGGCGCCGCAGGCACTGGGCGATGCCATCCTCACCCCGCACCCGGGCGAGGCGGCGCGCCTGCTCGGCAGCGATACCGCGTCGATCCAGCGTGATCGCTTCACCGCGGTGCGGGCGCTGGTCGAGCGCTACCGCTGCGCGGTGGTGTTGAAGGGGGCCGGCAGTCTGGTCGCCGCGCCCGGGCAGGCCGTGCGGGTGATCGGCGCCGGCAATCCGGGCATGGCGGTGGGCGGCATGGGCGACCTGCTGACCGGCGTGGTGGCCGCGTTGCGCGGGCAGGGCTTGTCCGCCTTCGATGCGGCCAGTGCCGGCGCGCTGCTGCATTCGCTGGCCGGTGATGCGGCAGCCGGCGAACTCGGCCAGCGCGGGCTGCTGCCCTCGGACCTGCTGCCGCATCTGCACCGGCTGGCCAACCCGCGCCGGGCCTGAATCCGCTTGCCGGACCAGGCTGGGACCGCACGGCGAAGGACTTTAGACTGGCCGCATGCATCTCCATCTTCCCGACGCCCACGCCACCGACGTGCTCGGTCATGCATTGGCCGCCACCCGGCCGCAACCGGCCGTGGTGCATCTGCACGGCGATCTCGGCGCCGGCAAGTCCACGCTGGCCCGCGCCCTGCTGCGCGCACTGGGCGTGACCGGTACCGTGCGCAGCCCGACCTACACGCTGGTCGAGCGCTACCCCGTCGAAGGTGGCGAGGCATGGCACCTGGATCTGTACCGTATCGGCGACCCGGGCGAGCTGGATTTCCTCGGCCTGGACGAAGGCGGGGCCGTGCTGTGGCTGGTCGAATGGCCCGAGCGCGGCCGCGGTGCCACGCCGGCCGCGGATCTGGACATCCGCCTGGCCATCGACGGCGATGGCCGGTCCGCCGAATTGATTGCCGGCAGTTCCACCGGCCAAGGCTGGCTCGGTGCGCTGGTCCACAGGCCCGACTTGCGGCCCCTAGTTGCCAAGTGACCGAAGGAAAGTGGGGCAGGTTGCGGATTCGCAAGGAAAAAGTTCTTGCAATCCCGTGATCGCGGTGCTTGAATCGCCGCCATGAACATGGGGAAGGCCCATTCAGGACTGTGGAAGGCGTGCCTTGCGCTCGCCTGCGTGCAGTCATGGGCCGCTGCCGCAGGCGAGGTGAAGCAGGTCCGGCTCGACGCCGGCCCCACTGGCACGCAGGCGGAAATCCGGATGGCGGGTGCAGGCGGTTTCACCACGCTGAACCTGTCTGATCCGGCGCGGCTGGTGGTCGATCTTCCGGCCTCCAGCGCGGTGCGCGGGTTGTCGATGCCGGTGGGGACCGGCCTCGTCAAGTCGGTGCGGACCGGCCATCCGGTACCGGGAACCTTGCGCATCGTGTTCGATCTGGCCGCGCCGGTCATGGCGCCCAAGCCGCGGATGGAGCAGGGGGCCGGGGAAAGCCGCCTGCTGATCGAGTGGCCCGGCGACGGCCCTGCCACCGCTGCCGCGGGCAAGGCCGCCGTGCCTGTGCCGGCTCCTGACCAACCGTCGGTGAACCTGTCCGAAGCCCGCCGCGCCACGGCGGCGCTCAGTGCCAACGCCGCCATGCAGGCCGCGCAGCCCCCTTCGCCCCAGGCCATCCTGAATGGACAGGTCGATGCGGCGTCTTCGCCGACGTCGGCGACCCACACGGTCCGGCCGGCGGGTGTCGCCACGAACCCGGCAGCGGGTACATCCATGCCTGCCACGGGCAATCCGGCGGCCGCCGCACCGGTGGCTCCGCTTCGCGACGCCGTCGCCGAAGAACCCAAGCCGTTGCCGATCCCGCCGGCACTGGCCGTGCGCGCGGGCATACGCCCGCTGGTGATCGCCATCGATCCGGGCCATGGTGGCCAGGACCCGGGCGCGATCGGCCCGAGCGGCAAGCAGGAAAAGAACGTCACGCTGGCCATCGGCCGCGAACTGGCGCGGCAGATCAACGCCACGCCCGGCCTGAAGGCCTACATGACCCGTGATACCGACGTGTTCATCCCGCTGCCGATGCGCGCCAAACTGGCCCGCGCCGCCAAGGCGGACATGTTCATCTCGATCCACGCAGATTCGGCCGAGAACCGCAGCGCCACCGGCTCGTCGGTATTCGTGCTGTCCACCAAGGGCGCGTCCTCGCAGCGCGCGCGCTGGCTGGCCGACAAGGAAAACTCGGCCGATCTGGTCGGCGGCGTGCGCCTGCAGAAGACCGACAACACGCTGGCTTCGGTGCTGATCGACCTGGCCCAGAGCGGCCACATGAAGGCGTCCGAGGACGTGGCCGGGCGCGTCCTCAACCGGCTCGGCCGGGTCGGCGACAACCACAAGTCCGAGATCGAACGCGCCAACTTCGCCGTGCTGCGCACTTCGGACATGCCGGCGATGCTGGTGGAGACCGCCTTCATCTCCAACCCCGACGAAGAGCGCCGCCTGACCAGCCCGGACTACCAGCGCCAGCTGGCCTCGGCCGTGCTCGGCGGCGTCAACGACTACTTCACCCGCCAGCCGCCGCCCGGCACGATGTACGCCGCGCGGGCACAGGCTGATGCGGCGGCGGCCTCGGGTGGGCGCACGGGCGGCGGCAGCCCGTAAGCGTGTGCCGGCGGCGCGGGCGCACCTGTCCCGGTCGGCTATCATCGAAACCCGTTTCCCGATGGCGCCGTGGCGCCCGATGCCGTGCCGATCCGCCAGCTTCCCGACACCCTCATCAACCAGATCGCCGCCGGCGAGGTCATCGAACGCCCCGCGTCGGTGGTCAAGGAGCTGGTCGAAAACGCGCTCGATGCCGGCGCCCGCCGCGTCGACATCGACCTGGAAGAAGGCGGTGTCCGCCTGATCCGCATCCGCGACGACGGCGGCGGCATCGCGCCGGACGAGCTGCCGCTGGCAGTGTCGCGCCACGCCACCAGCAAGATCGCCTCGCTGGACGATCTGGAAACCGTGGCCACGCTCGGCTTCCGCGGCGAAGCCCTGCCGTCGATCGCCTCGGTCAGCCGCTTCGCGCTGGCTTCGCGGCGGCCCGACGATGCGCATGGCGCGGTGCTGGAGGTGGACGGCGGCCGGATGGGCGACATCGCGCCCAAGGCCTTGCCGCCGGGCACCACCGTGGAAGTGCGCGAGCTGTTCTACAACGTGCCGGCGCGGCGCAAGTTCCTGCGCGCCGAACGCACCGAGCTGGGCCACATCGAGGAATGGCTGCGCTCGCTGGCGTTGGCCCGCCCAGACGTGGAGCTGCGCGTCAGCCACAACGGCAAGCCCTCGCGCCGTTACAAGCCCGGCGACCTCGTGTCCGACCTGCGTCTGGGCGAGACTCTCGGCGAGGACTTCGCCCGCCAGGCGCTGCGCGTGGACCACGAAGGCGCCGGCCTGCGCCTGCACGGCTGGATCGCCCAGCCGGCGTATTCGCGTGCCAGCGCCGACCAGCAGTACGTCTACGTCAACGGCCGCAGCGTGCGCGACCGCAACATCGCCCATGCGGTGAAGCTGGCCTACAGCGACGTGCTGTTCCACGGCCGCCAGCCGGCCTATGTGCTGTTCCTCGAACTCGACCCGGCGCGGGTGGACGTGAACGTGCACCCGGCCAAGCACGAGGTGCGTTTCCGCGACAGCCGGCTGGTGCACGATTTCGTCTACCGCACGCTGCAGGACGCGCTGGCGCAGACCCGGGCCGGCAGCCCGGCGGGCGTTGCCGACGGCATGGAACCGGCGCAGATGCCGGCCGTCGGCACTGCCGCCGGAGCAACGGTGATGCCGGGTCCGGCGGGTTCGGGATACGGTCCGGCATGGCGGCCGAGCCAGTCTCCGCTCGGTCTGCGTCTGAACGAAGCCCCGGCCGCCTACGCACGGCTTTACGGAGCGTCGGCCGGTGCCGATGTCGGCGCGGCGACAACCGGCGCGGTTTTGCCGGCGGCGTATCCGCCGCCGTCGGGGCCGGATGCCATGCCGGCCCCACGCCCGCTGCCCGAAACCGGGCAGGACACGCTGCCGCCGCTTGGCTACGCCATCGCCCAGTTGCACGGCATCTACATCCTCGCCGAGAACGCCGACGGCCTGATCGTGGTGGACATGCATGCCGCGCACGAGCGCATAGGCTACGAGCGGCTCAAGGCGGCGCATGACGGCATCGGCCTGCATGCGCAGCCGCTGCTGGTGCCGTTCGTGCTGGCGGTATCCGAGCGCGAGGCCGACGTCGCCGAGCGCGAGGCGGCCACGCTGTCCGCGCTCGGCTTCGACGTCACCCGCAGCGGCCCGCAATCGCTCAGCGTGCGCAGCATTCCGGCGCTGCTGGCCAATGCCGAGCCCGAGGCACTGCTGCGCGACGTGCTGGCCGATCTGCGCGAACACGGCGAAAGCCTGCGCGTGGCCGGCGCGCGCGACGAATTGCTGGCCACGATGGCCTGTCATGGTGCGGTGCGCGCCCATCGTCGGTTGACCTTGCCGGAGATGAATGGCTTGTTGCGCGACATGGAAGCCACCGAGCGTTCAGGGCAATGCAACCACGGCCGCCCGACCTGGGCGCATTTCACGCTGGCGCAGATCGACCAGTGGTTCCTGCGGGGGCGATGACGCGATGAGGCATGCAATGAGCTACGGGATGACATGGAGTTTGGTGCTGGTCGCGGCGATGTCGCTGGCCGGCTGCAAGCAGGAACAACCAGCCATCAAGCCGGCAGAGGCATCCGATCCGGCATTCCTTGCCGACAACGCGATCTGGCGGCAGCAGCGGCAGAAGGAACTGACCGCTCCGGATGGCTGGACCAGCCTGGTCGGCCTGCACTGGCTGGAGCTGAAATCGCATTACGTCGGCAGCAGTGCGGGCAGCGGCATCCGCCTGACGGTGGGGCCGGCGAAGCTGGGCATGGTGGACCGCGAGAGCGGCAAGGTGTGGTTGGTGCCCGAGCGCGGCGTGGCGCTCACGCTTGACGGCAAGCCGTTCAAGGGCCGCGTGCGCCTGCTGACCGACCGTGAAGACGGCGGCCCGAGCGCGCTCGGCTTCGATGGCGGCAAGGGGCAGCTGACGGTGATCCAGCGCGGCGACCGGCAAGCGCTGCGGGTCAAGCATGCCGATGCCTTTGCCCGTACCCTTTTCACCGGGCTGGACTACTGGCCGCTGGACAAGCACTGGCAACTCGAAGGCCGCTTCGTGCCGCACGAGGCCGGCAAGACCATCCCGGTCGTGGACATCGTCGGCATCACCACCGCACAGCCCAATCCCGGCGTCGTGGAGTTCGCCCGCGACGGCAAGACCTGGCGCATCGAAGCCCTCGCCGATGGCGCCGACGGCAAGCTCTTCCTCGTGTTTGCCGACCGCACCAGCGGCCACGGCAGCTATCCGGCCGGGCGATTCCTCGATGTCGATGCGCCGGGCAAGGACGGCAAGGTGCTGCTGGATTTCAACCGCGCCTACGACCCGCCCTGCGCGTTCACGCCGTTCGCCACCTGCCCGTTGCCGCCGCCGGAGAACCGGCTCGACCTGCGCATCGACGCGGGCGAGAAAGCCTATGCCAAGCCCGCGGAAGGCTGAGGGCCTGTTCCCGATCTTGCCACGCTTGCCAGACGGTGCGCGCGCGGTGCTCGCCGTGCTCATGGGGCACATGTCCGCTGCGCCTGCCGCGCTTCAGCGCACGCCTGCTGGAGGCGCTCGCAACCGATCGGGAAAAGGGTTCGAGAGTGCGCCGATGGGCCTGTTCAAGCGTGTCACCATCCGCGGCCTGTGTCTGGCGGTGTTGCTGGTTTCGCTCCTGGCGGACGTGCCGATGGCCAACGCGCGCGATGGCGCTTCCGCGGGTCCGCCGGTGCCGCTGCTGTGGAAAGTGCAGGGCGCCGACGGGCAATCGGTGTGGCTGCTGGGTTCCTTCCATCTGCTCACCGCAGCGGATTACCCGCTTGCGCCCGAGGTCGATGCCGCGTTTGCCGACGCGCGGCGCGTGGTGTTCGAGCTGCCGCCGGACGAAGCCAACTCGCCGGCCTTGCAGGCCGCCATGCTGCAAGCCGCCACGCGCAAGGCGGGCAGTAGCCTGCAGGACGAGTTGGATGCCGATGCCTGGCGCAAGCTCGGTGACTGGTGCGCACGCAACGGCATGCCGCTGGAGGCGATGGCGAACTACAAACCGTGGTTCGTGGGCCTCACGGTCAGCATTGTCTCGATGACCCGGCAGGGCTTGCAGCCCGAACTAGGTCTGGATCGCCACTTCATGGCCGCAGCGACGAAGGCCGGCAAGCCGACCGCCGGGCTAGAAACCGCGAACGAACAGATCGCTCTGCTCGACGGGATGAGCTCTGCCGAGCAGGCGCAGATGTTGTCCGAAGCGCTGGACCAGGAGATCACCGGCGACGACGAAAGCCGCCAACTGCACGCGCTGTGGCGGCGTGGCGATGCGGACGCACTGTGGAACGGCATGGCGAAGAAGATGCAGCTCGCCTATCCGGCGCTGTACCGGCGCATCAACGTCGAGCGCAACGACCGCTGGCTGCCCGAGGTCGAGCGCTACCTGCGGGACGGGCAGGGCGATACGCTGGTGGTCGTGGGCAGCCTGCATCTGTTGGGCGGCGATGGCGTGGTCGAGAAGCTGCGCGCCCGCGGGTATGCGGTGCAGCGGATCTGCACGACTTGCCACTTTTAAACCAGAACAGAGGAAGAAATTCATCATGTCAATGCAACAGGCTCTGCTGGAGCGCAGGTATGCCGATGCGATACAGGCATTGAACCAACGTGACTGGGCAAAGGCCTTCTCTCTTGCCAGTGACCTTCAGCCGCATGTGCCGGGGCATGCCGGCGTACTTTTCGTCATTGGGGTCGCGGCACTGGAGTCAGGGAAGATCAAGGACGCGTTCCGCAATCTGCTGCAAGCCACCCAGCTCAATCCGTCTCGTCCCGACTATGCGGCACAGTGGGCACGGGTCTTGCTGATGTCGCACATGCAGAAAGAAGCGATCGAGCAGGCCGAGAGGGCGATGGCTCTGGAACCTTCCGATCCGATGACCTTCAACACGCTCGCGGTGATCTTTGCGCGTGCCAATGCCCAATCCCGTGCGGTAGTGGCATATCGACGCGCCATCCAGATGGTTCCTGGGCAACCGGATCTGCATTTCAATCTGGCCGTTTCGCTTATGGCCACCGGGGCCATTCGGGAGGCAACGGACGAGTGCGAAACCTGCATTCGGCTGATGCCTCAATACTGGCGTGCGCATTTGACCTTGGCCCAGTTGAATCGTCAGACCGAAGGCAGCAATCACGTCGAGCGGCTTCAGATGCTGCTTTCTTCTGCAGGTGAGCAGGATGCTGAAGCGATCCTGTATCTCAACCTTGCGTTGGAGAAGGAACTGGATGACCTCGGGCGTTATCTCGACGCGTATCGCTGCCTGACGGCAGGCAAGGGGGCATGGCGGCGGCGAAGCGGATATTCGTCCGTGCGTGACAGTGAATTGTTCACCGCAATCAAGGAGACGACGGCAACCATGCCGCTGCTCTCCTACGGATACGATACGGAGGAGCCCATATTCGTCATCGGCATGCCGCGCACTGGTACCACGCTGGTCGAACGAATTCTGTCATCGCACTCGGCGGTGTTGTCCGCAGGCGAATTGTCCAGCTTTCCGGTCGCTTACAAGCGCGCCAGCGGTATCCGTTCCGAATCCGTGCTGGATGTCGCTTCCGTGCGTGCCGCCGCCGACATGGACTGGGCGGCGCTTGGTCGCTCCTATCTCGAAAGCACGCGGCCGATCACTGGGGCACTTCCGCGGTTCATCGACAAGTTGCCGCTGAATTTCCAGTATGCCGGTTTCATAGCGCGTGCGCTCCCGCGGGCAAAGATCATTTGCCTGCGTCGCAACGCCTTGGACACCTGCATCGCCAATTTCCGTCAGCTGTTCACGATGACTTCGCCTACGTTCGATTATTCCTTCGACATACTGGACGTGGGGCGCTATTACCTCATGTTCGATGATCTCATGCGGCATTGGCACGAAGTAATGCCGGACCGCATTCTCGAGGTCGATTACGAGGCCATCGTTGATGATCAGGAGTCCATGACCAGAAAAATGCTGACGCACTGTGATCTGGATTGGGAAGACTCGTGTCTCCATTTCGAGGAAAATGCAGCTCCCGTCTCCACGGCGAGTGCCGTGCAGGTACGGTCCCCGATCTATCGCTCATCGCTGGGTCGATGGAAGCGTTACGGTTCCGAACTGGAGCCACTACGCCAACTGCTTGTCGAAGGCGGCGTCCAAGTGCCGCCCTGATGCTTGGCTTCAGGGCGGAGCAGGCTTCACCATCACGATGCAGTCCACCGGGCAGGGTGGGATGCACAGTTCGCATCCGGTGCACAGCTCATCGATGACGGTATGCATGAACTTGGCGCCGCCGACGATGGCGTCCACCGGGCAGGCCTGGATGCACTTGGTGCAGCCGATGCAGTCGGCCTCGACGATCTCGGCCACCCTCGGTGGTATGTGCATGCCGCGGCTGCGGTCGTAAGGCGCGGGGGGCACTGCCAGCACGTCGGCCAGCGCACGTGCGCCCTCGTCGCCACCGGGCGGGCAGCGGTCGATGCCGGCTTCGCCGCGGGCCATCGCTTCGGCATACGGGCGGCAGCCATCGAAGCCGCACTGCCCGCATTGCGTCTGCGGCAACAGGCGGTCGAGGCGTTCGGTCAGTTCGGCAGCGGAAGTCATCGGGGCGTGGCGAAACGGTGGCGGATGGGGAATTGTCGCGCGCGGCATCAGGCGATGCGCCGGCCGCGATACCAGCGCTCGTGCGCGAGGGCCAGCATCGGCCGGTCCTCGCGGCTGTCGCCATGGGCGTGGATGCGGGCATGGCGCGACAGATCCCCGCAGTGCGCGCGGATGGCTTCGGCCTTGTCCGTGCCGATGTCGTGGCCGTTGTACCGGCCGGTCAGCCGTCTATCCCGAGCATCGAGCCGGTTGCACAGCAGTTCCATGCCGTGCAACCGGCACCATGGCGCGAGGTAAAGATCGAGCGAGGCCGATACCAGCACCAGCCGATGGCCTTGCGCGCGATGCCGGTCGATGCGCTGCATCATGTCCGGTCGAAGCATCGCCGGCAGTTCGTCGCGGGCGAAGCATTCGCCGCGATGGGCAATTTCCGCCGCATCGCGGCCAGCGAAAGCCACCAGCGTCGCGCGCCGTCGCAATTGCGCCGCCGACACCAGACCGAGGCGGTAACCGGCCAGCCAGGGGCCGATGGTCCAGCGTGCACGACTCCGTTGCTGCGGCGTGGCGATGCGTCGCAGAAACCGGCCA
>Ga0194138_10000652_pt1 | contig 16474 bp, 19 predicted proteins | sample TARM_MetaG_T2_14_FD_134022 | JGI IMG/M metagenome (GOLD analysis project Ga0194138, IMG submission 134022) | Freshwater microbial communities from Pennsylvania, USA, analyzing microbe dynamics in response to fracking - TARM_MetaG_T2_14 (version 2) | ecosystem: Environmental > Aquatic >...
CAGCATTAGGAGCGCATATGGCTGTCCGTTACGAAACCATTTACGTCGACGATCTCGATGGCGCCGAAATAGAAGACGGCCGGGCTGAAACGATCGAGTTCGCCTTCGACGGCAAGACCTACACAATCGACCTGGGTGAACAGAACGCCGCCGCCTTCCGTGAGGCCATTCAGCCGTACCTCGCGGCGGCCCGCCCGGCGGACAACGGCAAGAAGCGTGCAGCAAAGACCTCCCGCCGCTCGAGCTCCTCGAGCACCACGGGCGAGACGGCGAAGATCCGGGCGTGGGCCCGGGACAACGGCTACACCGTGTCGGACCGCGGCCGCATCCCCGCCGACATCCTCGAGGCGTACAACGCGTCGAACTGACCGCAGAGCTGCACTACGCCAGGGCCCGGCCCTCGAACACCTTCGGGGGCCGGGCTCTTCCGCGTGCATGGCGCGGAGGCGGGTCGGGCGGCTGCGCAGCGAACTGCTGCACCTTGATGGGGCGGCAGCACAGTTGGGGCATGCCAGTCGCACCGCACACCAGCACGGAGGAGCACGCCATGGACACCATCACCGACACCCGCACCTTCACCTTCGAGGGCACACCCATCAACCCCGAGCACCCCGACTTCGGCGGCGCCCCGGCGTTCACCTCCGCCACCGGCCTGGACGAGGTTCGCTCTCGCATCGACACCGTCTTCGAGGGCAAGGAGCTGCCGTGGCGCCAGGTACTCTCCCTGGCCGGCACCTACGGGGTCGTGTTCCGCCCCGACGACGTGAACGGCACGCTCGCCGGGATCGCCGACCGACTCGCTGTCGGTGCAGGCGTCGCGGTGCACGACGATGACGAAGTCCTGCAGATCATGCGGACGTCCTGAACTGCACTGTTTCGCACAGAAGTCCGCGCCATCGAATAGCCGCGGGCTTCGTTGATGGTCTCGGTCAGTCGTGGCGGGCGCCCATGAGGTGCAGGATTGTGTGGACGGTGTCGTCGTCGAGGCTGTAGCGCTGGCCGCGCCGGTCGTTGGGGTCGGGGTCGGCGCGAACCCAGCCCTGGTCGCGCAGTACGCGTAGGGCCTGGGAGGCGGCGTTGCGGGTGATGCCGGCGGCGACGGCGAGCTCGGTGACGGTGGCAACTCCCGGGCCGGCGTCGTGCATGTGCGCCAGGAGGGCCAGTCGGGTGGGGTGGCCGAGAAGGTCGAACCGGGACGCCCACTCGGGCAGGTCGAGTTCCTGTCGGGCGTGAACGTGGGCGTGGGTCATGGCGGGGCTCCTTGCCGGGTGCTGGCCCAATGCTCACACGGGCCCGTATCGGTGCGGCGTCTGCCGACACGACCTACCGATACGCTCCCGGATAGGTGTCGAAGTGGACACCTACATCGGAGTACACACGCCCATAGAGGAGCACCCCGCGATGCGGACACCCCTGGCTGTTGCCTGCGCAGCGCTCGCCCTGCCGCTGGCCCTGTCCGGCTGCACCACCCCGGCCGGCACTGCGACCGCCACTGGGCAGCTCGTCCTGGCCACGACCGACGACCTGGGGGAGTTCAACCCGGTTGCCGGCTACTCCTCCAACGGGGTGTCGCCGCTGTATGAGGGGCTGTTGCGCCCGGCCGCGGCCGATGACACGAAGCTGCCTGCGCTGGAGCCGGCGTTGGCCGCCGAGGCCCCGCAGGTCAGCGACGATGGCCGTACGTGGACGGTGCGGCTGCGTGACGGGGTGCGGTTCCACGACGGCACCGACCTGGACTCTGCCGATGTGGCCGCCACCTACCGTGCGGTGCTCGACCCCGCTTCGGCGTCCCCGATCGCCGACGATTACCAGCTCATCGACCGCATCGACACCCCTGACCGGCTGACGGTGCAATTCCACCTGGACGCCCCGAACCGCGAGTTCTCCTCCCGGCTCCTGCTTGGCGTGGCCCCCAGTGAGCGGCTGACCGGCGGACCGGCCACCGATTCGGACCTCAACACCGACCCGGCCGGCACCGGCCCGTTCCTACTCGAGCAGCTCTCGCCGACCGAAGCGATCCTGGCCGCCAACCCCGGCTACCGGGACGGGGTCCCTGAACTGGACACGGTCGTGCTGCGCTCAGTTCCCGACGACAACTCCCGTGCCCAGCAACTACTGGCCGGGCAGGTTCATGGAGCCGCTCTGCCGCCGCGGCTGGCCGACAGCATTGACGGCCGCGACGGAGTCACCGTGCAGTCGGTCAACTCCGCCGACTGGCGTGGGATGTCGCTACCCGCCAGCGACCCGTTCGCCGGCGACCCGGCCGCGCGGCTCGCCCTGAACACCGCAGTGGATCGCCAATCGCTCGTCGACACGGTTCTCGCTGGTCACGGCGACCCCGCCACCACGCCGATCACCGACGCCTACCCCGAATACACGCCGGTCGCGTTCGGGCCGGCGGACCCGCACGCTGCCCGCGACGAGGCGTCACGGCGGCTGTCCGACGCCGGCTGGGCGCCCGGCCCTGACGGGATCCGGGTGCGCGACGGGCAGCGCGCCGAACTGACGGTGGCGTACCCGGTCAACGACAGCCTGCGCCGAGAGCTGGCGTCGGCGTTCGCCGACCAGATCCGGCCACTCGGCGTTGACGTCACCCTGTGGGGAGCGTCCTGGGACGAGATCGAAACCCGCGCCGAGCAGGTGGCGATCATGCTCGGCGGTGGAGACAACCCGTACACCGTCGACACCCAAGCCCGCCGCGCCCTGCACTCGCGCACATCCAGCTCGGGTCCGTTCGACAACCCGGGCAGCTGGTCCAACCCCGACATCGACAAGGCCCTGGACGCGCTGACCGATCCGGCCAACACCCGCAGCCCACGCGAGCTGTACCAGCAGGTCCAGCAGGCATACGGCGACGACCCGGGCTACGTCATCTTGGCCACCCTGCGCCACACCTACGCCACCCGCGACACCGGCCACTCCGGGCCCGCGCCGATCCTCGAGCCGCACGCCCACGGCGTCACCTGGGGGCCCTGGTGGTCACTGGGCCAATGGACGGCGAACCAGTGATCCGCCGGCTGGGGGAGCGACGCAGCGACCTGCTGACGTTGACCGCGCGGCGGGCCGCCATCTCGCCGCTGATCGTGGCCGCGGTGACCGCGGCGGCGTTCGCGCTGGCCGCGGTGTCTCCGCTGGACCCGCTAGCCGCCTACCTCGGCGACAGCTACCAGTTCGCCGGGGCCGCCACCCGGCACGCCGCGGCGCAGGCGCTGGGGGCGGACGCCCCGTGGTGGCAGGCGTGGTGGCACTGGATCGTCAGCGCCGCCGGCGGAGACGCCGGTATCTCGCACACCTACCGGCAACCGGTGAGCACGGTGCTGGGCGAGCGGCTGCCGTGGACGCTGCTGCTGTCCGCGGCCGGACTCGGGGTGGCGTTGCTGCTCGCGGTGGCCGGCGGTCTGGTGGCGGCGCTGCGGCCGGGCGGAATCGTGGACCGGGCCGTGGCCGCGGTCGCGGTGCTGGCCTCGACGGTGCCGACGTTCGTGATGGCGTTGGCGGTGGTGGCGGTGTTCGCGGTGACCTGGCAGGTGCTGCCGGTGTCGGGGGCGTGGGCGCCCGGCCACGCGCCGACGGTGGCCTCGACCGCGACGCACCTGGTGCTGCCGGCGCTGGTGCTGGCCGTCTCGCAGGTGCCGTGGATGCTGTTGACCACGCGGCAGGCGGTGCTGGAGGCCGTGGAGTCGATGCCGGTGCGGCATGCGCAGGCCCGCGGCCTGGGCTGGTGGAGGGTCCTGTCCGGGCATATCGCCCCGGTGTCGTGGGCCCCGCTGATCGCGCTGACCGGCGCCCGCCTGCCGGAAGTGATCGTGGGCGCCCTGGTGGTGGAGGAGGTGTTCGCCTGGCCCGGCCTGGCGGCGGCCACCGTCGACGCCGCCCTGGGCGCGGACCTGCCGCTGCTGGCGGCGGTGACCGCCCTGTCGGCGCTGGCGATCGTTGCCGGCACCTGGCTCGCGGACTGCGCCCTGATGCTGGCCGACCCGAGAGTGAGGGTCGATGCCTGATCGTCTGGGCCGCTGCACCGTCGTGGGCCGGTGTGACGCTAGGGCCACTGCCGACAACGAAGGGAGCGCCGTGAGCCTCACTGACCGCCTACGCAAGATCACAGCGACGATCGCACGTCACCGCCACGATTGGACGATCACCCCGAGCATCGCCGGGTGGTCGGTCTGGCAGTGCCAGTCGTGCGGGGAGCAGGCCATCGGATGAACGGCAACGCAGACTGGAGATGGCAGCGATGACCACCGTATTTTTCACCGCTGACCTTCACCTCGGACACCAGCTCGTCTCCGACGTCCGCGGGTTCGACACCGTGGAGGAGCATGACCGGGCCGTCATGGGCGGCCTCGTGGCTGCGGTCGGCAAGGGGGACACCCTGTGGGTCCTCGGTGACATCTCCGCAGGTGGCAGCGCCGGTCAGCGCCGCGCATTGGCACTGATCAACGAGGCCCTCGTCGAGACGGGGCGCACCGTTCACCTGATTCCCGGAAATCACGACGGCGTGCACCCGCTGCACCGCAACGCCCTCAAGTGGGACGCCGAATACCGGCAGGTCTTCGCGTCAGTGCAGCCGTTCGCTCGACGCCGGATCGCGGGCCGCAACGTGTGGCTGTCGCATTTCCCGTGGAAGGGGGGCGGCGACCACACCGACCTCGACCGCTACGAGACCGTTCGGCTGAGCGACGACGGCACGTCGTGGCTCCTTCACGGACACACCCACAGCCTCGCGGCCATCGACTACGAGCGCCGTCAGCTCCACATCGGACTAGACGCCTGGGACCTGTCTCCCGTGCCGCTCGAGGCGATCGCGGACCTGATCGGCGCCACCTCAGCGGGAGAGTCAGCGTGAGTGCGGTGTCGACGCGGCCCCGCATCCGGCCGCACCGCCTACGCCCGGCCGGCCGCGCCTGTCCGGCAGCACCTGCACGGCATCGCCTGTCGCCGTCGACGAGGCAGCGGGCCACGACGACACCTGCCCAGCTGGCACGTCACTACTGCTGCACCCCTGTGCGGCCGGGGGAGCGTGGAGCCATCACGCACCGCGATCTGGAAGGCGCCGACATGCACACTCCGACCCTGTTCCCCCCGACCCGTCTCGACCCGCGCATCGTCGTCGCCACCGCCGATCCCACGCCTCGCGATACGCGAGCGCTGGACGCCGCCCACGACGACACCGTGCTGTTCTCCCGCCCGAGGATGAAGCGCGTGACACTGCGCGAGGTCGCCCCGCCGACCGGGGAGTTCGTCGAGTACCTCTTCGCCGAGTGGTGCGACGAGGAGATCACCGACTGGGCCACCGAGAACCTCGAGCAGGTCGCCCAGATCCGCGCCTCGGCCTACACCGGCCTGGCCGCCACGCTCGACTGGCCAGACCTGCTCGAAGACGCCCACAACCGCGCGATGGGCCGCGGCACCACCGTGCGCAGCGAGATCGTGCAGATGCTCGAAGCCGAGACCAAGAGCGCCGCCTGCGCAGCTATCTACGCCGCCGTCGCCCAGAAGGCCCGGACCTAACCCGATGCGAGGAGACCCGATGCCCACGCCAACCAAGCCGCTCCGCCGGGAGGGCGTCGGCCGGCGCGCGTTCCTGTCCGGCGCCGTTCTCTCCGCCCTCGCTGGCTACGCGGTGCTGTGGCCGGTGCTGGCTCCTGCCGGCTGGGCCGACTCGGACTACCAGCGGGCCCGCTCCGGGCCGTCGTGGCCGCACTTGATGGGCACCGGCCATCTCGGCCACGACGTGTCAGTGCGGGTCGCTGAGGCCCTCCAAGTGTCGCTGGCGGTCGCTGTGGCCACCGCGGTGGGCGCCACCCTGATCGGGCTGCTGGTGGGGGCCGCAGCCGCCGCGTTCGGTGGCCGGGTCGACGCCGCGCTGATGCGGGTCACCGACACCGCCGCCGCGGTGCCGCACCTGCTGGCCACCATCGTCGTCGTCGCCATGTTCCGCGGCTCGGTGACCGCCATCGTCATCGCGCTGACGCTGACGCACTGGACGACCCTGGCCCGCATCGTGCGCGCGGAAACGCAGAAGGTGATGGCCTCCGACTACATCGCCGCCTCGCGGACCGCCGGCGCCTCCCGAGCCCAGCTCATGCGCCACCACATCGTCCCGGCCGTCGCCCCGCAGGCAGGGATCGCCGTGGTGATGATGGTGCCGCACGCCATCTGGCACGAGTCCACGCTGTCGTTCCTGGGCATCGGCCTGGCCCCGGAACAGGCCAGCCTCGGCACGCTCATCGACTCCGCCAGCGCCGGACTGCTCGAGGGCCAGTGGTGGGCGCTCGCAGCCCCCGCCGCCGTCTTGGTGGCGGTCACCGCGGCGCTGGCAGCGCTGCGCCCCGCAGTGGACCGCCCCCGCCGCCGGCGAACACTCCTGTGGGGTCGCCGGCAGGTGCCGGCCAGCCGCCGGCCAGGGACCGGACTGCAGGTGCGCAACCTGACCGTGGACATCGACAGCACGCACGGCCCGGTGCGCGCCCTCGACGGTGTGACCCTGCGCGTGGACGGCGGGCAGCTGCTCGCCGTGGTCGGCCCATCCGGGGCCGGCAAGTCCACGCTGGCCCACGCGATCTCGGATCTTCTACCGACCGGGGCGACGATGACCGGGCACCTGCAGTCAGGCCCGGTCGGGTTCGTGCCCCAAAACCCCGGATCGGCGTTCACTCCGACACGGCACCTTCGCAGCCAACTGGCTGAGATCAGCGCCGCCCACCACAACGCGGCCACGGTGGACCAGCTGTGCCACAGGGTGGGTTTGGGCCCCGACCTGGTCGACCGGTTCCCGCACCAGCTGTCCGGCGGGCAACTGCAGCGAGCCGCGCTGGCCGCAGCGTTGGCCACCGGGCCTCGGGTGCTGGTCGCCGATGAACCCACCTCCGGCTTGGACCCCGAGCTGGCCGTGGACCTTCTGCATCTGCTCCGGGCCGTAGCCGACAGTCAGCACGTGGCGGTCTTGCTGATCACCCACGACGTGGCCTCCCTGACCTCCACCGGGATTGCCGACCGCGTCGTCGAGCTCCGCGACGGACACCTCACCGACCAGACCGACGCCAGGGAAGACGGGCAGTACCCGCACGAAGCGGACCTCTCCGTTCTCGCCGCGGTGCCGATGCCGGCGGGAGTGGGAGCGTGAGCCTGCGCTGCCACCAGGTCACCTACCAGCACCCCGACACTGACCGGCCGGTCTTGGACGGGCTGGACCTGGACATCGAGCCTGGCCGCATCCTCGCCGTCACCGGCCCGTCGGGGGTCGGCAAGAGCACCCTGGCCCGCCTGATGGCCGGACTGCTCTCACCGCAGTCCGGGACGATCACCTGCGACGGCCGCCCGGTCGGCCCGCGGCGCGGCACGCTGCCGTCGTGGACTGCACTGCTGGCGCAAGATCCGCTGTCCGCCGCCGACCCCCGGCACACGCTGGGGAAGATGATCGGGCTGCCGGCCCGCATGGCCGGGGCGAGCATCGACGTGGCCGCCGCAGCAGCGGAGGTGGGTTTGGGCCCGGAGTTGCTGGACCGGCTACCTGGACAGGTGTCGGGAGGCCAGCTGCAACGCGCTTGCCTGGCCCGCGCGCTCGCGCAACAGCCCCGCTACCTGATCGCCGATGAGCCGACCGCCCACCTCGACCCGGACACCACGCATGCGATCGCCGCGGTGCTGCGGGCCCGCGCCGACCGTGGCCTGGGAGTCATGGCCATCACCCACGACCTGGATCTGGTCCGCCACATCGCCACCACCACAATCGCCCTCACTTCCCCTCATTAGTCCGCCAGCTCAATACATCGCGCCTGATCAACCTCCGCCAGGTCACATCCACTTCGGCCACCGCGCTCGCAGACCGCCACACCACTGGCGGTGCGCCGGGAGCGCGTCGGACCGAACGTGTAGATATGGGCATACCTGATCAACGGTTTACGCCCACCAGAAGGACCCCGCACCGATGCCATCCCGCAACTCCCAGCGCCTCGAACTCACTTGGTTCAACAAAGACAAAGCGCTGATCCCCTCAGAGCGAGGCAGGTACGGCTACGAGTGGGTGGACCCCCGTGACCCTCGCTACTGCGAAGTGCACACTCTTGTCGAGATGGGCCGGGTGGAAGGAATCAGGCAAGAAGAAGTGGAGGGCAAGACGTACTCCGCGCTTTCCCGGCTAGAGCCAACGGTCGACAACCTGCTGGTTCTCGGCGAATCGGGTGACCTGCTGGAGGCGCTTCGTCACGTTCCAGAACTCTCAGAAGAGTACGTAGGTCAGGTCAAGTGCGTATATCTTGACCCGCCATTTAATACTGAACAGGCCTTCGACAACTACGACGATAATCTCGAGCATTCCGTTTGGCTAACCATGATGCGTGACCGGATGAACCACATTAGGGAACTGCTCTCTAATGACGGCTCTATATGGGTCCATTTGGACGATGTGGAGAGCCACCGGATGCGCGTCTTGATGGACGAACTGTTCGGGGCGTCCAACTTTATTGCGGAAGTTGCTTGGCGGACCACCTACTCCCCAGAAAATAGATCAATATTCACGCAGTCGCACGACATGATCATGATCTATGCCAAGTCCAAAACTGCCTTCAAGTCAGCCAGAAACCTCTTGCCGCGCAGTGCCGCTCAAGACGCCGCTTACGTTAACCCGGACAATGATCCTCGCGGACCGTGGAAGCCGGGCGACTTTACAGCCCAGGGCGGCAGGGGGACAGCGACACAGTTCTACACCCTTACCACTCCCGCCGGGAACAGGTTTGACCCGCCCCCCGGGCGATGTTGGCTATACACAGAGGCTCGATACGAAGAACTTCTGGCCGATAATCGCGTCGTGTTTGGCGTAGACGGCAACGGCCGCCCCTCAGTAAAGAAGTTCCTGTCCGAGGTGATGGATGGCAGAGTTCCTGATTCTTGGTGGGACTATTCAAGTGTGGGCCATAGTCAAACTGCCAAGAAGGAAGTTTCCAAACTTTTTCCTAATGAGAGTCCTTTTGCGACGCCAAAGCCAGAGAAGCTGATCGAGAGGATACTGCAGATTTCGACGAATCCAGGCGATATTGTGTTAGACGCGTTTGGGGGGTCAGGAACTACTGCGGCCGTTGCCCAAAAGATGGGGCGACGGTGGGTTACGTGTGAACTGCGTTCCGACAACTTCGATTCATTTACGCTTCCACGACTGACGAAGGTGGTTAGGGGAGAAGACCCGGGCGGGATCACACGCGTAGATGGCGAGCGCATTGACGCGACCGAGGGCGGCCTTCCCGACGACCTTGGCCCTGATGAAGCTTTCGAGCTAGTTCAGGCGGTTGGCAAGATTTCCGATCACGTAAGTGCCCGATTGGACGTACTGAAGGTGGTCAATAGGATCATCCGCGATGAGGCTAACGCTGAAAGCCTGAATCTCGACGGTGCAGAAGCAAAGGAACTGCGACGTCTGCTGCGCAAGCTCACGGCGTCGGGTGATGCCCATCCAGACGTACTGCCCGATGTCGCAACTTCTGTTCGTCGCCAGCTTAAGACGAAGAAGGGGCCGGAGATCGTGAACTGGAGAGGCGGGGGCGGTTTTCGGGTGATGGAACTGTCGCCGCCAGTATTCGAGTTTGACCCTGATCTACATCTGGTTTTACTCACAGACGATGCCCAGGGGGAAACCTTAGTTGCGTCGATCGCTGCCAATCTCGGCTTCATCAAGACCCCAGATGAACTGCCATTCCATGGGCGGAAGGGCCAGATGCGGTTGGTGGTTGTGGAAGGCTCGGTCACTAAGCAAACCGTCGACGATGTGCTGGCGCACCTCCCTGTTGACGAGCGCGTGACAATTGCCGCCCTTAGCGTGCCCGACGGGATACGTAAGTACCTGCGGGACCGATCCCGGGGATCGGTGATTAAGCATGTGCCGGATGATCTCTTCCCGTTCTCCGGTGACTCGTCGACGTCGAAAATTGAGGACTGAGCGATGGCTGCACTGAACCTTCACTACCGGCCGGAACTGGTCGAGGAGCTCGCAGCCTCGTTCTCCCTTCGTCCGCATAACACGCATGCGCTCGACGCGGTCGCGAAGTTGGTTGCAGGTGACTACGATCCTGCCGTTCAGCAGGTGCTCGACATGGCCACTGGCGCCGGCAAGACGTACTTGATGGCTGCGTTCGTCGAGTACCTACGCCGCCAGGGGGTTTATAAGGTCCTTGTGGTGACTCCAGGTCTGGTTGTGCAGGAGAAAACAGTCCACAACTTCACCCCGGGTCATCCGAAGTACATTGCCGGGGCTGGCGTGCCGGCCCAGGTGGTTGCGCCAGGCTCATTGAGGAGCTTGGCCACTAACCAGCTGCTCATCGGTGAGGAGCCCACTCGTCTGTACGTGTTCAACATCCAGCAGTTGATTGGGCCGAAGGATGCTGACGATAAGGCAAAGACTGGGGCAGGACTCTTGCGTCGTGGGCTTCGCCGAGACAACGAGGTCTACGGCAATGTCTTCGCCCAGCTCAAGGCGCTCGACGACCTTGTGATCATCGCCGACGAGAGTCACCTGTACGGGGAATCCGCTGCCGCCTTCCGCGCAGCCTTGGAGGAACTTGATCCGGCGCTGTGCTTGGGGCTGACGGCTTCGTCGGACCCTTCTGACCACGTGATCTTCCGCTATCCGCTGTACAAGGCCATCGAAGACCGCTGCGTGAAGACCCCGGTCTTGGCATTCCGGGAAAGCGGCTACACAGGGGACATGGCCGAAGAGCTGCAGCTGCGGGACGCATTAACGTTGCTGTCCATCAAGGAGAAGCACTACGCCAACTGGGCTGAGGTCAACGAGGTCCCCAAGGTGAACCCCGTTCTGTTTGTCACGTGTGCCGACACAACCCACGCCAAGGAGATCGAAGGGGTCCTCGCCCAGCCCTCCTTCCTCGGCGACCCCAAGAAGGTCCTACGGATCGACAGCACCAATGACGACGCCACAGTGCGGCAGCGGCTCGACGCTCTCGACACGGCCGATTCGCCAGTCCGGGCGGTGGTGAGCGTCAACATGCTCAAGGAGGGCTGGGACGTTAAGAACATCGCCGTCCTGTGCGCCCTCCGTGTCTCGAAATCGGCCGTCCTGACACAGCAGACCATGGGGCGGGGGCTGCGCCTGCCGTACGGCAAGCACACGGGCACTCCTCACGTGGACCAGCTCGACATCATTAGCCACGAGTCCTACCGCGCGATGCTCAAAGACGAAGCCGTGCTGAAAGAGTTCGGCCTCGAAGGCGCTATGCGGCCCGGAGAGAAGCCCGTACCCGGAGGTGGTGGAGGGTCCGCGCCCGGTGATGCTCCCGAAAACGGCGCCGATGGTGATGCCGACTTGGCAGGTGGCGGCGCAGAAGGCGTCGCCGACGGCACCGAGGACGCCTCTGGCGGGAATGACGATGTGGCCGATGGCGCCGACGGCAGTGGCACCGGCCAGGCAGCTACCGATGGCGGAGACAGTCCGGCCTCTGACGGGGAGGATGGCGAGGCAAAGCCCAAGGTCGGCACGCGGTCGATCGACGATGAGGTCGATGGCGATCCTGAGCTTCATGCGCTGACTGTCGGAGTCAAGCCGCAGTTCGCCAGGAAGACGTTCCTCTTCCCGTCGACTCGGATGGAACGGGAGACCGCACAGTTCTCCCTGTCCGGGATGCGGCCGACTGCCCTGGCCGAGGCCGGCGCGAGGGTGTCGGGTGCTGGCGTACAGATCGAACGTCGGGAGCTGACTTTCCGCTCGGCGCGGGCGCGCAAGATCCTCGATACGACCACTGCGGTCCAGGTGGAGGGGCAGGCTGCGCCTGTCGATTCTGCCGAAGTGCCGCCGCTCCTTCTTGAAGAGCTCGTCAAGCATCCGCAGTTCCCGCGGACTGCCTCTAATCGGAGTATTGCCGAGCATGCGACTATCCCGACCTTCATGGCGTCGGTGACCACGCCGTGGACTGCTAAGTCTGTCGTGTCCGCGATCGCGGAACTGACGGGAGTGTTGGTGTCGGAGATCAGGCGGTTCGAGCGAGAGCTCGGGACGAAGATGATCATCGACCCGGTGGAGTTGCCGATCTCGCAGGAGGTCACCTATGCGATCGGTACCGAGGTTTTCCAGAGGCTCGATGGGGGCGGCAAGTTCGTCCAGGGGCGCCTGTATGAGCCGTGGAACCTCTCGCTGTTCTCCGCGGTGCCCTTCGATTCCTACTCGGGCGAGTATCGGCTCGCCGAGCTTGCCGATAAGTCGGAGGGCGTCAGCTGGTGGAAACGTCTCCTGCCCCACGACAAGGCGAAGATCGCCTACACCGTCCGGGACAACTACTACCCCGACTTTGTGGTCTACGACAAGACCGACGCAATTCACTGGATCGTCGAGGCTAAGGCCGCGAACAAACGAGACGAGGAGAATGTCGAGCAGAAGCGCGTCGCGACTGATCAGCTGGTCACCGAACTGATCGGGGATGAACGATTCTCCGATGAGCGGTGGGGTTACTTCATCGCCTACGAGGACGACATTGCTGCGGTGAGTTCCTGGTCTGAGCTCAAGGCCAGGGTGAAACGAGTTGGGTACCCCAAGCAGGCGACTCCCTGACGTTACATTCCACTTCTGCCGGTCAATCCCCAGCCGGTGATCGAGCGCGTCAAGGTCACTTTCCAGCTGTTCGGCCACACCTTCGGATCCTGACCACCAAGACCAGAAAAGGAGGTCCCTCATGGACCCCATCACCCTGCTTCTCGGAGCCATCGGCCCCATCCTCGCCCCCATCCTGACCGGCAGCGCCGGCGCGGGCCTGCTGGACAGCCTCACCGGCCTTTCCTGACCGGCCGCCCCACCAGCATGGGGCGACACGACACGGGCGCCACCCTGACCACCAGGGGCGGCGCCCGTACCCTATTTCACCCCTCCCATCAGCAGTGACGACCCCGCCTGCGCGCCTGCCAGCCGTTAACATCTGTGCAGGCATTACGCCCACCGTGGGGAAGGGGAGCACTGTGGCGGTGAACTGGAACGCACTGCAGGCAGAACTGGACGCTGACGCTGCGCGGATCCTCGCCGACTGCGCTGTCCGCGCCGACGAGCTCTGCGCCGAGGTGTACGGCGACCTCTACGGGCCCACACCACGAGCAACCTGACAGGCCGACATCGCGGCGTGCTGCAGCGGCACGAGTGGGGCGGAGACTAAGGGCCATCAACCCCTCCCCATGAACGGAGCCCCACGATGAGCCTCCCGCACTTGCCGCGTGACCGGTACGTACTGAATATGCGCACGTTCCCCGAGGGGGACCTGCAGGTCAATTTCGGTTGGCACGCCGATGCGTGCGGACTCCTGCTCGAGCAGGCATCCCTCTACGGCGGGCGGGTGACCACGTTCCGTGCCAGCATCGCCGAGCACACCGCAGCAGGTGGGCGCCGCATCATGCACGAACTGCTCTGGAAGGCTGGCGCCGACGAGCGTGGCCTGTACGAGTTCGTGCGCGAGTCGGTGCGAGCGGACCTGATCCGCCACCTCCTGGAGGCTGCGGAAGAGCAGCTGCGCACCCACACGGGCACGACATCGCCGGTGGTGCGCGCAGAGTGGGGCTGGGACTTCGGCTCCTACGGGCCCCGCATCGACGACGTCCCGGCCTATGTGCGGCTCGCTGACGGCACCGAGTTCGACGACCCCTGCGACGTGATGGACATGGACGTGCTGTCGTACCGGGTTCTGCTCGCTGACCTGCTCGGATTGAGCACCGACGAGGACCTGGTCGTCTACCGCGAGCCCAACGGCGCCATCGTCACCAACGCCGACCCCGACTTCGTTGCCGCGCCGCCCTCCGGTGCCGCTGCGTGAGCCACCAGCCCGACACGATCTCATCCCTGACCAGCCGCTACGCCCTCTACGGAGTCACAGCCGGGATGGTCCGCTCCCTCGCGGCCGCCATCGCCGTCAACCACGCGGCACACATCGGCGGCGACCAGGATCCGCTCCCGGCCGCCGTCGCAGCGGAGGTGGTCGTCGAGCTCGATGCCCTGGCTGCGGATTTCCAGGCCCAGATCCCCGCCCGGCAGGCCGCGTACGCCGCCGAGGTGCAGCGCAATGGCCAGATCATCGCGTGAGCTGGGATGGCCACCGTCATGGCGAATCGCTGCCCCCGGCCCGCCAAGGTCCGCTTTCCCAGCTCAGTCGACGCTGACCGCGCGCTCGGTCGTGCGTGGCGCCAAATGCGCGGGTGTCGCCTCCCGGTGCGCGCGTACCTGTGCCCGTGCGGTCACTGGCACCTCACGCACAAGCCCCTTTCCGCGACGCGCTGGCCGTGACACCGAGAGCCCCTCGAGGAGGCGAGCCGGGCTCGGGCTGTCCGGCTCCACGGGCGGATTAAGCGGCGCAAACGTGGACACCGCGCACGACGGTGATTGCTGCACCGAACCGGACCGCGGGCACGCTGATGACCAGCACCCCAACCCGCATCCAGAGGAGTTCCCATGAGCGCCATACTTCGCCAGCAGTTCGCCTACCTCGGCCGCCTGCGGCAGGCAGCCGGGGGAGCCGAGTTGGCCGCCCGCAGCGCCCACGTGAGGTTCGAGCGAGGGGACTGGTCCGACAGTCTCAGCGAAGTCGAGCGCACCACCAGGTGCGTCGACAGCTTCACGCGGCTCTTGAACGGCGAGGAAGGGAACAAGCCCGACGGCATCAACCTCGACACCCCGGAAGTGCGCAGCTACATCGCGCGGGCCGACGACGCCCGCCGTGCAGCGATGGTGGTCGGCGGACGTCTTGCCCCGGTCCAGAAGCAATGGGGCGAACAGACCGCCAGCACCGGCCGCTACCCGCTCAATGGGTGGAAGCCCGCCAACCCCGTGCACTGACGCGCGCACGCCTCCTGCCAGCAGACACACCACCACCAGAGGACGCCCGATGAGCACCACCACCCGCACCATCACCGCCGCCGAGCTCCGGCCCGGCGACACTTTCGTCAAAGACGATCAGCGATTGACCGTCACCGATCAGGTCGCCCCGTCTGACACCTGGGACGGCTACACCCGTATCGGACTCGACTTCGGAGTGCTCTACATCCTCTCCAGCGAGAAAGTCACCGTCGTCGCCAGCACCGACGACGCCTGGGCGGATGTGATCGTCGGCCCCAACGGTTCGGTCACCGATGAGACCAACGCGCACCACTTCACCACCGTGGCCGGAACCCCGATCGCCACCAAGCTGCAGCTGACCGTTCCCGCCGATCTGACCATCGAGGACGAGATCGCCGAATGGATCGGCCGCGTCAGCCAGCGCATCATCACCGCCGGCGGGTCCGGCACCACCCTGACCGTGCACGTCGGAGACGGGCAGTGACCACCGCAGACCGCAGGCGGTCACCGTTCGCCGCAGTGCGGCCCTGCAAGCACTGCCCGTTCCGCACCGACATCACCCCGTACCTGAGGGCAGAGAGGGCCACAGACATCGCCGCCTCCATTCGCCGAGGCGAGGACTTTCCCTGCCATGCCACCGTCACCTACGACGACAGCGACGGCCTGGAGACCGCTGACACCGGCAACGCCGCCCGCTGCGCCGGCGCCATGATCATCTGCGAGAAGACCGACCGCCCCACACAGGCCATGCGTATCGGTGAGCGCCTGGGCCTATACGACCGGCACTCCCTCGACATGGCCGCCCCCGTCTACGACACCCTCACCGACTGGGTGAACGCCCACCAGGCAGGCCGCCACGGTCGGCACTGAATTAGACCCCGAACGTGCCGGCACCCGCATCGAAGAACCTGACCGCGGTGCGAGGTGCGCTCCGCCCGCCGGTCGCTGGACCTCTGGCCGGGCTGTCCGGCGACACAGTTGCATGCGCCCAGGTCGCGGCGCCGGGCACTGCTGCAGTTCCCCGTAGTCGCAGGAAGGTGAGGTCATCAACCCGTCCCGACCCGCCGAGGGAGCACATCATGGCACTTGCGCAGCTGACTACGACCGACCGCATCGTCAACGTCTACCTGAACGTCGCTCGTGACGGCCTGGGCCGGCCGACCGCGCTCTTCGACGGCTACAAGACCGGCGACCCGCTGCGTCACTGCTTCCGGCTCCCGCTGGTGGACGAGGAGCTGAACCTGTCGCCCTCTGACCTCGCGGAGAAGGTGTACCACCTGCTCAACATCGGCGACGACCCCACGTTCGGCACGCCCGACGAACGCGCGGTCGCCTACCGATTGGCGCTGCTTCGCTCGCTGAGCGTCGGCGACGTGCTCGAGATCCAGGGCCAGTACCTGGCCGTCGCCTCAATGGGGTTCGACTCCGTCGACGCGCCCGAGCGGGAGGCGATCTCGATGCCGTGGTGAGGCTGAATCGCCGAGCGCCAAGCCGGCTCGGGAGCAGTCTCGGACGGACTCGATGCTGAAACTATCGCCGCCGGTGAGGACGCCTGAAGGGATCCAGTGGATGCGCCCTGACTTGTCTCCTCGAGACGCGACTCCTCCCGTGCTTCCGACGGGTCTCGCGGTGCAGTCCACGGCGACACGCCGGGGCGCGCCCCGG
>Ga0194138_10000653_pt1 | contig 16469 bp, 9 predicted proteins | sample TARM_MetaG_T2_14_FD_134022 | JGI IMG/M metagenome (GOLD analysis project Ga0194138, IMG submission 134022) | Freshwater microbial communities from Pennsylvania, USA, analyzing microbe dynamics in response to fracking - TARM_MetaG_T2_14 (version 2) | ecosystem: Environmental > Aquatic >...
CTGACCCCGCCTCCGGCGGGCACGCAATGACAAATGACTCCGCCTCCGGCGGTGCGCGCTTGCACTTCTTTATGATCCGGGGTAGGAGCGTTGCCCATGCATTCCATTGACATTCCTCTTCGTTTTCAGCCCGTGTACCAGCCTTATATCTGGGGTGGTGAGAAGCTTCGAACCCGTTTGAGCCGCGAGGACGCGCCCGAGGGCATTGTGGCGGAGTCCTGGGAGGTGTCCGACCGGGAGGACGGTATGAGCGTGGTGGCGGAGGGACCGTTGGCGGGGAAGACCTTGCGGGAGCTGGTGGAGGAGGCGCGGGAGGGGGTGTTGGGCACCCGTGCGCGCACGGAGGTGTTTCCGTTGTTGATCAAGGTTCTGGACGCGGCGAAGACGTTGAGCGTGCAGGTGCATCCCAACGACGAGACGGCGGCCGAATTTGGCGGCGAGGCGAAGACCGAGATGTGGTACGTGTTGGAGGCGGAGCCGGGCGCGGCGGTATATTGTGGGTTGGAGGAGGGCGTGACCCCGGAGTCGTTTCGGAAAGGCATTGAGGAGAATCGGCTGGAGCCGCTGTTGAAAAAGATTCCGGTGGAGGCCGGCGACGCCGTGTTCGTGCCCGGCGGGCGGGTGCATGCCATCGCGACGGGGTGTTTGTTGCTGGAGGTACAGCAGAATTCCAACACCACCTACCGGATTTACGACTGGGGCCGCACCGGCGCGGACGGCAAACCCCGCGAGTTGCATATCGACCAGGCGCTGGAGGTCACGCTGTGGAACGACTCAGACAGCGCGCTGACGCCGGCCGAGCCCTTGCCGGATCTGTCCGGTATACCGCGGGAAAAGGTGATGGAGTCGCCGTATTTTCTGTTGGAGCGGCTGACCCTGGCGGAAGCCTCCGAGGTGCCGGGTGACTCCGGCACCTTTCAAGTGCTTTTCGCGTTGGACGGGGATCTGCGGGTGACGGCGAATGGAGAGTCGGTGGAGGTGAAGCGGGGGAGTTCCGTGCTGTTGCCGGCCGCGGCGGCGTCGGCCACGCTGGAGCCGTTGAAGGTTCCGATGCATGTGATGCGGATCACGTTGCCGGGGTAGAGTGGAAACGGTTTTGGTGCGGAAGCTTGCTTCCGGGTTTGCGAAGCGGCGGCAAGCCGCCGCACGCCAGAGAACATTACGGTTGTTCGGGCTGCTCGTAGGCGACGACTTCGTTGTCCTGGAACTCGACCCGGAGGGTTTCGACTTCGCGGGTGTCCTCGGTGTCGACCCAGGCGGCATAGGCGCCGCGGCCGCGGCCGGTGACGTTGACGGGCTGGGTGTAGGTGCGTCGTTCGAGGCGGGTGTAGGTCCAGATGGTGCGGGTGGTGTCACGGGTGTGGCGGGTGGACACGAGGTTGGGGTCGCCTTTTGCCATGCGCACCATTTCGGGGGTGAAGCCGAGATCGATTCGCCCTTGTTGAATTCGCTCGCGGGCTTCGGCCGGAAAGGAGGCGAACAGTTCGGGCCGGGCCTCGATGCGTTTTTGCGGGGTGGCGCAGGCGGCGAGTATCAGCGCGAGGGCGAGGCCGGGGAGTGCGCGGAGACGGTTCATTTGAACCGCTCCAATTCCCGCACGAGGTCCTGCAGGCGGAAGGGCTTGGTGAGAAAATGCCCGTCGACGAGTTGTTCCAAACGGTCTTTGCGGTCCGAGGCGGCCATGCCGCTGGCGATGAGGATGCCCGCGTTGCAGCCGGCCTCGCGGATCTCCCGGATCACGTCTTCGACGGGAGGACCGGGCATTTCCACATCCAGAAGCAGTGCGCGGAAGGCGGTGGGGTCGGCGAGGACCTGCTCCAGAGCGCCACTGGAGGAGTCGGTCTCCCGCAGTTCCCAGCCGGCGTTGGCGATGGCGCGACGGAACATGACCCGAACGTATTCATCGTCGTCCGCGACCAGTAGCACCGGAGCGCCGGTGTTTTTTTCTTTCCCGTTCATTCAAAGGCAGTTTGACGTATTTTGTTTCGGAGCGCAAACGCAAATTCCCTTTCGTTTGATACTCGAAATAAACCATGAAAACCCTTGTGCTTCCCTCCCGAGAAGGTAACGAGTTTCCCAACCGGATTTGAACCCCGTTCTGGAGACGATTTTCCCGTTATGACCGACCATCCCGAAAACCCGATCGTACCCCCCGGCGTCGACCCCGCGACGTACACCTCCAGCAACATCACCGTGTTGGAGGGACTGCAGGCGGTGCGCAAGCGGCCGGGCATGTACATCGGCGACACGTCCGTCCGCGGTCTGCACCATCTGGTCTACGAAGTGGTGGACAATTCCATCGACGAGGCGCTGGCGGGGCACTGCGACTGGGTGGAGATCACGCTGAACCTGGACGGGTCGGTCACGGTGGCGGACAATGGACGCGGCATTCCGACGGATCTGCATAAAACCGAGAACAAGCCGGCGGTGGAAGTGGTGCTGACGGTATTGCACGCGGGCGGGAAGTTCGACAGCAATTCCTACAAGGTGTCGGGCGGATTGCACGGGGTGGGCGTGTCCTGCGTGAACGCGTTGAGCGAGTGGCTGGAGGTGGAGGTGCGCCGGGACGGGCAGATCCATCACATGCGGTTCGAGCGCGGGGCGACGGTGAAGCCGCTGGAGGTGCTGGGGCACACGGACGAGACGGGAACCCGGATCACCTTCATGCCGGACCACGAGATTTTCGAGACGCTGGAATTCTCGCGCGATATTTTGACGAAGCGGCTGCGGGAAATGGCGTTTCTGAACCGGGGCGTCACGATTACCCTGCAAAAAGACGGGGGAGATTGGCGCGAGGACTTCAAGTACGACGGAGGGATCGCGGAGTTCGTGGCCCATTTGAACGAGACCAAGACCCTGTTGCACGACGACGTGATCTACATCACAAAGGAGCGGGAAGGCATCGACGTGGAAATCGCGATGCAGTACACCACCTCGTTCCAAGAGAACATTTTCTCTTTCGCCAACAACATCAACACCCACGAGGGGGGTACCCATTTGAGCGGGTTCCGGTCGGCGCTGACGCGGACGGTGAACGCCTACGGCCGGGCGAACAAGCTGGTGAAGGACGACAAGGTGAGCATTTCCGGGGACGACATCCGGGAGGGCATCACGGCCATCATCAGCGTTAAGGTGCCCGATCCGCAGTTCGAGGGGCAGACCAAAACCAAGCTGGGCAACAGCGAGGTGCAGGGCATCGTGGAGGCGGTGATGAACGAGGAATTGGGGTTTTATCTCGAGGAGCATCCCCAATCGGCCCGGAAGTTCATTGAAAAAGCGGCCCTGGCGGCCTCGGCCCGGGAGGCGGCTCGCAAGGCGCGGGAGCTGACCCGGCGCAAGGGGGCGCTGGATTCGGCGGCGCTGCCGGGCAAGCTGGCGGACTGTTCCGAGCGGGATCCGTCCAAATCCGAAATTTACATCGTGGAAGGGGATTCGGCCGGCGGATCGGCCAAGCAGGGGCGGGACCGGAAATTCCAGGCGATTCTGCCGTTGCGGGGCAAGGTGCTGAACGTGGAGAAGGCCCGGCTGGACAAGATCCTGGCCAACAACGAAATTCAGACGATGATCACCGCGATCGGCACGGGCATCGGCAAGGACGAGTTCAACATCGAAAAGGCCCGCTATCACCGTATCATCATCATGACGGACGCGGACGTGGACGGGTTGCACATCCGCACCCTGATTCTGACCTTCCTGTATCGGCAGATGCGGGAGTTGATCGAACACGGCTACGTGTACATCGCCCAGCCGCCGCTGTACAAAATCGTGCGGCGGAAGCGGGAGCAGTACGTTCAAAGCGACCACGAACTCACCCGCATTCTGTTGGAATTGGGTTCCGAAGGGTTGTCGGTGGTGACACCCGAGGGGAAGGAAATTCTGGACGACACGGGGTTGTTGGATGTGTTGCGTCGCATGAGTCGGTTGGAGCAGTTGATCGACGTGGTGCGTCGCAAGGAGGTCGATCCCGCCGATTATCTGGACGCCCGGCGCGAGGACGGGTCCCTGCCGTTGTACGCGGTGTTGGAGGGGAACGGCAGCGACTTGACCTACGAATTCGCCTACAACGAGGAGGGGCTGCGGGAGAAGATGACGGCGCACGAGGCCAAAGGAACGCCCTTCCGCTATGTGGATTTCCAAGTGAACCAGCGCATCGCGGAGGAATTGAACCGTTTCGCCGAACAGGGGCTGGACCCGAGTCGCATGTTGCGCGGAGGCGAGCCGGTGGCCTTGCTGCGGGAAAAGGAAAAGACCGTGGCCGAGGTGACGCGGTACATGGACCTGCTCGACCAAGTGCGCGATTTCGGCAAGCAGGGCATGACCATTCAACGGTACAAGGGGCTGGGTGAAATGAATCCCACCCAGCTTTGGGAGACCACGATGGATCCCGCCGCGCGCAAATTGGTGAAGGTGGTGTTGGAGGACGCCGTCAAGGCCGACCAGATTTTCACCGTGTTGATGGGGGACGAGGTGTCCCCCCGCCGCGATTTCATCGAAGCCAACGCGCTGAACGTCCGCAATCTCGATATCTGAACCGGAAGCCGATTCCCTTATGGACCCGAAAGATCCCATCCCCCCCGCCGCCGACCGCATCGATCTGATCAACATCGAAGACGAGATGCAGCGCGACTACATCGACTATTCCATGTCGGTGATCATCGGTCGCGCCCTGCCGGACGCCCGCGACGGTCTCAAACCCGTGAACCGCCGCATCCTGTACGCGATGAAGGAGGGAGGGTGGACCCACACCCGGCCGTACGTCAAGTGCGCCCGCGTGGTCGGGGAAGTGATGGGGAAATTCCACCCCCACGGCGACTCGGCGGTGTACGACGCGCTGGTGCGTCAGGCGCAGGTCTTTTCCATGCGCTATCCCACGATTGACAGCCAGGGGAACTTCGGCTCGATCGACGGCGATCCGCCCGCGGCCTACCGGTATACGGAGTGTCGCCTGAACCGCATGGCGGAGGATTTGCTCGCGGACATCGACAAGGAAACCGTGGACATGCGGCTCAACTTCGACGAGAAGCTGTGGGAGCCGACCGTATTGCCCTCCCGGGTGCCGCATCTGCTGCTCAACGGCAGCACGGGGATCGCGGTGGGGATGGCCACCAACATTCCGCCGCACAATCTGGAGGAGCTGGTGGACGGGCTGGTCCACATGATCGAGAACCCCGACTGCGAGGTGAAGGACCTGATGCAGTTCGTCAAGGGACCCGATTTCCCGACGGGCGGCATCGTGCGCGGGGTGAACGAGATCATCAAGATGTACGAGACCGGGCGGGGGCTGGTGCGCATGCGCGGCCGGGCGGAGGTCGAAGAGGACGCGAAGGGGAAGGAACGAATCATTATCACGGAACTGCCCTACGCGTTGAATAAGGCGAATCTGGTGAGCAAGGTCGCCGAACTGGTACGCGACAAGCGAATCGAGGGTATCTCCGACATCCGGGACGAATCCGACAAGGACGGCATCCGGGTGGTGATCGAGATCAAGCGGAACGCCATGGGATCGGTGGTGCTCAACAATCTGTACAAGCAGACGCTGCTGGAGAACACCTTTGGCGCCATTCTGCTGGCGATCGACCACGGACGCCCGCGGGTGATGAATCTGAAGGAACTGCTACGGGCGTTTCTGGACCACCGCTTCGAGGTGGTGACCCGCCGCACGCGCTTCGAGCTGAAGAAAGCGGAGGCCCGCGCGCACATTCTGGAAGGGCTGCTCATCGCCATGGACAACATGGACGAGGTGGTGCGCATCATCCGCGCCTCCAGCGGACGGGACGAGGCCCGGACCAAGTTGATCGAACGGTTTGGTCTGAGCGAGATCCAGGCCAACGCCATTCTCGAGATGCGGCTGTATCAGCTCACCGGTCTGGAACGCGGAAAGGTCGAAGAGGAATACGCGCAGATCCAGGATCGGATCGCCTACTACAAATCGCTGTTGGCCGACCCGAAACTGATTTACGACGTGATTCGCGACGATCTGCTGGAAATGCGGAACACCTACGGAAGCAAACGGCAGACCGAAATCACGGCGGACGATTCGGAGATCAATTTCGAGGACCTGATCGAAGACCGGCCCTCCGTGATCACCATCAGCCGCCAGGGCTACATCAAGCGGATGCCGATGGACGCCTACAAGGAGCAGAAGCGCGGCGGCCGCGGGGTGCGGGCGATGACGACCCGGGAAGAGGATTTCGTGGAGAGCCTGTTCTTCGCCTCGACCCACGACACCCTGCTGTGTTTCACGGAGCAGGGCCGGGTGTTCTGGAAGAAAGTGTACGAGATTCCCGAATCCGCCAAGGGCGCGCGTGGCAAAGCCATCGTCAACCTGCTGGAACTCGGAGAAGACGAGAAAATCTCCAACTTTATCCGCATCCGGGAATTCGACGACAGTTGCTCTCTGGTGTTCGTGACCCGGAACGGCGTGGCGAAGAAAACCAATCTCGCCGACTTCAAAAACGTGCGGGCGAACGGAATCAAGGCGATCGAGATCGACGAGGGCGACCGGTTGATTTCCGTGCGTCTGACGGAGGGCGACGATCACTTGATGCTGGTCACCTCGGGCGGCATGTCCATTCGGTTCCACGAAAGCCAGCTTCGCGAGCAGGGCCGGGCCACCCGCGGGGTGCGCGGCATTCGCTTGAAGGAGGGGCAGCAGGTGGTGAGTTGCGCGGTGGCCGATCCGGACGCCACCTTGCTGACGGTTTGCGAGAACGGTTACGGCAAGCGCACGCCGGTGGAGGAGTACCGTGAAATCAAACGCGGCGGCCAAGGCGTGCGGACCATCATCGTCAACGAACGGAACGGCGAGGTGGTGCACGGGTGTTGCGTGCGGGACGAACAGGCGTTGTTGCTGATCACCGAGCGGGGCGTGGCCATTCGCATGCGGGTGGACGGATTGCGCCCGATGGGGCGCAACACGCAGGGGGTGCGCATCGTGAAGGTGGGCGAGGGGGACCGGCTGGTGGCCGCGATTCCCATCGATCCCGAGGACGTGGAAGAGGAGGAACTGGCGGAGAATCCGGAAGAGGCGATTGAAGCGTCCGAGGACGCGGCCGAGGCGGTGGACGAGACGCCGGAAACGCCGGAGGCGTAAGCTTCCGGCGGGCTCTTCCCCGTTTAAAAAGCGCATTTTTCTTACTGACGCGGCTGGCCGCGGCGGAACCGGCTTCCGTTCCGTGTGACACGGCGGTGAGACACCACCGCTCCAACGTACAGGGTACGGCATCGGGATGGATGCTTTCGGGGAAATGGGAAGGCTCCCGGTATCTTTCAGAGGCTTGATCGGTTCGTCGGGTGGGGATAGAATAACGTCATGACTTCCTCTCCCGCATCCCGATATTGTGGACGGTTGGCCCCGACGCCGACCGGCGGGCTGCATTTGGGGCACGCGCGCACATTCCGGGTCGCCTGGGCGCGCGCCCGGGAAGCGGGTGGGGAGATGATTCTGCGAATCGAGGATCTGGACACCGGTCGCTGCAAACCCGAGTTCGTGGCGGAAAGCATTGAGGATTTGGCCTGGTTGGGGTTGGACTGGGACGGGGAACCGGTGCGGCAGTCCGCGTTGCGGGACCGGTATGTGGAGGCGTGGAGGCGGTTGAAAGAGGAGGGGCACATTTATCCCTGTACCCGCTCGCGGCGGGAATTGCGGGAGTTGGGTCCCACGCCGAAGGGGGACGAGCAGGACGCGGAACCGATTTATCCGGCCGCGTGGCGTCCGCCGCCCGGGGCGGAACGGGAGTACGACGCGCCCGCGGGAGCCAACTGGCGGTTTCGGGTGCCGGTGGGCGAGCGGGTTTCTTTTACCGACGCCCGTAAGGGCGAGGTGTCGTTCGTGGCGGGGGAGGATTTCGGCGACTTCAAAGTCTGGCGTCGGGACGACGTGCCCGCCTACGAGCTGTCGGTGGTGGTGGACGACATCGCCATGGGGATCACCGAAGTGGTGCGGGGCGAGGATTTGCTACGATCGACCGCCCGGCAGATTCTGCTGTACCGCGCGTTGGGGGCGACGCCCCCGGCCTGGTGCCACGAACCGCTGGTGCGCGACGCCTCCGGCCGTCGGCTGGCCAAACGCTTCCAGTCGCTCTCCCTGCGCACCCTCCGGGAACAGGGGCGAACCGCCGAAGAGGTGCTGGGGGAGGTGTTTGGGAAAGAACGGTTTTAATGGTTTATTGGAAGAGGGCGCACCCGAATTCCGCAGCGATGGTCCGCAACCGGATGTCTCGTGTCCAAAATTCGACGTCGGGGCGCAATAAAACCGAGGTCAGAATCAACAGATCGTTCCACTGAATGCCTCGGCCGTACAGATTGTGGTGTTCCAGCAAGGTAAACGCTTCGTCCCACGAGGCTTCTTGGATTTGGGTGAGTTGACACAAGTCCCTCAGGGTTTGGGTCCTCTCGGGCAGGTTTCCCATGGCCAGTTCTCCGATGATGAGCCTATGGATGAGGATGCGGTCCTTTCCAAGGAGGTTCTCCAAGTCCGGGTCTCCTTGTCTAAAGAAGTCGCACCAGATATTGCTGTCGGCCAGAATCATGGACCGGGATCCGGATAGGGGCGGTTTTCTTCCGCCACCCGCAACCGTTCCGATCGGGAGGGGATCTCGAAGTCCGGTGCCCGTCCGGCCAAGGTCCGAAGCCGGCGCGCGCTTTCCCGCGCCGTCAAGGCTTCCAAGGCGATTCGAACCACGTCGGAGGGTTTCCGCTCGCCAGCGGCCTCCGACGCCCGTTTGTATAACGCGTCGTCAATGGTGATGGTGGTTCTCATGCATCAATGATGCGATATTTGATGCAGTATTGAAAGAGAAAAATGATCTGGAAATGAAATCTCCGGGGAAGTCGAACAGACTGAAGGCAGGCTCCCACCCCATTTTCCAATGGTTTTAGCGTGACCCCGGCGAAATTCGTGACATAACGCGGCACTCCACGCCGTGGCCCGTTTCCGAAGGTCGGAAGGGTGCGCGGCCGGATCTTCCGAACATCGGAAGCCACGATTTTCACGAGGAATGACATTATGAAGCGTACCCATACCTGCGGACAATTGAGAGAGGCCCATGTCGGCGAGACCATCGAGCTGTGTGGCTGGGTGGACACCGTACGGGACCACGGCGGCATCATTTTCATTGATTTGCGCGACCGATACGGGATCACCCAGGTGGTCTGCGATCCGGATGATAACGCGGGCGCCACGGACGTGGCGAAGACCACACGGCCCGAATACGTGATCCGGGTGACGGGCACGGTGCGGCAGCGTCCGGCGGACATGGTGAACGAGCGGTTGCCGACGGGCTCGATCGAGGTGGTGGGCACGGCGGTGGAGATTCTGAACCGGAGCAAGACGCCCCCGTTTCCGCTGGACGAGGAGAAGGCGGAGCGGGTGCACGAGGAGTTGCGGCTGGAGAGTCGGTATCTGGACCTGCGCCGGTCCTCCATGCAGGAGCGGTTGCGGCTGCGCCACAAAATGGCCATCGCGGTGCGGAAATTCATGGACGAACAGGAGTTCGTGGAGGTGGAGACGCCGGTGCTGACCAAGAGCACGCCGGAGGGCGCGCGCGATTATCTGGTGCCGAACCGGGTGACCCCGGGCACGTTTTACGCGCTGCCCCAGGCGCCGCAGCAGTACAAGCAGTTGCTGATGGTGGGGGGCATGGACCGGTATTTCCAGTTGGCGCGCTGTTTCCGGGACGAGGATCTGCGGGCCGACCGTCAGCCGGAGTTCACCCAGATCGACGTGGAGATGAGTTTCGTGGACGCGGAGGACATCTACGGCGTGATCGACGGGTTGCTGGCCTCGGTGATGGAGGCCTCCGGGCATCCGCGTCCCGAGCTGCCGCTCCCGCGCATGTCCTGGCACGAGGCGATGGATCGTTTCGGCTCCGACAAGCCGGACCTGCGGTTCGGCTGGGAGTTGCAGAATCTGGCGGACGTCTTCGAGGGCACCGATTTCAAGGTGTTCGGAAAGGTGCTGGAAAAGAAGGGCGCGGTGAAGGCGATTAACGCGAAGGGACTCGCGGGCGTGCCGATCCGGCAGGTGGACGAGTGGACCGAGCTGGCCAAGGCCCACGGCATGGGCGGGCTGGCCTACATCCGGGTGCAGGAGGATGGCACCTGGAAATCGCCGATCGTGAAGTTTTTCTCCGAAGAGGAGAAGGCGGGCCTGACGGAGAAGATGAACATCGAAACCGGCGACCTGGTGCTGTTCGCGGCGTCGGAATCGGCGCTGGTGGTGAACGAGTTTCTGGGCCGATTGCGGGTGGAGACCGCAAAACAGGCGGACATTATTCCAGAGAACGAGTTCAAGTTCACCTGGGTGACGGAGTTTCCGCTGTTCGAGGAAACGGACGCGGGGCGGCTGGCGCCGATGCACCATCCGTTCACCTCGCCGCTGCCGGAGGACTTCGACAAGCTCGACAGCGATCCGGCGGACGTGCGGGCGGTGGCCTACGACATCGTGCTCAACGGCGTGGAACTTGGGTCGGGCAGCATTCGGATCCACGATCCGTCGCTACAGGAGAAGATGTTCGATCTGCTGAAAATTTCCGAAGAGGAGAAATCCTCCCGCTTTGGCCATCTGCTGAACGCGCTGGCGTACGGCGCGCCTCCCCACGGCGGCATCGCGCTTGGGTTCGACCGGCTGGCGTTGCTGATGGCGGGCGGAAAGACGATTCGCGACGTGATCGCGTTCCCGAAAAACCACAAGGGCATCGATCTGATGATGGACGCGCCCTCGAAGGTGGATGGTAAACAGTTGCACGACGTGCACATCCAACTGGATCTACCGCCGGATCTGGACGACTGATTCCTCCATCGGGTTTTTTCCCGCGACCGCCCGCTTTCGAAAGAAGGATCGGGCGGTTTTTTTGTGGGTTCGAACGTGTTTACCTCCATACGTTCATTTCTTTTGTTAGGAACGTTACGTAAATTACATTTAAACAGTTTTTAACTTTACCGATAGTTTTCGGTGGTTAAACTGTCTCCACTATGAAAGCTTTTGCCTATCGGTTTGTTTCGTGTGTCCTTTTCACTTTTTGCGTGCTTCCCGGTTTCGGGGACGTGGAGGTGTTTAAGTCGATTAAAGGGGACCTGACGGAGATCGATTCGGGAAAGGTGTTCACCTACAAGCTGCAGTATCGGGCGGCGAGCACCACGACGGATTTCTTTAACGCGCGGTTGACGGACACGCTGCCGGAGGGGCTGGAGTTCGTATCGCTGTCGGGCACGGTGCATGTGGACAGCTTCAACTACAACGCGACGGGGCGCGAACTGAAGATCGAGTTTGTGGATCCGCTTCCGGCGGGCAGCACGGGGGATATCGAGGTGCAGGTGCGCTTCAAGAAAGGGGTGACCGCGGACGGGACGACGGCGGTGAACACGGCGACGGCCGAGGCGGACAATTCTCCCGCGCAAACGTCGGATCCGGTGACGATCACGGCGCGGGCGGAAAACAAGGCGACGCTGGTCAAAGAGTTGCTGGGCACCAGCGTGCCGTTGGATCAGAACGTGACCTACCGGGTGCGGGTGCGCAACGAGGACGGGGTGGGCGCGCTGAATTTGGAGGATGTGGCTTTGGTGGATTCCCTGCCGGCGGGGGCGGAATTCGTGTCGGCCAGCCATGGGGGATCGTATGACGTGGGCGGGCACACGGTGACATGGCCCGCGGTGGATTTGAACGTTGATTCGACGCTGTCCCGCACGGTTACGGTGAAGTATCCCGCGGGTGATTTCGTGCTGGGGGATTTGGTGACCAACGTGGTGGACGTGACCTATACGCCCTACGGAGGAACCGAGGTGACGGACAGGGACGAGGTGACTCACGAGATTGTGGCGCCGCAGGGCGGACACACCTTCCGCAAGAGCGTGTCGAACAATTACGTGTACGAGGGCAAAGCGGCGTGGAAGACCTGGACGTTCACGCTGGAGAACGAGGGGAACGTGCCGATGGAAAACGTGGTGGTGACGGACACGATTCCGCCACAGCTGGAGGTGCGGAAGATTCGCACCGGGAAATCCGAGGGCACTCCGGACGGGCTGGAGGACGACATCCGCGTGTTTTACAAAACCAATTTGAATGGAACCTGGACCGGGTTGCCGGGGAACCCCTATGCGGGTGGTTCCAGTGTGCGGGAGGACGTGTCCGGCTTCGGTTTGGCTCCCGGCGAGGCGGTGACCGAGGTGAAATGGGAGTTCGGCACGATTCCTGTCGGGTACAAGATCAACGATTTGCGGCTGGAAACCAAAATTCTCACGGTCGACCGCAACGGCGCTCCGGTGGAGGAGGGGGACGAGATTCGCAACGACGCGACGCTGTCGTACGAGGACTATCGGGGAACCACCACCGACGGCGACGACGACGATATCGATGTGAAATCACCGCGTCCGGTGGCGCGGTTGAGCAAGGGGGCGTCGCCGTCCACCGTGGACGACGGGGGCGTGACCACCTTTACATTGACGTTGAAGAATGATTCCCTGGCGGCGCGGCCGCTGGAAAACCCGGCCCTGGCCGATTTGCTGGATGAAAAGCTGGTGTTCGTGCCCGGCTCCTACGCGGTGGTGTCCAAGCCGGCCGGCGCGCCGGACCCCGTGTTCACCGTGACCGCCGATCACAAGGGAACGGGTCGCACGTTGCTGACCTGGGACTGGGACGGGGCCTCGGCCTACAGTCTGCCGGTGAACGAGGAGATCCGACTCGAGTTCCAGGCGGAGATTCCGGCGGGCACGATTTACGGCGGCATCGGAAACGAGGTATTGCTGATCGATTACGACAACCCCGTGATCGACCGGATTTCCACCGGAGAGAGCACGGATTCGGACGATGTGGACAACGACGGAAACACTTCCGAGAAACACCCCTCCAAGAGCACCACGGTGACGGTGCGGGGGCGCGCCTCCATGGATTCGGTGAAGTGGGTGAAAGGGGAGCTGGACTCCGCCTGGAGCAAATACCCGGCCTCCGGGCGCACCGTGCCGGGCGGCAAGGCGGATTACCGTTTGATCGTGGAAAACACCGGCAACGTGCCGATCCACGACGCGGTGATTCTGGATATTCTGCCGATCGTCGGCGACACCGGGGTGATCGATCTTTCCCAGCGGGACACGGAATGGAAGGCCTCGCTGGCGGGGCCGGTGGCCGCGCCTCCCGGGGTGACGGTGTACTACAGCCGTTCCGACGATCCGAAGCGGCTCGATTTCGATTCGAATGGTCCGGCCGGATCCGAAGATCCGGAATGGTCGACCACGCCTCCGGCCACGATCACCGACGCGCGTTCACTGCTCTTTGTGTTCGACAGCGTGGTGATTCAGCCCGGAGAATCTTTCGAGCTGGCCTGGCCGATGCGGGCGCCGGTGGAGGCGCCGACGAACGGCGAGATCGCCTGGAACTCTTTCGGCTATTACGGCACTCGCGAGGACAGCGGAACGGATTTGCTGCCGTCCGAGCCGATCAAAGTGGGCATCGCGGTCGAGCCCGACCACAACGCGGCCTACGGGGACCGGGTGTGGCTGGACGCCGACAAGGACGGCATTCAGGACGCCGGAGAAGTCGGCCTGAACGGCATTCCGGTGAAACTGTATCAGGACAGCGGTCCGACCGGCACGCCGGACGGGATCAAAAACGGGTATGACATCGAAGTGAGTTTCACGGTCACGGCGGACGACCACTTCGGCGAGCCGGGCTACTACATGTTCCCCGACCTCGACAACGTGGGGTTGAACCGCGGCGACTACTATGCGGTCTTCGACATTCCGGAGACCTACGAGGTCAGCCCGCCGCACGTTGGCTCCGATGACGCGGTGGACTCCGATGTCGACGAAACCGACGGGTCCACGCCCATCACCAACCTGAGCGCCGGAGAGGTGGACCGGAGCTGGGATCTGGGGCTTTCCCTGCCGCCGTATAGCGTGGACATCGTGAAGACCGCGGCCACCGCGGCGGACGGCGACGTGTACTGGAACCGTCCGAACACGCCGGTGACCTACACCTATGTGGTGACCAACACCGGCACGCTGCCGCTGGTCCGCATCCGGGTGTTGGACGACAAACTCGGCCAGGTCGACCTGGTGGACGGTCCGCTGGAGCCGGGCGACAGCCTGACGCTGACCAAGACGTCCGGAAACCTTTCCTCCGGCGTGGTCAACGTGGGGGATGTGAGCGCCTATCCGGCCGATCCGACCACCAAGCTTGAAATTCCCGGCGCGCCTCCCGCCCTGGACGACGATCCGGCGGAGGTGAAGCTGTACGCGGCGATCGGGGACAAGGTGTGGTTCGACGCGGATGTGGATGGCGAACAGGACGGCGGGGAACCGGGCGTATCCGGCGTCACTGTCACTCTGTACGACGCGTCCGGCAACGCGATCGACACCACGACCACGAACGGCAGCGGAAACTACCTGTTCCAGGACCTGTTCCCGGGTGATTATTCGGTGGGCTTCACTCCTCCCAGTGGCTATACCTTTACCAAGCGGGACGAAGTCGGCAACGACGCGAAGGACAGCGACGCGGACCGGAGCACCGGCAGGACCGTGACCACGACGCTGACGGAGGGCGAAGTGGACCGAAGCTGGGACGCCGGGTTGTGGAAGTACGCCTCTCTGGGTGATGTCGTCTGGTGGGATTACGACGCCGATGGACTTCAGGAGTCTGGAGAACCGGGCATCAACGGGGTCACCGTGAACTTGTTGGACGGCGCCGGGAACCCGGTGCTGGACGCGGGTGGAAACCCGATCACGACCGTGACGGCGGATGGACCCGGAGGTGCGGGATTCTACACCTTCACCGAGCTGGATCCGGGCACGCCGTATCGGGTGGAATTCGTGCCGAATGGCATGCAGCCGACCTTCCGCAACGCGGATTCGAACGGGATCGACGGCGCCGCGAACTCGGACGCCGACCCGACCACCGGCATCACCGGCGTGGTGGTGTTGGACAACGAAGAGCACAACCCGAACATCGACACCGGCTTTATTCCCGATCCCAAGATCGAACTCGTCAAAAACGTGGACAAGACGGAATACAGCGTGGATGGCGAGACGCTGACCTACAGTTTCACGGTGACCAACATCGGCACGGTGCCGCTGGACAATGTGACGGTCACCGATCCCCTGTTCACCGTGCAGGGCGGGCCGATCAGCCTCGCTCCCGGGGCCTCCGACTCCACCACCTTCGGCGGCACCTACGACGTGACGCTGGCGGATCTCAACGCGGGCGCCCGCGACAACACGGCCAAGGTGACGGGCGTGTTCACGCCGACCGGCCAGGTGGCCGAGGACACCGACGACGTGACGGTGCCGGCGGTGCAGTTGCTGGAACTGACGCTCACGAAAACGGGAACCTACCGGTCGGCGACCGGTCCCTGCGACACGCTGGGTCCGGCCGGAAACTTTAACGCGCTGATCCTGGGGAACCTCACCGCAAACGGCGGTGACACGGACGGGCGTCTGGCGGTGGGCGGCAACGCCACGATCACCGGCGGCTACAGCGTGGGGATTCCGGTCGCGGGCGACCCGATCGCGACGATTTTCGGAAGCGACACCGACATGTTCATCGTGGGCGGAGACCTGGTCGACGGCGTGTGGGGCGTGAACGGCAACGTGGTGTACGGCGGAACCCGCACGGGCGATTATCGCTATCAGGAAAACGGCAACGTGACCCGGCAGGTGATTCCGGTGACCTTCGACGGGGACGGCAACGTGCCCGCGGACGGAAGCGGCGTGACCTTCGACGAGCTGCGCGCCGAACTCCAGGCCCGCAGCGCCCTGTTCGCGGCGCTGGACGACCGGGGCGTGACGGCCATTGACGATTCCAGACCGTATGTGCTGTCTCTGGTGGGTAGCGATCCGGAATTGAACATTTTCAATCTGACGGCCGCGCAGTGGAGTCTGGATTCCTCGGAATTCCATATCTCCGTGCCGGACGGGGCGTCGGTGCTGGTGAACATCCACGGCGGTCCGGTCGAAATCCACAACGGGCGGATGGTCCTGAGCGGGATCAATCCCCGGCGGGTGCTGTTCAACTATGTGGACGCCGAGAGTGTGACCACCAGCGGCTTCACCCATCGGGGGTCGGTGCTTGCGCCCTACGCGGACGGGACCTTCACCGGGGGAAGCATCGACGGCTACGCGGCTTTCGGCGGCGACGTGACCACCTCGACCGGGTTCGAGTTCCACAACTTCCCGTTCATTGGAAACATCTGCTTCGAAGTCGCCTATGAATTCACGGTGGCCAACGTGGGCAACGTGACGGTGACGGACATCCGGGTGGAGGATCCGGTGGTGGACGTGATCGGCGGTCCGGTGGCCTCGATGGACCCGGGCGAATCCGACGGCACGACCTTCACGGCCGTGTACGCCATCCAGCCCTCGGACATCCTCACCGGCAGTTTCACCAACACCGCGGTGGCGAGCGGCAAGCCGCCGTTCGGCGCGCGGGTGACGGCCGACGCCTCGGACACGCAGACCTTCACCATTCCGGGCATCGGCTC
>Ga0194138_10000655_pt1 | contig 16398 bp, 17 predicted proteins | sample TARM_MetaG_T2_14_FD_134022 | JGI IMG/M metagenome (GOLD analysis project Ga0194138, IMG submission 134022) | Freshwater microbial communities from Pennsylvania, USA, analyzing microbe dynamics in response to fracking - TARM_MetaG_T2_14 (version 2) | ecosystem: Environmental > Aquatic >...
AGAAACACCGTCTTTTTTGCTTTTTTAAGGAAAACTTGATTTGGATGGTGAAAACGGACTTAATTTTTATGTTTTCATAAAGAGAAACAGGAAAACGGCAGCCGTTTTTACGCAGTCTGACGTATCTTTTGTCCTCTTGAAAGAGGACAAAAGATACGTCCCGCTGTCCTCCTAGGATTCATCAATAACATAAAGGAGGAGAAAAATGGACATTTCAAAAGAGGTTAAAAATTTGCTTAAAAACGAAAAATTATGTACCCTGGCAACTTGTGTGGAGAATAACCCTTACGTATCCTTAATGAATTTCACCTATGTGGAGGAAGAAAACAAAGTTATTCTAAGCACCAGAAGAGACAGTAAAAAATACGATAATATTATTAAAAACAAAAAGATTTCATTGTTGCTGTTTTCAAGTACTTCCGGCCTTAGTGCCACGTATTTGGGAAAGGCCACGAGAATTGATGGGGAAGAAGAAAAACGTTATCGGGACATGCATATGCAAAAGAATAAAATGCCCCAGTTCATTTTAGGAGATGATATCGGTGTGGTTGTTTTCACCATAGAACAAATTATCGTTTCCGACAAACAGGACCAGGTAACCTATATTAATGAAGAGGGGATCAAAAAGTAAGAAAATCTAGTTATTATTATTCTCCTTTAACTCTTCATTAGATCGTTTTGTTTGTAAAAAAATATAGCTATATAAAGCGATTACAGCAAGATAGACCCAGAATATATAATTAAAAGAGTTAAATGTATTCCGAAATATAACCATTAGCACAAAAATAGCAATGATCGTGAAGAAGAGCGGTTGTAAAACTTTAATTACACGATTGTTACGCTCAATTAATGATGTGGCATCGGTGTAAATTGAAGGCCGCTTTTCTTTATAGGTTTTTTTCCAGATATACCACCCGAAATCATCGTTCCAAACCAGTTCCCAACCATCATCCTCAAGGAGTTTAATATACTGATCTTCAATATTTTGTTGAAAATCAACACAGTATCTTACCTTACTGCTTTCGCTTCTTCTAAACTTAAATCGTATACCTAGCATATCTACTTTATAAGGAGTCCAACCTTTTGACTCCATATCCTCCAACCACTTCTCAACCTTTTCCGGATTCCAACTCGCCCATAAAAACCAGGATGTTTTTAATGAATTCATTGTTTCCCCTCCATTTCATTATTGCCGTTTTTGATAAGTTCCTGTAATCTTTCTATTTCCAACTGTAATAATTCTTTTCCGGTTTCACTTAACTTATAAAATTTTCTTCGATCTTCCTCAGCGACAGAAAGAATCAGATGATCCTTTTCCAGCTTCGATAAGGTGCCGTATATTGTTCCGGGACCCAGTTTTATTCGACCATCGGTGATGTCCTCCACATGTTGCATAATCCCATAACCATGTCTCGATTCGTTAAGACTCAGTAAAATGTAATATGCTGTTTCTGTCATTGGCAAATATTTATTTTTAAGTTTTTCATTATTCATATGAACTCTCCTAACAAGGTATTGAGAAGCGATTAACTGATTTTTCGATGATTCCCTCGAAGGTTGTGAAAAAAACCGCATCTTTTGGTTATCGAAGCGGATCCTCGCATGAATTTTATAAAAAAAGTATATCACGCTGTGATACATCAAGTCAAGATGCATAGAAGAATTTTTTTTAGATAAATAGAATTCTTTAGAATATAGAAATTTACCTGGAAATAGAGGAGTTCCAAATGGATTTAGATAATAAATATATTAATGGTTATAATGTAATTCAATTTCTGGAATAGGGGTATCATTGTAATGTCTGTTGCCATAGGTTTGAATAACTGTAAGCGGAGGAGTGGGATTATGAGAAAAATGTCTACCAATCAAGATACGAAAGAAATCGCCCTAACGATTTATAATGGAGGTTTTGGTGCAGTAAAAGAGAAAAGAAGGATTGATTTGAAAGAGGATGAGGGGGAACTGATTTTTGCCGACGTGGCCCAGCTGATTGAAACCGATTCTTTAATTGTAGCGGGGATTAATGTTTTGGAGTTTAACTACGATTTTGATCTGGTGGATCGGTATAAACTGTTGCAAAAATATGTGGATAAGAAAGTCTATCTAAAAGACCGAAAAACCGGTGAAAAAAAGAGTTGCCGCCTGCTCTCCGCAGGAAGTGATGGCAAAGCTGTACTGGAAGATGACACCACAAAAAAAATCTACATGGATACGGAAGATGAGCTTGTATTACCCTCCCTGCCCTCGGGACTGATTGTAAAACCGGCTTTGGTCTGGAAAACCGATGGAAAACCTTCAGATAATGTGCAGGTGTCCTATCTAAGCAAAGGTTTAAACTGGCATGCCAATTACGTCGTGGAGCTGAAGGAGGGAGCCTTAAATATTATGGGATGGGCGGAGATCGAAAACAGAAGCGGTATGACCTTTGAAAATGCAAAAATCAAATTGATTGCCGGGGGAAGTTCATCGGATAGAAGAGGAAATGCTGTTTGAAAAGAGGTACATGGTAGCTGAATCCAGTGCTGCCTACTAACCGGAAGTCAAAGCCTTTTTTGATTATCATATGTACACCTTAAGACAGGAAACAACGCTGAAAGATAACCAGTCTAAACAAGTTTGTATCTTAAGGGGAAGGGAAATTCCCTATCAGCAGTATTATAAACTGGGCCTGTATGAAGAAAAAGCGGATATTATTGTGGAGTTTCAAAACCGAAAGGAACAGGGCCTGGGAATTGCCATGCCTGAGGGGAAAATCAAGCTCTACAAAGAAGATGACGCCGACGGGTCCTTGGAATTTATCGGAGAGGACCGCATTGAACATACACCGAAAAACGAAGCGATCACCTTATCCATCGGGAAAGCCTTTGACATTGCCTTTGATTACCATAAAATTGATCATAAAAAAATGGGGGGCGTGGAGTATTATAAATACCGGTGCGTCATAAGGAATCATAAAGAGACGGAAGCGAAAGTTCGTTTTGAGCATTATCGGGAGGGCGTATGGGAAATGGAAAACACTTCTCACGAGTATGTAAAAGTATCCGCCACTCAAATAGAGTATAGGGTTTTGGTACCGGCAGAGGCTGAAGTTTCCGTAGAGTTCGAATACAAGGTGGACCGACGTTTGGAAGTGAACTTTAGGAACCGCTGATCTGCTTAAAACAGCCCAGATCATTGACCTTCCTATAAAAGAAATTTCAAAGTACAGCCGAAGAAGGAGAGATAACTATAATGAATAAAGACATACTGGAAATGGCCATTAAACTACGACATCAACTGCATCAGCATCCGGAATCATCCATGGAGGGAAAATGGACAAAAGACACACTGATATCGTTTCTGCGGGAACATACGAACTTAGAAATCCGGGACCGAGGACGGTGGTTTTACGCAGCCTACCGGAAAGGAAAGGATCATCAAAACGTTGCTTTTCGGGCAGATTTTGATGCAATCAGAATGGATGAGGGGATCCGAGGACTACGGATACTATCTGGAAAAAACCAAAGGAGCCCTTTTTTTCATCGGCAATGGAGAGGATCATCCGGAGATTCATACCGTGAAGTACGATTTTCCTGACGAAATTATTGAAACGGCGGTGGAGATGTTTAAGGGGTTAGTGGAGGTTAAAGAATAAAACCAATAGAGATCTTGCGGTATACTTACTACCGGATTTGGGACCGATCCAAGTCTATTATACATACTACAAAGGAAAACCCGGATCTCATTTCCCGTTATCAACGTGGAAAATAATCTAATGAATCCTTTTGTTCTCATTCATGTATCTTTCAATGAACCTGTTCTTATTTCCAGCGTTCCGTCTGCATGATCTATCACTTCCTAGGTCTGTAATTCATTTATATTGACTAAAAATTCTAACTAGTATATTATCGGAAATAAGATGAAGACGTAAGAATCTATTACAAAGTTGTATAAATACTCTATTGAATGGGAATTAAGCATTCCTGAGATTGGTGGTGTCCTTTGAATAATAAAAGTAACAATCATACTAAAACGACGACTACTACACGGATTAATGAAAGTGAGCTAATGCATTTAAAAAACAATGTTGAACGCTTAGTCCAACAGCGGGCATCGGAGCATGCTATTGCCAATAAAGAACTGGCCTTTCAAAACGAAGAGAAGGATAAACGGGCAGCGGAACTTGCTGTAGCCAACAAGGAACTGGCCTTTCAAAACGAAGAGAAGGATAAACGGGCAGCGGAGCTTGCTGTAGCCAACAAGGAACTGGCTTTTCAAAACGAGGAAAAAGATAAACGAGCAGCAGAGCTTGCTGTTGCTAATAGAGAACTCGCCTTTCAAAACGAGGAAAAGGATAAACGAGCAGCGGAGCTTGCTGTAGCCAACAAGGAACTGGCCTTTCAAAACGAAGAGAAGGATAAACGGGCAGCGGAGCTTGCTATAGCCAACAAGGAACTCACCTTTCAAAATGAAGAGAAGGATAAACGGGCAGCGGAGCTTGCTGCTGCCAACGAGGAACTTGTTATTAAAAAAGAGAAAATAAAAGAATTCTATGATCAAATGGAGAATAATATAATGGAGAGAACTGCTCAGCTTGAATATGCTAATAGAGAGTTGGAAGCGGTTTCCTATTCCATATCCCATGATTTAAAAGCACCCTTAAGACACATAACCGGATACAACTCGCTGCTAGAAAAAAAGTACAAAAATTTACTTCCCGAGGAAGGGTGTCAGTATATTGAAAATATTTCCAGTGCCACCAAAAACATGGGAACATTAATTGATGGACTCCTTCACTTTTCAAAAATCAATAAAATAGGGATGAAAAAAAACTTGATTAATATGAATGAAATCGTCGAAACACTGATTTGGCCAATTAAAGACAGGGATATAAAAAACAGAGTGGAATTTACTATTACCTCAATGCCCTTAGCTTATGGTGACCTTGAAATGATGAAATCTATATGGAGTAATCTTATTGAAAACGCAGTCAAATTTACCAGGAAAAAGGATTTGGCGAAAATAATCATTGGGGCCACAGAAGACAAAGATACTGTTACTTATCACATAAAGGATAATGGTGCCGGTTTTGATATGGATTATGCTTCAAAATTATTTACCATGTTTCAGCGGCTGCACTCTCAGGGAGACTTTGAAGGCACCGGAATGGGATTAGCAATTGTTCAAAGATTGATCGAAAGACATGGCGGAAAAATCTGGGCCGAAGGCAAGGCAGGGGAAGGTGCATCGTTCTACTTTTCTTTACAAAGAAAGAAAGGAGCGTGACATAGACATGAAAATCAATACAATTCTTTATGTTGAGGATAATCCTCTGGATGTTGAACTGACCATGGAAGCTTTCAAAGAAAAAAAAGTGGCAAATAAAGTGGTTGTGGCTAATGACGGTGTTGAGGCTTTGGAATACTTAAGGCTGGAGGGGCGATTCAAAGACCGAAAGCCGGGGAATCCGGGTTTTATTTTACTGGATTTAAAAATGCCAAGAATGGATGGTTTGGAGTTTTTAGCGATCATAAAAAAAGAAGCTGAATTTAAACGAATACCGGTCATTATGCTTACTTCCTCCCGGGAGGAAAAGGATTTAATCAGAGGGTATGATCTTGGAGTGAATGCCTATGTCGTAAAACCCGTAGATTTTTTAGCCTTAACGGAAGTGGTAAAGCAGATTGAAGCATTTTGGGCAATCACTAATGAGGTTCCCTGGGAATGAGGGGTCATGTGAAGGGCGAAGAGGACAGGAAGATCAAACTCAAAATACTATGTTTGGAGGATTCCCCCTTGGATGCTGAACTGATTTATGAGTATCTGTGTGAAAACTCTAAATATGAAATTCAAATGGATATTGTATCAAAGGAAGAGGAATTCATATCGGCGATAAAACTCAATAAATACGAGTTAATTCTCTTTGACTTTATGTTGCCTGGATTTAATGGATTTGCAGCCTTAAAACATGTTAAAGCCATATGTCCCTCCACACCATTTATTTGTGTTTCCGGTTTTATTGGGGAAGAGACCGCAGTAGAACTTCTAAAGCAGGGGGCTACGGATTATGTTTCAAAAAATAAATTGGGCCGATTAATATTTTCCATTGAACGATCCCTAAAGGAATCCAAAGAAGCGGAAGAGAAGGAAAGACAAACCGCTGAATTGATTTTTATGAATAAAGAGCTAGCCTTGCAAAATGAAAAAATCTTATATATCAGCCACCATGATTTTTTAACGGGTCTTTATAACAGAACTTTCTTTGAAGAGGAAAGGAGACGCCTTGACACCGCAAGACAGCTGCCTATTTCAATTATTATGGGGGATGTTAATGGTTTGAAATTAATTAATGACGGTTTTGGACATCATGAAGGGGACCAAGTCCTTATTGAAATTGGGAAAATTTTAAAAAGCTGCTGCAGGGATGAGGATATTGTTTCAAGAATCGGAGGAGATGAATTTGCAATTCTTCTTCCTCAAACAGACGGCCAATCAGCGCAACAGATTTGTAGCCGCATATATGATACCTGCAAAGAATACGTGTCAACGGATCGATTGATTCATCCCAGTATTTCCTTAGGGTATGCAACAAAGATTATTGATACTATGATGATTGAGGATGTTTTGAAAACCGCTGAAGAAAATATGTACCGACATAAATTATTGGAAAGCACAAGTGTCCACAACTCAATCATGGCATCCTTAAAGGTTATAATGTTTGAAAAAAGTCAGGAGACAGAAGAACATGCAGAAAGAATGATGGCGTTATCAAAGGAAATTGCACTAGCGTTGGGTCTTTCCGATAGCCAACAAAATGAGCTGGAGTTATTAGCTGCGTTGCATGATATCGGTAAAATGAACATTCCCTCTGATATCTTAGGAAAACCGGGTAAATTAAATGATGAGGAATGGGGACTTATAAGAAAACATCCGGAAGTCGGTTTTAGGATTGCACAAGCAACTTCTGAGCTTAAACCGATTGCAAAATTCATTCTTTCTCATCATGAAAGATGGGATGGCAAAGGATATCCTCAAGGTTTAAAAGGAGAAAGCATTCCCCTCTTATCTCGCATATTGTCGATCGTTGATTCCTTTGACGCAATGACCAACGCCAGGTCATATCGGTCAGCTTTAACAAAGGAAGAGGCTATGGAAGAAATTATAAAAAATGCAGGATCTCAATTTGATCCTAAGATTACACAGCTGTTTGTTGAAATAATATCAAAAAAATTGCGACTCATTGATGAATCTAAGAAAACACCAAAAGCCAGTAGTTAAGGTATATGGAATGAAGGATTATATTCAACAATGGTATAGATTTACAAAATATGATAAAATATAAATGTTCAGAAAAAGAAAAGGAGTAAAAAATCCTTGTCATGAAGGATATCTTAAAAAATAAGAGCTCGGTTAAGAAAGAGGTGTGAAGAAATGAAGAATGATACTTTAGAAAAAATGAAAAAACTCATTGAGGATAAAAAGAAAAAAAGCGCACAGCAAGGTATGGCTAATGAAACTCTGAATAATAAAAGTCTGCAAAATAAAGAAGCCTTTAAGAATACTAAACGGGGCGGAGCACTAAATAAATAAAAATATCAATAGTTAAATAATAATGATGAGTAATATTATGGTTTGAATGAAGAGCTGAGGGAAAGATCCTCAGCTTTTTTTGCGAAAACAATACTTTGATTAATGGCATTTGAGCATTTCAAAGGGGACTTTCAGATAACAAATTCAAAGAAAAGAAGCTAGAGATCAGGAAATTTGTTCCCGTAAAATAGAGGATTTTCCCCTTCTGCTATAGAACTAAATACTAGATAATAAAAAATATGCAAGCAGGATATCATGAAAAATATCCCATGACTTGTGCAAAACAAGAAGTAAATATAAAGGAGTGATTTCCATGCCATTAAAAACCCCTGAGCAATACGAAGAAAGCTTACGAGCCTTAAATCTGGAAGTGTATCTGTTCGGTGAAAGAGTAAAGTCCCCGGTAGACCATCCAATCATTAGACCCTCGTTAAATTCAGTTATGAAAACCTATGAACTGGCTCAAAATCCTGAGCATAGCGAGTTGATGACTGTAAAATCAAGCTTAACGGGAAAGAGGATCAATCGTTTTACCCATCTTCATCAAAGTACGGAGGAGCTGATCAAGAAAGTGAAGATGCTTCGCCTACTTGGTCAAAAAACCGGAGCATGCTTTCAACGCTGTGTTGGGATGGATGCATTTAATGCGGTGTATTCTACCACCTATGAAACCGATGAGGCCTACGGCACCAATTATCATAAACGGTTTATTGATTTCTTAAAATACGTACAGGAGGAGGATCTTACCGTAGACGGTGCCATGACCGACCCCAAGGGGGACCGAGGATGTTCACCGTCTCAGCAGGAAGATCCGGATCTGTTTCTTCGAATTGTGGAAACGAGAGATGACGGAATCGTTGTACGGGGCGCCAAAGCCCATCAGACGGGGATTGTGAATTCTCATGAAGTACTGGTAATGCCGACAATCGCAATGCGAGAAGATGACAAGGACTATGCGGTGTCCTTTGCTGTGCCTACAGACAGTCCGGGCATCAAGATTATTTACGGACGCCAATCCTGTGATACCAGAAAGCTGGAATTCGGCGAGATGGATCGGGGAAATTTTAAATACGGAGGCCACGAAGCCTTAGTGGTTTTTGATGATGTATTTGTTCCCACGGAAAGAATTTTCCTTTGCGGGGAGTTTGATCATTCCGGTACCTTGGTTGAACGTTTTGCCGGATATCACAGACAAAGTTACGGAGGCTGTAAAGTTGGTGTGGGAGATGTGCTGATCGGAGCAACCGCTCTAGTTGCCGATTATAACGGAGCGGCAAAAGCCTCTCATGTAAAGGATAAAATAATTGAAATGGTACACTTAAATGAAACCCTATACTCCTGCGGCATCGCCTGTTCATCCCAGGGAGGCCTTACGAAAGCGGGAAATTATCAAATCGACATGCTTCTGGCCAATGTATGCAAACAAAACGTAACAAGAATGCCCTATGAAATTGCGAGACTGGCAGAGGACTTGGCTGGAGGAAATTTCGTCACCATGCCCTCGGAGATGGATCTGAAAAGTCCGGAGATCGGCCACTACGTGGAAAAATACTACAAAGGAGCTAAGGGTACCAACACAGAGGACCGATGGAAGGTAAACCGGTTAATTGAAAACATGACCCTTGGAACCGCAGCGGTGGGTTACCGTACGGAATCCATGCACGGTGCAGGATCTCCCCAAGCCCAGCGAATCATGATCAGCAGACAATCCAACATCGCCGCCAAGAAAGACCTGGCAAAAGATATCTTGGATATCAAATAAATCAAAGTAAACCAAAGGGGACGGAGGGGTTTGTGTTCGGGGTACCACAGGGGGGTATTTATGCTCTTTATTATTGTTACGGTAGAGGTATTGTCATAGTATATTGAAAATGGAGGTGTAAATTATTATGAGAAGACATCATTCACCATTTAATGGGAAAAAATATATTGGAAATACCAGTACCCATGAGGTTCATGATTTGGATAATGAAGAAATCGGCTGCAGAATCAATTTAATAAAAGATGAACACGTGAAGACCTTTATGCCGGATTCTAAGTCAAAAGCAAAAAGAGAGAATTTTCATAGCTGTATGCATTGTATGGGAAGGCCAAAATACTAGCAGATAGAGAAGGAGCATTTTCTCTCAGGCGAAGCACTCTATATCAAAATCTTTGAACTTTATCCTATTGCAGAATCACATTAAATATTTGTAACGACCTGTGGGAACAAAAGAGTACTTCCGAAGGTCTTATGCAAAAGGATTAAAATAGGAATAGGAGGTTTTGGCAGATGAAAGGGAAAAAGCTATATTTAAAGATTGTTGTGGCTCTATCGCTGGTTATACTCTTAGGTGGAGGGCTGAAGTACTTTGCTCCGTTTCAGGGAGAGGATCCGGAAAGTATTATGGAAGTCGTTTACCCTAAGGCCCATGCTTTTGAAAATCATAATGCCCGTGTTAAGTTGTGGGAGGAAAACCCTTTGGATGAAGACTTTATCCATGCAATGCAGGGATTTTCCTATAGGACAGCTACTGAAATATTAAAAAGCGCCGATGGGAACAGTAACTATTCTCCCGCTTCCCTGTATTTCGCGTTAGCATTGGCAACCACAGGGGCAAAGGATGAGACCAGGGGGGAGTTATTGAATCTACTTGGGGTGGATGACGTGGAAATCCTTTCGGAACAATCAGGGAATTACTACCGCCGTCTTTATAAGGATAATGAAATCGGACAGCTAAAAATTGCCAACTCCTATTGGATGGACGAATATGTGATGGATCAGCCCGTGGAATTTCATCAGGATTTCATTGACAACGCCGTTGAAAACTTTTATACAGAAACCTTTCTGGTAGATTTTTCAAAGAGAGAAGCGGGAAAGATAATGGGAGAATGGGTGGCATCGAAAACAAAAGGTACCTTGTCCCCAAGTTTTGAAGTTGATCCGGAACAGATTCTATCCATTATCAATACCATATACTTTTATGACCAATGGGTGGATCGTTTTAATAGTAATCAAACGGAGGAGGATACTTTCACCCTTTCCGATGGTAGTGAAGTGACTACGGATTTTATGAATCAGACTTACTCTTCCATGAATTTTTCAAGAGGAGAAGGGTTTACCCGTGCAGCTAGGAGTCTAAAAAACGGAGGAAGAATGGTATTTGTTCTTCCCGATGAAGGCGTTACACCTCAGGAATTTTTAGCCTCGCCGGATTCCCTGAAAGAAGCCTTCGAAGGGGGAAAGGGGTATTTTGGTGAAGTAGAGTGGAAAGTCCCGAAGTTTAGCTTTAATAGCTCCTTTGACCTTACGGAAGCAATGAATACCTTAGGGGTCAATAAGGCCTTTTCGGAGGATGCGGACTTTACAGGAATGACAGATCATTTTGCGTTTATTTCCGAAGTGAAGCAGGAAACCCATATTGCCATCGATGAAGAAGGGGTAACGGCATCCTCTTTCACCCAGATTATGGCTGCGGGCGAGGGATTACCGGAAGATCGGGCAGAGATGATCCTTGACCGTCCATTTCTTTACGGGATTAAGACAGGGGATGGAACCCTTTTGTTCATAGGAGTTGTGGAAAATCCTGAAGAATAAAGTATTATTTTTGCAGATTATCACTTTTTATATGATAAACAGAACGCTCCCCTACCTTAAATTTGATAGGGGAGCGTTTTTTACTATCTTTGTTTGGTGTGTTCTATAATCTTTATGGTTCCAGCTCATACTTACTGGGTACTGCCAACACCTCCATCGGAAAAACCAACATTTGATTTTCGTGGTCTAACTCGTACATTTCCTCAGGATTTTCAATTTGCACGTAGAGTCGGTAGACCGGAGGAAAGTAGGATCCTGTTGGAAAAGTGTAGTAAAAAACCTCGGCCTTAACAATGTGTTCTACTTTCAGTTCCTGTCCGTAAAATTTTCTTCCTTTCAATTCTTTAATTATGTCTTCCATAGACCTGAGGGGGATCTCATCCATTACCTCAAAGGGTTCCAATTGATAGTAAGGGATGCTGATCCTTGGCGGCTCCAGGAGGTCGCCCTCTGTATAATCTCTCATGTTATAACGGAATTCCGCTCGGTTAAATTGAGATTGGAAAAACTGATCAATTGGATTATCAGTAGTTTCAACGTATTCCATGAAGGAATGAAACCAATTTTCTTCAAAAAGACTATACCTTAGATTGCGTTTAGGCTCCTGATAGGATAGAAGGTCCGCAACCAAAGGGAAAAAGTACTCTTGATAGACTTCCAAAGTTTCTTCTAGGGATTTTCCTTCAAGGGTCTCTTTAGTTATTTCTTCAGGATGTTCATCAATGGAGATATCTATTGATAAATCCATTTCTACATATAGATGTATTCCATTTTCCAAAGTTACACCAAGATCATCCTCTTCGACAATTTCCAGTCCCATCCTTTTCGCGGCTTCTCGCACAATAACTTTGAACTCTTCAAGCTGTTCGGGAACATGCATACCGGGAGTTACGGGATTGATGAATACCGGCAGGGAATCAACGCCAAATTCTTGTAATATATTTAAATCAATACCCCTGTATGGTAGGTTTTCCAATTCCTTTTCCAATTCCGACAAGCTATCAACCTGATAGAATTCATCTCCCATTCCTCCGGGATGCGGCGGAATTTCAAAGGTAATATAATCCTCATCTTCCGAAGAGTCCTCAACGATTTCTTCATCTTCCGGATCCTCCTCAACAATCTCATCACCATTTTCCTCTTCACCATGTAGAGAATCCTGTCCACCCCAATCAAGAAAGTTCTGTAATAAAAGAAAAGAGGTGAGCAATACAAGAATTCCAGCGGCAATTGCCAGCAATTGTTTTCGTTTCTTAAGCTTCTTTTTTCGATAAATTTCCTGAAGCATTCGTTCTTTTTTATCATCACTCAATTCAACTGTGGTGAAAGCCTTGCGAAAGTCATTATTTTTCACACTCTTCACCTCCTAGTGTTTTCCGTAATATTTCTCTACCCCTTGCCAACTGTGAACGCACAGTGGCCTCTTTCATCCCTTGCAGTTCCGCTATTTCAACCGAAGAATAACCCTCATAATAATAAAGATAAATCGGAGTCTTGTATTTCACCGGCAAATTCAGGATTTCATCGAACACTTCAAATTCATAATGATCCCGGTGTTTGATTTGCTCCAATCGATCTCCGTCTCCTGTCCTTTTTTTCCTGAACCAATATTTCAACTTGTTTTTACAAATATTCGATGCGGTCACAATAAACCATCCCTTTTCATGGTCTTCGCCTTTAAAGGGCGGAGCTTTTTCCATGGCCCGAAGAAAGGTATCCTGAAGGGCATCTTCGGCTTCAGAAGGATTTTTCATAAACATATAGCATACACGATACACGTGATCCGCATTTCGGTGATACAACGCTTCGAATTCTTCCTTGACCATAGCGTGCAAACCGGACACCTCCCTTTCAGGATTTTCAAAAAATCAGGGTTCATATAAGATACAATCGATGAGCTTGATTCGTTGCAAAAAACTTTTGTATTGGTAAAAAAACAAATCTTCCTAAAAATCCTAGCATATAAATTCTAAAACTTCAATCAATTAAAATAGGTTGCAACGAATTGCTCTGCTGAATTGTGTCCTTAGTAGAAACCCCTTTTAATAAAGAATGCAGATGGTTTAATGAAATAAAAACCACTGGGAAAAATATACAAAGCATGAAAGGGGAAATTAAAAATTAAAGGAGGCAAATTAATGTATCAGGGAAAAGGGATAGGAAAAACTTTATGGACACTGGTTTTAATCGCAATAATCGCTCTGTTTATGGCCGGATGTAATCAGGAAGAAAACTTAGCAGCTGAGGCAGAAAATGACAATGAAGAAGATGTGGTGATGGAAGGGGAAGCTGAGAAAGAAGATGAAGAGGAAAAAGAAGCAAAGGATGATGATAACGAACAAAAAGAAAAGTCCGATGAGAAACAAGGGGATGCTGCGACGAATAATGATGTAATTGAAGTTACATCCGACGAACTCAAGAAATTGGAAGTAGAACCCTATGAAATAATAGAGCGATGGACACTCTCCAAAGATGAGAGGTATATTCTAACGGAAATTCCAGTAGCCCCGGGAACCGTTCACCAGATCTCGAATTTTGAGGCGTGGAAGAGAGCATATGACGATAAAACACAATCCATGGAAGCACGGGATAAAGAACTAGGGGTTGTCGTGCCACTGCTGGAGGAAGCGATGTTGGACCCTGAGGATAACCAGTCTACCCGACTGGAAAATCACCCGGTGGATGATGACTTATTCATCAGTTCCATTAATTACAAAGAAGTATCACCGGACGGGAAACGTATTCTTTATAGCGTTTCTATGTATGAAGAAGAAGGTCAGCATGAAGGGCCGGAAAGCATCTCAGAAGTATTTGTTACAAACTTCGGGATCCCTGTTGAGCCTAAGGAATTGAACATCAGCGAAGGGTTTTTCTCCATAGAACCTCTTTGGTCAGAAAGCAATGAAGTAATATATTATGTTCTCGAAGAGGGGTTATTTTCTTATTCTGTGGCGGAAGACATAGAAAAGCTGATCATACCATCGAAAGATCTACCGGGAATACCAAGGGAAGAGAGCGACAGAGGTAAGCAAGGTGTTCATTATGAGACATATAAGGACGAAGAGTCCAACTATATCTACTACTACCATGATGAAAAAATAATGAAAATCACCTTAGGGGATGAAGCGGAAGTCGAAACCTTTTATGAAGGCATAGATGGAGAAGAGTTAGAGAATATAACGGCTCTAAAGAAGGATCATTTGCTCTTATCTTATGAATCCGGGATTTTTGGAAAAACCGAGCTACGGTTATTTAACGGCGAAGAAATAGAGATTGAAAAGACTCGAGGAACTTCACAGTTTCAAGACCATTTCATTTGCGAATCCGGTCATATTTTTCTTCTTTTTACGACATTTGAGGATGGCGCTGAAGTTCAGGTATTTGACCAGGAGCTGAGTAAGGAAAAGACTATTCGACTTCCAGCTACTTTCAGTCATGATTCTGTCCTTGGGAAAGTGCCTGGGGATGAAGATGTAAAAAATGGATCTGCAATCATCGGGCGAGAAGTGTATTATCCGCTGGTGGTTAAATAACATTCGTGTCGGGGCTTTGCGACAGAAAACTTTTAAAATTCAATATATTATATGTTATGATTAGGAGAAATATGGTACAAATATCATGAGGAATTCATTTTATAAAACAAACTTAGGGAGCTGATCAAAATGTACGACGTTACCATCATCGGAGCAGGCGTCATCGGAGCATCTATTGCACGGGAACTTTCAAAATACCACGGGAAGGTACTGCTGATTGAAAAAGAAAAGGATGTATCCTTAGGGGCAACAAAGGCGAATAGCGGTATTGTTCATGGGGCCTATGCAACAGAGCACGGCACATTAAAAGGAGAGCTTGCGGCGAAAGGGAATCCCATGTTTCAACAGCTAAACGAAGAGCTGAACTTTGGGTATCGAAAAACCGGTGCCTTGGTGGTGGGATTTAGTGAAGAGGATGAAAAGAGTATCCAAGAGCTTTATAATAACGGAAAAAAATATGGAGAATCGGAAGAAAATCTTCAAATAATCGGTCAGGATAAGATCAAAGAACTGGAACCCCACAGCAACACGGAGATAAAAACCGCACTGTATAGCAAGAATGTAGGGGTTGCATCGCCCTACGAGATGACCATTGCTTTGGTGGAAAATGCCATGACCAATGGCGTAGAAGTGTAGTTGGGGAAAAAGGTGGAAAAAATTCGTAAGCATGAAGAGGGATTTGTTATTGATGTTGAGAATGAGCGGATCAAGACAAAATACCTTGTTAACGCCGCCGGACTGTATAGTGATGGAATCGCTAAGATGCTGGGAATTACAAACTATGAAATTCTCCCTCGAAAGGGTCAGTACATACTTTTTGGGAAGGACCAGGGGCATCTGGTAAACCGGGTAATATTTCAAGTTCCGAGTAGTAAGGGCAAAGGAATTCTTGTCACCACAACCTATCACGGAAATTTTATGATCGGACCCAATGCCGAGGAAGTGGAGGACCGAGCAGATTTATCCACTACAAAGGAAAGTCTTCAATATATTATTGACAGTGCAAGACGTTCGATTCCGGGGTTCAAATTAAATCGTGCGCTCACCACGTATTCCGGTATCCGTGCATCGATCAGAGAGAAGGACTTTATCATTGAAGGGGATCAGGTTCAGGGAATGATTAACCTCATCGGGATTGACTCCCCGGGTCTTACCGCCGCTCCTGCAATTGGAGTAAAAGTAGCTGAGATGCTCAAAGAGCTGGGACTGCCTCTAAGGTTAAAAGAGGACTTTAAAGCTTACCGGGCCCCTTTAGTTCATATAAAACCTAAGGACTTTGACGGTTCCACGGAGCATGAGGATCCGAAAAAGAAAATCATTTGCCGATGCGAGACCGTAACCGAGGCGGAAATTGTGGAAAGTTTTAATCGAGGACTTCCTGTGGAATCGATTCAATCCATAAAATTTCGAACAAGAGCAGGGATGGGACAGTGTCAGGGAGCGTACTGCCAATCCAGGGTGAAAGAAATCATAAACCGGGAACTGGGAATTCCCAAAGAGGAAATTCCTATGAATAGCCATCGGGAAGGAAAAAAGGTAGATAAAGTGGATATAAAGGAAATAAAAAAAATGAACTAAAAGAAGAGGGTGCGAAGCGTAAACTGTCCATAAAAGGGCTAAGCTTGTTATTTTATTAACAACACCTAGCCCTTTTATTTCTTATATATCTACTGAAAGAGGAGCATATCTATTTAAGTATATTCGCTTATTCACCTATTG
>Ga0194138_10000658_pt1 | contig 16384 bp, 18 predicted proteins | sample TARM_MetaG_T2_14_FD_134022 | JGI IMG/M metagenome (GOLD analysis project Ga0194138, IMG submission 134022) | Freshwater microbial communities from Pennsylvania, USA, analyzing microbe dynamics in response to fracking - TARM_MetaG_T2_14 (version 2) | ecosystem: Environmental > Aquatic >...
AATATGGAAAGTAATATGTGTGTACAACAAGAATAAAATGCAACAAAACAGCTAGAACCCTTGTATTAAGGTATTTCTAGCTGTTTATGCTTCTTGCAACTGTCAAACTCGGGATTATAACATGGAGGGTGCTTTTTTGCGCCTTTTTTGCATTTCTTTTCAAATAAAATAGCCTTACAATAGTCTTAATAAGATTTTTTGAGAGATGAAACTGTCAAAGATCCGATTAGAATGCACCATTTCTTTAGTTGTTATAGAACCAGAATATCATATATTCCTAAAAGAGCGGGTACAGGATCGTGTTAATACGATTCATTAGATTAGGAATAAACTTCCATGATTACAAACAATATGATTGCTCAATTCCACCTTTATACGAGCTTCAGACCCTTACAATCGATTGATTTAGTTTTCACAAGATGAGAGGGCACTGTGATGCAAAATGAAATAAGTGATACAATGAGCAATTATTATGTTGCTTTTTATTTTAAAGAAGAGTATACTCAAGAAGTAAAGAACACTATAACTGAATATAATCATTTGCTTTGGTGAGAACTAGGTTAGAAACCTAGACAGTCCCTATGCTACTGTAATAAGTATCGTTGATACTTTAAGTCAGACCATCCCTTAGCTGAACGTATTTTTTGTTTCTCAGGGTTGCAAAAAAAGATGATAACGTTATTTAACCTTGTGATGGGTTGAGTAACGTCTTTTTTTTTGTGTGAGAAAGGAGGGCTAATTTAGTGAAGGCCTTGATAGTCTACGCAAGTTTGACTGGTAATACACAAGAGATGGCGATGATGCTCGCTGAAATTTTAGAGTACAGCCAGGTAGAGGTGAGAGTGAGTGAGGTACAGCAGGTATCGCCTTATGATTACCACGCTTATGACTTGTGTTTAATGGGCAGTTATACCTATGAAATGTTTGGTAAAAGCGGTGTTCTACCGCAAGAAACCCATGGTTTTTATGAAGAACTGAGAAAAGAGGATTTATCTGGACATGTATGGGGAACGTTTGGCTCGGGAGATTTAAAGTATTCTGCTTTTTGTCAAGCGGTAGATGATTTTTCTTATCAGTTTGAAAAAACGGGGGCTACCCAAGGGGCAGTGCCAATAAAAATAAATGGTCCGGCTGAAGAAGACTATGAACGATATATTCTGTTTGCTAATCAATTGATTGAAACAGCAGTAACTTTAAAGGGCCGTCTATAAATTGAAAGTGGGAGTTATAATAATGGAGTTTACTAAATCAAAACAATCTTTTGCGGAAGCACAGACTTTGTTTCCAGGTGGAGTCAATAGTCCAGTGCGGGCATTTAAATCAGTAGGCTTAGATCCTCTCTTTATAGATAGAGGAGAAAAAGAATTTTTATTTGACGTTGATGGTAACCGCTTTCTTGATTATGTACTATCTTGGGGGCCGCTTATCCTAGGGCATGCACCCGATCCGGTAGTCGATGCTATTAAGGAACAGGTTGTTAAAGGCACCACCTATGGAGCCTCTAACAGCTTAGAGAATGCACTGGCTCAATCAATTCAAACTTTTATGCCGAATCTTGACATGATACGTTTTGTTAATTCAGGAACGGAAGCAACGATGAGTGCTATCAGGTTGGCTCGCGGGTATACTTCACGCGATATTATCGTGAAATTTGATGGCTGTTATCACGGCCATAGCGATTCCTTTCTAGTGAATGCTGGCTCTGGTGTAGCTACCTTTGGAATCCCTGGTTCACCAGGTGTACCCGAAGCAGTGGCTAATCTGACCGTCTCCTTGCCATATAACGACTGCCAGGCAATAAGTGATTATTGGTCTCATCACGGTGGGCAAGTTGCAGCAATCATAGTGGAACCAGTGGCGGGAAATATGGGGTTAGTTCCTGCATCACAGGAATTTCTAGAAATATTACGTCAGTTAACGACTGAAACAGGGGCGCTCTTAATATTCGATGAGGTCATGTCTGGTTTTCGTTGTGATTTGTTAGGTGCCCAACATCTTTACGGAATTGAACCTGATTTAGTGACTTTAGGCAAAGTCATTGGCGGTGGTTTACCTTTAGCAGCTTTTGGAGGTTCAAGGACCATCATGTCCGCTATTGCACCCCTTGGGTTAATTTACCAAGCGGGGACTTTATCTGGAAATCCTTTAGCAGTGACAGCCGGTAGTGCTACCTTAAAGAAAATGGACCATGACCTTTTTGAACAAATGGCTGTTAAAGTGAAACATTTAGCTCAAGGAATTAAGTCGATAGCTAAACAATATAACTTGAATGTTCAAGTTCCCTTTCGAGGAACTATGTGGTCGGTCTTTTTTTCTAATAAAGCAGTAAAAAACTACGAAGATGCACAAACATGCGATTTGGAGCTGTTTAAACGGTATTACGCAGGAATGTTGAGTGAAGGCATTTACTTAGCTCCCTCTCAATATGAAACAAATTTTATCTCAAGTCAACACACCGATGAGGATATTGAAACGACCCTTACAGCGGTAGAAAAAGTGTTTTCTCAAATTTCGCAACAGCAAGTAGCAGATAATACAACACCCTATATTCAAGTCCCAGAGAATATTACCTTGCGAAGTTTCGAAATGATTAGTGAGGAGATTGAACAATTAAAGCCCAACTATCAATTTGCAAGTTCATTAGAGGCAGATATTGTCAAACGAGCCATCCATACAACCGCTGATTTTGACTATTTAGATAACCTTGTTTTTTCTCTAGGAGCAGCCGAAAAAATACAACAGGTCATCCTAGAAGGTGGTCATCTAATTACAGATACCAATATGGGATTATCTGGTATAAATAAGAAGTTTCTCCAAGAGTTGGGGGTGACTTACAGCTGCTTTGTCAATGATCCTGAAGCCTTTAGACGCGCCGAAGAGAAAGGGATTACCCGCTCAATGGCAGCAATCGAAATTGCTGCTGAACTCCCCGGGAAGAAGATTTTCGTGATTGGGAATGCACCCACTGCTATTTTTCGGATTATGGAGTTAGTCGCAGCCGGCACCTTAGAAGTTGACGCAGTGGTTGGAGTGCCAGTTGGATTTGTTGGTGCAGCAGAATCTAAATGGGATCTTCATGAATCGTCGATTCCGAGTATTGTAGCGTTAGGTCGTAAAGGAGGCAGTAACTTAGCCGCTGCGATTATAAATGCTATTCAATATAACATCAAAGGAATTATTCATCAAAAATAAATGGGAGGGATCGTATTGACAGATTACGTTTCCTATAACGGGAAAAAGCTTCGCAAGGGATATACAACAGGTTCTTGTGCTACTGCTGCTACCATGGCAGCCATTGAGATATTAAAAACAGGACATCCGGTTCATCAAGTTAACTTAACTACACCGTCTGGAGTAGAGCTTGTCATTCCAATCGAAAACACCATTCTCACAGCCCAAGGGGTTTCCTGCTCGGTGATCAAAGATGGAGGCGATGATGCGGATGCGACACACGGTATGCATATCTATTCTACCGTTCACTACAACGATAAAGGCATAATTCAACTTGACGGTGGTGAAGGTATAGGAAGAGTGACACAACCTGGCTTGCGCGTGGCCGTTGGAGAAGCAGCTATTAACCCTACACCACGGAAAATGATTACAGAAGCGGCTGAACACTTACTTCCAAAAGGTCAAGGAATCACCATTACTATCACTGCTCCTGGAGGGGAGAAAGTGGCGCTAAACACCATGAATCCTAAATTAGGCATTGTAGGTGGAATCTCTATCTTAGGAACATCAGGAATCGTGACTCCGATGTCGGAAGATAGTTGGAAACATGCGATTACAGTTGAAATGGAACAACTTTACTTAAAGGGGCATGACAAGATTGTGTTAGTTCCTGGAAATTATGGCGAGAACTTTCTCAAAGAGCAAACGTCGATTAATTTTGACTATGCAGTGCAAATGAGTAATTTTGTCGGTTATGTTCTGTTGGAAGTGATGCGAATTGGCTTTAAAAAAGTTTTGTTAGTGGGTCATCTTGGTAAATTTATCAAGATTGCAGGAGGTATATTCTCGACTCACTCTAAGGATTCAGATGCTCGTAATGAAATTATGATCGCGAATTTAGCATTGCTGGATGCACCGCTATCGCTGCTACAAGCAGTGGATGCTGCGCTTACCACAGAAGCTCAATATGTTGTCATCAAAGAAGCAGGCTATGAAGCTGTTTATCAACACATAGTGGACAAAATAAAAGAAAGAGCTTTAAAATTACTCAAGTTTCGTGCCCCTGAAATTGAAATTGAAGCCATTACTTTTTTAACTCAATATCACCTAGTCGTTAGCACGAAGCCGCTCACACAACTAGAGGAGGAATGGCAATGATTCATGTCTATGGCATAGGTCCAGGTGCATTACCTTGGTTATCCCAGGGAATTACAGTCCTCTTTCAAGAGGTAGATGTCATTATGGGAAGTGAACGTCAGCTTGAGGTTGTACCGACCATATTTAAAGACAAAAAACGCCAACTTGATCGCAAGCTGCATGATGTTCGTGAGTATCTGTTAGCTCAAGAAAATCAGCAAAAAGACACCTTACTATTGGCGTCCGGTGACCCCATGCTCTTTGGAATCGCTAACTTTTTGATTAAAGAGATTGGTACGGAACATTTAACCGTTTATTCAGGGATTAGTTCGTTGCAATATATTTTTAGTCGTATTGGTATTGCAATGAATGACAGTTACCTGACAAGCTCCCATGGAAAAACACCTAATTACGACTTAATTAACCAACTTTCTAAAATTGCTCTGGTCACCGATGAGCGAGTGGGACCCTATCAGTTAGCTCAAGAGCTCATTAAAAGGGGAAACCGTGAGGCCATCTTCTATATAGGAGAAAATCTGAGTTATCCGGAAGAGCGCATCCGGTCTTATCTGATCAGCGATGTGCCTAACGAAAACTATGATACAAATGTGGTGGTGATTTTAAATGAAGGATAATCTTTTTCTACGTGCTAAAGTTCCGATGACCAAGGAAGAAATACGTGCCATTATAATCGATAAGCTGGATTTATTTGGTGCCAATACACTGTTAGATGTTGGGGCTGGGACGGGGAGCGTGAGCGTTCAAGCTGCAAAACTTTTCCCACATCTTCGTGTGACAGCCGTTGAACAAAAGAAAGAAGCGGTAGAACTTATCAAACAAAACTGCCTGCATTTTGGGGTTGAGACTATTGAGGTGATCGAAGGAAAAGCCCCTTTGAATCCACTCCCTCTTTGCCAATATGACCGTATTTATGTTGGTGGAAGCGGCGGTAATCTAGTAGAACTTATTGATTGGGCAGACCGTTTATTGAAACCAGACTGTCCCTTGGTCTTATCTTTTATTTTGGTTGAGAACGCTATCAAGGCTTATGACTATATGAGTAAGAAAGGTTGGAGTGAGTTAAATATGCGCCAACTGGAAGTATCTGATTGGCATGCTTTAGGATCGGGCCATTATTTTGCCCCGAATAATCCAACGATGATTATTTATGGAAAGAAAGAGGGAATTTAAATGTCAAAAGTTATATTTGTAGGTGCTGGACCAGGGGATGTTGAGTTAATCACTTTGAAAGGATATAAGGCTTTGCAAACGGGTGATGTCATCATCTTTGCAGGCTCACTCGTTAACCATGACTTGCTCAACTATTGTAAGCAAGAAGCAGAAATACACAATAGTGCTTCATTAAATTTACAAGAAATTATTGCCTTGATGAAAAAAGGAATAGAAGAAGGTAAAACAGTTATTCGTTTACAAACAGGAGATTTTTCTATTTATGGTTCAGTGCGTGAACAAATTGAAGAATTAAATAAACTGGATATTGCTTTTGAGTGTATTCCAGGAGTTAGCTCATTCCTGGGTGCTGCTTCAAGTTTGGGTGTTGAGTACACTCCAGCCGAGGTATCACAATCTTTAATTATTACGCGCATGGCAGGCCGAACTCCTGTGCCGGAGAAGGAGCAGTTACATCTATTGGCTCAACATCAAACATCCATGGCTATTTTCTTATCTGTACAAGGAATCAACGGTGTTGTAGAAGAATTAATAAAAGGTGGCTATCCTATATCAACACCGGTTGTGGTCATCTACAAAGCTACTTGGCCCGAGGAAAAATCAGTCAAGGGAACATTAGCCGATATTGCAGTCAAAGTAAAGGAAGCATCCATTACTAAAACAGCTTTAATTTTGGTAGGGAATTTTTTGGGTGAAGAATATTTCTACTCTAAACTTTACGACCGTGAGTTTAGCCATGAATATCGCTCATAATTTAATGAAGAAAATGACGGGAACAGAAGATAAACGAGTGAGCATTGTTACATTGACCACTCAAGGTTATGCAATCGGAAAGTCGATACGTGAATTACTTTTTACGAATGCCGTGATTTATAGTAAGTATAATCACTCTTCGCATATGAACCCGTCTAATCAAGATTTAGTGCTTATTAATGAAAGCGCAGTAGAGACTTTGCAAGCCTGCTTTAAGAATAGCGACATCATCATTGCATTTATGGCGAGTGGTATTGTGGTTCGGGCAATCGCGCCGGTTATAGTGGATAAAACCAGTGATCCAGCAGTGATAGTCATGGATGATCAGGGCAAACATGTTATCAGTCTACTTTCAGGACATGTTGGTCGCGCCAATCATATCACCAATCTAATCGCTGAGACAGTGGGAGCTAATCCTGTTATTACGACTGCAACGGACGTGAAAGGAAAGGTTGGTCTAGATGATTTAGCTATGCGTCTTCATGCTGTCTATGACGATTTCAAAGCTCAAACACGTCGTTTTAATCGTTTGCTGATAGATGATGGACGACCATTGGCTCTCGTCGCAGAGAGAAACTATAAATTAGAACCCTCTAATGGTTACGAGCAAATTTCAAAACAAGAATGGCATGATTTAGATCCCGAACAACGATCAAGCCTTTGGTCGGGATTGGTAGTGGTGAGTCATCATCGATGCGAGCGTCCCACTTTCTTAGCAGAAGATGAAGAGCTAGATTTTGTTCATTTAATTCCGTTACATCTTGTCTTGGGCGTCGGGTGTCGTAAAGATACCCAGGTAAAAGTTATGCAACAAGAGTTTGACCATTTTATTAGTGAGGTAGGCATAGATCCACGCAGTATTATTAAAATGGCCAGTATCGACTTAAAGCGAAATGAACTTGCCATCCTCGAACTAGCAAAACAATTAGCAGTGCCATTCGAAGTGTACACGAAAGACGAATTACTGAGGTTTGAACATTTTTATCAAGGGTCACCATTTGTTAAACAAACGGTAGGGGTTAGTAGTGTTGCCCAAACAGCAGCACATAAAACAGCTAATCATCATGTGATTGGCAAACGTTATGCGCATAAGGGAGTTACGTTCGCTTTAGCGCCAATTAAAGATTAAGGGAGAGATTGACATGTTACATATAGTAGGTTTAGGTCCGGGATCCCAAGAATTGATGGTCCCTGCAGCAGTGGCTGCAATGGAACAGGCAGAGGTTATTGTAGGTTACCATACTTATTTAGAACTTATTACAGACTATATTGAAGGGAAAGAAGTAGTTGCGACAGACATGCGAGGTGAAGTTGAACGATGTGAAGCTGCCATCGCGATTGCAAAGGAAGGCAAAAGAGTAGCCATCGTTTGTTCAGGAGATGCCGGCATCTACGCAATGGCTGGACTAGTGTTCGAATTATTAGCAGCCAAAAAGGATCATTTAGATGTGAAAATTATACCAGGAATTACAGCAAGTATCGGTGGGGCAGCTCTTTTAGGAGCACCTTTAATGAATGATTTCGTTCATATTAGTTTAAGCGATCTGATGACGCCTTGGGAAATGATAGAACGTCGTTTGAAAGCAGCGGCTGAAGCTGACTTCGTCATCTGCTTATATAACCCTCGCAGTATGGGACGTCCTAAACATTTGGAAAGTGCTTTAAGTATGATTCGTGACTATAAGGGCGGACTTATACCAGTTGGTATTTGTAAAGATATTGGTCGTCCTAATGAACAGGTAATTGTGACCACGATCGATGAGTTGAATGAAGAAGATGTTGATATGACCACAACGGTCATCGTGGGGAATAAGTTCACTAAAATCTATGACGGACGTATGTATACGCCAAGAGGCTATCAACTATGATTTTGTTGCTAGGCGGAACATCCGATAGTTTAATTATTATGGAACAACTGGTGATGCAGAATCATCCTACTATATTATCGGTTGCGACGGATTATGGGAAACATTTTTCAAGAGCTTTTGCTCGACATGTAGTGCAAAAACGTATGGATCAATCTGAGATGGAATGGTTTATTAGACAACGTGCGATTCATTTGATTGTTGATGCAACTCATCCTTTCGCCTCTTTAGTTTCACAAAATGCAATACAAGCAGCTACCAACACAGCCATCCAATACATTCGTTATGAACGGCTGCCTTACTGCTACCCGCCAGAAGTGATTTGTGTGTCTTCTACAGAAGAAGCGATTCAACAAGTAAACCTGCGCAAAGGAAAAGTATATTTGACGACCGGAAGTAAAAGTTTGCATGAATACTCTGCAGCTATCCAACTTGAAAGACTGGTAGTACGTGTATTACCCGTCACAGAAGTGTTAAACAAATGCGATAATCTTGGCCTTAAAGCTGACCAAATTCACGGTCTCAAAGGACCCTTCAGTTATGAATTAGATAAAGCTTTGTTCACTTATTCAGGAGCAGATATTATGGTCACCAAGGAAAGTGGCTTATCTGATAGTATGTCCGATAAAGTTAAGGCGGCTCTTGACCTAGACATGACAGTGATTGCAATAGGTCGGCCTTTAATTAACTACCCACTCCAATACAATACGGTGGAGTCACTGATGGCTGTCTTGCCTAAATATACATAGAGAAATGAGGAGAAAATGTGACGGAGCCTATGGTATATATAGTAGGAGCGGGAGTAGGTCGAATTCAAGATTTGACTCTCAAAGCAAAAAATACGATTGAAACAGCTGATATTATCTTCTTTGATCGGTTAGTTAATCCAAATCTACTGTTATTAACTCAACCGACTTGCCAACTAATCGATGTAGGAAAAAAACCAGGCGATCATCGAATGACACAACAGCAGATCAATCAAGCCATGATTGATGCGAGTCAACAATATCAAACAGTTGTCAGACTAAAAAGTGGTGATCCTTATGTATTCGGTCGTGGAGGTGAAGAAGCGATTGAATTAGGGAAAGCAGGAATCAAGTTCGAAATTGTAGCAGGTATCAGCTCGCCTATTGCTGGATTGATGTACGCAGGAATCCCCATTACTTACCGTGGTCATGCCCTTGATTTCCACATCTTCACGTCGCATTCTCAAAAAGGTGAAGTTTTGTTTGACTGGGATGCTATGGTGAAGCTAGGCGGGACACTGGTCTTTATGATGGGCGTCAAGTCACTACCGACAATCGTTGAGTCGTTGATAGAAAGTGGGAAAGCCAAGGAAACACCGATTGCAATCATTGAATGGGCAAGTCGAGCGGGCCAGAAAACTTTAACGAGCACCTTAGGGGAAATTCAAGCACACCCAGAACTTGTCCATGTAAAACCGCCAAGTGTCATTGCAGTAGGAGAGGTGGTTAAATTCCGTGACTATTTAAACTTCTTTGAAGAGAAACCTTTGTTTGGCCAACGCATCGCGATTCCACAAACACAGACACACCAACTTCTTGCCCAACTTGAAGCACAAGGAGCAGAAGTTGTTTTATACGAATCGTTAGTTGAAGAATCTAATGTAATTACTCAAGAAACTCTTAATAGCGCTAAATTGATTATATTCACAGATTTAACAGCAATCGACCAATATATCCAGTGGATGATTAAGCAACAGGTAGATTGGCGGACGAATCCCGATGTTCACTACATCTCAGTAGGAAATCATGTGCAGTCAAGGCTACAATCTTATGGGATTGCTGCACAAGTACACTATGAAGCGGTAGATCACTTTGTGGAACATTACAAAGAATCAGTAGGTATGTTTATATTAGGTAAACATTATGTTAAACAGCAGATGTTGGAGCAGGGCTGGGAATTTGATCTTGCAGAATTTATTGTCACAAGTCAGGAATCTAAACGTCTACTAACTAACCATCAGGCATTACTGGAGGCAGATGTCTTAATATTCCCTAATGAACGGTCTGTCAGAAGTTTTAGTGCTTACTTAGAAGAAAGTGAGCTATTATGCGACCAATTTCTTCAAAAACAGACCATTGTTCTCGGTAATCGAGCATACGGCGCCTTGAGCACATTAGACTTTCAACATATTAAACAAACAGTAGAGCCAAATTTCAACTCATTATTGACTTTATTGATAGAAAATCATAAAGGAGAAGAAGGATGAAAAAAGCTATAGTGCTAGTAAGTTTCGGAACTACACATCAAGACACGCGAGAGAAAACGATAGACGTGCTAGCGAGAGATATTAAGAGTCGTTTTCCAACTTTTGATGTATTTCAATCATACACATCATCGATAGTGCGTAAAATCGTATTTCGTGATGAAGGAATTCAATTTTTCCATTTAAATGACTTGTTAGATCAACTTATTACAGATGGCTATGAAAAGATCTATCTGCAATCGAGTCATATTATTTGTGGTTTTGAATACCATAAGATTCAGCAAGCTGCCAGTAAGTATCGTCAGTTGGGGCACGACATTGTAGTGGGAAATCCTTTACTCTCGTCTTATGAGGATTACCAAGCTGTTATTTGCTGGATAAAAACTCAAGCGGAGATGCTCGGTGAACAGGAAAGTTTAGTGTTTATGGCTCATGGAACTAATCATCCTGCCTTTACTTCTTACGTGGCACTCGATTATATGTTAAGCGAAACGGCTGTTTATATGGCATGTGTTGAAGGATACCCAGAATTGGAATTAATTATGACTCGCCTCAAGGCACGGAATTACCAGCGTATCCGTCTTTTTCCATTTATGTTTGTGGCCGGGGATCATGCCAAAAATGATATGGCCTCTCAAAAAGAAGGATCATGGAAAACACAACTTGAATCGAATGGGTTTGAAGTGGAGGCTGTGGTAAGGGGATTAGGAGAAGTTCCAGAAATTCGTCAGCTATATGTAGACCATTTAGCTCATCTCATAGATAAGGATAATGAAAAAGATGATAGGTAAATTTTACGGTATTGGTGTGGGGCCGGGAGATACTCAACTCATTACACTAAAAGCCATTGAAACGATTAATAAGTTGGATGTAATTTATACGCCACAGGCAGAGTTAACGACTCCAAGTTTAGCCATGAAAATAGCTCAATCGTATATTCCAGAGGGAATGCGTGTTGAGGTGTGTCACTTTCCTATGGTAAAACATATCGCTGATAAGGAACCCCAATGGGATTCTATTGCTCAGCAGATTGGCCATGAAATGGATCAAGGTCATCAAGTTGGTTTCTTAACATTAGGAGACCCAAGTACATTTAGTACTTACAGTTATATTATGATGCGCCTAAAAGATAACTATCCAATTGAGACCATTGCGGGAATAACATCCTTTGCCCAAATTGCTGCTAGGCTTAACCATCCTCTAGTACTCGACACAGAGTCATTTTGTGTGATTCCAGCCACTACTACCAATGACATGATTAAAATGGCTTTGGATCACTTCGACGGTGTTGTAATAATGAAAATTAAAAATCATTTAGACCGAGTGCTACCTTTATTAAAGGATCGTGACTTGTTAGAAAAAGCGATTATTGTAAGCAACGTTTCGATGAATAATGAAATCATTTACGAACAACTGACTAGTGAGACAAGTTTAGAAAAACTTTCTTATTTTTCAACGCTTATTGTGACTAGTTCACTTACAAAGACCATTAAGTAATAGAAGGAGAGGTAAAATTGAATAAAAAAATTAAATTAGAAAAAAGATTATTAATGCTAATGGGTATATTACTTATGTTAGTAAAATTTGCTGCCAAGCCGGTAGCTGCGATGCACATAATGGAAGGATTCTTACCAGTGGGGTGGAGTATTTTTTGGACGATCATTTTTATTCCTTTCTTTACGATGGGTGTAGTGGAAATCAATAAAATCATCAAAGAGAAAAGGGATCGAAAAGTACTACTTGCTCTCAGTGGTGCATTTATTTTCATCTTATCTGCTTTGAAAATTCCTTCTGTAACTGGGTCAACCTCTCATCCTACAGGAGTTGGTTTAGGTACGGTGCTGTTTGGACCTAAAGTGATCAGTGTACTCGGCACTATTAGTTTGTTGTTTCAAGCTTTATTACTAGCACATGGAGGTATAACTACCCTTGGAGCCAATGCTATGGCTATGACAGTGGTGGGACCTTTTGTGGGGTATGCTGTGTATAATGTATCAAAAAAAATGAATTTGAATCGTTCTGTATCAATCTTCTTATGTGCAGTGACTGCGAACTTGGCTACCTACGTGATGACGTCTATTCAATTAGGTGTTGCCTTACCAGATCCTGAGGGCGGGATTGTTGCTTCTATTATTAAATTCTTAAGTATTTTTATGATCACTCAAATTCCTATTTCGATTATTGAAGGTTTACTAAGTGTTGTGATGGTTAACTTAATCGATTCATCTATTAATGTTGAGAGAGAGGTTGCTCATAATGGGTATTAAAACAAAAAACAAGCAAAATTTACTGCTAATATTACTAGTGATTTTAATGGTAGCCATTCCTATTCTTTTTGTTGACGGTGAATATGGTGGGGCAGATGGAGCTGCAGCTGAAGCGATTGAACAAACAGAATATTTTGAGCCTTGGTTTGAACCTATTTTCGAACCTGCCAGTGGAGAAATAGAATCCTTACTCTTTACCTTACAAGGAAGCATTGGGGCGAGTATAATTGCTGGAATTATCGGTTATTATGCTGGGCTTAACAAATACCGAAAAGAAATTACTGATCGACCATCTAAAGACATGAATTCAGAAAATGTAGGATACGATGGGTATTGATCGATACACTCACACATCATTTTGGTCTGAAGTAAACGTGACAAAGAAAGCAACCCTTTGGTTGTTAGGGATGGGCATAGCCTTTAGTGGCATTATAAAGTTACAAATAATCTATTCTATTCTAATTATTTGGTTAACTTTTCACAACGTGAGTATCTCGTTGAAAAGCTACAGTAAATTACTTTCTGTTCCCCTTTTTTTCTTACTTCTTAGTATTATGACGATAAATTTTGCCGTTCGAGAACAGGGAAATGATTTAATCTTGTCGCTCCCAGTTGGCTCTTACTTTATCGGGTGGATCAAAGGTGGAGGAGATACCCTAGTCCATTTAGTCGGTCGAGTCATAACGAGCATGATTGTGACCTACTATTTTGCTTTAACGACTCCATTTAAGCAATTACTGAAACTAATGAAGAAATTAAGGATTCCGAGTGTTGTGATAGAGTTGTGTTTGTTAATGTATCGGTTTATTTTCGTTCTATTTGATGAAATGAGTAATATATATCAAGCACAACAGATTAGACAAGGGTATGTATCTCCAATAACTATGCTGCATTCCAGCGCACAACTTGGACAGATGTTATTTATACGCTTGTTAGAGAATGCTAATCAGATGAATGAAACGCTGACTATTAAAATGTACGATGGCGAATTTTATATTGAAAAGGGTGAGTAGTATGCAGATTAATCAACTTTCTTATGCTTATCAAGATAAACAGGTGTTGGACAACCTAACTTACGATTTTAATTGTAGTCATACAGTAGGATTATTGGGTCGGAATGGTTCAGGTAAGACAACTCTTTTGCGCATCCTTAACGGTTTATTACCCGTAAAAAAAGGGATGTTACGAGTCAATGACCATCCTCTAAGTTATTCGCGAAAAAGTTTAAGAGCTCATCATTTACGTTTTGCAATGGTTTTTCAAGACCCACAGCAACAACTTTTTTACGCTACTGTGGAAGATGATATTGCGTTCGCTCTAAAAAACATCAAATTGCCTGAAACAGAAATAACGAGGCGAGTTGAGTGGGTCCTCGATGTCTTACAAATACGAGATTTAAGAAAGGCACCTATTCAAAGCTTAAGTTTTGGCCAGAAAAAACGTGTTGCAATTGCTGGGGTATTAGTCATGCAGACAGATTATTTATTATTAGATGAACCGACCGCAGGACTCGATCCACAAGGAAGAAGAGCTATGATAGAGACCATTAATAAAGTCAGCGATGAAGGAGTCAAGCTCGTTATTTCAAGTCATGATATGGATTTCGTTTATGAAATTTGTCAGCAGTTTTTGGTGCTAGATAAAGGGAAAATTGTTTTGCAAGGGAATCGCCAACAAGTCTTTCAGCAGGCAGAACAATTGGAAGATGTAGGTTTGGAACAACCATGGACTGTCCGAGTACAGCAAGCATTTCATAAACCTGAGTCTATCAATGAAATGGAAGCACGAAATCTTCTGACTACACAGGCACTCACAAAAAAGTAAGAGTGAGTGAAGTGTTGAATTCTTATGCAGATTAAGTTTTAACTTGAGTGATGCAAAAAGAAGCACACGTATTTTGAAATCTGTTGCTCATTCTATTAATGGGCCTTAGTGTCTCACAGATACACGGCAGGACGAAAGTCCAGATGCAGTCTAAAAGTGCATCTAGTTAGGTGTTAGGTTTTTACAGAAAGGAGGGCCATGATGTACCCTGTTTTGTTGAATTTACAAAAACGTCCAGTGCTAGTGGTTGGCGGTGGGAAGATTGCGGCACGTAAAATTAATGTTTTAGTTCAACAAGGAGCTGTTATCACTGTTATCGCTCCGGAATTATCTCCTTTAATCGATGTTACAATGGTTTATTGGATAAATAAACAGTTCGAACCTCGTGACTTAGAGGGATATTCTCTAGTTTTTGCTTGTACTGACCAAGTTGTGGTTAATAACAGTATTAAAGCCCTAGCAAAAGTTAATCATTGGGTGAATCATACAGGAGACAAGTATAATTCTGATTTCTACAATATGAAAGTAATCGATGTTTCAGGTGTTCTATTTGCTATTTCAACGAAGGGTTATTCAGCTCAACTAGCGAAAATAATCGGTGAATCGCTGGAAATATGGGCCCAAGAAAACGTACCGAAATTAATACATGATACTGAGATGAGGCAAAACGATGGAATTGATTAGTATTGGATTAACCTTCGAGTCGACACCTATTGAAATGCGTGAATCGTTATCGTTTGATTCCCATTCGTTGACATTGGCTTTACAACAGTTGAGAGATGAGAAATCAATTTTAGAGGTCGTCATTGTTTCAACCTGTAATCGCACCGAAATATTTGCTTTGGTAGATCAGTTACATACGGGACGTTACTATATCAAACAATTCTTCGCACGGTTTTTTTCGCAAGAAGTAGATTCTTTACGCCCTTATTTTATTATTCATACGGCAGAAAAAGCAGTAGAACATTTATTCCTACTTGTCTGTGGAATAGAGTCACAAATTATTGGGGAGACGCAAATTTTAGGACAAGTCAAAAAAGCGTATTTAGTTGCGCAACAAGTAGGCACTACTGGAATGGTTTTTAATCGTTTATTTCAACAAGCATTTCGTTTCGCTAAGCACATCCAAACCAATTATGCACTATATGAAAAGACCCAGTCAGTCGGTCATCAAGTATCTAGTCTGATACGTCGTCAAGAAAATAATAGTCAAAAAACGGCCTTATTGATTGGTGTAGGTGAGATTGGTAAATTGATGCTACCTTATTTGGATAGTGCAAAGTTATCTAAGGTATGGGTGATGAATCGTACTTACCAGAAAGCGGTCAATGCGATTGCTCCTTATGATCATAATTTTCACGCTGTTTCTTTACAAGACATGATGACGTATCTTGAAGCAGCTGATTTTATTATCACTGCAGTTGATCAGGTACAACCAATCATTACATCTGAGATGATTAGAGAAACAGTAGAGAAACGAGGGGCTATTTACGACCAGTATTACTTTGACTTGGGTTTACCACGTAACATCGAAAATGGTCCTAATGTAGATGAGCTAGCAGTCAAAATATATGATGTTGATAGTCTTACTGCGACCATTGAACAAGATAACGGTGTACTAATGGAGCGTATAGAAGAAGTAAAGAAAAATGTATGGGATGAGGTATCCAGTTTTTATCAATGGCTTGGTGGCTTAGAAGTGACGCCAATTATTAAACAAATTCGCCAACACCAGTTAGCCCATTTAACTGAAATACAAGAAAGCTTAGCGCAGAAGCTCCCTGACTTAGATGCAGCAAGTAAAAAAGTTATTAACAAGCATCTAAAAAGTTTAGTGAATGCCATGATTAAACAACCTATAATCGCAACTAAAGAAGCTGTGGGAAAACCAATGGCAAAAGAAAAATTAGCTTTTGTGCAATCATTATTTGGAATTTCACAGGAAA
>Ga0194138_10000660_pt1 | contig 16309 bp, 11 predicted proteins | sample TARM_MetaG_T2_14_FD_134022 | JGI IMG/M metagenome (GOLD analysis project Ga0194138, IMG submission 134022) | Freshwater microbial communities from Pennsylvania, USA, analyzing microbe dynamics in response to fracking - TARM_MetaG_T2_14 (version 2) | ecosystem: Environmental > Aquatic >...
CATCACGGTGATTCTGATGCTGATTGGCTACTCGATTATTGCCGTGCCCACCGGGGTGTTTTCTGCCCAAGTGATCCGCTCGATTCGTGAAGACCGCTACTCAGAAGAAGCCTGCCCTGGCTGTGGGCACGACCGCCATGAAAAGCGCGCCCGCTACTGCCTGCGCTGCGGCACTTGGCTGGATGAGAACAGCGAGGAGCCGCGCAAAAAAGCGCACAAAGAGAGCAGCGACGATGAGACGCCAAGCGAGGATAAATAGCACCCAGCCGATACGAAAACGAGGACGCTAAGCGCCCCCGTTTTAATAGTACTCAGTGACCGCTACTCTTGAAACGGCGTTATATCGCCACGCCCTTCCCGCACAATTTTGGGCGGCAGCTCACGTAGGTCAATCACACTCGTTGGGTCAAGGTGGCAGGCACCGCCATCAATAATCAAATCCAGATGGGCACCAAAGCGCTCACGAATCTCCTCGGGGTCGCTCATCGGCAGCGCTTCGCCTACCGGAATCAGCGTCACGCTCATTAGCGGCTCACCCAGCGCCTCTAGCAGCGTGTGGGTGATGCGGTGATCGGGCACCCGCACACCAATTGAGCGGCGCTTAGGGTGCAGCAGCAAACGCGGCACTTCGGTAGTGGCATCCAGAATGTAGGTGTAGGGGCCGGGCGTGTGAGCCTTCAGCAGCCTGAACACGGCGTTATCCACTTTAGCGTAAGTGCCAATTTCGGAAAGATCCGAGCACACCAGAGTAAAGTTATGCTTGTCATCCAGCGAGCGCAGCCATTTGATCTTCTCGATGGCCTTTTTTTCGCCTAAATGGCAGCCCAGCGCGTAGCCTGAGTCCGTTGGGTAAGCGACTACTCCACCCTTACGAATAATCTCGGTGGCTTGGTCAATCAGCCGCTTTTGCGGGTTTTCCGGATGAATCTGAAAATATTGGCTCATCGCTTACTCCTGCCCGTAGGCATCTGGTTAGCTAAGGTTTTTAGCGATATCACTTTTAGCTTAGCTTATTCAGCGGCTTAGCACCCAGCATACCGCTCGGGGCATCGCGCAGGTGGGCTAAACGGGGGTGCTGCCAAATAGGCGGCGCGGCGGTACGGGGCACCGGGCTCATGCTGCCAGGCGCTGCATGGCTGCCAGGAAAGTGGAAATCACTGCCCAACGAGGCGTACAGCTCCCGCTCTACCAACTGGCGCGCCAAATCACGGGTGGCGTCTGGGTTTTGCTGGCCGCTAACAAGCTCTACGCCTTGGCCACCGGCTTCCATAAAGGTATCCATCAACAGGCCGCGCTTGCGCCGGGTAAGCCCGTAGCGCAGCGGATGGGCCAGCACGGCCACTCCGCCAGACGCCACTACCCAACCCACTGCTTCGCTAATTTCCGGCCAATGGGCTTTAACATCGCCTTTTTTACCACTGCCCAGGTAGCGCTTGAAGGCTCCGGCCCAATCGGCTACCACACCTTCCGCCACCAGCGCCCGGGCAAAGTCAGGTCGCCCTAGGGGGCGGTCGCTGCCTGCCTGGGCGCGGGCTTTTTCCAGCGCGTTGGGTAAACCCATTTTTTCTAAACGCTCGGCGATCACTTCAGCGCGCTTGATACGCGCTTCCCGCTGCTGCTCAAGCCCCTCTATCATCGGCCCCTGCAGCCCGCCGGGCATTAGCGCTACCACGTGAATATTAATCCCCTGCCAGCGGGTGGATAACTCACACCCCGGCACCAGGCAAAGCCCTGCCTGCTGGGCGGCGCGGCTCGCTTCTTCCACCCCTTCCATCGTGTCATGGTCGGTGAGCGCCATGTGAGTAAGCCCACGCCCAGCGCATAGGGTTACCAGATCCGTCGGGGAAAGCGCCCCATCAGAAGCGGTTGAGTGCATGTGCAGGTCAACCGAGTAGCGCTGGTCGGCATCGAATGCGGTAGGCAGTACGGAGGCAAGAGCGTTAGGAAGTAGTGGCATTAGCATGACGCCGTGTGGCGAGTTTAGAATAGGCGTGTTGAACACGAACAAGCTCGCCATGGTGCGCGCTAACCGGAGTGCGGTCAATGCTATGGCCGATACGTTACCCCTGCCTTCAAGGAGTTATCCCCATGCTTTACGCCATTATCAGTGAAGATGTTGCCAACAGCTTAGAGCGCCGCTTAGCAGCCCGCCCCGACCACTTAGCGCGGCTTGAAGCACTGCGCGATGAGGGGCGGCTTATTCTGGCCGGCCCGCACCCCGCCATTGATTCCGACAACCCCGGCAATGCGGGCTTTAGCGGCAGCTTAGTGGTGGCGGAATTCGACAGTTTAGAGGACGCCCAAGCCTGGGCAGATGCCGATCCATACATCATCGCTGGGGTCTATGCCAAGGTAATTGTTAAGCCGTTCAAAAAAGTTTTGCCTTGACCAATAGGGGCGAGTGTGGAGGGTCCGCCCGCTTTTTCACAGAGCCTGTGGAAAACTCTGTGAAAACTCGGCGGACGCTTTTCTATAAGCCAGAGATAGCGCCCCGATTAACAAATTGATCATTTTTTAACCAACCATTCATCACCACGGATGCTCGCGTGACTCAACGCCCTGCTCAACCCCCTAGTGCTCTCCCCCCACTTGAAGCGTTAACCGCCCCACAGCTGACGTGGAACGACACTTCTCCCCATTCAGACGCCTTCGACGACGTCTATTTTTCCCGTGAGGATGGGCGTGCAGAAACCGAGCACGTTTTTTTAGGGGCCAACCGACTTCCCGAGCGGTTTGCGGCTTGGCAGGAAGCACGGGCCTTTGTGATTGGCGAGACAGGCTTTGGCACCGGGCTAAATATACTGTGCGCCTGGGCCTGCTTTGAGCAGCACGCCCCAAAAGGCGCACGGCTGCATCTGTTATCCACAGAAAAATTTCCCCTCGACCGGGAAGCGCTTACCCGCGCCCTAAGCGCCTGGCCGTCGCTGGCCAGTTATTCACAAGTGCTGTGCGAACTATGGCCAGAGGCGGTAAGCGGCATCCACCGTTTGCACCTAAGCGAGCGCGTCACCCTCGACCTGCACTTTGGCGACACCACCGAGCGGCTGAACCTGCTGGAGGGCCAAGTGGATGCTTGGTTTTTAGATGGCTTTGCCCCCTCTAAAAACCCGGATATGTGGCAGCCGGCACTGTTTGAAGCCATGGCGGCCCGCTCCCGCCCTGACGCCACCTTTGCCACCTTTACCTGTGCGGGCATCGTCAAGCGCGGGCTGAAAGCGGCGGGGTTTCACTGGAAAAAAGTGCCGGGGTTTGGCCGTAAGCGGGAGATGCTAGCGGGCGGTATAGAAGCACCGCCCACAGATACGCGGCGCAACGCGGCGCCCTGGTTCACGCCCCCTGCCCACCGCGATGCAAAGCACGTGATTGTAATTGGCGCGGGCATGGCGGGCAGCAGCGTAGCGGCAGCGCTGGCTAAGCGCGGCAAGCAAGTCACGGTGGTTGAGCGTGACGCCCCTGGCGCGGGCGGCTCCGGCAATCGTCAAGGGGCGCTCTATGTGAAGCTGGCGGTGGAAACCAATCATCAAAGCCGCTTCTATTTAGCGGGGCTGCTGTATAGCCAGCGCTGGTTTGGCCAACTGGCCTCGACTCACCCACAGGAGCCGCCGCTCTGGCAGCCTTGTGGCGTGTTACAGCTCGCGCTAAGCAATAAAGAGGCGACCCGCCAGCAGCGTTTTATGGCCAATCACCCGCTGCCGGAGCCGGTCGTATCTGCACAGACCAATGCGCTAAGCGAGCTGGCGGAAGTACCGGTCTCTGCAGCCCACGGGCTATTTTATCCCCAGGCGGGCTGGGCTCAGCCCAAAAAGCTCTGCGAACAGTTGTTGCAGCACGACAATATCACCCTACGGCAGGGCGACGTCAGCGAGCTAAAGCAAACCCAGCAAGCCTCCCAAACGGCGCAGTGGCAGGTCACGCTGGCCAGCGGCGAAACGCTGCAGGCTGATCATGTGGTCGTTGCTACGGCATCCCTGGCTAACCAGTTTGCTCAAACCGCCGAGCTGCCGTTGCAGCAGGTGCGCGGCCAGGTCAGCGAGCTAACGCTGCCAGCAGGTACGAAGGTGCCCACTAAAGTGGTATGTGCGGGAGGCTATGTATCACCACCGATGGATAACGTACTCACCTTTGGCGCCAGCTTTGTGCCCAATAACGCCACAACGCAAGTGGTCGAGGAAGAGCACCAGCGCAATATTGATGAGCTACGCCAAGCGCTGCCAGAGTGGGTCGCCGCGCTAGAGGCAGCTGGCGTTACGTTAAGCCCAGAGGCGCTGGAAGGTAGGGCTGCAGTGCGAGCCGCCAGCCCCGATAAAACCCCTTACGCCGGGCCGGTGCCCCACACAGCCGCGTGGCAGCGGGATTACGCAGTGCTGCGTAAAGATGCCTCGATAGTGCCGCCTGTTAATGGCGAGCACCATCCAGGGCTGTGGATCTCCACCGCCCACGGTTCCCGAGGGCTGGCCAGCGCGCCGCTGTGTGCGGAAGTCATCGCATCGCGCATTTGCGATGAACCGCTTCCCATCGAGCAGCCATTGGCTGACCACCTTCACCCAGGGCGGCGCATCATTAGCGCGCTGGTGCGGGCTCAGTAATCGCCCTCTTCTTCATCATCTGCTAACTCTCGCCCAAAGGAGCGCCACTGGGCGAGGGTCATCACTTCGGTCATTTCCAGCTCTAGGTCATGGGCAATGATCAGCTCGTGTCGGTCAAGCTGCTGCTTAAGCTCAGCGACCCAGCCGCTCATGCCTTCGCCGGTATCGGTGGTGTCGTAGCCTTGTCGAGTAACAAACGCTTCCAGCAGCGCGGTTAAGGTTTCTGGCGGCAGCATCCGCGCGGGCACTTCGATAAATCGGCTCATTCGCTTTGCTCCCAAGCGGCTAAACGCTCAATAAAGGTGGCTTCGTCGATCACTTCAACCCCCAACTGCTCGGCTTTGGTGAGCTTACTGCCTGCAGCTTCGCCCGCCACTAGGCAAGTCGTTTTTTTAGAGACGCTGCCCGCTACCTTGGCCCCCAGCGCCTGAAGCCGCGCCTTGCCTTCGTCACGGGTCATGCTCTCCATGGCACCGGTCAGTACCCAGGTTTGGCCCTCTAGCGGCGTGGGGCCTTGGGTGACTTCTGACTCTTGCCAAGTAATGCCCGCCTCAATCAGCGCTTGGAGTGTTTCCAGGTTATGGGGCTGGCGAAAAAACGTGTGGATATGCTTGGCAACAATGGGGCCTACGTCATTCACCGCTTCCAGCGCCGCTTGATCGGCGTCTTGCAGCGCTTGCAGCGTGCCGAAATGGTTGGCGACGTTAGCGGCCGTGGCTTCGCCCACCTCACGAATGCCCAGCGCGTAGATAAACCGCGCCAGCGTGGTCTGTTTGGCTTTTTCCAGGGCGTTAACCAAATTCGTCGCTGACTTTTCACCCATACGCGGCAGGCTCTTTAGCTGCTCTACGCTGAGATGGAAGAGATCGGCAGGCGTTTTCACCCACTCCTGATCCACCAACTGTTCAATCAGCTTCTCGCCCAGGCCGTCGATATCCAGCGCTTTACGGCTGGCAAAGTGTTTCAGCGCCTCTTTACGCTGGGCAGCGCAGTAAAGCCCACCAGAGCAGCGTGCCACCGCCTCGCCTTCCAGGCGCTCGATATCCGAGCCGCACACGGGGCAGTGGTCGGGGAAGGTAATCACACGGGCATCCGCCGGGCGCTTCTCTTCATCCACTCGCACCACTTGTGGAATCACATCCCCTGCGCGGCGAATGGCTACCGTATCGCCAATCATCACGCCCAAGCGAGTAATTTCATCGGCGTTATGCAGCGTGGCGTTAGAGACCGTCACTCCCGCAACGGTGACCGGCGCAAGACGCGCCACCGGCGTAATCGCCCCGGTGCGACCTACCTGAAACTCCACATCGTTGAGGGTCGTGACTTCTTCTTGGGCAGGGAATTTAAACGCCACCGCCCAACGCGGGGCACGGGCAACAAAACCCAGCTCTCGCTGGTGGCGCAGGTCGTTGACCTTAATCACCACGCCATCAATGTCATAGCCAAGCTGGTCGCGTTTAGCGCCTAGCTGCTCGCAGTAGTCGGCTACCGCGTCGGGGCCGTACATCGTGGTTAACTCTGCACTAGTGCGAAAGCCCAGGGTGGACAGCCGTGCCATCAGCGCACTGTGGGTGGCATCGCCCAAGTCTGGCTCCAAGCGTGCTGCTTGGTAGGCGTGGAACTCCAACGGGCGGGTCGCCGTAATGCGCGGGTCGAGCTGTCGCAGGCTGCCAGCCGCAGCGTTGCGCGGGTTGGCAAATACTTTGCTGCCCTCTTCTCTGGCACGCTCGTTGAGCGCTTCAAAGCCGGAGTGGCGCATAATCACTTCGCCGCGTACTTCGACCAACTCAGGCACGTTTTTGCCCATGAGCTTAAGCGGCACCGAGCGCAAGGTACGCAGGTTAGAGGTAATGCCTTCCCCCGTGCGACCATCCCCACGGGTCGCACCGCTGACCAACACGCCCTGCTCATACACCAGCGATACCGCCGCGCCATCCAGCTTCGGCTCGCAGCTAAACTCAATCTCTTCCGCCTGACACTCCAAGCGTTCCGCCACGCGTTCGGCAAAGGCCACAATATCGTCACGACTAAAGGCATTATCCAGCGAGAGCATCGGAATGGCATGGGCAACCTCGGGAAAGCCCTCTGCCGGAGCGGCGCCGACTCGCTGAGTGGGCGAGTCGGGGGAAATCAACTCGGGGTGCTCGCCCTCTAACTGCTTTAAGCGCTGCAACTTACGGTCGTAGTCAGCGTCGGTTAACGTTGGCTCGTCTAGCACGTAGTAGCGGTAGTTGGCGTCATCCAGATCAGCGCGTAGTTGGCTGATCTCTTCCAGCAGGGTGGGGTCAGGCTGACTCATTCAGAGGTTCCGAAGACAAATAAAACAGGTAATTAGTAACAAAAACACCCGCCTTCTTGAGGAAGGCGGGTGTTCGCGCAACGCGGCGTTTAGCGAGCCTGCATATGGCGGTGCAGGCGGTGGCGACGCTCAAATTCATGAACACGCTGCCGCGCAAACTCGATGGTTTGCGCCGTCATCACGCTGCGGTTTTCATCTTTAAGCTCGCCGCCCATGTGGCGTACCACCACCATGGCCGTTTCGACCATTGCTTCAAAAGCAGCCGAGCTATCCACCGCACCGGGCAGCGGCATTAAGAAAGTGATCCCAGGCGTTACAAACTCATCCATCTCTTCGATGGGGAAAGTGCCGGGTTTGAGCACGTTCACCATCGAGAACTGCAGCTCGCTATTGGGGCTTTCCGTTTCAAAGCGATTGAAGACGCCCATCGTGCGGCAATAGCGCAACCCACAGGCCATCATTAGTTCAAGCAACTTGTCGCCATCAAAACCTTCGGGATCACGCGACAGCACGCTAATGACTACCAACTCGTCAGCATTGGCAAGCGTCTCTTTAGCGTGCTCGCCGTTCACGTCATGACGCAGAGCTTTTTCCAACGTAGGGTGCGCGCGCACAACATTGTCTTGGGCTGCATAAGCGTCATCGTACTCGTCATCAACGCTCTGGTAGTGATCTTCATAGCGGCTAGCGCTGTTTGCGTAGCGCTCTAATTCAGGCTCGGCATGCGCCTGCTGCACGGCGTCGCGTTGGGCGGCAGCTTCATTAGCTGCAGCGGCTTCGCGAGCTTGAGCTTTTTCTTGAGCAATACGCGCTTTTTCCGCTTCAGCGGCCTGCTTCGCTTCACGGCGCTGCTCGGCTTCCAGCGCTTTGCGTTCGGCTTTCTGTTTGGCTAAAGCTTCAGCACGCTTGGCTTTTTCAGCTTTTTTGATGGCCTTCTCTTTACGGCGCTCAATAATACGCCGCTTGAAGGAACGGCCAATGCCTTCAAAGTCGACCAGTCGGTACTCGTCAATTTCGTCGTCATCTAATTCGTGATCGCCCGCCGTGTCGGCGCGCAACTGGCGGCGCTTGGGTGCGTCGGAAGCGTGCTTGGCAAATACCGCATCTTCAGGCTCGGCGCGAAGCACCGGCTCGGGCTCAGGAGTAATATCTGGCTCAGCGGCCGCTGGCTCTTCAGGAGCTCGGTTGCTTTCCAGCTCAGAATGGGGCTCTGGTGTATGAGAGGCGTTTAGCTCAGCGGTGTTCGGCTGTTCGCTAGGTGCTTCATCAGTGGCGGAGAACGACGCAGGTGCTGTACCTGTTTGCTGAGACTGGGGTGCTTCGTCTTCCATGGCACTCATGGACGGCTCCGGGGTCGCTGGCTGGGGGGCCTCTGCTTTCGGGGCCTCTTCACGAGCTGTAAAGACACTTGGCTCACGACGTGGCGGTTCGCGCATTTCGTTTCTGGTTTCAGCAGACGCATCAGCTGTTGCTGACACATTAACAGTAGCTGCCTGGACAGCCGGCTCCGCCTTGTTAGGTTTCGCTGCTGCAGGTTTTGGCTTTCCTGAGGATTTGGTAAACGAGCGACGGAAATCAGACAGCACCCTAGAAGGCCCTGGATGCTCTTGGCGCTCTAGCTTGGGTTTTTGACCCAGCCCGCTGTAGTCAGCAGCCTTAACGACCCGGGCACCGCCGTTAGGCAGTTCCCAATTGATCTCGGCCTCTTTCGCCTCGTCGTCGAACTCTTCTAGCTTGGCGGTGGGTAAATCCTTTACCGCTTGATCTAGCCGGGGTACACGACGCTGACGCTGGAGCCTACGCACACCGTCGACAACGATTAGCGAAACCAGTGCCAGTCCTAGAATGATTAACCACTCTCTTAATTCCATGTCGAGCATTCCATGGGTCATCTAACCGGTTACTAGGGCACAGTGCGCGGCACTGCGCCAGAATATGGGAACCTTCTTATAAATCGATATTTAGCACCAAGCATAGCGCGGTTGCTACGAAAAGAGCCAATTTTTGCTGATTTTCACACGTTTGAGCCGCTAAGGGAGCTTTTTAGGCGAATTTTTCGACCTTATCAACCATCAAAAGTGCCCTTTCCGCGTCATTCCATCTCTGATACGGGTGGCCAAACGCGGAGTGCCGTGTGAGGCCGCTACCCACTCAGTTCACCCTATTTAAACGTTATGCTAGTGAATGTTTTTCACTATCGCTAGTTTCTTATGAACGCATTGCGCTTTAACGACAGGTAATGATTCGCAAGCGATAAGCGGGACTTAAGCCTATACGGCCGCGACGACCTCACCGCCAACACCACGTTTTTTCAACAACTTGCTGTTATCAAAGCATTTCGTGGGCATGGCGTTACTATCCGCTTGCGCTGGCGCACCCAGGTGACAGGCACGCCTTGGCAAATAAGGAAACTCTAGGGAAGTCGCAACACGGCGCAGCCATGAGCCACTCGCACTATTCGACCAACTCAGCGGCCTCATCAATACCCACGGAAACCAAACGCGAAACGCCAGGCTCCTGCATGGTGACCCCCATCAGGCGCTCGGCGGCTTCCATGGCAATCTTGTTGTGGGTGATATAGATGAACTGCACGCTTTCGGACATCTCTTTCACCAGCTTGGCGTAGCGGCCAACGTTGGCGTCATCCAGCGGAGCGTCGACCTCATCCAGCATACAGAACGGGGCCGGGTTGAGCTGGAAAATGGCAAAGACCAGCGACAGCGCAGTCAGCGCTTTTTCCCCACCGGACAGCAGGTGAATCGTGCTGTTCTTCTTACCCGGCGGTCGAGCCATGATGGCCACGCCGGTTTCCAATAGGTCATCACCGGTCAGCGTCAGCCACGCCGCCCCACCGCCAAACACGCGAGGAAAGAGCGTTTGCAGGCCGTTATTGACCTGATCGAACGTCTCCCGGAAACGGACGCGGGTTTCTTGATCGATCCGCTTGATCGCCCGCTCCAGCGTTTCCAGTGCTTCGGTGAGCTCGGCATGCTGGGCTTCTAGGTAATTACGCCGCTCGGCCTGCTGATCGTACTCCTCGATGGCCGCAAGGTTAATCGCCCCCAGGCGGCGGATTTTTTCCGAGGTGCTCTCCAAGCGCTCTTGCCACGCTGGCTCACTGGCATCGCTGGGCAGCGTGCTGGCGAGCGCATCGGCATCGTGGCCTAGTTCTGCTAACTGCTCATCTTGGGTGGCCGCTTTGAGCGCCAGCGCCTGCACCTCCATGCGGCGCTGCTGGAGCTGTTCGCGGCTCTGTTCCAGATTGCGCTCATGCTGCTGGCGGGCTAACTCATCGTTGCGCAGCTGCTCGGCCAGCGCTTGTGCCTGCTGGCGCGTCTCGTTGAGCCGCCGTTCCTGCTGTTCGCGCTGGTGAAGCAGCTCTTCGAGCTCCTCTGCGGCCAGCTCGTCGGGCTCGACCAGCATTTCACGGGACTCTTCCAACTCGGCAATACGCAGCGAGAGGCGCTCTTCAGTATCGCTTGAGCGGGCCTGCTGCGCGCGCAGGCTGTCGCGCTCGGCTTTTAAGCGCTCACGCTCCAGGGCCAACGCCTGCTGACGCGCTTTGAGCGGGGCATACTGTTGGTTGAGCTGCTCGCGCTGCTCACGCTGGCGGTGGCGCTGTTCAGCGCTGGTTTCGCGGGCTTCTGCGGCGGTTTCCAGTTGCTCCATGGCCGTGTGCCAACGAGCGCGCTGCTCTTCTAAAGTAAGCGTTAACTCCGCCTCATCTTCTTGCAGTTGCGCCAGTTCGTCGTCCAGCTCCATGGCGCGGCTGGAGAGATGCTCAAGGCGTTGGGCAAGCCGCTGCTCTTGCACCGCTAGCTGTTGGCGGGTGGCGGCATGGTCGCGCTCCTGCTCCGCCTGCTGCTCACGGGTCAGTTCTAACGTTTCAATCGTCTCGTTGGCGGCTTCGCACTGTTCATCCAAGAGCGCCAGCGCCTCTGCCGCCCGCTCACGCTCTGCGGCCAGCTCCTCAAAGCGACGACGAGTGACCAGTAGCGCATCGACGCCTTCGCCATTGGATTGCTGATGCAGCCAACCGCGACCGCGCCATACGCCGTCTTGGCTAACCACACTCTCACCGGGAGCAAGCGTAGGCAACAACGCTTCGGCCGCGTCAGCAGTATCAACGTAGTGAATACTCGCCAACCACTCCGTCAGCGCGCCCGCGCCTTTCACCAAATCGCTGAGGCGATGGCCTGCGCCCGCCGTGGCTGTGGACGGCGGTGCTTGATCAATCAAGCACCACTCTGTCGCCAGCGCTTCGGGCAGCGCGTTTAGCTGATGGGCGGCTACCAGTCGGGCGTTTAACCAAGGGGCGAGTAGCCAGGAAATAACCCGCTCCCAGCCTTGGCTGACCGAAATGGCTTCACCCAAGCGGGGTGCATCATCAAGGCCATGAGCGGCTAGTGTTTCGCTTAGCTGAGGGTCGTGATCGGCTAAGGCGGCATCCATTAGTGCCTGCAGTGAGGCGAGTTCGCCCTGCTGCTGGCTTAATGCAGCGCGCTGCGCATCGCGCTCGGCCACGGCGTGCTGATAGGCGCTTTTGGCATCGCTGTAGCGCTGCTGCCACTGCTCTCGCTCCACTTGGAAGGCGTCGGCACGTTGGTCGGCTTCTTCCAGGCGAGCTTGGTACTCGGCGTGCTCGTTTTGTAGCGCGGTCATGTCGGCCAGCTCGCCGCGCTGCTGGCGGCGGCGCTGCCCCTCGGCCTGCAAACGGGCAATACGCTGCTCTAAATCGCGCAGTTGGTCTTGGCTACGGTCGGCATCGCGGCTGGCCTCGCGCCAGCGGTTTTCGGCGTCGGCCCACTGCTGTTCGGCGGCTTCCAGCGCTGGCGTTGCGTCGGCCAGGGTCTGCTCGAGCATTTCGAGCTGCTCTTCCAGCGCTTCGTGCTCGGGCAGCAGCTCCTCAAAGCGCTCGTCGATCACCGCGAGCCGCTCTTGGTCGCCCTCGCTGACCTGGCGCTGCTCGTCGAGATCCCGCCGGGCGGTGGCAATGTCGTTAGCCAGCTGTGCTTCGCGGCTGCGGCGGTGGGCTTGATCCTGCTCTAAGCGGGCAATGCGTGTGGTGGTTTCATAAAACTGCTGCTGGTGGCGGTCCAACACGTCGGCCAGCTCGTCGTGCTGTTCGCGGGCCTGCTCCAGGCGGGTTTCGCACTGACGCACGCCAAACACGTCTTTTTCGACGGCAATTTCCAGCTCGCGGACACGGCTCTCTTGGTGAGACTGTTCGGCCCGCAGGGTGCGGCCGCGCAGCAGCGCCAACTCGCCTTTTAAGCGGTACTCTTGCTGTTTGAGCTCTTGATAACGCTTGGCGGCTTCCGCTTGGCGCTTGAGGCGTTCGAGCTGTTTATCCAGCTCTTCGCGAATATCGTCCAGGCGCTCCAGGTTCTCCTGGGTGCGCCGCATGCGGTTTTCGGTTTCCCGACGGCGCTCTTTGTACTTGGAGATCCCCGCGGCTTCTTCGAGGGTGGCGCGAAGGTCATCCGGGCGCGCTTCGATCAGCCGCGAGATCATCCCCTGGCCGATAATGGCGTAGGAGCGCGGGCCTAGGCCGGTCCCCATGAACAGGTCGGCGATATCCCGGCGGCGGCACTTCTGGCCGTTGAAGAAGTAGTTGGACTGACCATCCCGGGTCACCAAGCGTTTGACGGCAATTTCTGAGTACTGGGCGTATAAACCGCCCATACCGCCATCGCGGTTATCGAACTTCAGCTCGATAGAAGCCTGCCCTACCGGCTTACGCCCGGTAGAGCCGTTGAAAATAACGTCGGCCATGGATTCGCCGCGCAGGGTTTTGGCGGAGGACTCCCCCATCACCCAGCGCACGGCGTCGATAATATTGGATTTACCGCAGCCGTTGGGCCCAACGATGGCCGTCATGTTGCCATCGAAGGGCACGGTGACCGGATCGACAAAGGACTTGAACCCAACGAGACGTATAGAGGTTAAGCGCATTGCGACCCTTAGCAGCGGTAGCTTACGTGGTGGTTATTCAAAAACACGGTTGATAACGACATTGGCGGTAGCGTCTTCGCGAATGGGGCCGACGCTAACGCTCTCCAAATCGCCAAACAGATCCCCAGGCTGCGGCGTGGCCTGCCCAGATTCCGAGACACGCACCACCAGGCGCGCTTCACGCACCTGGGAGATTTGCGCTTGCGGCGACATAGCTGCGGCGTCGTCCAGCACCACGGTCATCGGCAGCTCAGAGACCCGAGCGCGGGTCACCGCCAGCGGCGGCAGCTCGCCGTCGATGTCCCGTGCGGTAATGAACACCGTCGCATCGTCGCTGACACGGTCTGCCAGCGCCTCATCCAACGAGACGCTCACCCGCACGCCTTGGCCCTGAGCGGCGGCAGATGGCTCCGGCGCGACGCCCATGCGCTCTTGGGCCACACGGATACCCTCACGCAGGGAAGCAGCCGTCTCTGGGTCTGAAATATTGGCAACGGCACGGCGCCAACGGTCGACGGCCGTTTCATAATCACCGTTATCGAAGGCGTGAATGCCCAGAAGCCCCAACACGGTGGGCTGACGGGGGTCTAGCTCAAGCGTTTCATCGACCAGCGCCTGTACCTCGGGCGTTAACTCCCGCTCGGCCATGAAGAAGCGGAGCTGCGCCAACTGAGCGAGCAGCGGCGGAATGCGCCCTTCGATGGCGATCAAGCGCTCCAGCGCATCGACCGCTTTGTCAGGCTGACCGGTATCCCGGTAGAGTGGAAACAGCGAGCTCCACACGTTGGGGTTGTTAGGCTGGCGCTCGGCTTCGGCTTCCATGCGCTCCAGGAACATCATCAACGAGCCTTCCGGGTCGTTTCTGATCTCTTCTTGAATCGCGTAGAGCGTCAGGTCTCCTTCGGCACCGTTTTGCTGATACCAAAACGTACTGGCACCCACCACCGCTACCATGACCAGCGGCACCACCAGCCGTCCAGCGCTCGCAGCTTTCAGCGGCCGCTTGGCCTGAGTGGCGGTGTCTTCCAGCAGGCTGCGCTCTAGCTCTAGGCGATCTTCATTAAAACGAGCGTCGTCGATGTCGCCACGCTCGAGTGCCGCTTCCAGGGACGCCATGCGCCGCTGGAAAATCGCCACGTTCTGCTCGGCAGACGTATCGTTGGCTTCAAAGTGATCTAGCTGGTCGCGCAGAACGCGGGCACCGCGCATGGGGGCAATCAGCAGCCATAGAGCAGGCAATAACAGTAGTGCAATCGCTATCCAGAGCGGTGTCATGAAGACCTCTCGCGGTTGATCAGAGCATCCAAGCGGGCGCGCTCGTCGGCGCTCAACGCTTTCGCAGACGCATTCCGTCGAGCACGCACCATCAGTACGACCACGAGCGTGCCGAGGACGAACAGACCGATGGGCAGCCCCCACAGCAGGTAGGTGCGGTTTTCCAGGCGCGGGTTGTAGAGGATGTACTCCCCAAAACGCTGCACCATGTGATTGATGATTTCGATATCGGCGCGGCCTTCGTTCAGCAGCACGTAGACGCGCTCGCGCATGTCCGCCGAAATGGGCGCATCGGAGTCGTCGATGGCCTGGTTTTCACACAGCGGGCAGCGCATGGAGGCCGTGAGGTCACGGTAGCGCTGCTCCATCACCGGGTCGTCGAACTCGCGAACTTCAATGCCTGCCGCCACGACACTGCCCGCCAGTGCCAGCAGCATCACGGCGAAGATCCCACGCATTAACGCCATTTTTCTACCTCCGGCAGGATGCGTTCACGAACGTCTTCAGGTGACACGTAGCCTTTATGGTGGTAGCGAATCACTCCATCGGCATCCACCAAGAACGTTTCCGGTGCGCCGTAAACGCCAAGATCAAAGCCCAGGCTGCCTTCAGGGTCGAAAACATTCACTTCAAAGGGGTCGCCAAACTCGCTTAAAAACTCCAAACCTTTCTCGCGGGTATCTCGGTAGTTGATGCCCACCATACGGATGCCGTTATCAGCGAGTTCTAACAGCTGCGGCATTTCCTGCTTGCAGGCGGGACACCATTCGCCCCATACGTTGACGAGCGTGACCTCCCCTGTCAGCAGCGATTGATCCACCTGACGGTTGGCATCCCGCAACGTGGAGGCTTCGAACGCAGGAAAATCCCGCGCCATCAGCGCTGAGTCTCGCTGTGAAGGGTCGCGCCCCAGCCCTTGATAGAGAAACAGCGCGATGCCCACAAAACCGATGGGTAAAAGAAGCAGCAGCAGGCGGCGTGTCATACCGTGGCCTCCTGTGACGGAGATTGATCAATACGTGAAGATGCAGGTTGGCGCGCGGCTGCGCGGCGGTAGCGCTTATCCGCTACGGCCAAGATGCCGCCGAAGGCCATGAGCAGGCCGCCTAACCACAGCCAGCGCACAAACGGCTTGTACTGGACGCGCATGGCATAGCTGCCGTCGCCCAGGTCTTCACCCATGGCCACATAGAGGTCGCGGAACAAACCAGGGCGCAGCGCAACTTGGGTCATGGGCATGCCGGTGGCGAGGTAAAGGCGCTTTTCGGGGCGCATCACGAAGCTGCGTCCCTCGTCCCCGCGCTGTACCTGAATGATCGAAGTATCGGCCAGGAAGTTGGGGCCACGTCGGTTGGTGAGTTCCGTCATGGTGAACTGATAGCCCGCCACTTCCACGGTGGTGCCCGGCGACATGCGCACGTTGCGTTCGATGTTGTAGTTCGAAACGACGGCAACGCCCACGATGGTCACCGCAATGCCCACGTGGCCCAGCACCATTCCCCAATAAGAGAGCGAGAGCTTGCGCAGCCCGGCGACAAACGAGCTGGCGTGACGGGTCTTGTCGAACAGGTCGCGCACCATGGGCAGCACGATCCATAGCGCCGACACGATTCCCAATGACACCCACAAATTCCATTCGCCGCCGTAGACCAACGGCATGGCCACACCCAGCACGATGGCAGCTGCCGCCGCGAGACCTAGCTTCCGCCACAGCTCACGACCACTCATGCTTTTCCAACGCGCCACCGGCCCCAAGCCCATGAAGACACACATCACCACGGTGAGCGGTACGAACAGCGCATTGAAGTAAGGCGGGCCTACGCTGATTTTACCCAGCCCCAAAGAGTCCAGAATCAGCGGGTATAGTGTGCCCAGCAGCACCGTGACGGTCATGATGACCAGCAGGATGTTGTTGATCAGCAGCAGGGAGTCCCGCGAAAGCCAGTTGAACCCCACTTTATGGCTGACGCGCGGTGCACGCAGTGCAAACACCAGCAGCGACAGGGTGACCGTGATGGCCAGCAGCATCAGGATGAAGAAGCCACGGGACGGGTCGTTGGCAAACGCGTGAACCGAGGTGAGCACGCCCGAACGTACCAGGAACGTACCCAGCAAGGAGAGCGAGAAAGTCGAGATGGCCAGCAGTACGGTCCAGCTCTTGAACGAGCCGCGCTTCTCGGTCACCGCCAGCGAG
>Ga0194138_10000661_pt1 | contig 16289 bp, 16 predicted proteins | sample TARM_MetaG_T2_14_FD_134022 | JGI IMG/M metagenome (GOLD analysis project Ga0194138, IMG submission 134022) | Freshwater microbial communities from Pennsylvania, USA, analyzing microbe dynamics in response to fracking - TARM_MetaG_T2_14 (version 2) | ecosystem: Environmental > Aquatic >...
GAATGTCGAAGTTTGGACTATCGGTGTAGCGGTAAACACCACACTTTCCAAGGTCAATATCTGAAAATGTCTCAATGTCTATGGATAAAATCTTCATGGGTTTACAGCCTCCTTTCCACTCCTGAGTTTATTAGTCCAAGAAATCATCGTCATCATCTAAAACATCAAAGTCGTCTTCTGGCCTGAAAATTCCTCCTAATGGTTCCCCGTCTTCCACCTTCTGTACGTTTCCAAGTTCTGCTGAAACCCCTTTATTTCCGTTTTTGCTATATGGGTATAGGGTAATGGCCACATTTGCGTAACAGCCACTATAAACTTCACTACGATCTACTATGAGCTCTCTAGCCCTATCCACAATTTTCGGTGGATTATACGAACTTGCATTAATGTAATACGAATCCTTATAACTGGGGTCGTTAGGTCTCTCAATATCTCCATCCTTTAGTGGCAAATGAAACCTATTAGGAATTTCTCCTCCAAATAGTTTGGTGACCCCCTTTTGCTTCGCTAATTCAACGGTCTTCAAAACCTTATTAATTGTGGCTTTGTCGCTTTTAGGGATAATAATTGACACGCTGTATTTTGGCTTGTTTCCATATGCTGACTTTGGCTCCCAAAGATTTGCATAGCTTAATCTCCCGTAAATCCTGATTCTTGTATCTGAACTCATCACTTTTCCTCCTTAAATTCATCTATTTAGTTCCTACTCGATAACGTCAAAATCTTGAAATACTGTATCGACTGGTTTTCGCTTGTCCGTATCCGGAACAAGGGTCAGCTTTCCTTTTGGTTTCTCGACCAAGTTTCCAAGGATGTCACTGAACTTCTTCTTTCCCATCAACTTCTCTAGTTCGCCAATCGATAGCAACGTCTTCTTGAAAATGTCTGTGTAACCAGCAGCTTTAGCAGCCTCCGCTACAGCCTCTTCATCGCTATACCTCCTTCTGCTACGGCCCTCAACGAGTTTGTAACCGGCCCACTCTTTACCTTCATTTATGGCAAGGGCTGTGGCATAGGTGTAGATATCGCTGGCCCACTTGGAAAGTTCCTCAGCAACACTTATGATTTCTGCAATTTCTTCATCTGTGAGAAGCGCTGGATCTTGGAACTCATATCTAGCCATTTCTAAGTTCTTCAGAGTTCGTGCCCGACATCTTGCTGCCACTCTACAGAATCTGCAATGCTCACCAGCACAGAACTCACCTTCACCTCGGCTTGCTAAGAGGGCTTTGGGTTTTAGTTCTTCTTCAGCCCAAAAGAGCAGTTCTTCGACAGTCATCTCATCCGTAGGAAAGTTGTTGACTCTAGGCTGGAAGATGGTCATTGAAATCTTGTCGATGTCATATAGCATGTCGAATAAGGTAAGTGCTCCAAGGCCATACAGCATCATTTGTGAATTTCTCATTCCTGAAACTTCAATGTATCCATACTTGAAATCCACAACGTAAAGCGTTCCTTTTCCAACGATCACTAGATCGCCGGTTCCAAAACCACCGGGTACAAAGTCACTAAAATCAAGCTTTTGCTCAATCAAGATCTGAGGATCTGCGCAGGTCTCTTTGACCTTTTCTATAAGCCCTAAACAGTACTCAACATAAAGGTCAGTATACTCATCCATCTCCTCGTCTTGATATTTACTGTTAGGCTTCTTCGTTCTCATCTTCAGCGCTTTCTTCAATTTGTACTCAGCGAGATCATGTGCTGCAGTTCCTGCTTCTGCATGCTCATTCGTTGTGTTCGGCACTTCTTTTTCAAGCATCGCTGATGGCGGGCAGGCTAGCCACCTGTGAGATGCCGATGCTGATAAATCGGAATGTTCATTGTACGATCCACTTCAGTTCACCTACCTCCTTCAGCGCTAATACGTAGTGTTTAGGATCAAGGGATGAAAGGTTACTCGCTCCATACTTTGTGAGAATCGCCTTCACCTCGGCTCGAAATCCATCTCTACTCTTATCAGCCATAACAGCTCTAAGTTCTTCCAACGTGGGCTGTTTCACTTCAGGTGTATCTTCTGGCTCATCTAAAACCGGCTGCTCTGCCTTCGTCTTTTTCTTTTTTGATGCTTCTTTGACTGCTTCAACTTCATTCGCTTCCATGGCATGTACCAAGCCTTCAATGCTTTCAGCCAGCGATTTAAGATCGTTGACAACTTCTAATGCGAGTTTAATTTTGCTCATCCTTCCCCTCTCCTTTCATCTTGAAATAATCTCGAGTCAGGTCCTTGAGAATCGGAACCAGGTCCTTCATCTCCCATGGAGTGTCTTTCTCTACACCATCAAGCAGCATCTTCTCTCTGCCGAAATGACCGTAGACTGCAAACTGTCTATAGATAGGTCTTCTTAAACCAAAAGACTTAATGATGGTGCCTGGTCGCATGTCAATAAGCTTTGTGATGATCGCCGTTAATACTTCATCCGGCAATCTTCCGGTACAAAAGGTATCAATCTTGAAGGACACTGGTTTTGCAACACCGATGGCGTAAGAAACCTGCACTTCACATTCCCTAGCAATACCTGCTGCGACGATGTTCTTTGCGATGTATCTGGCGAGGTATGCACCAGAACGGTCTACTTTTGTCGGATCCTTTCCCGAGAATGCTCCCCCACCATGGCGCCCTTTACTACCGTAGGTATCAACGATGATCTTCCTCCCCGTTAGACCTGAATCTGCTGAAGGACCGCCGAGGACAAACCTTCCAGTAGGATTGATCATCAATTTCGTGTTCTCAGTCAAAAGTTCATGGGGGATAACTTTAAGGATGATGTGTTTTGTCACGTCTTCCCTTAGCTTCTTGATGTCCACGCCTTCTGAGTGCTGAGTAGATACAACAATTGCTTCAACGGATACTGGTTTATTATCTTTCCCATAACCCACGGAAACCTGGGCCTTGCCGTCCGGCTTAAGGTATGGAAGCAGTCCTGACTTTCTTGCCTCTGCGAGTCTCATGCAGAGCCTATGAGAAAGAAGTAAAGATAGAGGGATGAACTCTGGCGTTTCATTTGTTGCGTATCCGATGAGGGTTCCTTGATCTCCCGCTCCTTGCTGAGCACTGTCAACTCCCATTGCGATATCAGGAGATTGCTTATTCAGCTTGATGAGCATTCTATAGAACTCACCGTCCGTGGATAGCTCATCTGCCCGGTAGCCGACATCAACAATCACATTCTTAATGATCTTCTTGAAATCAACATCCGCCTTCGTACTCACCTCACCAAACACATGGATGAGACCGTTTGATAAAGTTACTTCGATTGCCGACCTTGCGCCTGGATCTTCAGCTAATACTGCATCGAGTAAGCAATCAGCAATCTGGTCTGCCATTTTGTCTGGATGACCCTCCGTTACCGATTCAGAGGTCAATACATAGGCTGGTTTTTCATTTTCTTTCATGCGCGTTCTCCTCTCTATTTCGTTTGATCTGTCCGGTCCATTTCCTCGACCTCCATCTCGGTGATGGAAATGGTTCCTACACTCTCACCCGGTACTAATACGACCATTTTGTGTCCATCACCAAAGATCGCATTTAGCAAACGATCCCGGATCGTCATCTTCCTAGCAGCTAGTACTTGATTAGGGCTTGGCTTCTTGATGCCAATCTCCACATGGTGCATTGTTTTTGCCTTTTGAAGATTCAAGACACCCTGTTTACTCATCTCATTTCACCTCCCTTTCGTATCGAGATTTGAGTACCGCATCAGCGGCCTCTATATATAGGCCACGGGAGGAGCAAAACCGAACCCCCTAAAATAAACTTTTTTTGATTTTCTTCAAAATGCGCTTTCTGCGATTGCGAATAGCAGCTTCATCAACTCCGTCACGCTTGGCGATGTGAGCAACAGGAATCTCACGATAGTATAGATCCATCACCAGCTCTTGCTGCTGAGATTCCAAAGCCTGAACAGCCTCTCTCAATGCTTCTTTCTCAAGATTGGCCAGTACAAGATCAAGTGGATCTTCAACAGCCATCAGGGTGTCGAACTTATCATTTTGACCAGAGTAACTAAAATGCCTCCGCGTTTCAGCATGGTCATTGTTGTACTCAAGGCGCTCTTCGCCTTCACTGATCACGAGCCAAAGCCAAGGCTCTACTCCTTCTGTCTCCTGGAGCATCCCTTCTGTAATTTCAATTTTTTCACCCGTTGCATCAAACTCGTAGGTAAACGAGTCACACTCGCTCAAATCAAAGGTTGTTTTCTTCTTCCCAACCGAGTAGGTCACTTTCCCTTCTTCAGAAATTTCGATCGAGGTAGTAAGGCCGTCTTTTGTTTTCATTTTTTTGATCATGTTCGTTCCTCCTTGGAATGTATTAGAGAAAGCACATGCATCAAAAAAGGCATAAAAAAGGGCCCTAATACGCATCACACGTACTAGAGCCAAGGTAGGCCTCTCTCAAATTTTGGACATAAAAATAGCCGCTCTGGTCAAAACTCCAACTAACAAAGAGTTCTAACCCAAGCGGCTATATTCCATCATATTCATTTTTGCATGCGCTTCCCACTATACATAGTTTAAAGGATCCAAACTTTCAAAACAATTCCAAAAGACTACCAATTTTCTATCATCTTTCTATCATCAGAGTATCAGTAGACTCTCATAAAAGTATCAGCAAACTCCCACGAAGGCATCAGTAAACTCTCAAAATTATACCACGACACTTCCCACGAACATTCCACTAGATCATCACATTCTCAATTGAACCATTTCTGATCCTTGGGCGGTGTTAATCACTCTAATGGAAACCATCCCAAAAGTCTCTGAGCGGTGGGATGATGTAACCCCAAAGCGCTATGCCCATTAACTTTGTCGCTTCCTTTTTGTGACGGTAAAAAGTTGAACTCGTTAAGTTGAGTTTAAGGATGATAGCTTCGTTGCTCATGATCTCTTCCTTAATGTAGCAATGTGTTATAATGTCATGATAAAGTTGCCCGTTTATCGGATGGTTTTTTAGATGTTTGAGCGCTTTATCTACTATTTCGATCATATGCTTCGTCTGGGCTATGCACATCAGCCTATCTTCAATTGCCTTCCTATCTCTCTTTAAGTCGTATTCGTCGAGTTCTAAGCTTAAAAAGTCAATCAGTTCAGTGATTCTGCCACTCCCATACTCGTTAGCTTTTTCCTGAACTTCGTTAATGGCACCCTCGATTCTCCATACAACTGTGCGGTAGATAGAAAGAAGAAGTTTTGTTTTGTGAAACTGCCTTGAGTCAAGAAGCTGCGTCTCTTTCGAAGACTTCACAGGTTTTCTCGATTTTTTGATCTGTTTCTCCTGAAGCTGGCCTTCTTGAAGAGAGTCTTCGAGCTTTTCCTGGTGTTGCTCCTTTTTCTCTAGCTCTACTTGCTGTCGATTCTTCTGCTGTTGATTGTTCTGCTCCAGCTCTTCTTGTTGTTGCTCTTTTTGCTGTTGACCGTCTTGCTGTCGATTGTTCGGCTCTAGCTCTTCTTGTTGTTGATCGTCTTGCTGTCGATTTTTTTGCTCCAGTTCTTTTAGCTGTTGCTCTTTTTGCTTCTGTTTTGTTGCCAATTTTTCCTCCAATGGCCTCACCCCTTTCAACCGTTTGGAAGATGACTGCTTTTCTTGTATACCAATTTCTGTATGCATCGATAGCCTCCTTTTCAGAATAATCTGTGGCGAAAAGGCTTATATACATTATACTATCGAACATACGTTCTTGTCTATTGCAACTTTTTTCACTTTTCCTTCGAAATCCAACAAAGCCCATAGAATCAATGATAGCGAATGAATAATTTTTTTGAATGAAATTAATTGATTGTCATTATTGTGATTTTTTTAACATATTGGCATAAATAAAAAGGGATGGTACGCCTGGTACTTTTAATTTAAGCAGTTCTGATAGTGTTTGAAATAGATAGAAAACTGACACATCTTCAGGGTTAATTAGTTAATCACACCCTTTCATTCTAATCAATTTCTAAGTTTTTGGAAACCTACCAGTAAAATTTTATCAAATACTCATCGTAGATTATTCGTGGAATTTCTATAAATTTGGCACTTTTTTGATCCAGTTTTCATGTATGATTTTTATAAAAATTCCACAATATCCTTTTTTTAGCCCTAACTCTCAACTTCCTTTTTTACCCCTAGCGCACAGTATCCATCTCTAACCCAGTTCATACAGCCGATCTGCTTTTTGATATCAATCTGTTTTTACTCTCGACCTAAATCGAGTAGATCCTCTAAAGGCTCATAGCCTTTATAGTTAAAGACGTACTTTCGCACTTCACCATTAATGGTGGCCGTGATCAGTCCCATCACCTGGCCTGGCTTCTTTTTAAAGGTCATAGGCAGTTCACCATAGAACTCTGTGCCGTAAGATGATTTAATGAAGTCCTGCTCATTAAGGTAAATCGTCCGGATGAAGTTCAAAATGTTAAATTTAATCTGATCTTCGAGACTCAAGTCTCCAGCTTTCAGCATTCTTTTCACTTCTATTTCTGAATACTTCATATGAGAATGACCTCCTTTACCCCATCATCCGTTTACAGAATCCCTAGTGATACAAATCTTTCCCCAGGCAGCACTTCTTATACTTCTTGCCGCTACCACATGGACATGGATCGTTCCTGCCAACCTTTTCTCCTTTTACCACGGTCTGCTCTCCACCCTTATAGACAAATGGCTTGTCCGGAAGCGGCTTCATGTTAGGCTTCTCGTACTTCTCAAAGATCTCATGGGGAGTGTACCCGTTATTCTCCCAGATTCTAATGTTGTTGGCTACACTAGTAGCCAGCTGTAGCACTTCGTTAACCTGTTCCATGCTATCAAAGCTAACTTCGTAATCATTGAAAAGGTCCATAACAGACCTCATGTCTACACCGTTTTTGCAGTAGTCATGAATGTCTTCAACGATGTCCAATGCGTCCTCTTCATTTGAGATGAGATGCTTCTCAATATAGTCCAGAAGAGTATCAAGTTCCTTTGTAGACTCAGGGTAGTAAGGGTTAACATATTTGAGAAGCTCTTCTTTTTCAGGTACATAGTAAGGTTTATTGGCCTTCTTCATCATCAAATCTTTAAATACATCAACATCCATTAAGTCTTCATGAATAAAGAGGCCCGAGACAGAACTAACTGGCGTTCCATATAACTCTTCAGAATGATTATCTGCCCAGCTTTCAAGCTCATCTAAAGAGATCTGATCTTCATTTTGAGTATTGAAAATCTTAACCAGCTCTTCCTCTGGTAAAACCCCATAAAGATTCGTTAAAGCAACAATGTATCGAGTTAATAGAGACATTTCAGCAAATTCTCCATGAGTGGGAGATTTCTGGTGACCGTGCATTACATCTTGACCATGCATCAGACTTTGTCCAGCCACCAGATCTTTCAGTCTTTCATTGGCCCATTCCACTGAGAAATCATCCGGGTCAAACTCGTAGCCTAGCCACTCTTCAAGTTCTTCTTTCTTTACAGCAGATCCGCTACTTACCGTTTTTAGAATCTCTCTATATCCGTATACACCACCACAGTCTTCAGGTGGACATGCTCTTTTCCCGCCAATACAAACAGGGTAGTCTACCGCAGGATCCGCTTCGAGCTCTTTTACAATTCTTATCGTGTGTTCCCAGCCATCTCCAAAGTCATACTCATAGCTGAATTTCTTCTTATCAGAGAAAATCGGAGTCGTCATAGCCTCGTAAGTAATACTGCCAAACTCATCATTCTCAAGATCACCAATTTGGTCACCTTCCACATTAAACTCATACAGATGGTAATCTTCCCAGCCGAACACCCGCTGGATAACCTTGTGCAGTTCATGGTATGTGATGTCCTTTCTTACCAGGACTTCTCTATTCACTCTTGTATGGTCTAATGATATCTTGAGCTGTAGTATTATCAAAACTTACCTCCGATTTCAAATTCATTTATTAGGCCCTTCTATGATGTAATCTATCAGACGGTGAAAACTAGTTGGCGACAATATCTCATGATCTTATTAGCGACAATATCTCATGATCTTATTGGTGCTAATCTTTCATATCCTCATGCTCGTTTTATTGATAATCTCTAATATCCTCATGCTCGTAATATCATTCATATGAATCATCACTTCCAATCCCAACAAACTAGCTCCCCATATAACCATACCAGTCTACCCCACCCCGCTAACCTTGTCACATCAGCTTTCATAAGGATCTTCAAAGCATCTCCCGATTAATAGCAACATCAACTCCAAAGCCACCATTGTAGCACTCTATATCACCTTAATTACGATCCCAAGTCAGCTCACCTTTATACTTATATGAGGCTCTGCTGTCTTTGGTGGTGAATATATTGAGCATCAGAATGGAGAAATTACCGCTTCACTTATTATTCATTTCAAATCTCCAAGCATCCCTGACCATTTCTTCAATTCCCAGTTCAGCTTTCCAGTTTAATTCTTTCTCAGCCTTACTAGCATCAGCGAAACAGGTCGCAATATCGCCCGGACGTCTTCCGACGATTTCATAAGGAACATTAATACAATTGACCTTCTTAAAGGCATTCACAAGTTCTAAAACAGAAGTGCCTTTCCCGGTTCCCAGGTTATAAATATTAACACCATCATTAAGGTTCTCTATGGCCTTAACATGACCTTTAGCAAGATCAACGACATGGATATAATCGCGAACACCTGTCCCATCAATTGTATCATAGTCACTTCCAAATACACTTAATTTTTCCAATTGTCCTTTAGCAACTTTAGTCACAAAAGGCATGAGATTATTAGGGATGCCATTAGGATCTTCTCCTATCAAGCCGCTCTCATGAGCGCCTACTGGATTGAAGTATCTTAGTAGACTTACTGTAAATCCATCATTAGCCTTCGCCGTATCCGTCAAAATCCGCTCACTCATAGCCTTGGTTTCACCGTATGGATTGGTGGTTTTCTTAAGTTCCATATCTTCTTTCAGTGGAGATGGCTGATCACCATAGACTGTTGCAGAAGAGCTGAAGACAAACTTACCTACTCCATACTTCACACATATCTTACTAATCACCATTGTAGAAACGAGGTTATTATAATAATACTCAAGTGGCTTGGATACAGACTCTCCTACCGCTTTAAGACCTGCGAAGTGGATCACACCATCGATTTTATGGTTACTGAATATTTGTTCAAGTTTATTTTCATCTGTTACATCAATCTGATAGAAAGTTGGTTTGATGCCTGTTATGGTATATAGCTTGTCCAGCACTTCAATCTTTGAGTTGATAAGATTATCAGCGATGATTACAGTATGGTTATTTTTTATAAGTTCCACGGCAGTATGGCTGCCGATAAAACCTAGGCCTCCGGTTACTAATATGTTCATTGGTTGTGGTCACCTCGTTTTCAAAAATAGTTTAATCTATTCAAACATACTCCAGTCAAGTGGTGTACCCTTTTTTAATTCTTTATTAGCCTTCTTCCCAATTATTTCTACATAATGCTTAGGAGCTAACCCGTAACCAGGTCTAATTGATTTAATATTCTCTTTTGTAAATTCCTCACCCATCTTAATATCTTTAACTACAAACAAAGACCTAGAATGTTCCCTAGTCCTCTTAGTCTTCTCTGTTAAATCGTAAGATACCTGTCCAATTGCATCTTCAGCATCTCTTATTGCTTTGACCATTTCACTAAATTCATTGAAATCTAATGAAAAACTTGCATCAGGCCCACCTATATTTTTATCAAGTATGAAGTGTTTCTCAACTATCTTCGCACCCAAAGTAACTGCAACAATTGGAGCTGTTGTACCAAGTGTATGGTCTGAAAGTCCTGCTATTACACCAAAAGTATCCCTTAAGTTAGGTATTGTTTTAAGATTACATTGATTCATTGGTGTTGGATATGCAGAAACACATTTGAGCAATGCAATTTCATGGTTGCCTTCCCCTTTTGATACATCAATAGCCTGTTTAATTTCTTCAATATAAGCCATTCCTGTAGAGAAGATAATTGGTTTACCTTTTGAAGCGACATATTTAATTAACTCAGTATCCATTATTTCAGCTGATGCAATTTTGTAAGCAGGTGTATCAAGTTCTTCTAACAAATCAACTGCAGTATTATCAAATGGAGATGAAAAAATTAGTATGTCAATTTCTTTTGCAAAATCAAAAAGCTCCTTATGCCATTCCCAAGGAGTGTATGCCTGTTTATATAAATCATACATGGTGCTTCCATCCCAAATAGTCCCCTGCTTTATTTGAAAATACTCATTATCGCAATCTATTGTAATCGTGTCAGGGGTATATGTTTGTAGTTTTATTGCATCAGCTCCGGCATCTTTTGCAGCTTTGATTGTTCTTTTCGCGATCTCAATATCGTGTCCATGATTACCTGACATTTCTGCAATAATAAATGTTTTCGAACTATCATTAATTTCAAAGTTACCAATTCTCATTTAATTCACCTCATTTATAAATTCTTCTGTATTATTTTAGCAGTCTTATATGCCATCTCTTCATCATATCTAAAATCATTGAATAAGTTTAAAACTCTTGAATATACATGTTCAGCAACTGCAAATCCGTTCTTTTTCAAAAATCTATTCATTGGAGAATAGTGTGAACTGGCAAATAGATCCTGTTCAAATATTTTCTCTAACAAAACTTCTTTGTTATCTACTAATAAATTGAATCGCCAGTTATTATAATGGTCTCCCATCATAATTTCAGGAGGCAAATTTTCCGAATATACTTTGTTAATTTTTTGCTTATGAAGATGAACTTTTTCTATTTGCTCTGCAATTGTTTGATGGTATTTTTTTAACTGCATTTTAGGGGAATTACCATCTAACCAATTAGTATCCTTATACTCAAAATCCCTCTTGCCATTTATCACTTCTCTAAAATGATTCGTTAATTGTTCGTGATCTGTATCTACATAAGATAGACTTATTCTTGAGTAAGGATAATCATCCTTTATGAAGGCATACCCCCCGAATCCTAACTCTACATATTTCACATATCCCGTACTAAAAAGTGTCGCGTCTACATTCTTTTTAAAATCAGGTTCTAGTTCTGGAATGGCCAAACATTTGTCATCAATGATTAAAAAATTATTGTTTATACTCTTCAACTCATTGAAAAAATTATTAAAATTTAAATTAGATCCATAAGTTCTAACAAAAAGAATGGAATCATAACTCTCTACAGAATTGCTAACCATTTCTATGACTTTAGAAGCGTTTATATGATAATTGTTTTCATTAATATCAACTAATTCAATACTCTTTTTTGCTTTTAATAACGTAGCTATTACTATTGGACATACATTAGCGGGTACAATAATTTTTTTCGCCTTATCTGTTTGCATTATTATATTATATAAAATGTAACTGGCTCTATTTTCAAATATTATCATTCTATCACCTATATATCATATTGGTTTTCTTTATTTTCAGATTCTCGCCAAAGCTTCACATAGACTTTTTCTCCATCAACATAAAAATACGGAGGAAATCTATCTTGGTCACACGCTCTTATGTCATCAAATAACTGAATTAACGGTTTACTTGCGTCTAATTCTGAATCTGACGGAGTCCTTCTCTTTGCAATAATTTTAGTTTTTGAATTATCTTGCTTTGTAAATATCAATTTGTCATTTTCTATTCCATTAATTATCTTATTAAAGAAATTAGGCATCTCTCTTCTTGACATATCAATAAGAGATTGAATCGTAGAAAACTTATTTATTCGAAATCTATGTTGTGCAATTATATCACCTGCATCAACCTCTTCAGAAATCAGGTGAGCTGTAAGTCCATGCTCTTTTTCATTATTCGTTAACAAGTAAGGCAATGGATGATAACCTTTATAATCAGGCAACAACGCTGGATGAATGTTAATACTTAAGTTAACCTTTTCAAAAACATTTTTAGATATTATTTTCCGCCATCCCATAGTTATCAACACATCTGGTGAAATATCTTCAATAGTATCAATCATAGATTGTTCGCTTTTATCTACAAATCTTAGATTACCATCAAGTACTCTTTCCAAATACTTGATAGTTTCATCGGGAATAAAAGTTCCTTCCTTTGGTACAACAACAAATATATTTTCCAGGCCATGATATTCATTGTCTCTTAAAATATTCGAATAATCAAAATCCATTAGGATCACATATCTTTTTTTAATTTTAATATCTCCTTTGCACATCTTTGAGCTCCTTTTCCGTCTATTAATTTACTCGTAGCTTTTAACATGTTTAACCTTTCTTCACTTAAGTATATTTGATCCAAACTTAAAAAGAAATTTTGTGGTTTAAGTTGATCAATGTATCCAAGATTGATTATACATTTATTTTCATCTAAGTACTCAGCAACTTTCTCTTGATCCACAGACTGCAGAACCCCTAGTACGGGCACTTTAAGTGATAGTAACTCGTAAATAGTACCTCCTACTGATGAAATGGCTAAATCTGATTCTTTCATTATTGAACTTAAATCCGAACAATTAATAATTAGTTTTGTTTCCAACTTAATTTTCATGACTTTTTCGATAATTTTATCAATATTAGAATACACAGGACCAATCACTACATTTAAAATAGGTAACTCGTATGATTTACTTTGCTTAAAATACTCATCGAGAAGTTCAAGGATTGATGGAGTAATATTATTTTTGTCACCAGCACCAAAAGAAATAAATATATTGTCAACACAATCATTCACTTTGATATTATCATTTCGGAATTTCTCCTGTACAATTACATACTGGCTTCCGATTAATAGATTTCTTTTCTCATTTAAATCAATTTCATCGTTTGAAAAGCCTATGTTGGGATTTATTCCAAGATCTGCAGTTACATTAGATACATTGTCATAAAAAAACTGAACTGTACAGGTATTAGTTTTTTTCAGTTCATTCATGTAATCAATAGTTACATCAAATTTATCAACAATTATTTTATCGATACAATATTTCTTAACAATATCAAAAATATAATTGATTTCTTCTTTTATATTTATCGAACTAACAATACTAATTGTTTCAAAGCCGTTAGAAACCAAATAATCTTTTGCAAATCTATTTTCTTTAAGTAAAAAAAGTATATATGCATTTGGGTTCGATTTTCTAATTTCCTTAGCTAAGGTAACAGTTCTAAAGATATGCCCCATTCCAATATTCTCAGAACCATCTACTCTAAAGAGTAATCTACTCATTAAACTCACTCCATGTCTAGATTATTAACTTCCCATATATTGAGTAATTCATTTACTATTTCAATATCCTGTACTTGCAAATAATAAATATCTTGTGCATCCATTAATGTTTTAGGTCGGGTAACTTTATCTACAATTGTTTTTTGAGGATGATTAATAATAAGGTTGAAATTATTTTTACTAATCTCTTTATAAGATGATAAATCATTGGCGGTAAATATTGATTTAGCTAATGCGTAACTCTGGTTATCTGCATTAATTTGCATAGATTGTTTTGTAATAGAGTTCAATATCAACTGATTATAATTTATTCCCTTGGAAATATTTAACAACCTATCTCTCATACCACCCATCCGTGAAGCTATTTCAATAATTTTTACATTTTTATCAGCACTAACTCTAAATTCTATGTGGCTAGCTCCATACTTTATTTCAAATGCATTTAATACTCTTTCAAGAAGTCCTTTATATTCACTAATAATCTCTTGTTCATTAAATGATGGCAATAAATAGTGACTTTCAACAAAGTCTTTTTCATCTATAAAATATTCTTTAGTTACTCCTAATATATGATGTACTCCATTTTGGCTTACTAACTCAACACTATACTGGTCCCCTTGTAAATACTCTTCAATAAGAACAATTTTATTGTTCGACTCTTTATATGCATCTTTATAGGCTTCAATCAGTTCAGCCCTATTGTTTACTAAGGATACACCTCTACCCGCAGAGCGATCAGAAGCTTTAACTACCAGGGGAAACGATACTTCCAAATTATCTAGCTCACTCTCAGAGTATACTCTATCCACTCTTGCAGTTGGAATATCATGATTTTCAAATATTTTTTTCATCCTATCTTTGTCTACAGTATTAAGAGCTGTTTCATAACTATTTGTATTTAGTCCTAGTTTCTCACCCACATAACATGCTGTGATATTTCCTAATTCCGTCGCTACAGTATGTATAGCAATTGGACCTTCCTTTTTTGCGATTTCATAGATCTCTTCTTTTTCATCAATACTGACACAATAAAACTCATCGGCAATCTTTGCCCCTTCACAATCTGGATTGTAATCGAATACTATGGACTTATAGCCATTTTCTTTTACAGTTCTTATAAAATCTAACTGTAGTTTACCACCACCAATTATAAACACTTTTTCTTTTTTCATTGATACGCACTCCCCCTTTTAATTCAATAAATCTTAAAATGAATTCTTTTGCGCCAGCGCAGCACAAAATTTATTGAACTTTCTTTTGTTCAATATGTTTATTGATTTCATTTAATTCAGGTTCTTTCTCCATTAAATCTATGATTTCCATTAATCCAAAGTTATGGACACCTGTATATAGTCGTTTGAATATTTGATTGATCAGTGTCCAATCTTCATCTGTATCAAGCGTCCAGCGATACTTAGAATAATCAACAGCGTTCTGAAATACATGAATTTTTTCTGAGGTCTCGTAAATATATGGTGAAACATGCTCACGTTGATACTTCTCTGTGGCATTACTAAATGCATTTGAAAGAACACTAAATGAAAACACCTCTAGGTCAAGTCCTCTAGGGAATGTTCTCTGTTCTAAATCTAAACCCGCATTGGTAACTATATCATACTCATTCTGCATAAACTTTGATATCACTTTATCTATTATATTCCAGTCTATCAAAGGACAATCCGAAGTGATCCGGACTACAACGTCTAAGTTATTCTCTTTGGCTGCATAATAGTATCTTGATAAAACATCGTCTTCGCTTCCTCTAAAAACTTTGACTCCACATCTAAACGCTTCAGATTCGATAACATCATCTCTATCATGAACTGTCGTTGCGATGATTATTTCTTCTATCATTTTCGATTGTTTGACTCTTTCAATTACATGCTCTAAAACCGTCTTACCTTCCAAGTCTTTCATTACTTTTCCAGATAGTCTGGTTGATCCCATTCTTGCTTGAATTATTGCACCTATTTTCATATGCTTACCTACTTTCGGTAATAATTTATTACTTTATTCACTGCGTCTATAACATCTGTTACATCTTCATTTGTCATACTTGGGAATAGTGGTAAAGTGATCATGTTTTCATATAGTTCTTCTGCATTTGGACAAAGACCCTTCTCATAGCCTAAATCTCTATAATAAGGATGAAGATATACTGGAAGGTAATGAACATTAACACCAATATTCTCAGCTTGTAAAGCTTCAAAGATTTCTTTCCTAGTTACAGTTATTAACTCAGGCTTAACTTTAATCACATATATGTGCCAACCAGAATTAGAGAACTCCGCCTCAAATGGAGTAATAAGCTCTTTTAAATCTTTAAATGCATCATTATATAGTATAACAATTTCTCTTCTTCGAGTAATAAAGTCGTCGATTCTATTCATTTGACTTGTTCCAAGTGCACTTTGAACATCAGTCAATCTATAATTGTACCCAAGGTGTTGTTGCTCATAATACCAAGGGCCATGATTTTCATTTAAGATTTCTTGATCTCGTGTGATTCCATGCGTTCTAAAAATCATCATCTTCTTGTATAAATCTTCACTATTTGTAATTACAATTCCACCTTCAGCAGTCGTTATAGGTTTTACTGGGTGAAAACTGAATTCAACCATGTCCGCCTGACTACCAACTTTTCTTCTTTTATACTCGCTACCTAATGCATGGGCAGCATCTTCGATGATAATTAAATCGTGTTTATCTGCAATTTCTTTAATTCTGTCCATATCAACAGATTGGCCTGAAAAATCTACTGGGATAATTGCTTTGGTCTTATTAGTGATTTTCTCTTCAATTCTATCTGGATCAATATTATAAGTCACAGGATCAATATCTGCAAATACAGGAGTTCCGCCACAGTAAAGTACAGCATTGGCCGATGCTGCAAACGTCATAGGACTGACTATGACTTCATGACCTTCTTTTATTCCAGCCGCAAAACAAGCCATATGAAGAGCAGCAGTACCGTTTGAAACTGCAACAGCATACTTAGCCCCTACATAGTTAGCCACTTTATTTTCAAATTCCTTTACGAATGGGCCTGTGGTTAGATAATCACCTTTTAACACGTCAACAACTGCTTGTATATCTGATTCATCTACAGTTTGTTTACCATATGA
>Ga0194138_10000662_pt1 | contig 16277 bp, 16 predicted proteins | sample TARM_MetaG_T2_14_FD_134022 | JGI IMG/M metagenome (GOLD analysis project Ga0194138, IMG submission 134022) | Freshwater microbial communities from Pennsylvania, USA, analyzing microbe dynamics in response to fracking - TARM_MetaG_T2_14 (version 2) | ecosystem: Environmental > Aquatic >...
ACGGCTTCCTTCAGATTCCACCTCGCGATGGACACCCTTGCCTTCAACTATACGCTTACCACTGCAGGTCGCATTCGGGACTTACACCCGTTAGAGTTTGCCCATGCTGGGCAAACAAAAAACGCCTTGCACACAAGATGCAAGACGTTTCGTTCTTAAGTTTAGTCTTAAATATGGATTGGATGGCCCAATACTAATTCAGCTGTATCCATAATTGTTTCTGCCAACGATGGATGAGAGTGAATAGTTAATGCGATGTCTTCGGCATTTAATCCACCTTCAACAGCTAATGTTAACTCCGCAAGTACATCTGAAGCGCTTGGTCCAGCAACTTGTGCCCCTACGATAACATTATCTTCTTTTGTCGTTACTAAACGCACAAAACCTTCAGCTTGACCTAATGATAAAGCACGTCCATTTCCTGAGAATGGGAATTTAGATACATTAACACTTAAGCCAGCTTCTTTAGCTGATGCTTGAGTGTGTCCAACAGATGCTAATTCAGGGTCTGTGAAACAAACTGCTGGCATAGCTACATAGTCAATCACTGAAGGTTGCCCAGCAATTGCTTCTGCAGCTACTTTACCTTCGTAGCTTGCTTTATGAGCAAGTGCTGCACCTGCAACGATATCACCAATTGCAAAAATGTTCTTTTTGTTAGTACGTCCTTGATTGTCAACAACGACCAGACCGCGGTCAGTCATTTCCACACCAGCAACTTCTAAACCAAGTTCATCAGTGTTCGGACGGCGTCCTACTGTTACTAATACGTAATCAGATTCAATTTTATTTTCTTTTCCGTCTACTTCATAAGTAACAGTTACACGATCGCCATTAACTTCAGCGTTTTTAGCCATTGCATTTGTTACAATGTCTACGCCTTTACTCTTGAATTCTTTCTCAACTAGTTTAACCATGTCTTTTTCAAACGTTGGGATAATTTGAGGAGACCCTTCAAGAATCGTTAATTTAGTACCTAAGTTAGCAAACGCGCCCGCTAATTCAGAACCGATGTAACCTCCACCGATTACAACCATTTCTTTAGGAATTTCTTTTAAATTCAATGCCCCTGTAGAGTTAATGATACGTTGACCAAATTTGAAACCTTTAATTTCAATCGGGCGTGATCCTGTAGCTACAATCGCGTTCTTAAAGTTATAAGTTTGTCCTGGACCGTCTTCATTCATAACTCTTAATGAAGATTCATCAATGAAGAAAGCTTCTCCGCGGATAATCTCAACTTTATTCTTTTTCAATAAGTACTCAATACCACTCGTTAATTTGTTAACTACTTGTGTATCTTTCCATTCTTGTGTTTTAGCAAAATCGATTTTCACGTCGCTTGCAGTGATACCAAATTGGTCTCCTGTCAAAGCACTGTGGTAAACATGTCCTGCGTTAATTAAAGCCTTAGAAGGGATACATCCTACGTTTAAACAAACGCCTCCGATGTATTCTTTTTCGATAATGGCTACTTTTTGACCTAGTTGAGCTGCGCGAATCGCTGCTACATATCCACCAGGGCCAGAACCAACCACGACTGTTTCTAAGTCTAGTGCTAAATCTCCTACTACCATTTATGTCTCACCTTATCCTTCCATTAATAACAATTCTGGATCAGCTAAATATTTCTTAATTTCATTCATAGCTTTCTGAGCTGTTGCTCCATCAATTACACGGTGGTCATAAGACAGTGATAACTTAATGACACGGCCCACCGCTAATTCACCTTCCTCGTTAACAATTGGTTGTTGAACGATTGAACCAAATCCTAAAATAGCTACCTCTGGATGATTGATAATTGGAGTAAACCATTTACCGCCTGCAGAGCCAATGTTAGAAATTGTAATAGTTCCTTGTCCCATATCACCTGCAGATAATTTACCGTCATGCGCTTTAGCTGCTAATTCAGTAATTTCATCCGCGATGTCAAACATGCTCTTAGTATTAGCATCTTTGATATTTGGTACATATAAACCACGATCAGTATCTGTTGCAATACCGATGTTGTAATAGTTTTTATAAACAACTTCTTGAGTAGCATCATCTAATGAAGCATTCAAGATTGGGTATTTCTTAACGGCAGCGATTAAAGCTTTAACTGCATAAGGTAAGAATGTTAGTTTAGTATCGCGTTCTGATGCAATATCTTTAAATTTCTTACGGTGGTTCCATAATTTAGTTACTTCGATTTCATCAAAGTGAGTTACATGAGGCGCAGTATGTTTAGAGTTAACCATTGCTTTAGAAATTGCTTTACGCATTCCTGTCATTGGTTCACGAGTTTCTGCTTCACCACGTTGTGATACATAAGGCGTAGTCGGTGCCGCTTTAGCTGCCGGTGCTGCTGTTGTCGCTGCTGGTGTTGTAGCAACTCTCGCTGATTCTTCAGCTACTGGTGCTGACGTTGCAATTGCTGATCCGTTAAAGTTATTCACGTCATCTGCAGTAATACGACCATTTTTACCAGTTCCATTTACTGATGTAATATCAATTCCTTTTTCACGCGCTAATTTGCGTACTGATGGCATTGCTAGTACACGTCTATTAGGATCCGCTGCTACCACAGGTGCTGCTGCTGTAGCTGGTACTGATCCTTCAACAGCTGTAGGTGAAGCTGGTGTAGATTCTACCGCTGCTGCTGGTCCATTGTGTCCAGGTGCATCGATTTCAATGATAACTTGACCTAATGTTGCAACTTCTCCAGCTTGCACATGAATTTTCACAACTTTACCATCGACTGGAGATGGTAATTCTTCTACTGATTTATCATTTTGGATTTCAACTAATGTGTCATCCTCTTTAACTTCATCACCTTCAGCTACTGCCCAAGATACGACTTCACCTTCCATAATTCCCTCGCCTAAAGCTGGTAATTTGAATTGGAAGTAGCTAGTTGTTGAACCTGCTGGAGCCGCAGTTTGTGCTGGTGCGCCTGCCGGTGCTGCTGCTGGTGTCGCTAGTACAGCTTCTTCTGCTGAATCGTCTTCGTATCCAGGTGCGACGATTTCAATGATCACTTGACCTAATTGTGCTACTTCACCTGCTGCTACGTGAATTTTCTTTACTTTACCATTTACTGGTGATGGTAATTCTTCTACTGATTTATCGTTTTGGATTTCAACTAATGTGTCGTCTTCTTTAACTTCATCGCCTTCAGCTACTGCCCAAGATACGATTTCGCCTTCCATAATTCCTTCACCCAAGGCAGGTAATTTGAATTTGAATGCCATATTATGTTTGCTCCTTTTCTCTTAGCTATTATAAGTTATATCGCTAGTCTAACAAGCCTTTAAAAGACAGCCCTTTTCAAGGGCCATCTATTTAAAGTCAATTAAATTAGAATTCTTTTAGTTCGCGAATCTTGTCTGCAATATCTTCAGCGTTTGGTAACCAATCTTTTTCGGCTTGACCAAATGGGAATACAGTATCTGGTGAAGCTATAAAACCAATTGGTGCAACCAATGAAAGTACTGATCTTTCAGAAATTTCAGCGATTACTTTAGAACCAACGCCAGCTTGACGTTGTGCTTCTTGTACGACTACCACACGTCCAGTTTTTTCAACTGAAGCAGTAATTGTTTCAATATCTAAAGGTTGAACTGTACGCAAATCAATAACTTCTACAGATACGCCTTCTTCTGCTAAAACTTCTGCAGCTTTAACCGATTCCTGTACCATAGCACCGTACGTAATGACAGAAACATCTGTACCTTCACGAACAACGTTAGCTTTTCCTAAAGGAATTGTATATTCTTCTTCTGGCACTTCCTCACGGAATGAGCGGTATAATTTCATATGTTCTAAAAAGACAACTGGATCATTGTCACGAATAGCAGAAATTAATAAACCTTTTGCGTCGTAAGGATTCGATGGAATAACTACTTTAATACCTGGTGATTGGGCAATTAAACCTTCTAAAGAATCCGCGTGTAATTCTGGTGTATGGACACCACCACCAAATGGTGAACGAATTGTAATTGGGATATTACGCGTATTCCCCATACGGTAACGTGTACGAGCTGCTTGAGCTACAATCGAGTCCATTACTTCGAAGACAAAACCAAAGAATTGGATTTCTGGGATTGGACGAAAGCCTTCTAAAGCTAAACCTATTGCCATACCACCAATACCAGACTCAGCTAAAGGAGTATTGAAAACGCGGTCTTCACCGAATTCATCTTGTAATCCTTGAGTCGCACGGAAAACCCCACCGTTTTTACCAACGTCTTCCCCAAAGATTAAAGTACGGTCATCGTTACGTAATTCAATGGCTAACGCCTCTGTGATAGCCTCAATCATTGTTTTTTGAGCCATGATTATTTATTCTCCTTTGCTTCATATTTGTTAATTTGTTCTTGTGTAACATAGTCAGGTGTTTCATACATATTTCTTAAGAATTGAGAAACTTTTTGTTTTGGAGCTTGGTCTGCTTCTTTAATCGCTGCTTTAGCCTCTTCTTTAGTACGTTCGATTACTTCTTCTTCTTTTTCTGGAGACCATAAGCCTTTGTCAGTTAAGAATTTACGGTAACGAATTAATGGATCTTTCGCTTGCCATTCGTCTTGGATTCCATCTGGTTGGTAACGTTTTGGATCATCCCCTGATAATGAGTGAGCACCGAAACGGTAACATAAAGTTTCAATTAAAACGGGTCCATTTCCAGCGATAGCATAATCGCGAGCTGCTTTAGATACTGCATAAACGGCTAAAATATCCATACCATCTACAACGACACCTGGGATTCCAGCTGATACTGCTTTTTGAGCTAAGGTAGCTGCAGCAGTTTGTAATTCACGAGGGGTTGAAATTGCCCAACCGTTGTTTTGGATATAGAATACTGCAGGTGCTTTATAAGCTCCAGCGAAGTTAATACCTTCATAGAAGTCACCTTGTGAAGACCCACCATCTCCAGTCCAAGTCATCGCAATTCCTTTACGTCCATTTTTCTTAATTCCTACAGCAACACCAGCTGCTTGAACATATTGTGCACCGATGATGATTTGTGGCGGATAAGCACGCAACGATTCTGGATAATTATTACCTTCAACGTGTCCTTTAGACCATAAGAAAGCTTTAGATAATGGTAAACCATGTTTGATTAATTGTGGAATATCACGGTAACCAGGTAAAATAAAGTCATCCTCAGTCGTTACTGAAATTGAACCAATTTGTGATGCTTCTTGACCAGCTGTTGGAGCGTAGAATCCTAAACGACCTTGACGAGCTAATGCAGTTGAACGGTTAAATAATTCACGCGCCCATACCATATCCTCCATCAACTTAACTAATTCTTCGTCTGATAAATCTGGCATTAAATCTGGGTTAACGATAGTCCCGTTCTCATCTAATACTTGTACTGTGCTAAAATCAAAGTTTTGTGGGTTTAATAAGTCTTCGATTTTAACATTTGCTTTCTTTTCTGCCATCCTATACACATTCCTCTCTAAAATTGTTGTCAGTAATACACATATGTAGAAACTGTTTCATTACTTTTACTCTTATTAATTTACCACCTATGACTACAAAATGCAAGTCCCAAGCGTTGTGATAGCGTTTTTCAATTGATTAAACCAAAGTATGTGAAAAGTTAGCATACAAAAACAAGAAACAGTTTTTTTATTATTTTCATCTTGTTTTACATGTTCACGCTGTTTTTTACACATTTCACTGTTATGATACAAATTTAAAACTGTACTAATAACTTAAGAGTTTTTGTAAATTTAAAACCTAATACTTGATTTTATGTAAACATTCACTAAAATCTTGTGAATATTTTTACAATAACATTTTGTTAGTTTCCCATCGTAATTACCATGCTTAATGTATAGTTACCACTAATTTTTGTGGATTTTATAACAATCTTATTTAATCGATAAAATCGCTTTGATTTTAAGCTGTTCTTCGAATTTTATATTCTGTTTTGATTCATTTGCAACTCAAAGATTCTAATCACAGCATTTCTTAAACGAATCATCTAGAATCTCTTTAAGATCATTATTGAAAACCGTCGCAATAAACAGAACGTTAATGCTTCTTCTAAATACGTTTAGCTTCCTCAAAAGCAATAAACCAATTCCCTTCAATTACCTTCTTGTATAAATTTAACCGGTGTTTTTCTCCTGTAGAGCAAAAGTGATTACTCATTCTGACTTTTTCTGGTTACCCACACTTAGAATATTTCAAGCCCTAAAACCCTTACTTCAAGAATACTCAAAAATACAAAAAAACCGCCATAGGCGGTTTTTTTACTAATATTTTCTAAATCGTTCGTGCCTAGATTGAAGTAACTCCTCAATAGAAAGTTGATTTAACTCTTCAAATGTTATTCTAACATTTCGATCTATCTCAGCTAAAATGGTATCTTTCGATAGAGCTTTACCGTTATGTGATTCTGGAATAACTTGGTCAATTACTCTCATTTCTAAAAGTTCAGCTGCTGTTAATTTCATAACATCCGCTGCTTGTGACGCGAGTTTAGAATCTTTCCATAATATTGACGCAAAGCCTTCTGGTGACAGAATCGAATAAATACTATTCTCTAGCATCCAAACTCGATCAGATAATGCCAATGCAATGGCTCCACCACTACCACCTTCTCCTAAAATAATGGCGATAGTCGGAACTTTTAATTCACTCATTAATAACAAACTACTTGCTATCGCTTCTCCGATTCCATAATCTTCAGATTCTGGTGCGGCAAAAGCCCCTGCTGTATTAATCAATGTTAAGACAGGCCGATTAAATTTCTCTGCCTGCTTCATTAATCGTTGAGCTTTACGATAACCTGCTGGTCCTGCTGAACCAAAGTTACGGCGAATATTTTCTTTCGTGTTATTACCTTTTTGAATCCCTACAATAGTAATCGGTTGATTATTGAATAGACCAACACCACCAACTATTGCAGCATCATCCGCCATTAAACGGTCGCCATGGCATTCAATAAAATCGGTACATAAATAATCGATTACTTCAATAGTAGAAGGTCGTGAGATTTCACGCGCTTTTTGTACGATTTGATAAGCTTGCATGTTCTCATTCCTTTACGGTTTTTTTTGATGAATCGTTAATAATAAATGCAATATTTGTACTTGGTCATCTCTTTTGACTATTTGATCAATAAAGCCATTTTCAAGTACTGATTCAGCCTTTTGAAACTCCTTAGGTAACGTAGCCTTGATTGTTTGTTCAATGACTCGTTTACCAGCAAATCCTACTGTTGCATCGGGTTCAGCTAAAATCATGTCGCCTTGCATAGCAAAGCTAGCCGTAACACCACCTGTAGTAGGATTCGTAAGAATAGCACAATAAAATAAACCAGCATCACTATGTTTCGCAACTGCTTGACTGACTTTAGCCATCTGCATTAGAGATAGAATCCCCTCTTGCATTCGAGCACCACCAGAAGCAATATACAATACAACTGATAACGAATTTTCAGTAGCTTGTTCAAACAATCTAACAAGTTTTTCACCAACTACAGTCCCCATACTAGCCATGACAAAACGACTATCCATCACACCAATTGCAAAAGGTATTTGATTTAGTGTCGCTTGACCAGTTAATACAGCTTCCTTGAGTCCAGTTAGTTCTTGTGCAGCTTCCAATTTTGCTTCATATCCAGGGAATTCAAGCGGATCTGCTAATCCTAATTCTCTATCCCACTCAATAAAGCTGTCATCGTCAGTCAGCCAAGCAATTCTCTTTTCAGCAGGAAACTGTAAGTGATTCTGACAATGTGGACAACAATGATTGGTAGGTAATTGTGTTTGAAATATTACTTTACGACATTTCGGACAACGTTCGATTAGATTATCCGGAATATCTGTTCTTTTAGGGACGGATTTTGTTGGCAATTCTGGATTTAATCGAATTGTTTTTTTCTTACGAAATAAAGCCATATTATCCCTCCTCTGTTACCTCTTTGTTGGATATTTCGTTCATTTCTTGCTTCAACGTTTCTAGCCATTCTGGCATAAATACTTCTTCCAACCACTTAGTGTGCGTTCGGTCAGCTTGTACGTCAGGATGGAAAGCTAATTCTTCAAGTAATTCAACATTCGTTTCTAAGCCTTCTACCACAACTTCAACTAAAGCACGGTTTAATAGCGTGAACGCTTTTTCACGCGTTGGACGATGAACTATAATTTTTGCAATCATTGAATCATAGAAAGGAGGCAACGTATAACGAGGATAAATTGCACTCTCTATTCTCAAGCCCATACCACCTGACGGCATAATTAAGCGATCAATATAGCCACTTGAAGGTCTAAAATTATTTTTAGGGTCTTCAGCATTTAATCGACATTCGATGGCAACTCCAGAAAATTCAATCTCTTCTTGAGAAAATGATAGTGCTTGACCCATTGCGATACGTATTTGTTCTTTCACAATATCAATCCCTGTAATCATTTCCGTGATTGGATGTTCAACTTGTAAACGTGTATTCATTTCCATAAAGTAAAAATTATTTTGATCATCTACTAAAAACTCAATCGTACCAGCATTAGTATAGCCAATTGCAGAAGCAGCTTTAACTGCTGTTGAACATAATGCATTGCGTACATCTTCAGTAAGCGATTGTGCTGGTGCAATTTCAATAACCTTCTGGTTATTTCTTTGCACTGAACAATCTCGTTCACCTAAGTGTACGACATTTCCATATTCATCACCTAATAATTGCACTTCAATATGTTTAGCCGGGTAAATGATTCTTTCAATATATAGGTGCTGATTGCCATATACTGATTGCGTTTCTTGCTGAGCTTGTTTAAACATCGTCTCAAGCATTTCAGCGTTTTCAACTCTTCGCATACCTTTACCCCCACCACCATCAGCAGCTTTAACCATTAATGGATACCCTATTTCGGATGCGATTTCCTTTGCTTCCTCTAGAGATTCCACTAAGCCTTCACTACCTGGTGTGATTGGAACACCAGCAGCCTTCATCGTTTCACGAGCATTCTGCTTATTTCCCATATCATTAATAATCCAGCTTTTAGGGCCAATAAACTTAATCCCTAATTCTTCGCACATTGACGCAAAGTCACTACGTTCTGAAAGAAAACCGTAACCAGGGTGAATAGCATCAGCACCAGTCACTAGCGCTGCTGATAATACTGCCACTGGGTTCGCATATGAGTCTAAACTCTTCGCGGGTCCAATACAGATGGCTTCATCGGCTAGCTCAGTGTGAAGCGCATTACGATCAGCTTCACTATAGACTGCAACAGATGTAATATTCAACTCTCTTAATGCACGGATAACACGTACGGCAATCTCCCCTCGATTAGCTACCAGAACTTTGTTAAACATTTTATTTGGCACCAATTATAAAGGTCATTTCGGCTTCACAAACTTTTTTGTCGCCGACAAAGGCTTGGCCGTACCCAATCCCTGCATTACTTTTTAATTTAACAATATCCACTTGCAATCTTAATACATCGCCAGGTTTAACTTTTTGACGGAACTTCACTTTATTTAAACCACCTAAATAAGCTGTTTTACCTTCAAACCCTTCCATTTTTAACAAAGGGATTGAGCCCGCTTGAGCTAACGCTTCAACAATTAAAACACCAGGGAATACTGGCTCTCCTGGGAAGTGTCCTTGGAAAACTTCTTCATTAATCGTAACATTTTTACGACATACCACTTTTTCACCTGGTATTAATTCATCGACTGCATCGATAAAGAAAATTGGGTATCTGTTTGGAATAATATCCATAATCTCTTGTGCTGATAAAATATTCATTGATTAAATCCTCCTAGATTAAACTATTTAATTCGAATTAACGGTTGATTAAATTCTACGACCGCTTCATTATCTACTAATATTTCAGTAATAATACCTGATTTAGGTGCTTGAATTTCATTCATTAACTTCATCGCTTCGATTAACACAATAACATCACCTTGTTTAACTGTGTCGCCCACTTGTACAAATGGATCGGCGTCTGGATTAGACTGCAAGTAAGCTACACCTACCATCGGTGATAATACTGCTTCTCCCTCAGCCTCTACAGGTATAACTTCTGATGATTCAACCACTGTTTGAGTTAATACTTCACTTGAAGCTGTTTTAGTGTCAGTGTCGTGACCTTGCCTATTAGAATGAGCTTCAGCTTGGCCAATTATACTAGTCGGATTTACAGCGGCTGCTGAAGTGTTTAAGGCTTCTTTTGATAAGACAACTTGGTCTCCCGCATGACTGTAATCTACATAACGAATACTTGAAGTTTCTAAACGATCAATTAATTTCAATAATTCTTCAAATTGCAAAATTAAGCACCATCCCAACGTTTAAAGCATAGAACCGCATTATGTCCACCAAATCCTAAAGAATTCGATAAAACATATTCTAATTCTTGTTGGCGACCTTCACCTGGCACATAATCTAGATCACATGATGGATCAACATTCTCTAAACCTAATGTTGCAGGAACGAACCCTTCTTGCAATGCTTTAACACATGCAATTGCTTCAACACCACCAGCTGCTCCCAGCAAATGTCCAAAGTGACCTTTCGAGCTAGAAATTGCAACTTTCTTCGCATGGTCTCCCAGCGCGTACTTAATGGCGACTGTCTCACCAGAGTCATTCGTTGGTGTACTCGTTCCATGAGCATTAATGTAGCCTACCTGTTCCGGCTCAATTCCAGCCATTGTAATGGCTGATTTCATTGCTTCACCTGCTCCACTTCCATCAGGACTAGGTGCAGTCATGTGATATGCATCTGAGTTTGCTCCATAGCCAACAACCTCAGCTAGAATATTTGCGCCACGAGCTTTTGCAGATTCTAAAGATTCCAAGAAGACAACACCAGCACCTTCACCCATTACAAATCCGTCTCGGTCTTTATCAAATGGACGAGAAGCTGTTTTCGGATCTTCATTTGTAGATAATGCAGTTAATGCTGCAAAGCCTGCAATACCAATTTCATTGATTGTTCCTTCTGCTCCACCTGCAAAAGCTGCATCTAATAAACCAGCTTGAATTTTCAAGAATGCTTCACCAATTGAGTTAGTCGCACTTGCACATGCAGTTACGATATCTAAACTAATCCCTTTAGCGCCAAGTTTCATTGAAATATTCCCAGCACCCATATTCCCAATTGTTAATGGTACGAATAATGGCGGAACACGTTTAGGTCCTTTAGCAATCATCTTGCGAATACCATTCTCAATCTCTACCAAGCCACCAATACCAGAACTAACTAATACTCCGACACGATGAGCGTTCGCTTCAATATCATATCCACTCATTTTATGCGCTTCAACAGAAGCAGCAACTCCATATTGTGAGAATAAATCCATACGTTTGAATTCTTTACGATCCATCGTTAAGGTTGGATCAAAACCTTTTACTTCAGCTGCTACTGAAACACCTGTTTGACTTGCATCAAACCGTGTAATTGGCGCAACTCCTGTATTCCCATCTCTTAAGTTTACCCAGAAATCTTCAACATTATTACCAATTGGTGATACTGTTCCAATCCCCGTAATTACTACTCTTTTCATAATTGGCCTCCTCAACCTTTTACTCGCAGTAGCGATAAAGCTACATATTCATTCCACCGTTTACTTCAATCACTTGACCCGTGATATAACGATTATTAATTAAGAAATCAACTGTTTGAGCTATCTCCTCTACTTGCCCAAAGCGTTTTAAAGGAATTTGAGTTAACATTGAATCTTTCACCCGGTCGCTAAGTTGATCGGTCATATCGGTCTCAATAAAACCTGGGGCAATCGCATTAACTGTAATCGCTCGTGAAGATAATTCACGCGCTAAAGCTTTAGTCAAACCAATCACACCGGCCTTACTTGCAGCATAATTAACTTGTCCAGCATTACCCATAACACCGACAATACTTGATAAGTTAATGATGGTACCAGATTTTTGTTTCAACATAATTGGTGTAATGTGACGACACATATTAAATGTACCGTTTAAGTTAGTTTGAATAACTGAATTAAAATCTTCTTCGCTCATACGCATCATTAATCCATCACGCGTAATTCCTGCATTGTTAATTAATACATCAATTTGTCCAAACTCTGCCTTGGCTGCATCAATTAGTTCTTTAGCAACATTAAAATCACTAATATTACCAATTGCTGTACCCACTTTAACACCATATTCTTCAAATTCTTTTAGAATACTTTCATCAATTTCTTTACGGCTGTTCAAAATGACATTGTGCCCTTGACTCGCTAAATACTTAGCAACACCTAAACCAATCCCACGAGAACTACCTGTAATTAATACTGTTAAACTCATTCGTTTTCTCCTCCATTAAGAAACGGTTGAATATCCGCTACGTCTTCTACTTTATCGATTACTAAACAAGCTGGTGCATTATTCTCACGTTTTAATAACTGCGCTAAGGTTTTTCCTGGCCCAATTTGGATTAAATGTGTTACGCCTTGTTGTGTTAAGAAATCAATTGTTTGTCGCCATTTTACTGGTTCAACGAGATGACGAACTAATAACTCATTAATCGTTGCTAAATTATGTGGTGTAACCGTTGTGTTACTAATGACCGGAATCTCACCTTGAGTAAAGGTAACTTTTTCTAAGGTCGTTGCAAATGGTGCTTGCGTTCCAGACATCAAAGGACTATGAAATGGTCCTTCCACTTTTAAAGGCATTGTTTTTTTATAACCTAGCTCTTTTGCCCTTTCTTTAAACACTTGAGTTGTTGTTTCCGTTCCTGCAATAATAACTTGTTGATTCGAGTTAATATTCGCAATGTATAACTCTGGGTGTTCTATATTTATTTCATTAACTAGACTCTCGATCCGATCAAATGGCATATTCATTACTGCTAACATTTGAACAGGTGTAGAACTAGCTAACTGTTCACAGTGTTGAGACATAATCTCTCCACGTTTTTTTAACAATTGATAACCATCTGTTTTAGAAAGCATACCACTTGCCATTAATGCGGTATATTCCCCTAAACTTAAACCAGCCATAAAACTAATGGCTGGAAGAGTTGGGGCAATACTATTAAAAATGGCTAGACTAGTTGCTGTAATCGCAACTTGAGCATTACGAGTCGCTTTAAATTGATCTAAATCAGATTCAATCCATTGACGAATCTGCATACCATCTGTAACAGTTTCAGCTGTATCAAATTCTATTTTAGCCTCAGTATAAGCCTCTTGAAAATCTAAACCCATTCCTTCGTAATGAGCACCTTGACCATTAAAAATAATTGCAAGTTTCATTGATTGCCCCTTCTTATATCAAATTAATAATAAAATAATTGCTTAATTATCAAAAAATGCTTGCCGCTCTTTGTATACAGCTTTAGCTGAATTTACATAGTCTAAAATTATTTCTTGAACAGATTCTTCTTTCTTAATCAGACCAGCAATTTGGCCAGCCATCATTGAACCTGATTCTGTATCCCCTTCAACCACTGCGCGTCTTAGGGCTCCCTTAGCAAGTTCTTCCATCTTATCAAAGTTTGGATTTTCTTTGCCTGTTTCTTGCTTCTCAATTTGTAAGTATTGAGTTGTTAGTTTATTACGTAATACGCGAACTGGATGCCCATTGATTTGACCAGTAATAACTGTATCAATATCACTTGCATTTAAAATTGCTTGTTTAAAGTTCTGGTGAGCGTTAGATTCGTTTGATACGACAAAACGTGTTCCGACTTGAATTGCCTGAGCTCCCAACATTAAAGCGGCTGCCAAAGAACGCCCATCTCCAAAACCTCCAGCTGCTATAACAGGAATAGAAACAGCGTCCACAACTTGAGGAAGTAGCGTTAAGGTCGTTAATTTACCGATGTGTCCCCCTGCTTCCATCCCCTCAATTACAACTGCTGTGGCACCAATACGTTCCATTCTTTTTGCTAATGCAACCGAAGCAACAACTGGAATCACACTGATTCCCGCTTCTTTGAAGCGCGCCATATACTTGCCAGGATTCCCAGCACCTGTTGTAATGATTTTAATACCTGATGCAATTAAATAGTCTACCACTTCTTCAACATGAGGATTCAAAAGCATAACATTAACCGCAAAAGATTTATCTGTCTTACTTTGCATATCTTCGACTTTTTGTTGAACAATATCTACCGAATCATGTCCAGTCCCAATAACGCCGAGTCCTCCAGCATTTGAAACAGCGCTGGCTAAATCTGCATCTGCTACCCATGCCATCGCACCTTGGATGATTGGATATTCAATATTTAATAATTCTGTGATCGCTGTTTTCATTTTTATCTTCCTTTTTTAATTAAGCTTCAAGACTTTCGATGTAATTAACTAAGTCTTCTACAGTTTTTAAGTTTTGGTCAGTATCGATTGTGATGTCTAATTCATCTTCAATTTCACTGATAATTTGGAATACGTCTAAACTGTCAGCTTTTAAGTCATTTTCAAAATCAGTTGCTAAAGCTACTTCGCTTTCTTCAATGCCTAATTGATCCACAATAATTTCTTTTACTTTCTCGAATACCATAATAATTTTCCTCCAAAGATTCTTTTTTTTTATAATGTAACACTAATATTACCCCAAGCTAAGCCGCCGCCAAATCCACACATAACGATTTTTTGAGAACCATTCAATCTAATTTTATTCGACTCTACTAGATTATCTAGCAAAACAGGTATACTAGCCGCTGACAGATTTGCCACTTGGGCTATATTAGATGGGATTTTATCCTCTGATATGTTAAGCTTTTTAGCTATGATATCTAACAGACGTTGATTCGCTTGATGTGAAACCAAATAGTCAAAATCTTCAACATTCTCTGAAATAAAGTTTTCAAGAGATTTGACAACAGTTCGATTTACAAAGTTAAACACGTCTCGTCCTAACATACGCATAACATTTCGACCATCAGCATTTAGATTAACCGCAATAGAAAGTTTTTCGTCTTCCATTGCATGTAATTCACTTTGATAATCAGGTAAGCCTTGTCCATCGTGTTTGATAAGGACTGCTCCCGCACCATCACCAAATAATACAGATGTACTGCGATCAGAAAAGTCTAAAATTTGACTCATCTTTTCAGCGCCAATTACTAAGCTATACCCGTCAGTTTTACTACGAGACATTTGCTCTGCAATATCGAGTGCCATCACGAAACCGCTACATGCTCCACTTACATCAAAGCCCCAAGCATCCTTAATTCCTAAAGCTGCTTGAACTTGATTCGCAACTGAAGGCGTTGGCCCGTTAGCTGACATTGTCGCGACGATGATCAATTTAATTTCTTGAACGATTTCTAAATCCACTTTTGAAAGTAAATTTTTAGCAGCTTTCGTTGCGATATCAGCTGTTGTTTCATCGTCGTACGCAAAGTGTCGTTGCGTGATCCCTGACCTTTGTTCAATCCATTCATGACTTGAATCAATCTGGAATTTTTCAATTAACTGATCATTTGTCAGAAGCTGTTCTGGCAAGTAAGATCCTGTCGCAATAAGTTTACTCATGATATCTTCCTTTTATTTCGTTTTGGTTTTTATTTCATCTAGGAATGTATGCAAATTCCTTAAACCCTTTTGAAGAGCTAAAGCTTCACTATCATTTAATCCAGATAAAGTTTGGTTGACCATATTGAGATGGAATTTCCGATGAAGACGATACAACAATTTTCCACGCTTTGTTAAACGTAAATTGACCACTCTTCGATCTTCAGGCAGTCGTACTCTCTCAACATAGCCCTTTTTAACTAAATTTTGAACCGACACAGATAATGTCCCCACTGTAACGCTCAACCTTTTAGCCACCTCCGAAGAACTCAGATTTCCGTTTAAACCAATCGCCTCAATCGTATGCATCTCTTTGATTGTCAAATCCGAAAACTCACTTTGTTTCAGTGCATCTTCTTCAATCAACAAAATTTCATTGAAAATCATTACTAAATATTCATTTATCTCATTGATGGTCTCAAATTCCAAAAACGTCACCTCTTTCCAAATAATGTTTTGATTATCAAACTATTTGATGTTCAAAGTTTATTATAGCCTTACTTTTTTGTCAACTAAAATAATTATTAAGGAATTATAAAGCTAATTAAAACTCAGTTAACCACAACAATGTAACCGCTTAGCATAAATTTAAAATAAAAAAACACTAACAGCAACATACTGTTAGTGCAATACCAATACACATCATTATAATTCTAAACAGCTTAATTGCAATATCAAATGCATAAAAAATTTTAAAAACCTTTATAGACAGCGAATTACTCAATAATTCAGTATTACCAATGGTTTGAAGCCTTTGTCGGCAGTGTGTATTTCGTCCCTCAC
>Ga0194138_10000664_pt1 | contig 16266 bp, 17 predicted proteins | sample TARM_MetaG_T2_14_FD_134022 | JGI IMG/M metagenome (GOLD analysis project Ga0194138, IMG submission 134022) | Freshwater microbial communities from Pennsylvania, USA, analyzing microbe dynamics in response to fracking - TARM_MetaG_T2_14 (version 2) | ecosystem: Environmental > Aquatic >...
CTCAAGACCCACACGTCCGTCACCGGTGTGTGGGTGGCCCGTCGATTGCGGATGGGACACCGGAGCAATCTCTCCCGGGCTCTACAAAAATTCGGGAAGCCGAAGGAGGCGAAAATGAAAAGCCTAAAACGAAAAATGATACAATGCACGGGCTGACCCTTTGAACGGGCTGACCCTTTGAACCGATCGACGGGAGGCGGCGTGAGGGGCGCGCCGTCGTCGCCCGACGCGGCTCCGACGAGCTGGGCGGGGCCCATTCTCGCCGGTCAGGGCGACAACTCGCCGGTCAGGCATCCGACGCACAAAGGACGTGCAATCGAACCCCAATCCCTTATCATGATCTTGGAGAGAGACGACCGCTTCACTTAAACTCGATCCGACTTGGCTCCGCTTCCGTCACCACTTCTGTCTAGGTATGAATTTTTCTGTCAAAAAAATTGACTCTTTTTATTTAGTTGCAGCAGCAATTATTATTTTTATTTTGCATATTTCGTTTAATTCAGAATATCAGTCAGGCTTAAATTTTAAAAACAAAGTATTTTACTCAAGTAAAATAAATGGGTTAAGTGGGGATCTTAGGTTTTATTCGTCTGAAAAAAAGAATATGACATCTTTTATTGATGAATCTGTCTCGGAAAAATTTCATTCGGAAACCTTTTTTAAAGGAAAAGTTTCGAAAATATTAAATGGAGACGGATCTTTGTCGTTCGATTACCAAGTAGTATTTAGCGACGCTGATATCCCGAAAGAAAAAAACAAACTATTCTTTAAAAGAACTGGTGAAGACGGTAAATATCAGTGGTCTGGTGAGTTAGGTTTTGATTATTCGGTTTTTAATGCAGTTGTGGTTTTGCAAATTTTAAACCTTCAAGGTAATGAAGGTATAGTTACTTTCGATACTTCTGATTTTTACAGAAAAAATAGCAATGGTACGGTTACGTATATATTCCTCAAAGATGCTGGTGATAAATCAAAAAAGGTACTAATTAGTGGGTCCTTGCATAAAAATAATTCATTTTGCTATTTTAGAGGTTCCGTTTTTCTTGATCAGAATTCTTGTATTTTATCGGGAAAAATCGAGTCAACTGTTTGTTCAAAACTAAATATTTCTATTAATAGTCAGGTTTCTAAAAATCTCGTCTATTCAAAAGTGGAAACTTTGCTTCAGCCGTAAGCGTCACCGGAAGCCCCTCTTCACATCATTCGCTACGACATCTCTGACGCTTTGCGAACCAACCGCCATGGTCCCGCTTGGCGAGCTTGGCGTAAGCCGCGGGGGGACTGTTCTTCTGTTGCTTAGTGGACACTCACCTCAACGGTAACGGATTCCTGCTGAATCCACTACAGCCTCATGTCTTCTTTCTCAGAAAATACGTCATGGAATTTTGTTGAGGTTGGGAGCGGAGTCGAGAGCTTTTTTGAATTCATTCACTTGGAAAAACACGAGAAACGGCGCTCTTGTATTCCGGTCCGGATGTGGAGGTGTGACCCGTGCGTAGCCGTAGTCCTTACCGAACCAAAATCGTCCACCCTCTTTATCAAATTTCAAGAGGCTTTGCTCCATGGAGGCTTTGTAGGATTCGTAAGGGGCGAATGGTTTCGTCGGCTCCGCGAAGATCAGCCGAATGGATTTTCTCTCCGTTTGGTATTGGTCTTTACTGCCGGTCCGTGAATGAGGTTTGAATTCGAAACAGAACATGCTTGGATGAACCTTGTTTGCGTCCGAGGGTTGAAAGGTTCCAAGGCCCCAAGCGCCCTGAGGGGTGAAAAACCGTTTGCGAAGACCGTGAGTATCGACGGAGTGGATCTTCAGATCCTGGTATTTATCTCGTCCAAACTCTTTGAACTCTCCGGAGGAAATATCGTAAACAGCTCGAAAATATTCGCCAAGGAGGAAGGAGTGGATCTCCGGGTAGTAGCTGAAAAAATAACCCGGCCCCGGTGGACGGTCCATGATGGTTTTCGGTGGATTTCGTCGGCTGTTGAACAGTACCTCGGTCTTTTCGCCCGGCATGGTGTATTTGACGAGCATCAGGGTTTCCGGCGGTTCGGCGGCCGTCCAGCTTTCCTCGTAGGATTCATAGGGTTCCACCAGGCAGTAGAAATCATCCCCGATCGCATACCCGCCTCTAAGCGGCATATAGGTTGTGTGGGTGGAGATTCCCATTGTAGAGGTGTCGAGGAACACCAGAGGGGGGACTCCTTTTCGCTCCATGTATTCCTTGGGACGTTTCCTCCACAGGGCCAATTGTGAATCGCCTAGTGCGGCTTCGTATTCATAGGGTTTGCACCACGGCAACGTGTCCGTGGTGAAGGTGTTTGCAGTTGTTTGCAACGTTTCGGCATTTATTTTAAATAGAGCGAAGGTTGAATCTCCTTTCGTGGTGCGGTTTTCGGAATAGGCCCCCACCACCCACCACGCTCCGTCCTTGAGAATGGGACGATGAAGGATACGCGCGCGGGTTGTGAATTCAGGGAATCCAAACAGCGAAGGGTGCCAGATTCGCGCCGTCATTTCGCCGGAGACCCGTTTGCCCTTTTGCGAGTCGTTCCCTCGGGCAGCTTCCATCGTCGCGATTTTCCGGGTAAATTCCTCCAGCCTTTTTTGGGTTTGGATCGATGTGTCCCCCTTGACTTCTTTTCGATTGCGGAAGGCGGTTTCCGCCCGGCGCAGCACATCAAGGTGGTTGTACTCCCATGCTTCCGTGGTGAGTTCCCGTTGGATTCGAATCGCGGTGTCTAAAAAAGCCTCTTCAAACACCTTGGGTCGATAGATTCGTCTGTTCCCGGAGATCAGGATGGAAAAGAGTAGGGGTTCGTTGGTCCCCTGTGAATAGTTCAAAAACATTTTTTTCAGGTGGGGGTTGCCATATACCCACGAGGCTCTCTCCATCTCGGACCCGTTTTGGTAGGCCTTGTGAAGTTGGGTATAGATCTCCTGATGGTCGCGAATACTGAAAACCAGATGTTTCTTGAATTTCCCCCGTCCATGGTTTTGCAGAAGTTCCCTCGCGTATTCGACTTGGTGCTGGAGTGATCCGTATTTTCCCAACCACCCGAGAAAACGATGGTTCCATTCCGGTCCCATGGCGGGTGGGGCGTAGGCGGATGACGGAAAACTTCCCGAGGGAAATATCTTCAAATGGCTTTCCATCTCGGAATGAGCGGTCAGGAAGTCCGCGGCGATTCGCTCCATTTCCCCCAGGGGGTGATACCTGAACGAGGCGAGGGGGGCGAGCAGGTTGTTCAACAGCCCGCCGGTCCCTTTCTTCGCCAACCGATGGATCCTATCGGGGTCGCGTGTGCGGAACATTGGAAGCATTCGGCGTCGGAGCAGGTCGATGTACGCGGCTTCAATCTCCTCAAGTTCCGGCCTGTAGCGACGGGAAAGCGTAACGGGTCTGAAAAACTCCAGAGAGGCTCCCACATCTCCGAAACCCGACCTTTCGGGTCCTTTGATGGACCAATGCACCTGTTTCCGTGCCGAGGGCACATCCGTTCGTTGCCACAACCGCCAGTAGCCGTCCAATGCCATCAGGCGTTCACGCGCCAACCGAAGTCGCTCCCGGTTTTGTTCCTCCGAGCCATGAAGTTTGGTCAAGCGCCGTTCGCAATTCCGGATTAATCCGAGATACCGAATCCAGCCTTTCAGTTCATCGAAACCCAACGCGATGGCCCCGCGCATGGTATCAAGAGCCTCCTCTGTCAAGCCGACATTGCTCAACCATCGAGCCTCGGCATAGAGTTTTTCGGCGTCGAGGCCAAGATCCCGGTGGTGGGTGGTATGTGATTCCGGATTGGACAGGGTTTTCATCGCCTCCGCCACCGCGCGATGGAGAAAGGGGAGATCCCGTTCTTCCCGGTTCACGATTTCGACCCGGGTGTCTTCTCCATTTCGGGGTTGAAACCGAAACAGGACGGATTGGATGCCCTCGCCCCCCTTTTTGAGCGTGAGTCGGGCCTCCAGAAACAGGGAAGAGGACAAGAAGGGTTCCGAGGTCTCCCGCCGCAAATGCTTTTCCAAGAGGGAGGACTCAAGGTGGCTCCGTTGCAGGAGAAGGATGTCTTTGGCTTCGGAAAGTTCGCGTTCCAGGACGCGTTTGCAATAGGCTTCCAGTCTCAGCCCGTTCGCCGTTCCCTGGTCGGCGCGGACATTCACCAACGCAACGGCCCTTTTTTTGGGAGGGCTGTCCAAAAGTTTTCCCAGCTTGAGCTGAACATAAGGAATATATTCACGGAGAAACTTTTCATGTTCAGTCGTTTTATGGGATGCATATGACGTCCCAAGGAGGATTCCGTATCGGGAATCCACAAGTCGAATGGACAAAAACGGAGACTCCTCCATCTGGAACTCCTTAACCAGAATAAGCGCTTGAGCGCCCAACAGGCGCGAGACTTTCGAGAGGTCGGGGTCGGAAACCGCACCGGATGCCAGGAGGTGGTGCTCTTCGAGCACCTTGTCCAGGTCACCACGCTCCACCAAGTCCAAGTGGGGCGCTTTGTTTAACCGCACTGTAAGCAGGTCCGTCAAAGCCCGCCCGCCATTTATGGGAATGATGGCAAGCCGAATCGAATCCACGGAAGAAGAAGGCCCTGTTGTTTTCCCGCCCGCCGTCCATGCGCCCTCCAACAATTTGGAGGTCCATCCAGAGGATGTGACGTGTGGGGCGTCCTTTTTGCTCGTGGACTTCTCGATCCACTTTTTCTGGAAATGCCGCCAAAGGCCGCTGTCGTATCCGCGTTGTTCGTAAAGGGCATACACCTTATCGAAACCGCCCCAATCCGCGAGGAGGTGGGGGAGTTTGGTATAGGGCGTATTGTCCGGAATCCCGGCGCCGTGTTCGAGGAGGATCCGTGTTATGTCGTGGCGACCGTGTTGGGCTGCCACCGACAAGAGGCCTAGCTTGGAGGGATTCAAAATCGGATTTACTTTGGCCCCCTTGCCGATGAGATATTCCACAACCTCTGTATTTCCATACTTCGTGGCGACCCACAGGGCGTGGGCTTCCGGGTTTCGGGAGGTCGAGTTTACCGGGAGGCCGTATTCCTCCACCAAGAGGCGAACGATCTCCACGTCTCCGTGTTGAGCGGCGAACGTGAGCAGAGATCTTTCCCTGGGATTGGATCCCGTTCCACCTCTGAAGTGATATGGGAGGTGGGGATCCGCTCCGCGGGCGACCATACGGCGAACGAGATCGGTACGTCCATACAGCACGGCGTAGGTAAACGCGTTCCTGCACAGCCATCTGTCCGTGCGGCCTTTCATGGGGTCCGCGCCATATTCCAAGAGAGCGTCCAGGATTTCTTTCCGATTATAGACCGCCGCCAGCGAAAGGGCGTTCATGCTTTGAATCCCGGTGAACGCCTCTGGGTCCGCTCCCGCTTTCAAGAGAAGAGATACGGATTTTTTGCGGTTCCATAGTATGGCGAAATGCAACGCGTTGAATCCACGATCCGAGAGTTCGTCGATGTCGGCTCCTTGATCCAAGGCTTTCCGGATTCCCTCGGGGTCATCATCGCAGGCCGCGTAATACAGTCGGAGCTGCGGGGTGTGGAACTCCGGTGGAGTGGCATGGATGGGACCGGAGGCCCCCAGGCCGAAAAGGAAGAGGCGTACGAGTATCCGGGAAAGGTGCTGATTCATGCGAAAACGGAAAGGAAGGGTGTCCGCTTACCGGAAACTCAGAGTCCAAGGGTTTCGCGGATGCGTTCGCGTTGGTCGACGAGGGTGGTGTATTGGCTTCGCCACCAAGCGGCGTCGCCGAAGTCGGGGTCGTGGCGGCGGTTGGAGTCGGCTTGTTGTTGGACGCACCAGGCGGTGAAGTGGAGGAAACGCATGGCGCGGAGGGGTTCGACCCATTGGAGGGTGTCGAAGGAGAATTCCCGGAATTGGCGGTAGCCGAAGAGGAGGTGGTCGAGTTCGCGGCGGCAGTGTTCGACCCGGTCGGGGAGAAGCATCCACATGTCCTGTACGGGTGGACCGAAGGCCATGTCGTCGAAGTCGATGAGGAGTAGGCCGTCGGTGCCGGGACGGCGCATGAGGTTGGCGGGGTGCATGTCGCCGTGGATGCGGGTGTAGACGGAGAGGTCGAAGAGGGGGGCGACGGCTTCGAGGAGTTCGGATGCGGTGTCTTCGTAGCGGTGGCTGAAGTCGGCGTCGCCTTCGACGTGGTCGAGGATGAAGTCGAGGTGGGTCCATCCGGCCTCGTCGGGATGCCAGACGAGGCGGTGCTCGGGGACGGCCTCGTCGCCGGCGAGGTGGACGCGGGCGAGGGTGCGTCCGAGTTCCCGCCATCCGGCGTCGGTGGGATCCTCGAAGGGGCGGCCGCGTCGACGGGGAAATACGGCGCACCAGATGTCTTCGGATTCCTCAAAGAGGCTGTTGTCCTCTTCGTCGAGAAGGGGGGTGACCACGGGGACGTCGGCCTCCTGGAGGTCGAACATGAAGTCGTGTTCCTCTTCGAGGGCTTCGACGGTCCAACGGCCGGGTCGGTAGAATTTAACGACAACGGCGCGTCCGTCTTCGAGTTCGACCTCGTAGACGCGGTTGATGTAGCTGGTCAGAGGACGGCAGATGGGTTCGGCGTGTACGCCGAGCACGTCCTCGACGAGATCGATGACGCGGTTGGGCGTCAGTTCTTCAAAGGTGTGCATGGGAGGTGGAGGGAGGTTCGAGGAGGATGCGGAATCCGACATCGGCGCCGGCGTAGTCGTCGGGAGGGCACCAGGCGTGGTCAATGCGAAGGGTGTGTGGATCCCGCTCGGACCAGGCGCCGCCGAGGGCGAGTCCGCCGCGGGTCCATTCCCAGCGTCCGCCGGCCAGGTCACGGAATCCGTAGCCGAAGGCGGGGCCGGGAAGGCGTGGGGGCGTTTCGCTGTGGAAATGGACGCCGGGAGGTGGTGTGGACGGGCCGTATCCCCACGGAAAGGGGGCGTTGGTGGTATGTGCGCGGGCGGCGCGTCGCCATTCGGCCGCGGTGGGGAGTCGGAGGGTCCGGCCGGTGAGGTCGGAGAGACGGGCGCAGAAAGCCCGGGCTTCGGCGAGTGAGGGCGGCCGGGCTTCCGGGGAGAAGAGACCGGCGGGGCATTCGCGTTCCCCGAGGTAGAAATCGGGTCGTCCGTCGGGGCCGGGAACGCCGAGAAACCGCAGGGCGCTCCCATCGGGCAGGGCGATCGTGACGCGGGGAATTCGGATGGGGACGGGCGGTTCGAGGGTGCGCCAGTCGAGTTCCGAGGGTCGGAAGGCTCCGGCGAGGAGGATTCCGAAGATCGGAAACAGGAACGGGAGTCCCCGGACGGTCATGCGGTTCCGGCGGGGGGTTCGGGGCCTTTGCTGGGCGTGTTTTCAGCGGATACCCGACCGATGCGAAGCGGGTAGCTGAGTTTCAGGTGGTCGTCGAGGTGGACTTCGATCCAGTAGACGCCGGGTTGGTCGAAGTTGACGTTGACGAAGAGTTCGACGTTGGTGGCGGTGTGGAGTTCGTCTTTGAGGCGGACGGGGATTTCCTTGCCCTGGGCGAGGACGGTCTGTCGGTCGGGGCGGAGGATGCGGGAGCTTTGGGTGAATTCGCCTTCGCCGCTGCACCAGCGGGTGACCATGCAAACGCGGGGGTATTTGAGGGGGAATCGGGGGCCCCAGAGGGCGTCGAAGAGGCCGATGAGGATAAATTTTCCGTTTCGTTCCTGTCGCACGTCGTCGCACAGCAGGCAGGATTGGATGTCGGGTGTCACGTTCATGCGGTTGGTTGTACACGTTCCGGGGCGTGAAGTCACGGAAAAGGAGGTTGTCAACGGTGGGAACGGGGGTATGGTCGGCATCATGTCCGTTTTCCGAAAAAACCGCACCGTTGTTGTCCTGATCGCGTTGGGGCTGTTCAGTCTGGCCTTCTTCTTTTTGTTTCCGCGTCCGCCGGCGGACGCGGTGAGTCGATGGGGCGGTCGGACGATGGGCACGAGCTACGAGGTGCAACTGGCGGGGGTCACGGTGCCGCACGGGGCGTTGGGGGAATTGAAAAAGAAGGTGGACGCGGAGTTGGTGGCGCTGAACGAGGCGATGTCGACCTATATGCCGGGAAGTGAAATTTCACGGTTTAACCGGTCGGCGGCCGGGCTGGATGTGGAGGTGGGGGAACGGTTTCGGACGGTGCTTTCGCGGGCGGAAGAGGTCTCTGTGGATTCGGGCGGGGCGTTTGATCCGACGGTGGGGCCGTTGGTGGATTTGTGGGGGTTTGGCGCGGGCGAGGCGGTGGAGGGGGAGCCGACGGAGGCGGAGATTTCCGAACGGTTGGCCCGGACGGGGATGGAGCGGGTCCGTTTGCAGGGGCAGGTGTTGTCCAAGGCGCGGGACGGTGTGGAACTCAATTTGTCGGCCATCGCGAAGGGGTATGCGGTGGACCGGGTGAGGGGGTTGCTGGTGGAGGAGGGGTTTGCGCACATCTATGTGGAGATCGGGGGGGAGGTGGCATGTCGGGGAGTGAACGCGTCGGGCGTGCCGTGGCGGGTGGGGGTGCAAACGCCCCGGGATCACGCGGAGGCGGGAGCGGTGAAAGTGGTGTCGTTGCACAACCGGGCGCTGGCGACGTCGGGGGATTATCGAAACTTTGTGGACACGGAGGGTGGCCGGCGCCACCACATCATCGATCCGCGCACGGGGCGTCCCGCGGAACATCGGTTGGCGTCGGTGTCGGTCCTGGCGCGCGATTGCATGACCGCGGACGCGGCGGCCACGGCTTTGTACGTGATGGGAACGAAAGAGGGTCTGGCCTGGGTGGAGGCGCGTCCGGAGTTGGAGGCGTTGTTCATCGATCGGGTGGGCGAGGGTTTCGAGATCATGGCGACGGAGGGGTTCAACGCGGCGTTGGTCGCGGTGCCGTGAGGTTGGACGGGGGTTGACCGCAGGTTGGATAAACGGATATAGGAGCGAGGATGCAGATTTTCATGGATATCGTGAACGGGTGTTGGACGACGCTTCAAATGATGGCGCCCTATTTGTTGCTTGGCTTTTTCCTTTCGGGACTCCTGTCGGTGATGCTGCCGGTTTCGTGGGTGAAAACCCATTTGGCGCGGAGGGGAAAAGGGGCGGTGATCAAGAGCGCGTTGTTGGGGGTGCCGTTGCCGCTGTGCAGTTGCGGGGTGTTGCCGGTGGCGACCTGGATTCGGCGTCACGGAGCGTCCAAGGGGGCGACGGGGGCGTTTCTCCTGGCCACCCCTCAGACGGGTGTGGACGGGTTTTTGGTGGCGTTGGGGTTGTTGGGCCTGGGATTTGCGGTGTTTATTCCGGCGGCGGCGTTGTTGTCGGGCATCGTATTGGGGTTGATTTTGAATTTGTTTCCGGAACAGGCGCGCCCCGCGGAGGAGCCGGAGCCGGTGAAGGCGAATGTGCGGCCGCTGCCGGTGCGGGTCTTGCGTCACGGATTCGTGGTGATCGCGGGGGACATCGCGGTGCCGTTGGCGGTGGGGATTCTGGTGGCGGGAGTGATTTCGGGACTGGTGGAGCCGGAGCAGTTTTCGCAAATCGGCAGTGGAATTTCGGCCAAGCTGCTGGTGGTTCTGGCGGCGACTCCGTTGTATGTCTGTGCCACGGCCTCTCTTCCGGTGGGGGCGTCGATGCTCCTGGCGGGCCTGTCCCCGGGAACGGTGTTCGTGTTTTTGATGGCGGGGCCGGCCACGAACGCGGCGACGTTCACCACGATTTCCAAATTGATTGGGCGTCGGGAGGCGGTGACGTATCTGACGTGCGCCATCCTGCTGGCGTTGGGAATGGGGATGCTTCTCGACGCCGTGGCTCCGGTGCTGCCTGAAATTTCCCCGGCGCATCTTCATCATCATGAGGAGGAGTCGTTGTGGCGATCCGTGGCGGCCGTTGCGTTGGTGGGCGTGCTGGCGGTGGGAAAATATCTGAGGGAACGGGACTGAGGCGATGAGTCTGGAACGCGTGGAGATAGAGGTGGTTCCGGCCCGGATCCCGTATCACTTGCGGATATTGTTGGACGAGACGGCGGAGGATCTTTCCGAATGGCAGGGGGTGCGCGAACGGAACGAGTTCGTGCCGGCGGATTATGTGCTGGTGTTTGACGCGTTGTGCGCGTTACGGCCGAGGATGCCGAGGAATCCTTTGTTTATCGAGTGGGGAAGCGGGTTGGGGGTGGTAAGTCTGATGGCGGCCGCACTGGGGTGGAAGGCGACGGGGGTCGAGATCCAGCGTCCGCTTTACCTGCAAAGCCGCCGGCTGGCCGAGCGGTTTGATCTGCCGGCGATGTTTTTGCACGGAAGTTTCTTTCCGGAGGACCCGACGGCGATCGAGAAGTCTGACGAACGATACGCGGCGGCGGATTTGGTGTATGTCTATCCCTGGCCGGACCAGGAGTTGGAGATTTTCGATTTGTTTGACCGCACGTCGAAGGCGGGAGCGCTTCTCCTGACGTACTACGGGGTGGAGGACCTGCGGGTGTTCCGCAAGGTCTGAGAAAAAAACCCCCCGCGTTGTGAAGGCGGGGCATTGGGTCGTAAAAGGCGGGGAAGGGGATCAGTTTTGGAAATAATCGGGTTCGTTGCCGGGTTTCCATTTGATGTTGCAGCCGATGGAGGGCTGTTGGACCTCCGGTGGGGTGTTGCCTTCGAGGACTTCGCCTATGGCGGCGCGGAGGTCGTTGCCGGTGACGGGGATTTCCGTCTTGGGGCGGCTGTCGTCGAATTGGCCGCGGTACACCAGTTTATGGTCGGCATCGAACAGGAAGAAGTCGGGGGTGCAGGCGGCGGTATAGTCCTTGGCGACCTCCTGGCTGGCGTCGTGCAGGTAGGGAAAGGTGAATCCGCATTCCCCGGCCTGGGCGGCGAGTTTGTCCGGAGCGTCGTCTGGATGGCTCTCCACACTGTTGGAACAGATGGCGACGATGCCGAGCTCGGAGTCGGCGAAGTCCTTGCCCATCAGCGCCAGTTGGTCCTGCAGATGGATCACAAACGGGCAGTGGGCGCAAATGAACATGACCACCAAGGGACGGCCCTCGTAGTCGGAGAGCCGGACGGTTTGGCCGGAGACGGTGTCGGGGAGTTCGAAGTCGGGGGCTTTGGTGCCCAGCGGCAGCATGGTGGATGCGGTTTTAACCATGGGGGTTCTCCTTGTGAATGGTAACGCGTTTTTCCTGTTGCGTGGCCTTGCGATAGCGGGTGACGAGCCATACGCCTCCCAGCAGGGGGAGGGCGGCCAACAGGCCGAGCACGAGGTGCGTGAGGTCGCCATGGCTCTCGGGTCCGGGATGACCGGAATGTCCGTACGCCAGCGAGGCCGTGAATGAGGAGAAGAGGATCAGTTTGGTTTTCATAGCGTATCGGGAGCTTACGGCATGACCGCCGCCTCGTCCACTATGGATGATTGGAAAATGACGTGAGTGCGCGTATGGCCTCTGGAGAAGAAAAGTGAAGGTGTTTCCGTGTGGGGCGGGGGAGACAAACGGGGGCGGGCCGCCGTGTTTCCGCCACAAAAAAATTCCCGGACCTCCATGGGGATGTCCGGGAAGGGGGGCTGTGTTCATCCGCAACGCACACGTGCGAATGAACCGGGTTGTGATCAGGCGCGGCGTCGGACGAGTCCGAGGGTCAGCAGCCCCGCCAGCCCGAGGAGGGCGAGGGAGGAGGGTTCGGGAACGACGGTGAGGGTGTCTTGTACGGTAACGTTGTCGATGAGGAGGTCGTTGTCGTCGCCGCTGAATTCACGAAAGAGGAAATCATCCGGCGTGAAGCTGCTGTTTGACGAACTGTATCGACCGCCATCGATGAGCGTTCCCCCTTCCACGTCGTAGAAAAAGAGGGCGGTATGTCCGTCATCGATGGTTGCGCTTCCGGCGCCGGAAATATTCTGAGTGCTTCCGGATCCGTTGTAGAGGACAAAGGCGGTGTAATGGGTGTCCAAGCTCAAGGTGGGAGCGCTACCCGAGACCGTGGTCGTGAGGTAGGAGTTGGTGATCACGCCGTCATCCAACGTCCAGGAGGTGTAAGAGCGGGTATTGTTGATGTCGAAGTTGCCGATACCGAAGTTCATGGTGCCGGCCGCCCCCGCGCTGGGTTCGTACATGTCGAACTGGTAGGTGGTCAAGGGCGAGAGCAAATCGTTCAGCCGGACAAATTGCACACTGCTGTCCATCCGAAAGTACTGATTGGGGGACCCGAAGGGAGTCGCGACGTTTTCGTCCTCGAGATTCTGTGTGGAGTAGGAGGTGTCGGAGGTGTCAAGGGGAGTGGTTTCATAGTCTTCGTCATAGATGACGGCCGCGGTGAGCGACTGCAAACTCGCAGCTCCCGCGAGGAGAGTCAGGATCAATGGGGTTTTCTTCATGATGCTTCCTTTTGCTGATCGTGGATTAAGACAAGCATTTATTGCTTTAGTAATAAGTATTAATAAAGAATATTGTGTTGTAAACACTTTATTTATGATTTTTTATCCAAGGTAAAGTATAGCAATTGGCCCGTTGGAGCCTTTGTCGTGAGTGGATCCCGGGAAGGCCGGGCCGCCGGAAACGGGCGGCCCGGCCGTTGTTATTTCACGACGTAGGGAAGCGAGAGATCGCCGGAGGCGATATCGTACACCCGGTACACCCCGAGCATGGGCAGGGAGTCGTCGGAGGTGTTGACGCGCATAAAGGCGGTCACCGCGTCGAAATTGAAACCGATGTTCCGTTGGATCCGGTTCGCGGGGACCACCACCCGGAGGGTCGCGCCGTCCGTGACGATGGTGAAGCCGGGTGAGTCCATGTACATGGGCATGCCGGGGTTGGTGGGGGGAAGTCGGACCTGGTTGGTTTCGGGGTCGAACTGTTTGACGGACAATCCGCCTTCTACCCGTCCGTCTTTTCGCAGGACGACCCAGTGGGCGTGCCATTCGACGCCGTCGTTGGCGTAGTCGCGGTCGAGATTTTCGTCCCACAAGGGGGTGTCGTCGAAATCCGGATGGGAGGTCAGGGCGAGCGCGACGATGCCCTCGGTGGCGCCGAAGCCGACGTCGGTGGCGGCGAGGGAGGTGGGGAACACGTAGCCGAGCACGTGCGCGCCGTCGAGTTGGCCGACGGGGGAGGCGGGCGTGTTTCCGGCTTTTCCGGCGACGTCGATTTCGAGGATGACGGAATCGATCCGGGCGTCGTAGGTTCCCCGGGTGGCCTCGATGGCCAGATCCGGGGTGTCGTAGGCGTCGCCGGTGTCCCCGGCCCGCAGATGAAGGGAGGCGGCGAGGACGAGAACGGAAATGAGAGGTCGTGTGTTCATACCGGGATCTCCTTGGGGTTAGTTGAGGTCGGAGAGCGAAGCTCCGAAGTTGATGTGGAGGGGAACGCCGTCCAGCACGAGGGCGGGAACGGACTCGACGCCGGCGGCCTCTGCCTCGTCGATCCGGGCGGGCTGTTCGCCCAGATGGACGACGTCGACGTGGACTTTGGCGGGATCGAGCAGGCCGATCAGCTTTTGTTCGGCCTCGACGCACACGGGGCAGCCCGCGTGGTAAAATACGGCGGTGGATGGATGGCTCATGGGATTCTCCTTTTTTGGTTCGGGTTGTCGCCGAAGAGGTCCGGCGTGTTCAAACGCGGTTGTCGCGCTTGGAGGGAAGATAGACCGGGGAGCGATTCCGCGAAAGAAGGCACAAAGCGGTCCCCCCTTACCGTTTTGTTCGTACTGGACAGGAGGCTCGGGGAGGTTACACTTGAGGATTATGGCTAAAAACTATCTGACCCTGGACGAACGGAGATCCTACCGAAGGCTGGAGGACGTGGTGGGCTGCAAGTGGTCGGCGGCGGTGGTGGGCGCGATTCGCCGAGGGGTGAACCGGCCCGGAAAGCTGGAGCGCTACATCCCGGGAATTTCGACCAAGGTGTTGAATGAGCGGTTGAGGCGGTTGCGGGATTACGGGTTGATTACCCGCCGGGATCTGTCGGAGACCGTATTACATGTGGAGTATCATTTGACGCCCATGGGAGAGAAACTCGCCAACGTGATCGAGCAGTTGCATGAACTGCAGGCGGAGCACGAGGCGGCGCGGTCGTCCGAGGGGTAGGGTGGTGTTCCTTCAACCGCTCTAATCCAGACAGGTCGTCACCCGGTCGGCGGGGAGGGATCGAACCTTGTACATGAGCGGTCGGACGCGGTATTCGTCGCCGGTTTCGGCCCAGACGTCGACGCTGAGGAATTTCCCGGGCGCGGGGCGGGCGTAGCGGTGGCGTACCTCGAAGGTGAGCTCGATGTTCTCCGCGCACATGGCGGCGATATGGCTTTGGAAGACGGCGGGAACGTAGCCGGCGACGGGGCCGTCCGGAGTGGTCAACGCGTGTTCGGAGGGGTCGAGGGAGAGGTGTTGGCCGATCGGGGGGTGGTTCGCGGGCGGAAGGCCGGCGAGATCCATGCGGCCGAGGTAGACGCGCTCGCCTTCGGCCCGCAGGATGGAAAGCGGTGTGAGGAGAATCGTCAGCAAAAGAATGATCCGGTTCATGTCGGGTTCCTTGGTTCGGGGTTCACTCTCCCGAAGTCGAAGGGGCCGGATGTTTCCGCGTTTTTTTTGAATTTTTGGTGGGGTCACTGGTAGCGGCGCAGGAAGCGTCGGTCGATGCGGTCTTTGAGCGTGTGGGGAATCCGGCCGTACCAGGAAAAGGGGCCGTAGCGGAGCAGGGCGCGGCCGTCGCCGGTGTTGAGGATCGTCAGGCAGCGTTTTTGGGGGTGGTAGGGTTTCAGGGGCTGGCCGGCGAGAAGAGCCTGGAGGTTGTGGTGGAGGACGGGCGCCTGGCGGACGGCGTGGACGCCGAGTTTGGGAAGAGGACGGGATTCGAAAAAGGCGCAGTCGCCGACGGCGAACACGTGGTCGTCCTGGGTGGATTGCAGGCTGGGGTGGACAGGGATGCCGTTCGTAGGTTCGGCGGGAGGGGGAAGGCCGGGGATCCGCGGCGGGGCGACGAGTCCGGCGGCGTTGATGCGGATCTCCGAGGGCCAGTACGTGCCCCTCGCGTCGACGAGGCCGTCCTCCCCCGCCGCCCGTATCTCCTGATTGGGGTGGAGGCGGACTCCGAGCCGCGAGAGGTCGCGGGTCATGGCGCGCGAGGCGTTTGGGGGAAGGGCGGGCAGCACGGTGGGCGTTTTGAAAAAGAGGTCGACGGCGAGGGTTCGGTTCCGTCGACGGGCGAGGGAGGCGAGGCAGCCAGCGACCTCGCAGCCGGTGGGGCCTCCTCCGACGACGGCGATGGTGCGGATCGGAGTCGAATCAGGCGGTTCCGGAAGTTCGAGGCGGCGCCGCAGCGCGAGAAGGCTGGCGATGGGCTTGACGGGGATGGCGTGGGGCTCCGCCCCGTCGAAGGCGGGCGCGATATGGCTGCCGAGATTGAGGGAGAGGGCGTCGTAACGCAGGCATTCTCCGGACGCGAGGCGCGCGGTGCGGGTTTTGGGATGTATTTCGGTCAGGCGGTCCCGCAAAAAGATCGCTCCGTGGCGTTCGGCGAGGGCTTCCGGATCGATGGTGTCGGTTTCCGGGGCGTATTGGCCCGCCAGCATGCCGGTGGTGAGGCCGGAGTACCAGAAGTGGCCGGGATCCAGAAGCAGGACGCGGATGCCATGGCGGCGGAGCGATCGGGCGTGGGCGGTTACATGCAGATGCGCATGGCCGGCCCCCGCGAGAATCACCGTTTTGGAATGGGGGACGGGAGAGGGCATGAGGTGTGGGGCAAGTCTGCCGCGTCCGAGGGCTCTGCGCAACGCTCTTTGCGGTTTGTTGTGATTTCCTCTTGAGTTTTATTAATCAAAGTAGCTAGTATGCAGAAGCAAAGAAATTAAAGGAGCTTTTCAAATGAAACGAATATTTTTGTATGGAGTTGTGGCGGTGCTGATGGTCTTCCCTCAGGTACGGGCGGAGGACGGTCGGCTGTCCGTCGCGGCCACGGTGGGGATGATCGCGGACGTGGCCCGCAATGTGGCGGGGGAGCACGCGGAGGTGGAGGGGATTATCGGCACGGGCGTGGACCCGCATTTGTACCGTCCCACGCGACATGACGTGCTGGTGTTGCAGCGGGCGGACATGATTCTGTACAACGGGTTGATGTTGGAGGGGAAGATGGGGGACGTGATGGTGCGCATGGCGCGTCGGGGAAAGCCGGTGTACGCGGTGACGGAATCCATTCTGGAACGGGGGGATTATGTGATGACGGACGAGGGGAATCAGTACGATCCCCACGTATGGATGGACGTGGGCGGGTGGATTCACGCCACCGAGGAAATTGAAAAGGCGTTCTCCGAAACGGATCC
>Ga0194138_10000667_pt1 | contig 16253 bp, 11 predicted proteins | sample TARM_MetaG_T2_14_FD_134022 | JGI IMG/M metagenome (GOLD analysis project Ga0194138, IMG submission 134022) | Freshwater microbial communities from Pennsylvania, USA, analyzing microbe dynamics in response to fracking - TARM_MetaG_T2_14 (version 2) | ecosystem: Environmental > Aquatic >...
GAAAGACTCTTCAAACGGGCTCACATCTAAAAGTTTGCTCCTTGTCGGGCAGTATATATTCCGTAAAAAGTAATTTGAAATTAGAAAATCATGATATCAACTGGTTTGTTGAATAATCCGGGTCTAACTCTTTTGTTATAGATTTCTTTTTGTCCCTATAATCTTCTACCAGTCTAGGTTATGGGTTTCCCGGGTCTCATTTCGGGACATTTCTTCAATTTTCCTGATTAAGTGCTCCATTTTTAGAAGATCTTCTTGAATTTCAATGGAGTTTACCACCGGCATCCCGTCATGGTCTACCTCTCCATAAGTTTCAATGTCCATCATGGCCTCAAAAAGATCTTTGGTTTGATCCTTGGCACGCCTCATATACTTTAATAGATCCCTGAGCTCTTCTTGACTAAACAATCCATCCACCTCATTTCTTGTTCTTATTTTAGCATGAGAACACCTGAGATAATTCCTTTGTTTTAAAAAAATCACCATCCTAAATTCTATCCTATGGTATACTTGAAAGAACATGACTGGCCTATGATAAGGCTCTTTTTGTGGACTTATATATTTATTATTATCTTAAAGGAGGAAACCTGAGGCCATAGCATCAGGGACAACAAAGTGATGAGTTATAAAATTTTAACGGATTCTGCATGTGATCTTCCCTTCGAACTGTTACAAGAAAACCAAGTGGGGGTCATCGGCTTGGTGGTGAACCATGATGGGAAGGAGTATGTAGAAGACAATTGGCAAAGCATGGATATGCATCAGTACTACACTTCTCTGCAAAAAGGCGCTACGCCTACCACCAGCCAAATTACCCCTTCCCGATTCTATGACTTTTTTAAGCCCTTCTTGGAAAAAGGCGAGGACCTTCTCTATGTGGGATTTTCTTCCACTTTAAGCGGCACCTTCGGGTCCGCCAATGTGGCTAAAAATATGCTCTTGGAAGAATTCCCAGACAAGAAGATCATGCTCTTAGACTCCATGGCCGCCTCTGTAGGATTTGGTCTTTTGGTCTTGGAAGCGGCCAAGAAAAAAGCCCAAGGACTTTCCTTGGAAGAAGTCGTCACCCATTTGGAAGAGCTGAAATTTAAGACCAACCATATTTTCACCGTGGATGACCTGAACCATCTAAAAAGAGGCGGACGAATTTCTGGGTTCTCTGCCACCATGGGTACCATGCTTTCCATCAAGCCTATTCTCTATATGAGTAAGGAAGGAAAGCTCCTAAACATAGACAAGGTCAAGGGAAGAAAGAAGTCCCTCCATACCATGGTGGATTACCTGGCTAAGGGTCTACCAAACGGCCCTGCTGAAAAAGTCATCTTAGCCCATGGAAACTGCTTCGATGATGCTACCCATCTAAAACAAATGATTCTCGATAAAAACCTGGCTAACGAGGTGATGGTAACGCCTCTTGGCATGGTCATTGGTGCTCATACTGGTGCCAATGTGATCAATATGGTCTTCTTCGGAAAAGACCGTGAAGAGACCGTCCAAAAAGCGTAAAAAGCGAAAGAAATACCCAGTGCCTTCCTTAGGTTGGCGCTGGGCATTTTTATCTATGCTTCTTTGCAAGGATTCTTACAGTTCCTCTGCGTAAATGGCAACGAGATGCTTGAGCACCTCCACAGCTTTTTCCATGGATTGAATGGAGATGAACTCATAACGGCCATGGAAATTTTCACCACCGGTGAAAATATTGGGACAAGGTAGACCCATATAAGAAAGCTGCGCACCATCGGTGCCTCCACGGATGGGCTTAATGAGCGGGGTAACCCCCGCCAGCTCCATGGCTTTCTTGGCATGGTCAATGAGATACATATGGGGTTCCACCATGGCCTTCATGTTCTGATATTGATCTTTGATCTTAACCGTCACGGTGCCTTGGCCATATTTGTCATTGAGACTCTCTGCCACCTGCTGCATTTTTTCTTTTCTTTTTGCAAAGGTGTCCGGGAAGAAATCTCTGATGATGTAATCCAGCTTCGTGCCTTCCACATCTCCCATGAACTCATTTAGATGGAAGAACCCTTCATACCCCTCTGTGTTTTCTGGGGTATCTTTCCGATCAAAGGCTTCTGCAAACTCCATGGCAATGAAAATGGAGTTGACCATTTTATCCTTGGCGGTACCAGGATGAACATTTCTTCCTTTGATTACTACCTTGGCCGATGCTGCATTAAAGTTTTCATACTCCAGTTCACCCAAGGGGCCTCCATCCATGGTATAGGCAATATCTGCCCCAAAGGCTTCCACATCAAAATGATGGGGTCCACGACCAATTTCTTCATCTGGCGTAAAAGCCACATGAAGGTCTCCATGGGGAATCTCTTTGTGTTCATGGAGATAGGCTAACAGTTCCATGATTTCAGCAATACCTGCTTTATCATCTGCACCAAGGAGCGTGGTGCCATCGGTGACCATGAGGTCTTGTCCCACGTAGTTTTTCAGGGCCGGAAACTCCGCTTCCTTCATGATGATCTTCTCGTCAGCATGTAGTACAAGATCTCCACCTTCATAGCGGACAATCCTTGGATTCACATCCTTACCACTCATGTCTGGTGATGTGTCTAGATGTGCCAATAGACCCAGCTTCTTGAGATTTTTTCCTGTATTGTTTCTCAAAAACCCAAATAGATAGCCCCGATCGTCTAATGTAGTCTCTAGGCCATAGGCTTCCAGCTCTTTTTGAAGTAGCTTCGCCAGCTCCATTTGTCCCTTTGTAGAGGGTACGCTGCTGCTCTTCTCATCGGCAGTGGTATTCATCCTAACATACCGTTTCAATTTCTCTTGTACGCTCATTTGATCCCTTCTTTCTTCCATTAATTCTCTTTAATTATTTCAGATTCCCTAAGATTTTTCTAGAGCTTTGGGTTATATATTCTTCGACGGTCCAAGGAGAAAATGCTCTCTGAAATCTCCCCTGGAGCCAAATCTTTTACCACATTGGTAAAGTCATAGATCCTGGCATCGATCATGTCTATATGATGCAGAAGCTCCGCTTCTAAGAACATTGGCTTTACAGGACTTCCATACTCAGGCTCATAGTGATGAGACAAAATCATATGTTGGAGCAGCATTCTTTTTTCTTCAGACGTCTCCAGCTGATCACAAATGCGGTCTACATTTTTCACCCCTAAGGTGATGTGTCCCAGAAGATTTCCTTCCACGGTATACTCCTTCACAATGCCTAGCTCTGAAGCTTCCATCTCATTAATTTTCTCCAGGTCATGGAGGATAATCCCTGCATACAATAAATCTGTCCGTACTTGAGGATACACCGATGCGATCTGTTTGCCCAGCTTTAACATGGTGAGCACATGATATAGAAGCCCCCCACGAATGGCATGATGATTTCTTTTGGCTGCTGGATAGTATAATAATTTTTCCATCTTTTCCGCCAAGGCGTGCTCAACGACCTTTTGGATTTCCTCATCTGCTATGTCTCGAACAAAACCTTCTATTTCCGCCACCATCTGGGTGTTTTTCATGGGCGCACTTTCCACAAAGTCTTCTGGAGATACCCCATCCACCTCTTCTGCTTTACGAATCTTATCCACTTTGAACTGATTGTTGTTCATATAGCTGGTCACTGTCCCTCGTACTTTCACCAAATCACTTTCTTCTAACTGGGTTTCGAGTTCTTTGGGCACATCCCAAAGCTTCCCTGAAATCTCTCCTGATTTATCTCCAAAGATAAAATCCAAGTATTTCTTGTCGTTGGAATTGGTGGTTTTTAGATCCACTCTTTTAATAATAAAAAAGCAATCCACCCGGTCACCCACTTGAAGATCACTGATTTTTTTACTCATTAGTTCCATATAATTCTCCTCACTAAACAAAATAGAGTATAATCTAAGTATACATGAAAGCCGCAAGGAATAGACATGCCTCTTTAAAGTTTCTGTTCCTAGAAAGGATGAAGTCCATGAACATTTCATTGCCTAAAGGCGTTACCTATATAATTTCAGAGCTCTCGAAGCATGGCCACGAGGCCTATGTGGTGGGGGGCTCCATTCGCGATGTCCTCATTGGACTTACGCCAAAGGACTATGATGTGACCACTTCAGCCACCCCTGAAGAGGTCATGGCCATTTTCCCTAAAACCATCCCCACAGGCTTAAAGCATGGCACTGTAGGTGTACGTACCCATGAAGGACTTTTTGATGTGACCACTTACCGCACCGATGGAGAGTACATCCTTCATCGATATCCAAAGAATGTCATTTTTGTGGATGACTTGGTAGAAGACCTCAGAAGAAGAGACATTACCATCAACGCCATCGCCTACAATCCTCAAAAGGGCATCATCGATCCCTTCGAAGGAACGGAGGATATCCACAAAAAGCTGATCCGGGCGGTGGGCAATCCCATTTTACGCTTCAAGGAAGATGCCTTAAGGATTCTCCGAGCGGTGCGTTTGGCCACCACCTTAAACTTTAATATTGAAGAAAAAACCCTCTTGGCCATGGTGGAAACCATGGAAGGGCTTAAATTCATCAGTGTTGAGCGTATTCGAGAAGAACTCTCCACGATTCTTCTCTCTAAGCATCCTTCCAGGGGGATCCGCATGCTCTTCGATTTGGGCATCATGAAATATATACTACCAGAGCTCATGACCATGGCTTCTTTTCTCCAATACAATCCCTATCATCACAAAGATGTCCTTGGTCATACCTTAGAGGTTTTAGACCACGTCCCCAACACCTTGCCCTTAAGATTGGCTGCGCTGTTTCACGACAGTGGCAAGCCTGCCACCTTCACAGTGGATGAACACGCTGTAGGCCATTTCTATGGTCATGAGCACCACTCTTCCACCCTTGCCAAAGAAACCCTCTTAAGACTTCGTTATGATCATAAAACCATTGAGAAAGTTAGCAAATTGGTGGCTTTCCATATGGTGAGTACCCAAATGAAAAACCCTGTGAAAATCAAAAAACTCATCATCGATTTAGGACAAGAGCATATAGATGATCTTTTGTCCCTTAAAATTGCAGATGCTTCTGGGAAACCAAAGACCGAAGATGCTCCTTTGGCGGACATCAGGGCCTTCCAAAGAAGAATCCAAGAGATTCTCACACGAAAAGACCCCCTCACCATAAAGGATCTGGCTATCAATGGCCAAGACCTCTTAACCCTAGGGATGAAAGAGGGCAAAGCTATAGGGAATGCTCTCCATGAGCTTCTTTTGTATGTCTTGAAGCATCCAGACCAAAATGAGAAAGACCTCTTACTAAGTCGTCTAAAGAAGGAGCATCACCCATGACAACGCAGCTTCAGAACACCCTATGGACCATGTTGATTCTAGGAATCCTTGGGTTCATCTTGAAAAAAACCAAGGTCACAGATAAACGAACGGATAAATTCTTATCCGTCCTTTTGGTGAATGTTTGTACCCCAGCTTTAATGATTCACACCACCTTAACCAGTTTCTCTCTCTCCATCTTCAGAAGCTCTTGGCTAAGCATCCTCATGGCCATAGTGTCCATGGTTGTGGTGAGTACTCTAGCCTATGGTCTTGCCAAAGCCTTGCAAAAGCGTGGTATGGAGCTGGGTGCTTTTGTTAGCATGGGTACCTTTTCCAATGCTATTTTCATCGGTCTACCCATGATTACAGGGATCTTTGGCGAAGGGGGCATTCCCTATCTAATGCTCTACTACATCGCCAACACTTTGACCTTTTGGACCCTGGGCATCTATCTGCTCTCCAAAAGTCATGGCCAGGGCTTCTCCAGTAAGAATCTACTGAAAATATTCAATCCCCCCATTCTTAGTTTCATCCTTGGAATCATCCTGTTAACCTATGGCGTATCCTTACCCTCTTATGTCTTTTCCAGTCTGGAGTATTTAAAAAGCCTTTTGACCCCCCTATCTTTACTCTTCATGGGCAGTGTCATTGGAGATTTATCTTTAAAAAATGCAGATAGCCCCGTGGTCACCTTCACCATCCTTCTCTTAAGATTTGTGGTATCGCCACTGGTATGTTTACTACTCCTAAAGATCTTTGCCATACCTCCAGAACTGGGCAAAGTCTTCCTTGTATGTTCTGGATTGCCCGTCATGACCAACATCTCCATTGCCATTGGCCGTTACGGAGGAAACCCTTCCTATGCTTCCTTTATGACGGCATTATCCACCGTGATTTTTATGTTCATCATCCCCTTTTACCTTCAGCTCATGACGTTCCTATAGTTTTTCAGGATGAGGTTTCCTCATCCTTTTTTGCTGCCCAGAAAAGAACGCTTATTCTTTTTTATTGCTTAAAAAAGAACATATGTGCTATAATGAAGAAAAAACAGGAGGGAAGGCCATGGATCTTCTTGATAAAGTTCGCATTCTAGCAGATGCTGCCAAATATGATGTTTCGTGCTCCTCTAGCGGTAGTAATCGCAGCGCTGTAGCTGGTGGCGTTGGCAACACAGCTGCTGCAGGAATCTGTCATAGTTTCACTGCCGATGGCCGCTGTATTTCTTTGCTGAAAATTCTTATGACGAACTTCTGTATCTACGATTGTGTCTATTGCCAAAATCGTGCCTCCAACGACGTGGAGAGAGCAGCTTTTGAACCAGAAGAACTCATTTCTTTGACCATGGGGTTTTATAGACGTAACTACATCGAAGGTCTCTTTTTAAGCTCTGGGGTCATCCTCAGTCCAGACTATACCATGGAGCGCATGATCCGCATTGTGAAGATCCTTCGACAAAGAGAGCATTTCAATGGGTACATCCACATGAAACTCATTCCAGGGGCCAGTGCCCATCTTATTCATGAGGCAGGTCTCTATGCGGATCGCGTCAGTGTGAACATCGAACTACCAGAGGAAGAAAGCTACGCAAAGCTCACGCCGGAAAAAAGCAGAATTGACATTCTAAAACCCATGGGACAAGTGGCCAGTGGCATTCAAATGAACCAAGAAGAAAAGCACATGGTAAAGTACCAAAGGGATTTTGTACCTGCAGGACAAAGCACCCAACTCATCGTTGGCGCAACACCCTCCAGTGATGGAAAGATTCTAAAGCTTAGTCAACACCTCTACAACGACTATCACCTGAAAAGAGTCTATTATTCCGCCTACATCCCTGTGGTAACCCATGCCTTACTCCCCAAAGTCTCTAGGCCTCCCCTGCTCCGTGAGCATCGGATCTATCAAGCCGACTGGCTTCTTCGCTTCTATCATTTTTCTGCCCATGAGCTCTTAACAGAAGAGGAAAACTTTGATGTGAATGTGGATCCTAAAACTCAATGGGCTTTGGCGCACATGGAGCTATTCCCTATGGAAATTAATAAGATCAGCTATGAAATGCTCCTGAGGATTCCAGGTATTGGCTTAACCTCTGCCAAGAGAATCCTTCGGGCCAGAAGACTCTCCCCCATCACCTATGAAGGATTGAAAAAGATTGGCTGTGTTCTTAGTCGCGCCAAACACTTCATCCTCATCTCCGGAAAGTATTATGGCAATTTCGCCATGAGACCAGAGTTCATTTATGAAGCCATCAGTGAGAAAAAAGACCAACTGCAGCTCAGTCTTTTTGGTGAAATAGATGAGGCCCTCGGCCTTCAGGAGCCCGAAGAGCAAAAGCGCTTAACGACTACACAAAATCTCCAAGCGCTCCTATTAGAGAAATCCATAATTAAAAGATCTCTAGGGAGGGGAGCCTTATGAATGTGATGCTCTTTGATGGATCCATGGAAGAGTTTTTGATGGCTGTATTTCAAGTTTATGTGGAGAAAAAAGAGCCTCTGCTGTATCGTGAAGAAGACTTTATCCCTAACATGATCGATGTGGTGGAGCCACTCGTCTTCCAAGAAGAAGCTTTTTCTAGGGTTTCAAAGGCCATGAAAAGTAAATTTCCTAAGGAAGCATTAGACGTGTTAACCTATGGCTTAAATCACAGAGATCCTTTGGCCCCTACGCTGCTTCTAAAATATGTCATGGCTTGTTTTTCTCGTCCCAGTTTTGCTTTTCAATACCAAGATGAGCTCATCATGCGGGTGACAAAACTATCTAGACAAGTTTCCTTGGAGAGCCATCGCTTCAAAGGCTTTGTCCGATTTCAAAAACTCCAGGAACTCTATTTCGCAAAAATTCAGCCGGACCATGACATATTACCCTTCATTGCCGACCATTTCATGGATCGCTTCCAAGAGGAGTCTTTTGTAATTTATGATGAAAAAAGACAACAAGCCATTTTTTGTCAAGATCACCAGTGGGTCCTTAAGAAAAATTTAGCCCTGGACGAAAAACTCTTTCAAGAGGATTTACACAGCAAAGCCTGGTCCATGTACTTCACACATATCAGTATCGACTCCAGAGTGAACCCTCGGGGACAAAAGAGATCCATGCCTACACGATACTGGCCAAACCTTCCCGAAACGAGAACACAACACTAAAGAGCTCCTCTACTTCTAGTCTTGTTTCACAAATTAAACTCTTAGCCCCTCCATTTATTTTCATATTAATTTTAATTTAAATATATAATTATTAGAATCAGTTGCTAATATAACATATTTCGCATTGATTATACACAGGTGTACGTATAGTCAAACATTTTGTTCTAATAGGATTTGATTAACTCACTTAACTATCACCAGGCAGTACCTTAAACGATTAAGTAAACTCTTCACGGATTGTGAAGCATATGCCAATCATTCAAGATCTTTTGAAGACACAGAAATAGGCGGTATTAAGATTACTCTTAATACCGCCTATTTCCTTTAGTCTCTGTTGTTTTCGGTTCTTTTCTCTGAGCTCATCAGAAGGTTTAGGATGTAATTGTTCAATGAACGATTATCTCCTTTGGCCTCCGTGGTCAGCTCCTCTTTCAAGTCTTGTGGAAGAGTGAGCAGAATCCGAGTTTTATCTTTACCAACAGCCATATAAAAACACCCCTATCTTTATTGCGTGATAAATTATAATAATATTATAATACAAATTAAAAAAATATAAAAGAGAATGTTGCTAATTTATGAAGATTTCTTTTTCATTGGCTACAGAATATAGGTATTTCTCTTTTACATTTAGACCAGTAATAGCTTTTAGTGCTTCTTCATAGTATCGAAGCTGCTCTTCATAGCGCTCTGTCAGCACCGTTGAAGCATCCTTCATGGACACACGATCCGTCTTATAATCCACGATGATTAGGTCTTCTCCTTCTTGAAAGAAGCAGTCAATGACCCCAATGACCATGGCTTCGCTGTCTCCGAAATGCAGCAAGAACTTCTTTTCTCGATGAAGCTGACCATTTTTTTCCGCTTCTTTCATGCGATGACCCAAAGGACTTTTAAGCAGTACATCGATCTCCTTAGGATTTATGCTCTGGAGCTCTTCCTTGGTCAGGAGTTCTCGATGAAGAAGACTGTGTAGATCCTCTTCTATTTCTTGTACATCCCCACTAAAGAGGCTGATATGCTGCATCACTTTATGAAAAGCAGTGCCTCTTTCCGCAGCTTGAAGCCCTGTTTCTTTACTCAAGAACCTTGGCCTCTCTTTTGGTCTTTCCTTGATGAGAGGCTCTAGTTCTTCCTGATCCTCTCCCATGGCCCGTAATTTCTTGAGCTCTGTCACTGAAATCTTGGAACTCTTTTTGGTGGCCTCCTCATGATCATAGACATAGCCAAGGCGCTCTGAAATCATAAAAGAGGCCAAGGGATCTTTAACGTCTGTGAGAGTAAAGACCCCTTCTTTTGTCTCACCTTCCACCACGGCTTCTTTAAGTACATCCAGCTTGGTCATTTTGTTTAACACCACCAACGTATCTTGTCCAATACCATAGGGCATCTCATCGGTTCTATGCGCTGATAGACCATGATGTTTTAAGAACGCCGCCATGATCCAATCTAGATATCCCGAGGCCTTTTCTACTTTTACTGGTAAGAGGCCTTCCCCTTCTCCTGCAGAAAGCTCTGTCCACTTCTTAAAACTCTTCTCAAAGGATTTTACTTGCCCCGTTATGATGAGTTTTTCCTTGGCTCTAGTCAGTGCTACATAGAGAATACGCATCTCTTCTGAGAGGTTCTCCAAGGTCTTTCGCTCTTTGATGAGCTCTCTAAAGATGGTGGTATTTTTTAAATTTCTCCTAAGGTCAAAATAGGTGGGGCCAAAGCCCAAGTCTTCATGGAGAATCATGGTTTTACGAAGATCCATCTTGTTGAACCTCTTGGCCGTATTGACCAAAAGTACCACTGGAAACTCTAGACCTTTGGACTTATGGATGGACATGATCCGAACCAAGTTCTCATTCTCGCCAAGGATCTTTGCCGCACCAATATCTCCTGTGGTTTTTTTCAATCGATCAATGAATCGAATGAAGTTGAACAACCCCTTGAGAGACGTCTCTTCAAATTGCTTGGCCCTTTGAAAGAGCACCTTCAAGTTGGCTTGACGCTCAAGGCCATCAGGCATGGCACTCACATAATCTAGATAGGACGTATCCGTATAAAGATACCAGATAAACTCATCTAAATTCATAAATCCTGACAGGTCTCTATAGACCTTCAGCTTCTCTAGAAAATATTGGATTTTTCTTGAAAGGGCTATATTTTCCCAAGAGGTGGCCAAGAGATTCTGATAAAGATCTTCGTCTTCGGACTTTTTTCTAATCTCCACCAACTCCTCTTCGCTGAAGGCAAAGAGGGGACTTCGAAGTACCGCAAGGAGCGGCACATCTTGCAACGGATTGTCTATGATTTTTAATAGTGACATGACCGTGCGTATTTCGATGGTATCGAAGTATCCTGTGGAGTTATCACTATAGCAAGGGATCCCCGCTTCATGTAAAGCTTCTAAGTAGATGGGTGCAGGGCTAGATGTAGCACGCATCAATATCACTATGTCACGGTAGGTCACAGGCCGATTTCCTTTGAGGCCTTTATCATACACCATGAATTCTTCATTGATGAGGTCCTTAATCCTCCCTGCCACCATCTTTGCTTCCACTTCCATGGCTTTGTAGGTGGAGGGATCTAAAGCCATCTCTCCTTCATCTCCCTCTTCCTCAGAGGTGGACTGTTCTTCCATGAGAAGAATCTCCACAGGTTCTTTCTCCTCTCCTTCTTCCACATCATCGTAATAGGTTGCGCCATAAATCAACGCTTCCTCGTCTGTATAATCAAGTTCTCCTACCTCATCGCTCATAATCCCCTTAAAGAGAAAATTCACCGTATTGAGGATGTTTTCCTTGCTTCTGAAATTTTTATAAAGAAGGATTTTTTTGCCCAGTCCATTGCCGTCTTCGGTATAACGCCGATATTTATCCATGAACAGGGCAGGTTTTGCCTGTCTAAATCGATAGATGCTTTGTTTCACGTCCCCCACCATGAAGACATTTTGGTCCGCCTCTTCTTTTCTCGAGACCATGGTGATGAGTACCTCTTGTACTTCATTGGAATCTTGATATTCATCCACAAGGACTTCTTCAAACTTTTCTTTGTAACCTCTAGCAATGGAGGATGGTACCATCTGTCCTTCTTTCTCCTCTGTGAGAATTCGCAAGGCGAGGTGTTCCAGATCAGAAAAGTCTAACAGGCTCTTTTCTCTTTTTCTTGATTCATAAGCGGCCATGAACGCACTGGTCAGTTCTTTGAGCATTTGCAAATGAGGATAAATCTCTTGAAGCATGGTCAAATGATCCTCTTCAGAATCATTGAAGTAATTTTCCTTCATCCCTTTGAAGGTTTCTTTCACATCTTCCCGAAGACCTTTGATGACTTCTGCTTGATTTTTATCATGCCCCCGCTTGGCCGATTTCATCCTAGACCAACTCGTCTGCATAAGAAAGTCTCTCAGCTCATCAAAGGAACTATCTCTAGTCAAAAGCTCCACAAAAGAGTTTACGATTTGCTGGTCTTCCAAAAAGGTTTCCACATACCCTACAAAGGATGGATCTTCTTCACTGAGCTCTTTGGCTTTTGATAAAGATCCCACCAAAGGGCGTACCCTAGAAAGAAGTTCTTCTTTAAATGCACCCATCATAGGCAGGTCCATAAGTCCCTGGTCTTCTACACGAAAAAGGGCCACCTTTTCCTCCAACCACTTCAATGGCCAAGGATGACTCATGATGAACCGATGAAGATCCAGCACCAGATCGCCCAGAGCTTTGTCATCTTTTTTTCCACCATAAGCATCCACCAAAGAAAGAAACTCTTTTGATCCTTCCTCATAAAAGGTCTCCAGCACTTCTTCCAGTGCTTCTTCTCTTAAAATTGCCCCTTCTGTATCATCGGCGATGCGAAATCCTGGATCTAGCTGTATCTCATGGAAATGGCTACGTATCACTTCTAGGCAAAAGGAGTGGATGGTGGTGATGCTGCTGCGATTTAATAGGGTCAATTGCCTCTCTAGCTGTCGATTCTCCGGCTCCTTCTCCAAAGCTTCCACGATGGCTTCCCCAATGCGCTCACGCATTTCTGCGGCTGCGGCATTGGTAAAGGTCATCACCAATAAAGCATCAATGTCTACGCCATCTTTGGTGATCATTTGAATGATTCGCTCTACTAGGACAGCAGTTTTTCCAGATCCCGCTGCTGCGGATACCAGGAGGTTTACCCCTCGGGTATCTATAGCCAATCGCTGCTCTTTTGTCCACTGATTACTCAATTTCACCCGCTCCTTTCTTCATCTTTTCCCATAACTCTTCAATGGTCAGTGCACGTAAGTGCCGATACTCATTGGCTCGAATCTTTCCATCGAACTGGCAAATACTCTTATAGGTACAATAGGTACATGGAATTTTTTCTTTATCTTTATAAGGAACGATGCTGATGTTCCCGTCATAGAGTTCTTTTAAAATGCGGCCCATACTCTCTAGAACATATGCACGAAGGGTATCAAACTCTTCTTCTGTGAGAATCATCTCTGCATTCTTATCCTTTCGATTGCCAAGACTCACCACTTCTTCTGCTTTAATTTTCGCTGGAATCACCAAGGAATATTGCTCATCAATCCCTTCATCCATGGCACGGATCACCTTGGCGTCCTTTAATAAGAGTCCTTTGAGTCGAAGACTCTTTAACAGCTCTGTTTCAATCTCCTCATCACTCATACCCACAGATCCTTCAACTAAGGGATTATCCATTCTAAAGTACAAAACAGCCCCAGGTACTGCATCTCCAGATTCCAGTAAATGCCAATTTCGAATGAGTACATCTAAATACACCAAGAGCTGCATCTGAATACCATAGTACACATCTTTTAAAGACACATCTTTTTCTGAGGATTTGTAGTCGATGATTCGAATATAAGACTTTCCATCCATGTCCAAGACATCGATGCGATCAATTCTTCCTCGAAGAAGAGCATCTTCACCCGTTTCTGGAATCTCTATGGACAGAGGTGGAAGTTTTTCTCCATCTCTGCCAAATCCCAGTTCGTTGAACATGGGCACAAAACTTCCCTTGCCAATCTGAGAAGTGATGGTCATCAACGAGCGATTTAAAATCTTCTTCACCTTTTCACCCATATGCTTGTATCGAGGGGAACTTTTGTAAATGGTATTGGTGGAGTCCATGGCATCATTGACCAACTGATCCACCGCTTGGACAATATAGGATTTATCCACGGTGGACAGATCTCTCTCCATCCCCCTTAAATCCTCGGTAAACTGATCGATGACTTCGTGCATGAGGGTACCCACATCTGGCGCCGTGATTTCATGCATCACCCGGTCCTTGGCCTTTAGTCCATACTGAATATAATAGGCAAAAGGACAAGACGTATACCGCTCTATTCTGGACACGCTTAAATAAAGCTGATCTCCATAGAGTGTTTTCACTGCGGACCTAGAAAGATTTTTGGATACATTGGTATAAGATAGCCCTTCTTTGGCTATGGCCAAACGCTCTTTGTAGGTAGGATCCTCTCTAAAATATCCATAGACTTCTCCCCATAACGGCTCCACAGGATCCCCTTGATAATTTCTTCTCATCTCTCCCACCAGGGCATTAAAGGCTGCTGCTTTTCCTTCCACCTGATCCATGGTGCCACTGGCTCGATCCAATGGGTTCACATAGGTTTTTTCCACCAATTTGGGGAATAACTTCTTCAAACGCCCAATAACCAAAGAGGGTCTTTGGGCTTTCCCCTCTACATCTGCGCCCACATAAGATACTGCCAAGAAGCTCGCAGGTATAGTAAAGGCCGTATACACCAAAAACTGCTCATAAATGGAGCGTACTTTAGAATCCAAGAAAAGCTCAAAGCCGCGCTCTTTCAGCTTGGCAATGTCCTTATCTGTGATCAGTCCTTCCTCTGTAATGGTTTTTGGAAAGATGCCATCATTAACACCCAGAATATAGAGACCCTTGGTGGAGTCGCTCTTCACACGTGCCACATCCCCTAGAATCACTTGGTCAAGGGTTAACGGAATCAGGGCAATCTCATGGGTCACAAAGGCTTGGCTTAGCACTTCACCATAGACTTCTAAAGAGAGCTTCTCTTCACCTAATACGTCCACCAAGTCATCTAAAATGTCATGAATGCCCTTGACCACTTCCTCATGCTCTTTCAGAAGAGCCAAACTCTCTAGTCTTTGCACTTGGTCAAAGGCTCGCGTTAAAACACCATGCTCTTCCAAGTGCTCATATAGAAGTCTTGACATCTCCTCCCCGTGCTCCGCTGCTTTTAAAGCTGCTCTAAGAGGACCATAGACCTCTCGGATTTTCTCTCGAATCTCATTGACCTTATCCAGGTGCTCACCCTTTCTCGCTTCCGTTACCCTATTGGGATAGGGGTATGTCCACGGCTTTTCGTAAGACCCTCCCTTGATACCATTGGCCAAAATATAATTTTCTAATAGATCCACTTCTTCTCTCGTCACATGGGAAAGATTAGTTTTCAGCAGCCTAAAGAGGGCTTCATAGGTGAACCCTTCCTTGGCTAGATCCAAAAGAGCCAACATATACTGGGAAAGTGGATGTCCATCTATTTCCCGTCTTTTATCAAGAAAAACCGGAATGTCATGTTCTCTAAACACCGCCAAGACAATCCGCTCATAAGCATCAATGTTTCTACAGAGAATGGCCACATCTCTATAGCGGAGCGTTTTGTCTTCTCGTACTCTTTTTCGAATATCCAAAGCAACTTTTTCCACTTCGTCATAGGTGTTTTGTGCCTTGTAGAGGGTTATTTTTCGAGGGACTTCTTCAAAAACTTCATTGGGATAGTGAAAATATTCTCGTTCTAAATGGGCTAACTCAGGATTTTCTTGGAATCTTAAGGGCACAGAATCTGTAAGAATCTGTGGCTTTTCAATGGATACTCCAGCACGCTCAGCCAATTGAAATATATGGCTCTCTGTATCTTTGGTGATTTGAAAGACGTCGCCCTGGGTACTTTCCTTATCCAAGGTTAGGGTCATGACCACCCGGTGCGCCCTTTCCATAAGACTTTCGATGAACTGTAACTGAAGCATGGAGAAATCATTGAACTCATCAATGAAAATCTCACTATTTCTTATAAACGCAGATTTGCCCAAACGCTCCTTGGCAAAGGTCATCTCATCTACAGCATCCACGTGGGTCTTATGGATTTCCTCATCATAGGCTTTATAAAAAAGTATGATGTCTCCAAATTTTTGATTCAGTTCAGGATCATTGGCTTCTTCGATGGTTTTAGCCAACTCCTCCACATCTAAATCATATCTTTTCATCTCTTCCACCAGACTTTTGGCCAAATCGATGAACCCTGGCTTTTTGGCAACGCCTTTAAATAGAGCCATCTCTCCCTGCACTTCACCCAGCACCTTGGTCATGAGCATGCTCTTTCCAAGATCTGAAATGAGGTTATGGGTTGCCCCACCCACCGTTTGAAGGATGGTCCTGATCATGGTGGAAAAACTGAGCACAGTGACTTTGAACACACTTTTTTGCCCCAGTTCCCTTAATACTTTTTGCTCTGAACGAAAAGTATATTGATCTGGCACCAGAATGATGAAGTTTCTCTCTGGCACCTCTTCCATCCGTTTTTTCAGTTCCTCATAGACAGCTCGAGTTTTACCGCTGCCTCCTCGACCATAAATCATTTTTAAGCTCATGAATCCTCGTACTCCCCTCTTTTTCATCTATATTGTACTTTATTATACTATAAGCACTATCCAAGAATACGGACACCACTATATTATTCTGAATATAGCATCTTTAACCCGAATTATTCAACAAACCAGTTGATATCATGATTTTCTAATTTAAAATTACTTTTTACGGAATATATACTGCCCGACAAGGAGCAAACTTTTAGATGTGAGCCCGTTTGAAGAGTC
>Ga0194138_10000669_pt1 | contig 16225 bp, 16 predicted proteins | sample TARM_MetaG_T2_14_FD_134022 | JGI IMG/M metagenome (GOLD analysis project Ga0194138, IMG submission 134022) | Freshwater microbial communities from Pennsylvania, USA, analyzing microbe dynamics in response to fracking - TARM_MetaG_T2_14 (version 2) | ecosystem: Environmental > Aquatic >...
GAACGCTACGGCATGTCGACCGCGTTGTTCGAAGTGGTAAATCGTTACCTGGGTGAACATGGGCTGATGCTGCGCCACGGCACTATTGTTGATGCAACCATCATTCATGCGCCCAGCTCGACCAAGAATGAAGACGGCAAACGCGACCCGGAGATGCACCAGACCAAGAAGGGCAACCAGTACTATTTCGGCATGAAGGCGCACATTGGTGTTGATGCTGATACAGGCTTGGTTCACAGCCTGGTAGGCACGCCCGCCAATGCGGCCGATGTGACTCAGGTAGACCAGTTGCTGCATGGCGATGAAACCCATGTGTGCGGTGATGCTGGCTATACCGGCGTTCAGAAACGGGATGAGCACAAGGATCGCAAGCAGGTTATCTGGTCAATCGCCATGCGGCCGGGCAAGCTCAAGTCGTTGAGCAAAACCAAGTTGATCGAGAAAGGCCTGCGCAGTATAGAGCGTGCCAAGGCCAGCACCAGGGCCAAGGTTGAGCATCCATTCCGGGTGATCAAATGCCAGTTCGGATTTACCAAAGTGCGCTACAAGGGCTTGGCCAAGAATACGGCCCAGCTGCATACCTTGTTCGCGCTGGCCAACCTGTGGATGGCGAGAAAACGGCTATTGAGCGTGGGATAAATCCGCCCGGAATACCGGGTAAAGCGGCCTGACAGGCCGAAAAGGGGCTAAAAGACCTCAAAAACGTGACTAGAGCGGCAAAATCGTTCGCGAAATGATTATTTGCGAACTGCGGTCAAAACCATCATCGGGATGGCTGCTACTTCAGACCTTCCCTAACGGGGCTTAAATCGAGAAAGAGGAACCGCAACCGCAGGTGGTCGACGCATTGGGGTTGCGAATAACAAAGCGGGAGCCTTCCAGCCCCTCCTCGTAATCCACCTCGGAGCCGGCCAGGTATTGAAAGCTCATAGGGTCAACCAGCAAACGCACACCGTCACGCTCGACCACGGTATCGTCATCGGCCATCTCGTCATCAAAGGTGAAGCCGTACTGAAAACCTGAACAGCCTCCGCCAGTAACGAATACCCGCAGAGACAGCCGCTCGTTGCCTTCTTCCTCGATCAGTTCACGCACCTTACCTACGGCCTTGTCAGCGAAAAGCAGGGCGCTTGGCGTGAAGGTTTCAACAGTCGACATGCAGGATTCCTCAATAGCTTGTCCGGTCACATGGCATGTGCTGCCGGACGCGCATTATCTTTTTTCCGACTCTTTTGGTCAACTATTAGGGTGTTTCCGAGGATGTGCCTCCCGACTCGGCACTTGCTGGCGCTCGCCAGTCAAAACTGCGCTCAACCAGATGGCCCGTCTGGGTGCGCGCTCGCACCAGAACGCGCACAGGCTCAAAACCTTCCGGCATTCGCAGCTTTGCCTTACTGCCTTCGTCAGGCAATACCTGAAAATAACGAAACTCGAAAACCCAGCCATCACCAGCTGCATCAACCTTGTCTGGTAGCTGAAGGGTTGCAGGCTTGCCGTTCTGCAGCCCCTCTACCAGCAACTGTACCTTGCCTGAAATGCTGTCATCTTCGGTGCCAACCCGACTGAGCATGATACGGAAACGGAAACTGCCCGGCTCGACCCCGGATTGCTGCTCAAAAGCCTGTATTCGCAAGCCAGGCTTCACTGCATCCGGACGCAAGGCACTCTGGTAGCGTGCCAGCGTCTGCTGTTGATGGAACAACTGCTGCTCCAGATCCTGAACCATGTCACGCTGCTCATCCGCCGCCTGCTCAGCCAGCAGCAGCTCGATGCGCAGACGACGCAAACGCTGCTGCAACTGTTCAATTTCTTCAACCTGCAGACGGTTGTCCTGCACAAGCTGCTGTAACTGCTGCCCCAGAAGCACTTGCTGACGAGCGCTATAGAGCCAACCTGCCGCCGTCAACAGCACCACCAGCAGCAACAGATAGCGGGTCTGGCGCCCTGACGCCCGACGCTCGCCTACCTTGCGGCGGGCACTGGTCATCAGGGCATCAACGCAGGAAAATCGAGGCCGGCAGTTTCCTCCAGGCCCAGCGCGATGTTCATGCACTGCACGGCTTGGCCGGAAGCTCCCTTGACCAGATTGTCAATCACCGAGAGCACCACCACCAGATCTCCGCCCTGCGGGCGGTGAACAGCAATGCGGCAGAGGTTGGCACCCTTGACGCTGCGGGTTTCCGGATGGCTGCCAGCCGGCAATACATCGACAAAGGGTTCATCGGCATAGCGCGCTTCGAACAGCGTCTGCAGGTCCACCGAATGATCGGCAACGGTCGCATACAGGGTCGCATGGATGCCGCGAATCATCGGCGTCAGGTGCGGCACAAAGGTCAGCCCCACCGCCTGCCCGGCAGCGCGCTGCAGGCCCTGGCGAATCTCCGGCAAGTGCCGGTGACCAGCCACCGCATAGGCCTTCATGCTTTCCGAGGCTTCGCAGAGCAGCGAGCCGACACTGGCGCCACGACCGGCGCCACTGACACCGGACTTGCAGTCGGCAATGATCCGCGACGGATCAGCCAGCCCCTGCTCCAGCAATGGCAACAAGCCCAGCTGGGTGGCGGTTGGATAGCAGCCGGGCACGGCAATCAACCGGGCGTTTCGAATTGCCTCACGATTGACCTCGGGCAGCCCGTAAACCGCCTGATCCAGCAACTGCGGAGCACCATGCGGCTGACCGTACCAGCGCGCCCATTCCTCGGCATCCTGCAGCCGGAAATCAGCGGACAGGTCGATGATGCGGGTGCCGGTCGCCAGCAGCTCGGCGGCCATCGAATGGGCCACGCCATGCGGGGTAGCGAAGAACACCACATCGCAGGCGCCAAGCGCCTGCACATCCGGCACGCTGAAAGCCAGGTCGCGGTAGTGCCCGCGCAGGTTGGGATACATATCCGCCACCCGCACCCCCTCTTCCGAGCGGGAGGTGATCACCTCCACCCGAGCCTGCGGATGCCGCGCCAGCAGACGGAGCAATTCGACACCGGTATAGCCGGTGCCACCTACGATGCCGATTTTGATCATGCAACCTTCCCGATCAGGATGAGCTGTCTGCAATCTGTTGATTGCGGTTAAACTGCTGCAGCCGGCAAGCCGGCGCCAATCGGGCTATATTGCCAGCCCAGCCCATCGACCTCCAGCATTCAACGGAGTTCAGCGTGTATCTGTGGATCAAGGCCTTTCATATCATTGCCGTGGTGACCTGGTTCGCCGCGCTGTTTTATCTGCCACGGCTGTTCGTCTATCACGCCATGAGTGAGGACAGGGTCAGTCAGGAGCGTTTCAAGATCATGGAGCGCAAACTCTACCGTGGCATCATGACGCCCTCGATGGTAGTGGCTGTAGGTCTGGGACTGTGGATGCTGCAGCAAATGCCGTTCTGGATGTCGCAGGGCTGGATGCACGCCAAGCTGACACTGGTGGCAGCGCTGATTGGCTATCACTTTGTCTGTGGCCACTACCTGCGCCTGTTCGCCAATGACCGCAACACCCGCGGCCATGTGTTCTATCGCTGGTTCAACGAGGCGCCGGTGCTGGTGCTGATCGCCGTGGTCATTCTGGTAGTGGTCAAGCCGTTCTGAGACGCCAGGCTATCACCCCTTGAAGAACAGGTACCAGACACTGACCGAGACCAGCGCTAGCGCAATGATAAATAGCGTTGGCTTGTCGAAGCCGGGCGGGGTTTCCTGTGGATCGGACATCTGAATCTCCTGTGGTCGGTAATGCGCTGTGGATGACCCGTCGTTCAATCGGCCATGACCGCGCGACCAGCAGCCCAGTCACGCAAGGCCTGCAACCGCTCGGCCATAACCACTGAAAGTGGCGAGGTGCTGCTGATCGCCCCCTGCAGATGGGCATCGCTGACCGCCTGCTGGCGTGCCGAAGCACTGTAGATCGCCGAAACGACCGCCTGCTCGATTTCCGCACCGGCAAATCCGTGACAAGCCTGCGCCAGACCGGCCAGATCGAACTGAGACGGGTCCAGCTCACGCTGGCGCAGGTGAATGCGCAGGATTTCCTCTCGCACCCCTATGTCCGGCAAATCGACAAAGAACATCTCGTCAAGCCGGCCCTTGCGGATCAACTCCGGCGGCAACCGCTGCACCTCGTTGGCTGTCGCCACCAGGAATACCCGGCTTTTACGTTCGGCCATCCAGGTCAGCAGGGTACCAAGCAGACGGCGCGAAACACCAGTATCCGAGCCATCCTCGGCCAGCCCCTTTTCGATCTCGTCGATCCACAGCACGCAGGGCTGCATGGCATCCGCCAGCTCCAGCGCCTGACGCAGGTTCTTCTCGGTCTCGCCAATGTACTTGTTATACAGCGTGGCGAAATCCAGCCGCAGCAGAGGCAGCCCCCACAATCCGGCCACCGCCCGTGCCGCCAGACTCTTGCCGGAACCCTGCACGCCAGCCAGCAGCACGCCGCGCGGCGCATCGCGCAGGCCATCATCGAGGAAGGCCTGCTGGCGCTCGCCAAGCCAGCGCTTGAACTGCTGCAAGCCGCCAACATCGGCAAACCGCGCGGTATCCTGCTCGAAGCTCAGGGCGCCCTGCATGCCCAGCAGCTCGAAACGCGCCTTGTTCAACTGCGGCAGATCGTCCTGGATGATGGCGCCGTCATTCACAATCAGGTTGCGCGCCAGGCGCCGCGCCTCGGCATGACTGAGGCCCCGGAGGTTCTGTACCACCTGCTCCAGGGTACGGTTATCGGTGCGCACTTTCAGGCCGTTGTTGCGCGCACTCCAGCGGGATGCTTCCTCACGCACAATATTGCGCAGCTGTTCGGTGGACGGCATGTTCAAGGTCAGCCGCGCCGCCAGCCGGCTCAGCTCCGCCGGCAACTTGCACTCATGACTGAGCAGGATCAGCGTGGGCGCCCGCTCACTCTCGTCCATCGCCAGCATTTTCAGCAGTCGCACCACCCGTGGTGAATCCAGAAAGGGGTGCAGATCACAGAACACATAAAGCCCCGGCAGGGCATCACGACGCAATTGCGCCAGCGCCTGCTCGGCAGCGCACTCGGACGGGTCCGCCGGCTCGGGATCGCTGCCAAAACCCAGCCGAGACATGCCGTCGACCAGATTCCAGGTATACCAGGTCAGGTTGCGCCGCACGGCCAGCATGCCGACCGTTTCCAGCACCCGCTGCTCCTCCCAGCTTTCGATGACGATCAGCCGCGCCTGGGCGTCAAGCAGCACCCCAAGGTCATGCACATCGTTCTTCATCGCCAACCACTCCCTGCAAGATGCCAAATCCAGTCAGCAAGGTTACACTGCAGGACTTCGACAAGCGATGAGGTAACGTACGTGGATTGTCTGTTCTGCAAGATCGTCGAGGGCAAGATCCCGGCGAAGAAGCTCTACGAAGATGAACAGGTGGTGGCCTTCCATGACATCAACCCACAGGCCCCGGTGCATTTTCTGGTGATCCCGAAAAAACACATTGCCACCCTGCAGGATGTCACCGAGACCGACCGCGCGCTGCTTGGTCATATGCTGTTTATCGGTCAGCAGCTGGCCGTAGAACAGGGTTGCAGCCAGGGCTTTCGCACCGTCTTCAACTGCAACGAACACGGCGGCCAGACGGTCTACCACATCCATTTGCACGTTCTCGGCAAGCGCCAGCTGAGCTGGCCGCCGGGCTGAACCGGAGCACCCCATGACCTGCCGCCACTACAGCTTTATGGACCGCCTGCTGAGCCAGGCCGACCAGACCCTGCGCACCCTGATCCCCGGTGCGGCACAGGCGCAACGTCCATCTCCCGCCGCGCACCTGCCGAATGTGCCGCTGGATGATGAGGAAAAACGCCATATCGCCGGATTGATGCGTATCAACCACACCGGCGAGGTCTGCGCCCAGGCGCTGTACCAGGGTCAGGCGCTGACTGCCAGCCTGCCAGAGGTGCGTGAACAGATGGAGCAGGCCGCCGCCGAGGAAATCGACCATCTGGCCTGGTGCGAGGAACGCCTGCGCGAACTGGGCAGCCGGCCCAGCCTGCTCAACCCGCTGTTTTTCGCCATGTCCTACGGTATCGGCGCCACCGCCGGTGCAGTCAGCGACCGCATCAGCCTGGGGTTTGTCGCCGCCACCGAGCAACTGGTGGAACGCCACCTGGACGACCACCTGCAGCAACTGCCGCTGGAAGACATCAAGAGCCGGGCGATTCTTGAGCAAATGCGCGAGGACGAAATCGAGCACGGCAATCTGGCCCTTGAAGCCGGCGGCGCGGTCTTCCCGCAACCGGTGAAGGACGCCATGGTGCTGATGTCCAAGGTGATGACCAAGGCAGCCTACCGCCTGTGAGTCACGGCCGGCGCCAATGCGCCGGCCAGCACGTTCAGTCGATCTCGACGATCTGGTAGTCGTGGGTGATCTCCACCCCGGCACGCCCAAGCATGATCGAAGCCGAGCAGTACTTCTCCGCCGACAGATCCACCGCCCGCTTGACGTGGGCTTCCTTGAGCCCCTTGCCGGTGACCACGAAACGCAGGTGAATGCGGGTGAACACCTTGGGCTCGGTGTCGGCGCGCTCGGCCTCAAGCTCGGTACGCACATCACGAATGTCCTGGCGGGCCTTTTGCAGAATGCTCACCACATCATAACTGGCGCATCCGCCCAGACCGATCAGCAGCGTTTCCATCGGCCGCACGCCCAGATTGCGTCCGCCCGCTTCCGGCGGCCCATCCATCACCAGGGTATGTCCACTGCCGGACTCGGCAAGGAACATGGCACCATCCACCCACTTGATCTGTGCTTTCACTGTCAGTCACCTTCGTCTGTCTGCTTCTCAAGAGCCAGAGCGATGCCGGCATCTTGGCTGCGGCTCAGGCCCCTCAACGGCTGCGCAGAATAGCACAGCCTGAAAACGCCTACTTTCTGGCCTTTGCCTGCAAAACGCCACATAATCGCCGGCAGGCTCAGAGCAGTGCCAACCGATAACAACCGGACTATAACGAAAACCAGGATCCTGCCAATGCTTTCTCCCCACCTGCCGCGCAATCTGCACAACCTCGACGCATTTCTGCGCCACTGCGAGGTGCGCAAGATTCCGGCACGCACGCCAATCATCCATGCCGGTGATCAATCGGACAGTCTCTACTACATCATCAAGGGATCGGTGACTATCCATCTGAGCGAAGAACAGGGTCGCGAGGTAATCATTGCCTACCTCAGCCGGGGTGATTTTTTTGGCGAAATGGGTCTGTTCGAACAAGGACGCAACCAGCCGGAACGCAGCGCCGGCGTCCGCAGCAAAACCGCCTGTGAAATTGCCGAGATCAGCTACACCCGCTTCCGCGAGCTGACCCAGCGCGACCCTGAGTTGATCTACGCCCTGTGCCGGCAAATGACCGAGCGCCTGCGCAATACCACCCGCAAGGTCAGCGACCTGGCCTTCCTCGATGTCACTGGCCGGGTTGCCCGCGCCCTGCTTGAGCTGTCGCGACAACCGGATGCCATGACCCACCCCGACGGCATGGTGGTAAAGATCACCCGCCAGGAAATTGCCCGCATGGTCGGCTGCTCGCGCGAAATGGTCGGCCGCGTGCTGCGTACGCTGGAAGAGCAGGACCTGATTGAGGTGCACGGTCAGCAGATGCTGGTTTTCGGCACCCGCTGAGTTGCCCGCCCGGTAGGCTCAGGTACAATCGCCGGACACTCATTTCCCGGACGAGGTATTCATGAGCCTTAACGACCAGTGGATGCAGCGTGACCTGGCCGTGCTCTGGCACCCCTGCACGCAGATGAAAGACCACGAACACATGCCGCTGATCCCGATCCAGCGCGGCGAAGGCGTGTGGCTGCATGACTTTGACGGCAATCGCTATCTGGACGCGGTCAGCTCCTGGTGGGTCAACATCTTCGGTCATGCCAACCCCTTCATCAATCAACGCGTCAAGGACCAGCTGGACAGCCTGGAGCATGTAATCCTCGGCGGCTTCAGCCATCAGCCGGTGATCGAGCTATCGGAAAAGCTGGTGGCCATGACCCCGGCACCACTGACGCGCTGCTTCTACGCCGATAACGGTTCATCCTGCATCGAAGTGGCGCTGAAGATGAGCTTCCATTACTGGCTGAACAGCGGCAAGCCGCAGAAAAAGCGCTTCGTCACCCTGAGCAACAGCTACCACGGCGAAACCCTGGCGGCACTGGCCGTCGGAGATGTCAGCCTGTACAAGGAAACCTACCAGCCGCTGCTGATGGAGGTGATTACCGTACCCTCCCCGGACTGCTACTACCGCGAGTCTGTACAGAGCTGGGAAGAACACAGCCGGGCAATGTTCGTGCACATGGAGCGCACCCTGGCCGAACACCATGAGGAAGTCGCCGCCGTCATCGTCGAGCCGCTGATCCAGTGCGCCGGCGGCATGCGCATGTACCACCCGGTTTACCTGAAACTGCTGCGCGAGGCCTGCGACCGCTACGACGTACACCTGATCCATGACGAGATCGCCGTCGGTTTTGGCCGCACCGGCACCCTGTTCGCCTGCGAACAGGCGGGCATCGCCCCGGATTTCCTCTGCCTGTCCAAGGCACTCACCGGCGGCTACCTGCCGATGGCGGTGTGCATGACCAATGACCGCATCTATCAGGCCTTCTACGACGACTACGAAAGCATGCGCGCCTTCCTGCACTCGCACAGCTACACCGGCAACCCGCTGGCCTGTGCCGCCGCGCTGGCGACCCTGGAACTGATCGAGAAGAATCAGGTGATCGAAGCCAACCGCGCACTGGCTGCACACATGGCCAAGGCCACCGCGCACTTCGCCGAGCACCCGCAGGTTGCCGAGGTCCGTCAGACCGGCATGGTGCTGGCGATCGAGATGGTCAAGGACAAGGCCACCCGCGAACCCTATCCCTGGCAGGAGCGCCGTGGCATCCGCGTCTACCAGCACGGCCTGAAGAATCAGGCACTGCTGCGCCCACTGGGCAGCGTGGTGTACTTCATGCCGCCCTATGTGATCACCCCGGAACAGATCGACCATCTGGCCAGCGTAGCCTGGGAAGGCATCCAGCTGGCGACACGGGACTGAACATGCGTACCTCGCGCTTTTACTCACCAGCGCCACTGGCCAGCGGCGAACGGGAACTGGATGGCGATCTGGCCCACTACATCGGCCGGGTACTGCGACTGGCGCCCGGCGCACCCATTCAGTTGTTCGATGGCAGCGGCCAGGAGTGGCCGGGCGAGCTGCTGGAGGCCGGCAAGCGCAGTGTGCGGGTGCGGCTGGAGGCACCGCTGGCAGGGCTGCCGGAATCACCGCTGCGGGTGCATCTGGGGCAGGTGATGTCGCGTGGCGAACGCATGGACTGGGCAATCCAGAAGGCCGTTGAGCTGGGCGTCAGCGAAATCACCCCGCTCAGCAGCGAACGCTGCGAGGTGCGCCTGCAGGGCGAGCGGGCCGACAAGCGCCAATCCCACTGGCAACAGATCGCCATCAGCGCCTGCGAGCAGTGCGGGCGCAGCCAGGTGCCGCTGGTACATGCCCCGCAGGCACTCGACAGCTGGCTGGACGGGCTACAGACCGACCTCAAGCTGGTCCTGCACCACCGCACCGAGCAGAGCCTTGCCAGCCTCGACCGCCCGGCCAGTCTGACCCTGCTGATCGGCCCGGAGGGCGGTCTCAGTCCTGCGGAAATCGCCCGTGCCGAAGCCAGCGGTTTCAAGGCGGCGCGCTTTGGCCCGCGGGTGTTGCGTACCGAAACCGCACCGGTGGTGGCGCTGAGTGTCTGCCAGCAGCTGTGGGGGGATTTTTGAACAGCCGGCGCTGTGCGGCAGGTCACTGAATGCCAATCGACCCCCTGCAACTGACACTGATCGCCCTTGGCGGCTTTGCCGGCGGCATGCTCAATGCGCTGGCCGGTGGTGGCACCTTCCTGTCGTTCCCGGCGCTACTGGCAGCCGGGGTCAGCCCGGTCAGCGCCAATGCCACCAATGCGGTGGCGCTCTGGCCGGCCAGTATCTCGAGCGCCTGGGCGCTGCGCCGCGAGCTGCGCCAGCTGCCCTGGCGCTGCTACCTGCGCCCGCTGCTGCTGGCCGCCGCACTGGGTGGATTGATCGGCGGGCTGCTGTTGCTGCTGACCAGTGACCAGGCCTTCTACCGGCTGATTCCCTGGCTGTTGCTGCTGGCCACCCTGCTATTCACCTTGAGCCGGCCACTGGCCAACTGGCTGCACCATCACCGTCAGCCGCACAGCGCACCGCGACTGGGACTGACCGGCTGGTGCGGGCAGACCCTGGTGTCGGTGTATGGCGGTTTTTTCGGCGCCGGCATGGGCATTCTGATGATCGCCAGCCTGGCGATCAGCGGCCGCACCCGGCTGGTCGAGATCAGTGCCATCAAAAGCCTGCTGTCCTCGGTAATCTACAGTGTCGCGGCAATCACCTTTATGCTGGCCGGCGCGGTGCACTGGTCGGCACTGCTGGTGATGCTGGCCGGCACCCTGCCCGGCGGCTGGGCTGGCGGACGGTTGGCCCGGCGCCTGCCGGATGCCTGGTTGCGCGCGCTGGTGATCGCGGTCGGCTGGAGCCTGACGCTGTATTACTTCGCCGATGTCTACCTTTGATTGACCCTGCCCGGCCCCTTGGGTAATGTTCAGCCGACTCCGACCCACTCCCCCGAGGTAGCCATGACCCGCAAGAGCAAAGCGCTGGATTTTGAAAAGTCGCTGGCCGAACTGCAGGCCCTGGTGGAGCGGCTGGAGAGCGGCGAGCTCAGCCTGGAGGACTCGCTGGGTGCCTTCGAGCAGGGCGTGGCCCTGACCCGCGACTGCCAGCAGGCGCTGAGCCAGGCCGAACAGAAGGTGCAGTTGCTGCTGGAGCGCAATGGCGAGCCGCTGGTCCAGCCCTTCGAGGGTGAGGTGCAATGAGCGACTTCGCCGGCTATCTGGGCGACTGCCAGCAACGCATCAACGCCTTTCTGCTGGCGCATCTGCAGCAGCCCCAGCCGCGTCTGCAACGCCTGTTCGAAGCCATGCGCTACAGCGTCACCATCGGCGGCAAGCGGGTGCGCCCGCTGCTCGCCTATGCCGCCTGCGAAGCGCTCGGCGGCAGCCGGCAACAGGCCGACGTGGCCGCCGCCGCGGTCGAACTGATTCATGCCTACTCGCTGATCCATGACGACCTGCCGGCGATGGACGATGACGACCTGCGGCGCGGCCAGCCGACCTGCCACCGCGCCTTTGACGAGGCCAGTGCGATCCTCGCCGGCGACGGCCTGCAGGCGCTGGCCTTCGACTGGCTGAGCCGCCTTGGCGACTACCCCGACAGCATCCGCCTGCAGATGATCCAGCGTCTGGCCCAGGCCGCCGGCCCGCTGGGCATGGTTGGCGGTCAGGCGATTGATCTGGGCGCGGTGGGCGAGAAGATCGACCTGGACACCCTGGAAAACATGCACCGGCACAAGACCGGCGCACTGATCCGCGCCAGCGTGCAACTCGGCGCACTGGCCAGCGGCCAGGCCTCCCCCGCGCAACTGCAGGCGCTCAGCGACTATGCCGAAGCCATCGGACTGGCCTTCCAGGTGCAGGACGACATCCTCGATATCGAAAGTGACACCAGCGTGCTCGGCAAACAGCAGGGCTCCGACCTGGCCCGCGACAAGCCGACCTACCCGGCCCTGCTCGGACTGGATGGTGCGCGCGACAAGGCCGTGCAATTACGCGACCAGGCCCTGCACAGCCTGGCCGGTTTCGATCTGCGCGCCGAACGCCTGCGCCAGCTGGCTGATTACATAGTACAACGGCGTTTCTAAGCCCTCCGAGCATCTACACTGCATAGAATCCGGCGACGCCAGCGCCGCCCTGTGCGGCTCCTCACCCGTTTTCAGGACCAACACGTGAATCATTCCGGCGATACCCAACCCACCGCCTCTGCCCTCGCCCTGCTGCCTCTGGGCCTGTTCCTCGCACTGTTTATTGGCAGCGGCCTGTATTACCAGCAGGCCGGCAGCGAGTTCGCCTTCTATCAGGTACCTGCGCCGGTGGCGATTCTGCCAGCCCTGCTACTGGCGGTATTGCTGGCGCGTGGCGCCCTGCAACAGCGTATCGACACCCTGGTACGCGGCTGCGCCGACCATACACTGGTGACCATGCTGCTGATATTCCTGCTGGCAGGCGCCTTTGCCAGCGTGGCCAAGGCCATCGGCGGCGTCGATGCCACGGTCAATCTGGGGCTGGACCTGATTCCACCCGCACTGGTATTGCCCGGCCTGTTCGTGATGACTGCCTTTATCGCCACCTCGATGGGCACCTCGATGGGCACCATTGCCGCCGTCGCGCCTATTGCCCTGGGCGTCAGCGAGGCTACCGGGCTGTCACCGGTACTCTGTACCGGCACTGTGGTTGGCGGCGCCATGTTCGGTGACAACCTGTCAATCATCTCCGACACCACCATTGCCGCCACCCGCACCCAGGGTTGCGAAATGCGTGACAAGTTCCGACTCAACCTGCTGATTGCCTTGCCCGCGGCACTGCTGACCCTTGGCTGGCTGACCTGGCAAGGCGCCGGCAGCCAGGCCGGGACCCCGGCCGACTATGACCTGTGGCTGGTGCTGCCCTACCTGACAGTACTGTTGCTGGCACTGTCAGGACTCAACGTGATGCTGGTACTGGCCTGCGGCATACTGCTGGCCGGCGGTATCGGCCTGTGGCGGGTCGAGGATTACCAGGTGGCCAACTGGGCCAAGGACATCTATGCCGGCTACGGCAGCATGCAGGAAATCTTTATCCTGTCACTACTGATCGGCGGACTGGCCGGGCTGATGAAAGCCGGAGGAGGGTTGCAGTGGATTGCCACCCAGATAGACCGTTTCAGCCGCCACAGCGACGACCCAGCCCGGCACAGGCGCAGCGGCGAGACCAGCATCGTCTCGGCGGTTGCCCTGAGCAACCTGTGCACCGCCAACAACACCGTGGCGATTCTGGTCAGCGGCGGACTGGCGCGCGACATTGCCAGCCGCTACGGGGTTGACCCGAAGCGCAGCGCCAGCCTGATGGACATCACCTCCTGCGTGGTGCAGGGGGTGATTCCCTGGGGCGCGCAACTGCTGCTGGCCGCCTCGCTGGCCGGGCTGTCGCCACTGCAACTGGTCGGGGCCGTGACCTATTGCTGGCTGCTGGGTGTCGCCGCCGTGATCTCGCTGCTGCTCGGCCGACCCGGACGCACGGCCTGAGCCGCGTCAGCCACGCCGCAGCCGCCAGCGTTCCAGCAACCACCAGGCCGGCGGCAGCACCAGCATCGATAGCAAGGGCGCACTGAGCATGCCGCCGATCATCGGTGCCGCTATGCGGCTCATGATCTCACTGCCACTGCCGCTGCCAAGCAGCACCGGCAGCAGGCCGATCACCAGCACCAGCACGGTCATCGCCTTGGGTCGCACGCGCTGCAGGGCCCCCTCGCGGATCGCCGCGAGCAGCGCCGCTTCGGTCTGCTCGCCACGCGCCAGGCGCGCCTGCCAGGCATTGCGCAGGTACAGCAGCATGATCACCCCGAACTCGGCGGCAACCCCGGCCAGTGCGATAAAGCCGACCCCGGTGGCCACCGACTGGTTGTAGCCGAGCAGGTAGAGGAACCACAGCCCGCCGGTCAGGGCGAACGGCATTGTAGCCATGATCAGCAGCGCCTCGCCGACCCGGCCAAAGGTCAGGTAGAGCAACACGAAAATGATCGCCAGGGTCGCCGGCACCACCAGCAGCAGACGCTGGTTGGCCCGTTGCAGGAACTCGAACTGCCCGGAATAGCTCAGGCTCATGCCGGCATCCAGTGTTACCTCGGCACTGATGCGCTGCTGCAGCTCCTGTACCAGCGAGGCCATGTCACGCCCGCGGGCATCGATATAGACCCAGCCGGAGGGCCGGGCATTTTCGCTGCGCAGCATCGGCGGGCCTTCGCTGACAGCGATCCGGGCAATGCTGCCGAGGCTGATCTGTGCGCCGCCGGGGGTGAGGATCGGCAGCTCGCGCAACGCCTGCGGCGAGTCGCGCCAGTCACGCGCATAGCGCAGGTTGATCGGATAGCGCGCCAGGCCCTCGACCGTTTCACCGATGTTCATGCCACCCACCGCACCGGCCACCAGCTCCTGCACATCGGCAATGTTCAGGCCGTAGCGGGCCGCCTGGAAGCGGTCGATATCCACATCCAGATAGCGCCCGGCGGTCAGCCGTTCGGCAATCGCCGAGGTCACCCCAGGCACCCCGCGCGCCACCTCGGCAATCTGTGCAGTCAGCGCGTCGATACGTTGCAGATCGCTGCCGGCCAGCTTGATGCCGATCGGACTCTTGACCCCGGTGGCCAGCATGTCGATGCGGTTGCGGATCGGCGGAATCCACAGGTTCGCCAGCCCCGGCACCTGCACTGCACGGTCCAGCTCCTCCACCAGCTTCTCCGGTGTCATGCCCGGACGCCACTGCTCGCGCGGCTTGAAGCGGATACTGGTCTCGAACATTTCCAGCGGTGCCGGATCGGTGGCGGTGTCTGCGCGCCCGGCCTTGCCGAACACCCGCTCGACCTCGGGCACCGTCATGATCATCCGATCGGTCTGCTGCAACAGCTCAGCGGCGCGCTGCGCCGAGAGCCCTGGCAGCGCGGTCGGCATATACAGCAGATCGCCCTCATCCAGCGGCGGCAGAAACTCGCCACCGAGGCGCTGCAGTGGCCACAGGCTGGTCAGGAACACCAGCAGCGCCACCACCAGGGTTGCTCGCGGCCAGCGCAGTACAGCATTCAGCCCAGGCCGGTAGACCCAGATCAGCAGCCGGTTCAGCGGGTTCTGCTGTTCGGCACGGATACGCCCGCGCACCGCATACAGCATCAGCACCGGAATCAGCGTCACCGACAGGCCGGCCGAGGCCGCCATGGCCCAGGTCTTGGTCCAGGCCAGCGGGGCGAACAGCCGGCCCTCCTGGGCCTGCAGGGTGAACACCGGAATAAACGACAGGGTGATGATCAGCAGGCTGAAAAACAGCGCCGGCCCCACCTCGCTGGCGGCATCCAGAATCAGCTGGCGATGTTCCGCCGCGTCCGGCTGGCGCCCTGGATGCAGCTCTTGCCAGGCCTCAAGCTTCTTGTGCGCATTCTCGATCATCACCACCGCCGCATCGACCATGGCGCCGATGGCAATGGCAATGCCGCCCAGTGACATGATGTTGGCGTTGATACCCTGTGCCTGCATGATGATAAAGGACACCAGCACACCCAGCGGCAGCGCGACTATCGCCACCAGTGACGAGCGCAGGTGCCAGAGAAAAGCCAGACATACCAGCGCCACCACGATGAACTCTTCGATCAGCTTGCGGCTGAGATTCTTGATGGCGCTGTCGATCAGCTCGGCGCGGTCGTAGGTGACCACCAGCTCCACCCCGTCCGGCAGGCTGACCGCCAGCTCATCAATACGCAGTCGCACCCGTTCGATCGCCGCCCGCGCATCACCGCCGCTGCGCAATATCACCACGCCGCCGACCACCTCGCCCTGGCCATCCAGCTCGGCAATCCCGCGGCGCATTTCCGGCCCCAGACTAATCTGTGCCACATCGCCCAGCAACACCGGGGTGCTGCCGTCAAGGCGCAGCGGGATCTGGCGAAAATCCTCCAGTTCCTGCAGGTAACCACTGGCACGCACCATGTACTCGGCACCGGCCAGCTCCAGCGCACTGCCACCGGCCTCCTGATTGGCGCGACCGATAGCCGCCGCCACCTGCTGCTGGGTCACCCCCAGACTGGCCATGCGCAGCGGGTCGAGCACCACCTGGTACTGCTTGCGCATGCCGCCCACGGTGGCCACCTCGGCAATTTCCGGCAGCGCCTGCAGCTCGTACTTGAGGAACCAGTCCTGCAGGCTGCGCAGCTCGGCCAGGTCATGCCGGCCGCTGCGATCGACCAGCGCATACTGGAAGATCCAGCCGACCCCGGTGGCATCCGGGCCGAGCGCCGGACTGACCCCGGCCGGCAGGCGCCCCTGCACCTGATTCAGGTATTCCAGCACCCGCGAGCGCGCCCAGTACAGGTCGGTGCCGTCCTCGAACAGCACATACAGGTAGCTGTCACCGTACATGGAAAAACCGCGCACCGTGCTGGCACCAGGCACCGACAGCATGGTGGTGGCCAGTGGATAGGTAATCTGGTTCTCCACCACCTGCGGCGCCTGACCGGGCCAGCTGGTGCGGATGATCACCTGGGTGTCGGACAGGTCGGGCAGCGCATCCACCGGCATCCGCAGCATCGACCAGAC
>Ga0194138_10000670_pt1 | contig 16223 bp, 10 predicted proteins | sample TARM_MetaG_T2_14_FD_134022 | JGI IMG/M metagenome (GOLD analysis project Ga0194138, IMG submission 134022) | Freshwater microbial communities from Pennsylvania, USA, analyzing microbe dynamics in response to fracking - TARM_MetaG_T2_14 (version 2) | ecosystem: Environmental > Aquatic >...
CGGTTTTCTCGTAGGTGTATTCCTCGAACGAACCGTCCCGGTATGCGGCGGCCGCCTTCGGGCCCAGCACGATGTGGTCGATGTATGCATCGAAGGTCGAGCAGGCCGGCCGGCGCGCGCCGGGCACGTCCTTGAGCATCACGCCATCGGCGGTGCTGTGGCGCAGCTCCCACCACAGACGGTCGTTCGGCTTGCCCAGGCGGCGGTTCCAGTCACCGAGGATCAGGTACGGCACGGACGGGTCGGCTTGGCGCTCGGCCACCCACCACTTGAGCACGTCGGCCTGCTTGAACACGGTGCTGCAGGTCGGGGTCGGGTCGGCCTTGTCGAAGCATCCGCTCTTCAGGTGCACGCCGAGCAGGCGCAGCGGCTGGCCGGCAGCATTGCGCACGGTGATGTCCACGCCCCAGCGCAGGTTCGGGTCGCCGAGCGCGAGCACGGCCAGGTCCGGATTGCGCTGCACCTGCAGCCCCTTGCGCACGGCAAAGCCCACGCCCTGGTTGCGGATGTGCAGGCCCGGCTCGCCGCGGCATTCGCCGCTGCGCCCGCTGGCCGGACGGGTGGAGAAATAGATGTCGTACTTGTCCGGCGTGAACACGCGCGCGGCGGCGGCGGCCGATTCCACCTCTTCCATCGCGAACACGTCGGCATTCACCTTGCCCACGTAATCGCGCATCTGGAGGTAGTCGGCATCGGTGCGCGGACGGCAGCCGGCGTTGTCGATTTCGGCCAGGTGCTCCATGTTCCAGGTGGCCACCCGGAGCGCAGTCGGGGAACGGGATGCGGCTGGAGCCGGCCCCTTCGCCGGCGGCGTGGCGCAGGACGCCAACAACAGGGCCGCCAGCAGGGTGCCTGCCCACGCGAGGGCAGGCCGCGATCGGGAAATCTGACGCATGTAATGAGTCTCCATTGGATCGAACTGGGCCAATGCAACGGCATCGACCGGAGAAAGAACGGGCCGGGGATTGCGCCCCGGCCCGTCGGTATTGCGGTGCATCAAGCCTTCATCGGGCCTATGCCGATCAGAACGAACCGCTCAGGGTCACGCTCACCGAACGCGGCGAAAGCACGCCGTAGTACGGATTGCTGTAGTACCAGTCGTTGTCCTTGGCCAGCTCCGGATTGGCATCGTAACCAGCCTTGGACACCCATTCGGTCCCGGCGTAGCTGAAAGCCTTGCGGTCGAACAGGTTGAACACGTTCACCTTGAGCGAGGGCTTCTTCAGCACGCCGAAATCAGGCAGATGCACGCCCGCATTCAGGCTGGCAACGGTGTAACCGCCGACTTCCTCGGTGTTCATGTAATCGCCATAGCGCGAGCCGGAGTACTTGGCCTTCAACGAGGCCCAGAACGTGCCGTTGCTCCAGCTCAGGCGCGCAGTGGCGATGTCCTTGGGCGTGTTGGCAAGTTGCTTGCCATACAGCGGGAAGCGGCCATCGTCACCGGTGTCGATCAGGCCGCGGCTGCGGACCTCGGCTTCGGTACGGGTATAGGAGATGTAGCCCTTCCACTGCTTGCTGAACGCATAGCTGCCTTCCCAATTCACGCCACGCATCCGGACCTTGGGAATCCAGATGTAGGTACTCATCGCCAAGTCCTGGTTGTAGCCGAACATCTGGCGATTGTCGTAATTGCTCTGGTACAGCATCGCGGCCATGCCGTAACGCTGCCCGTAGAAACGCCAGCCCAGGTCATGGGTGGTAGCCGTTTCGGGCTTGCTTGTGCTGCTGTTGGACAGCGTGTTGAAGACGATCGCATTGGTTTCAGGCACGCGGAACGTCTTGGCAAAGCCGTAGAAGAACTGGTTGCGCTCGTCCGGCGTGTACTTGATGCCGAAGGTGGGGGAGAACTTGCTGTAGTCCTTGTCGAACTCGGTGAGGAGTTCGGTCTGCGGCTTGCTGGAACTGTTCGGATAGTTGGCACCCGGCCACTGGTAACTGTGCCCCTTCCGATTGGCCTTGATGTAGGAAATGCCGGCGTTCACTGTCCACTGGTCGCTTGGCGTCCAGTTGTCCTGGATGAAGTACTTCTGCACCGTGGTCACGGTATAGGTACGGAAGGCCTCCATCGGCGTGCCGTCCTGGTACTTGACCAGACAGGCATCCGTCTCGTCCCACACGTCGCAGGGCTGCCCCGTCAGCTGATCGACCAGCCCATAGTCCTGCACCGACGTCTTGCGCGAACGCTCCCACCATGCGCCATAGGACAGCGTGTGATCCAGACCGATGTTCTGGATGAACTTGGCCACGACACCCGGACGCGCAGTCTTGTTGCTGCTGAACCGGTAGGTCATGAAGTAGTTGCTGGTGCTGCCCGTGCCCGTCGGCACCTTGCCGTCACCGTTCAAGTCGGTGTTCGAATACAGATAGCGGTTGTTGCCGTAGTTGCGCGACTCCTTCATCGCGTAGCCCTGGCCCGAACCGCCGTCGCCATAGTAGTAGTACGGCACCACGGAAAGGCGCAGGTTGTCGGTGAAAGTGAATTCACCGTCCGCACTGACCATGATGTTGGAGTACGGATTGCGCATCAGACCCACGTAGTACTGCCCCGTGGAATAGCTCTTGCTGCCAGTGGGTGCGTAGGCGGCGGGATTCCAGTCGCCCTCGACCGCGTCGTAATCGTAATCGGCCTGGATCTGCGCCTTCGTGCCACTGCGGTAGCGCGCATTCTGCTGACGGCTGTACTGGAACGAGAAGCTGATCGAGTTGAGGTCGTCGATCTGCCACAGCGACTTGCCGTCGATCTTGGTCACGTCCAGATCGCCTGCACCCTTCCACTTGTCCTTGGTGTTCTTCGACACCGACAGCCACGAACGCACCGGGCCGGTATCGCCGGTATTGAAGCGGGCAAAGGTGCGGCGGTAATCGTCGCTGCCGAAGGACTGGCTGAAATCCACGCCCATGTCATGGGTCGGGTCGATCGTCGACCATGCGATGTGGCCACCGGCGGCGCCCATGTCCGGCATGTCCACGTTCGGCGTGCCCTGCAGCACGGTGATGTCGTTGTAGTTTTCGGCATCGCCGTACTGGGTGCCATAGACCGAGTAGCTGCCGGTATCGGTGATCGGCGCGCCGTTGACGGTGATGCCGATGGACGAGGCATCGAAGCCGCGCAAGCTGTAGTTGCCGTTGGACAGGCCGGAGACGTCGTCGGTGGAAGCATCCACGCCCGGGATCGAATCGATCAACTGGGTGAAGTTGCTGCCGCCGGCCTCTTCCTGGATGGCTTCGCGGGTGATCGTGGAGATCGCCTTGGGCGCGGTCTGGATCATCATGCTGCCGCCGCCGAGCACGGGGCTCTGCGCGGTGACTTCGATGCGGTCCAGCTCCTGCGCGCGGCGCGTGTCGTACGCGGCCGTGGTGTTGGAGGTGCTGGATTCGGTGACGCGGCTTTCAGCCGCCTTCTTTTCCTGCTTGCCTGCGTCCTGGGCCTGGGCGGTATCGGCCAGGATCACGGCAAGCGCCATGCTCAATACGGAAACGGAAACGACAGAGCGGTGTTTCATCAAATACGTCCTCGGTGACCTTCTCTGGAAAAAAGAAAAACAGCCCCTGGGACAGGACGGGATTCCTGCCCTTGGCATCGTGATACCGGAAGCATCTGGCGCTCCTCCCCCGTCACAGGAGGGGATTTCGCACAGGCGCACATGCGGAGCCTGTTGGAATTACACCAGAGCGTGACTGTTAATGGAAATTTGACATCGCTGCAAACATTCGTTTTCGGCTGACACGTTGCAAAAAACGCAATGCGTGAAACGCATCGCGCCACAAGCCCGATGCAAGGCATCACGCGGCGTTAGCCAGTACTCCGCTGCCCGGCTCGCCTGCGGCAGTCACGGCATCCGGCAGGTCGGCAAGTCTCTCGCCCGAATGTGACAGCAGATGCATCCGGCCATCAGGGGTTTCGACCAATGCGGTCAGGCTCTCCACCCAGTCTCCGTCGTTGGCGTACACCAGCCCGTCGCGTTCGAACAGGCCGGCCCGATGGATGTGCCCGCAGACGATGCCGTCCAGCCCGCGGCGCCGGGCATCGTCCAGTCCCGCCTGCACGAAGCGGGCGATGTAGCGCTCGGCCGCGCCGCTGCGACGTTTGAGATATTCGGCCAACGACCAGTAGCGCAGGCCGAAGCAGCGACGCACCGCATTGATCCGGCGATTGCCGGTGAGGATGCGGTAGTACAACCAGTCGCCGAAGCGTTCCTGCAGCCCGCCGAAATGCGTGACCGCATCGTAGTCGTCGCCATGAGTGACCAGCAGGCGGCGGCCATCGGCGGTGACGTGGATGGCACGCCGGCGCACCTTCATCGCCGGCAGCACCAAGCCGCAGAAGCGGCGCAGCGGGCGGTCGTGGTTGCCGGGCACGTACACGATGTCGGTGCCGGCGCGTGCCAGCGCATGCAGGGCTTCGATCACCCGCCCCTGCGCCGCATCCCAGCGCGAGCGCCGGTGCGCCATCCACCAGATGTCGATGATGTCGCCGACCAGATAGAGGCGCCGGCAGTGCAGGGTTTCGAGGAAGGCCGCCAGCTCGGCAGCATGGCAATGCGCCGAGCCCAGATGCACGTCGGAGATGAACACCGTGCGCAACGGCCAGGCGGCCGGCGCCATCACGCCGTCTCCGCCGATGCACGGCGGGCGCCGCCGAGATAGCGTTCGCGCTTCTTCGGCCGCAACCGGTGCAGGTCGAGCTCGATCAGGCCGTCCACCGAATCGGCGAACGCCGGGTCCACGCCGAACGCCAGGAAACGCGCGCCACCTGGCTCGCAAAGGTCGGTGTACTGTTTGTAAAGCATCGGCAGCGCGGCGCCCAGCGCATCGAGGTTGCCCTTGAGCACGCGGAAGGCGGTATCGCTGTCGCAACCGGAAAAGGCCGGCGGCGCGGCGCGGTAGGCGAACGGGCGTCTGGATGCCACCTCGCCCTCTGTACCGTAGAAGCGCGAGTAGTAGGCCACGATCTGCTCGCGCGCCTCCACCGGCAACGCCGCACTGATGGACACCGCGCCGAAGAGGTAGCGCACACCGGGATGGCGTACCAGCCACGCACCGATGCCCTGCCACAGGTAATCGATGCTGCGGCTGCCCCAGTAATCGGGCACCACGAAGCTGCGCCCCAGCTCCATGCCCTCGGCGATGCGCGGGATCGAGGCATCCGAGTAGTGGAACAGGCCGGCGGTATAGAAACCGGGCAGGCCGCGTTCGGCCAGCACGCGCACGCCGTGGGCGATGCGATAGGCGCCGGCGATGCGGCCGGCCGCGTCGTCCCACAACACGATGTGCTCGTACCACGCATCGAAACGGTCCAGATCGATGCGCCGCCCGGTGCCCTCGCCGACCGCGCGGAAAGTCAGCTCGCGCAAGCGCCCGATCTCGCGCAGCAACGGCGCATCCGGGCGCAGCTGGCCGACGCGGATCTGCTTGCCGTCGCCGGTATGGCCCAGCAGTTCCATCGCCTCGATGCCGCCGCGCACATGCAACGGGTCGACCGGCGCGATCAGCGCATCGTCATCACCGCCGTCATCGCGCGGGGCCGGCTCCGGAACACGACCGAGCGCGTACAGCTCGCGGCGCAGGTCGTGCAGCAGCGCCGCGGCATCGGCGGATGCCGGCAGGGCCCGCGCATGGCCGACGAACAACTGCAGCCGCCGCTCGCGCCGTTTCAGGGTTTCGCGCGCCAGCAATGCCGTGCCGGCCGGCTTGAACAGCGCCGAGGCGCCATAGAACAAGGCCGAATTGCGCGCGCGGATGCGTACCGGCAACACCGGCGCGCCACTGGCGCGGGCGAAGCGGATGAAACCGCGCCGCCATTGCCCGTCGCGCACGCCTTTCAGACCCAGCCGCGACACCTCGCCGGCCGGGAACACGATCACGCACTGCTCTTCTTCGAGTGCGCGCTCCACCGCACGCAGTGCGCCCGCCCCGGCCGTGCCGGCGAACACCGGCACCGGCAGCAGCAGCTCGCGCAGGCCATCCAACGCCATCAACCAGTCGTTGGCAATGATGCGCACGTCGTGCCGCACCTGCCCCACCGCATCGAGCAGCGCCAGGGCATCCACCGCCCCGGACGGATGGTTGGCGACAATCAGCAGCCGCCCGGTCGGCGGTATCCGCGCCAACGCCTCCGCCTCGACCCGATGCCGCACCTGCAGATGGTCCAATGCGGCGCGGACGAAGCCGAAGCCGCGCAAGTGCGCGCTGGCGGCCAGGAACTGCTCGGCCGCGTCCAGCCCGGACCAGCGTCCCAGCAGACGCAGCAGCGGCGCCGCCACGGCCGCACGCGGCCCCGTGAACCACTGCGGCCAACCTTCACGGATGCGGCGTTCAAGTCGAGTCATCGCCCTGTCTCCTGCGGTTTCCCCGCGACAGGCTGGCGACGGTACCGGTCACGCCGATGACAAGGCCGGGTCGGCACGATGACAGCAACGACCGCAGCCGGCTTAATCCCGCTGCAACCCCGGCGGGGCCAGAATGCACGCACCGTCGCGCGCGTGTATCATGCGCGCCCATCTTTCTATCCGCATTGAGGGATATAAGCCCGATGTCCAGCTTCCTGTTCACGTCCGAATCGGTGTCCGAAGGCCATCCGGACAAGATCGCTGACCAGATATCCGATGCCGTCCTCGACGCCATCCTGGCCCAGGACAAGCGCGCGCGCGTAGCCTGCGAAACGCTGGTCAAGACCGGCGTGGCGATCGTCGCCGGCGAGATCACCACGTCCGCCTGGATCGACCTGGAAGCGCTGACCCGCAAGGTGATCCTGGACATCGGCTACAACTCCTCCGACGTCGGTTTCGACGGCGCCACCTGCGGCGTGCTGAACCTGATCGGCAAGCAGTCGCCGGACATCAACCAGGGCGTGGACCGCAAGAAGCCCGAGGAACAGGGCGCCGGCGACCAGGGCCTGATGTTCGGCTATGCCACCAACGAGACCAGCTCGTACATGCCGGCGGCGATCCACCTGTCGCACCGTCTGGTGGAGCAGCAGGCCAAGGTCCGCAAGAAGAAGAACTCGCCGCTGTCCTGGCTGCGCCCGGACGCCAAGAGCCAGGTCACCCTGCGCTACGACAACGATGCGGCCACCGCCATCGAGGCGGTGGTGCTGTCCACCCAGCACGACCCGAGCGTGAAGCAGAGGGACCTGATCGAGGCCGTGCGCGAGGAAATCCTCAAGCCGGTGCTGCCGGAGAAGTGGCTGCACAAGGGCACCAAGTTCCACATCAACCCGACCGGCAAGTTCGTGATCGGCGGGCCGGTGGGCGACTGCGGCCTGACCGGCCGCAAGATCATCGTCGACACCTACGGCGGCTGGGCCCGCCACGGCGGCGGCGCGTTCTCGGGCAAGGACCCGTCCAAGGTGGACCGTTCTGCCGCCTATGCCGCACGCTACGTCGCCAAGAACGTGGTGGCCGCCGGCCTGGCCGACCGTTGCGAAGTGCAGGTGTCCTACGCCATCGGCGTGGCCGAGCCGACCTCGATCTCGGTCACCACCTTCGGCACCGGCAAGATCCCGGACGAGCAGATCGAAAAGCTGATCCGTCGCCACTTCGACCTGCGCCCGTACGGCATCATCAAGATGCTCGACCTGATCCACCCGATGTACCAGCCGACCGCCAGCTACGGCCACTTCGGTCGCAAGCCCAAGGAATTCACCTACGTCGACGCCGACGGCAAGACCGTCACCGCCACCGCGTTCTCGTGGGAGAAGACCGACAAGGCCGAAGCGCTGCGCGCCGATGCCAAGCTGAAGTAAGCACCGCCGCGAAGCGATGCGCGCACGGGCCGCCTTCGGGCGGCCCGTCGCGTTTGCACCGTTACCATGTGCGGACGGATTCGCACGAGGAGCTTGCATGAAGATCGCGGTGATGGGCGCAGGAGCGGTGGGCTGCTATTACGGCGCGCGGCTGTTCCAGGCCGGGCACGAGGTGGTGCTGATCGGCCGCGATGCCCTGGTCGATGCCGTGCGCACGCACGGATTGCACCTGCAGATGGACGGGTTCGACGGTTTCCTGCCGCTGCAGGCTTCGCGCCATGCCGAGGCCGTGCGCGGTGCGGACGTGGTGCTGTTCTGCGTGAAATCCGGCGACACCGAAGCCGCCGGCCGGGAGATCGCCCCCTTTCTCGCCGCCGGCTGCACGGTATTGAGCCTGCAAAACGGCGTGGACAACGCCGAGCGCCTGTCCGCCGTGCTGACCGGCCAGCCGGCGCTGCCGGCCGTGGTCTATGTCGCGGCGGAAATGGCCGGCGCCGGCCACGTGCGCCATCACGGGCGCGGGGAACTGGTGATCGGCCCCTCGCCGGCCAGCCAGTCCCTGGCCGAAGCCTTCACCGACGCCGGCGTGCCGACCCGCGTGTCGGCGCACGTGGCCGATGCGTTGTGGACCAAGCTCGTCATCAATTGCGCGTACAACGCGTTGTCCGCCCTCACCCAGCTTCCCTACGGCGAACTGGTGCGCGGCGAAGGCATCCCCGCCGCGATGCGCGATGTGGTGGCCGAGTGCCAAGCCGTGGCAGCGGCTTGCGGCATTGCCCTGCCCGCGTCGATGTGGGACGAGGTGTTGGCCATTTCCCGCAGCATGGCCGGCCAGCGCTCGTCCACCGCGCAGGACGTGGCGCGCGGCAAACCCAGCGAGATCGACTACATCAACGGCCACATCGTCCGCACCGGCGAGGCCCTGGGCATTCCCGTCCCCGCCAACCGCCTGCTGCATGCGCTGGTGAAACTGCGCGACCGCAACCCCGCCTGAGACACCCCGCCCGGCCGCGCTGGCGCCCGCGCACGCGGCTCGGTTAGCCTGAAGCATCCAACGAACGTGCCACGCCGATGCCCGCCTTCACCCCCCACCAGTTGTCGATGACCGTGCTGATGACGCCGGAGATGGCCAATTTTTCCGGCAAGGTGCACGGCGGTTCCGTGCTGCGCCTGCTCGACCAGGTGGCCTATGCCTGCGCCAGCCGCTATGCCGGCACCTACGTGGTCACCCTGTCGGTGGACCAGGTGATGTTCCGCGAGCCGATCAACGTCGGCGAGCTGGTCACCTTCCTGGCATCGGTCAACTACACCGGCACCTCGTCGATGGAAATCGGCATCAAGGTGGTGGCCGAAGACATCCGCAAGCAGACCGTGCGCCATGCCAACAGCTGCTTCTTCACGATGGTGGCCGTGGACGACGACGGCAAACCCACGCCGGTGCCGGTGTTCGAGCCGCGATCGCCGGACGAACGCCGCCGCCACGCCGCCGCAGGCATCCGCCGCCAGTTGCGGCGCGAGATGGAGCAGCGCCAGCTCGAACTGCTGTCCTCCTCGCTGGCCGTGCCGCGCATCGACCCCTGAGACAACCGGCGGCGGGTTTCAGCCGCCGTTCTCCGATGCCATCTGTTCGTGCAGGATGCGCCGGATCTCGAGGATGGCCTCGGGCTTTTCCTGCACGCTGTGCCAGGACTTGATCACCTTTTCCGACTCGGCGCCTTCCATGTGCGCGCTGCGGTACGGCACCACGCCATCGCTGGATTCGGCCAGCGGCAGCTCGTCGTCCTTGCCGACGATGACGTGGTAGCGCACCTGCGGCGAGATCGGCAGGTCTGCCGTGGCGCGGATGAACGGGTCGGTGTCGCGCAGGTTGTCGATGGCGGTGGGCACTTTCACCTTGTTGCCCTCCGCACCGGCATCGCCGCCGCTGGCCAGGTCCTGCAGCACGTCGCCGAACCCCTCCAGCAAGGTCAAGGGCAGCCGCACCAGCTTGCCGATCAGGCGGCCGAGCCGGCTTTCGGCCATCGGCGTGCCACGTTGGGGTGCGGCCAGGAAAATGGCCCGGTCCACCTGCGGCAAAGGCTCGAAATGCAGCAACGGGCCAAGTTTCTCGCGCACGCGCCGGGCCCGTTCCGGGCTCAGGTCGCGGCGGGCCATCACCTTGTTCCACACCTGCTCGCCGGATGAGGACAGCAGCAGACGGCCGATCACCCCGCCCATGCTGTGGCCGACCAGCACCATGTGCCGCGAAGCGGGTGCCGTGCCCGAAGGGTCGAAACGCGCCAGCGTCTGCTCGACCAACTCGGCAATCCTGGCGCGATTGATCGGGATGGGGGCATTGGTCGGGTAATAGACCTGCCAGATCTGGTAATGCTCGCGCAGCGCTTCGTCGCCCATGATTTCGTTGGCCAGATTCACCCAGGCCTCCGGGCTGCTGGCCAGGCCGTGCAGCATCAGCAGGATGCGGCGGTTCGGGTCGAACGGCTGCATCAGGTAGAGATGCGGCCGGTCGATGCCGCGTTCCAGGCCGAGCATCGAGCGGATCGACTGCGCGGCAAAGCCCGATTCGGCCAGCCACAGGCCATACGGCGCGGTGAAGTTGCCCGCCAGCGGCACGCGCTGCGCGTGCAGGCTCACCACCATCTGTCGATACGGGTCGTAGGGCATGACCCGCACGGTGTGGCCCCGCTCCACCGCTTGCAAAGAATCGCCCTCGAACTTGAGCAACAGCGTCACCGGCGCATAAGGCATCTCGCTGAAATCCGGCGCATTGCGGCTGGCCGCTTCGGCCTCGGCGAAATCGAGCTTGAGTTTCGCCAGACCGCTGGGGTCGCCCACCGCCAGTGGCGACACCTTGGCCACGAATTCGGCGCCGAAACCGTCGCGCCGGTACACGCTGCGCACGCCGACGAAGTGCAGCGCATCGGCCGCCACCAGCGACTCGGGCTGGTGCGCATCGCCGGGCAGGCGGAACCCGCCCATGTCCACGCCCAGCGTCCAGTCGCCGACCACCAGCGTATTCACCGGCTCGCCCTGCTCCAATGCCGCGTGCCAGCGCTGGAACAGCGTGCCGCCCACCTGGCCGACGGCGTAGTTGTAGTAATCGCGCACCTGTGTCTGCCGGTTCTCGAAGGCACGCTCGCCCGGCGTGCGCGACGTGTAGAACAGATAGGCGTAGGCACTGCGCGCGGCATGCAGCCAGGCATCCAGCGACTCGGATGGGTTCGCCTTGGCCGTCGCCTGTGCTTGCGCTACCCACAACTCGGACTCGGCCGACAGGCGCCGTTCGCCGTCCAGTTCGGGGATGGCATCGAGCTGTTTGACGCAGGCCTGGATGTCCTGCCGGCAGGTCTTTTCCTCCAGCCCGGCCACGCCCAGCGTTTCGCGCCCGCTCTGGCTGAGGGCGCCGGTGCTGAGCACGTCGCCGCGGGTGGCCGCGATGTAGTCGGCCGAGCCGCGCGACTTGACCGTGACCATCGCACAGCCGGACAACAGCGTGAAAGCCAGCAGACATGCGCCCAGACGGAACACGCCGCCACGGGCTTTCCCGGCACCGGCATCGCGGCATTCAAGGTTCATGCGGTGAGCCCGGAAGTTCGCCGGGCATGCCGGCGCGGATGCGCGTGGAAAAGTCGGCGGCGTCGCCGGCCGCGCGTGCACGCGCGGTGACGTGGCCCGCTCGCTGCAACTGCTCGAACGTGTATCCGGGCTGCAAGGCATGCTGGTCGTAGGCATATTCGGCGAAATAACCGGACAACAACAGGCGCCAGTCCAGCGGCAGGCCCGGATCGAGCCTGCGCGCCAGCTCGAACACCACCGTGGTGCAGTTGCTGGTCAGCGTGTTGTAGAAACGCGGCGCGCGATCCAGCGCCTGCGCGCGTTGCACGTAGCCGAGGAACAGCTCGCGCAGCTTGTCGCGCGGAATGTCCAGCCGGTACAGGTACATGTCCTCGCCGCGTGCGTTGGTGCGCACGCGCAGGATGTCGCGCTCGTCGGCCGCCACGAGGGTCTCCTCGAACTTGCGGAAGAAGCCGCCCAGCGCCGAGAACGACTCACCGCGCTCCTTGCGGATCTCCAGCGAGAACACCACGTGCGAACCGTCGTCGAAACCGAACGAAACCAGCGTGTGGGCGATGGCCGGGCCCATCCAGTAGGACAACGCGAGGTCGGCGCTGGCAAGGTGGTCGAGGTCGTATTCGCGCGTGTCCCAGCGCGCCGTGTAGTCGGTGTCGCTGCGCCAGTCGAAATCGCGCACGTCGTGCAGGATCACGCGGCTGCCGTGCACTTCCGGGCGCAGGCGGCGGGCCACGTCGTCGGCCCAGTCGCGGTCCTGCCGCGGCGGCATCGACCAGTACGCCAGCTGCATGCCCAGGAACACCAGCCCCCATGCGGCCAACGGCCAAAGCGGCCCGCGCGGACGCCAGGCCCGCCATGCCGCCGCCAGCGCCAATGCCAGCCACGCCGCGATCAGCCCCCGGACGACGGCAGCAGGAAAGCGCAGCAGGAAGTGCATCGCCAGCGCGCCCCACGCTGCGGCAGCCAGCACGAGAGCCGTCACGCCGACCCGCGCGATCCATGCGCGGGCATGCCTCATGCCTGCGCCTCGGTGCCGCCGAAAGGACGCATGCCCAGCGCCAGCATCAACAGGTCGGCCGATCGATGCGCAAGCCGCTGACGCTCGCGTGCATCGTTGCCGCGCAGGCAACTGCCCAGCATGTCCATCACCAGCAGCATCTGTTCTTGGTCCACGTCGGCGCGGCACAGGCCGGCATCCACCGCGCGGCGCACGAACGGCATGAACACGGCCAGCGCCCGTGCGTCGAAGGCCTCGATCACCGGGTCGTCGCGTTCGATCATCCGCCAGTAATCCACCAGAGGCGCCGCGTAGGCGATGTGTTCGGCGGCATCGTGCAGCAGCACGCCAAGCCCGTCCGGCCGCTCGCCCAGCTCGGCGGCCGCGGATTCGAAGGCGTCGATCGCCCGGTCGAGCAGCGCCATCATCAACGCGGTGCGGTCGGGAAAATGGCGATACAGCGTGGCGCGGCCGAGACCGGCACGTTCGATCACCAGTTCGAGCGGGGCGTTGACGCCTTGTTCGGAGAACACTTCGTCGGCGGCATCGAGCAGGCGACGACGCCGGGTGGCGGCATCGTCACGGGGAAGTTGGACGATCATGGGGCGGCATTGTCGGACAAATTCGTCCGATTGCACCACCCGGCATCGTCAACCGGTGTTCTGCAAGCCTTGCGACACGCCGTTGACGCTGGCCACCAGCGCGCGCAGCAAGGCCTCGTCCTCGCGGCCGCTGGCCCGCCAGCGCCGCAGCAGGTCCACCTGCAGCACGCTCATCGGGTCGATGTACGGGTTGCGCAGTCGGATCGACTGGCGCAACCGCGGGTCGTGCTGCAGAAGCGACTCGGCATGCCCGGTGAGCGACTTCACCCAACGCTTGGTCAGCTCCAGCTCGTGCTGGATCAACGGGAAAAACTGATCGTGCAGGCGCTCGCCGGCCAGATGCGAGAACAGCTCGGCGATGCTGAGGTCGCCCTTGGACAACACCATCGCCAGGTCGTCGAGGAAGATGCGGAAGAACGGCCAGTCCTCGGCCATCTCGCGCAATGCGGCTTCGTGCCCGGCCTCCACCGCGGCCTGCAGGCCGCTGCCGACGCCGAACCAGCCCGGAATCACCGCACGCGCCTGGCTCCAGGCGAACACCCACGGGATCGCGCGCAGGTTGGACAGCGCCGCGTCCTCGCCGAGCCGGCGCGAAGGCCGCGAGCCCAGCGTCATCCGCTCGATCACGTCGATCGGCGTGGCATGGCGGAAATACTCCATGAAACCGGGCCGGCCGACGAATGCGCGATAGGCCTCGCTGCTGCGCTCGCCGACCAGGTCCATCACCATGCGCCAGCCAGCTTCGCGCGGCTCCGGCGGGCGCTGGCGCAGGCTGTGGCGCAGCACGGCGCCGACGGTCTGCTCGAATTCGCGCAGCGCCAGCGCGCGGATGCCGTACTTGCGGTGGATCACCTCGCCTTGCTCGGTCACCCGCAGCCGGCCGTCGATGCTGCCGCGCGGCGAAGCCTCCAGCGCGCGCGTGGTCTTGCCGCCGCCGCGGCTGAGCGAGCCGCCGCGGCCGTGGAAGAAGGTCAGGCGGATGCCCAGTTCGTCGGCCGCTTCCAGCAGCTCCACCTGCGCCCGCTGCAGGCCCCAGCGCGAAGCGGTGATGCCGCCATCCTTGCCACTGTCCGAATACCCCAGCATCACGTACTGCACGTTGCCGCGTGCGGACAGGTGGCTGCGGTAGACCGGGTCGGCCACCAGCTCGCGCAGCGTGTCCGGGCCGTGGCGCAGGTCGTCGATGGTTTCGAACAGCGGCGCGATGTCCAGCGGCACGCGCCCGTCCGCGTCGACCAAGCCACCGCGTCGCGCCAGCGCCAGCACGGTCAGCACGTCGGCGCGGGTATGGGCCATGCTGATGATGTAGATGCCGAGCGCGTCCGGGCCGTGCCGGCGGCGCGCATCGGCCAGCGCGGCGAACACCGCATCCAGCCGCGGGTTGCCCGCCTCCGTGCTGGCCGGCAAGGGCGTGGCACCGGCCGCGATCGGGGACAGCACGCCGGCCTGCTCCAGCGCATCGCGCGCCTCCCATTGCGCATCGCCCAGTGCGTCGGCCACCGCACGCGCATGCACGCTCGATTCCTGGCGCACGTCCAGCCGCGCGAGGTGGAAACCGAAGGTCCGCACGCGCCAGGCCAGCCGGCGCACGAGGAACCAGCCGGCGTGCAGGCCGCGGTTGTCGGCCAGGCTGCGCAGGATCAGCTCGATGTCGCCGGCGAACTCGTCCGGCGATGCATAGGCGCCGGGCGCATCGGCCAGCGTGGCTTCCAGCCGGCCGCGCATCAAGTCCACCAGCATCCGGTACGGCATGTCGTGATGGCGCGGGCGGGTACGTGCGGCCACCTCGGGCAGCAGCGTCTGGTAATGGCGCAGTTGTGCCAGCAGCGCGTCGGACATGCCGGCCCATTCGGTGGACTGGGTCAGCAACGAGGCAAGCTCGGCCATTTCGCGCAGGTAGCGGTTCAGCACCGCGCGACGCTGGGCGTCGAGCGTGGCGGTGATGGTGGCGCCATCCACGTTCGGGTTGCCGTCCATGTCCCCGCCCACCCACGTGCCGAAACGCAGCAGCCGCGGCAGTTCGGCCTTCTCGCCGTAAACCTCGTCCACGGCCTGCTCGATCATCTCGTACAGCACCGGGATCACCCGATAGATCATCTCGGTCAGGTAGAAGCCGACATGCTCGCGCTCGTCGGCCACTTCCGGGCGCACCGGCGAGGAGTCGGTGGTCTGCCATGCCGAGGTGAGCGCCATGCGGAAGCGCGCCAGATCCACCACGCGCTCGCCCGGCGTGCGCCCGCCGTCGAGTTCGGCCACCAGGCTGGCGACCATCATCTGTTCCTTTTCCAGCAACGCGCGGCGCACCGCTTCGGTCGGGTGCGCGGTGAACACAGGCTCGATGTCCACGCGCGGCAGCCACGCCACCAGTTCGGCCAGGCTGACGCCCTCGGCCTTGAGCTTGAGCAGCGCGTCCTGCAGGCCGTCCGGCTGCGGGCGCTCGGTGCCGCTGCGCTGGTAATCGCGGCGGCGGCGGATGCGGTGCACGCGCTCGGCAATGTTGACCACCTGGAAATAGCTGCTGAAGGCGCGCACCAGTGTTTCGGCCCGGTGCGGCGCCATGCCTTCCAGCAGGTCGGCCAGCGCCTGCGGCGGCACGCCGGCCTCGCGCCGGGCGATGGCCGCGGTGCGGATGCGTTCGACCTCGGCGAGGAATGCGGGGGATACCTGTTCGGCGAGCATGTCGCCGACCATCGCGCCAAGACGGCGTACATCGTCGCGCAAAGGCAGATCAGCCGGCGCGAATTCGGGGGAACGTGCCTGGTTCATCGACTGCGGGGACCGTGGATGTGTTGTCGTCCCCAGCCTAACCGATGAATGGAAGCGTTTGCGCACGCCCATGCGGCGTGTCCGGCAAGCTGTCCGTCCATGGCCATCGGACAACCTGCACGCCCATGCGATGACCCGCCGTTGTCCGTCCCCGCCGCCGTCGCGGCAAGCCCGAGGCGCATATAATGCGCGGGCATTCCCGAGGGGCGCTGCGACCGTCTCGCGATACCTCGCCGGCAGCCCGTGCTGCCCGGACGGCCAGGCTCGGCGATGCGCTTCCCAGAACGGCGCCCGGCCACGATGCGACCCGTTCGCACCCAACCGGAGCACGCTGCATGAATGCCGCATTGAAGACCTTTTCCCAGGATGGCGACTACAAGGTTGCCGACATCGCCTTGGCCGACTGGGGCCGCAAGGAGCTGGACATCGCCGAGCACGAGATGCCGGGCCTGATGTCCATCCGCAAGAAGCACGCCGCCACGCAGCCGCTCAAGGGCGTGCGCGTGACCGGCTCGCTGCACATGACCATCCAGACCGC
>Ga0194138_10000671_pt1 | contig 16217 bp, 15 predicted proteins | sample TARM_MetaG_T2_14_FD_134022 | JGI IMG/M metagenome (GOLD analysis project Ga0194138, IMG submission 134022) | Freshwater microbial communities from Pennsylvania, USA, analyzing microbe dynamics in response to fracking - TARM_MetaG_T2_14 (version 2) | ecosystem: Environmental > Aquatic >...
ATGATACTCCTCCTCTGATTGTATTAGTTAATTATGGTTATAAGTATTGTATACCCAAAGTTTCAGAAAAAGTATCTAATAGAACTAAAATCAAATCAAATAGCAATATTAGACTTTGAATAAATTCTAAGATAAAATAAAACAGTAATCAAAAAAAATTTACATAACTGAATTTTAAGGAGGTTATTTCTATGATCGGAACGATGGAAATTGGGTTGCGTTTAGTTTTAGCTGCCCTTATGGGTGGAATCATCGGTTTTGAACGAGAAATCAGCAACCGTCCGGCAGGATTTCGTACTCATATTTTAGTAACTCTAGGCTCTTGTCTTATAATGATTTTATCTGCCTATGGTTTCCAAGGATTGGGTCCGGATGGAGCCGGAGGTGAACCGGCCAGGTTAGCAGCTCAAGTCGTAAGCGGGATTGGGTTTTTAGGTGCCGGAACAATTTTACGGGAAGGAACCAACGTACGAGGACTTACCACTGCTGCCAGCATTTGGATTAGCGGAGGAATCGGATTGGCCATTGGATTAGGTTATTATGCCGCAGCTTCCTTTACAACTTTTTTAGCGCTTTTTTCTTTAATGGGTTTAAAGGTTTTAGAAAGTAAAATCTATAAAATTAAACGATTTTCAGAAGTTCGATTCAAAGCTGTCGGTAGGCCGGGTCTAGTTGGAGAAATCGGTACAATCTTTGGGAAATATCAAATCAATATCAAAAATATTATCGTTGATCAAAAAAGCTATAGTGACGAAGTAGAAGAGAAAGACTTGGAAATCACTTTTTTTGTAAGAACACCTAAAAATTTTAAAAGATCTGCATGTTATGCCGAACTGAAAAGTATTCGTGGCGTGGAAAATATTATTTGGGATGATGAAGAACTCCCATTGTAATCCTTTAATGCTATATGGGAAATTGAAAGATTCTTCTGAATTCTATTTCTGATTTTTTATTCTTATGTTATACTTTATTAAGTGATTAAAATATTATGGAGGTACTACTATGGATTATTACATTTATATTATTATTTTTGAGTTAATCGTAGGAATGTTCACCGCAATTAAAGCTAAAGATAAAAATAGAAATCCTTTTATATGGTTTTTTCTTGGATTTATTTTCTCTGTAATTGCACTGCTGGTGACTTTTGCTTTACCTTATAAAGAAAGCACCGATCAATAATTATCAGAAGTCCCCATGGCGATCCAATACTTAACAAAAGAAAGGAATTATTATGAAAGAAATAAAACATATCAGAGAACAAATAAATGAGTTAGATCAAAAAATCCATGATTTATTAAAAGAGCGTTTTCAATTATTGGATGAAGTATTAGAGTATAAGCTCTTTAAGGGTGAATATATAGAAAATCCTTCACGAGAAAGGGAAGTAGTAGAGAAAATTAATAAAGAGCCAGACAAATATGCCCCTTATATAGAAGAGGTATATCGTAAAATTATGGATATAAGTAAATGCTATCAGTGGAACGATTTATTTAAAGAAAACATATATATTATTGGTTTTATGGCTGTGGGGAAGACCACTCTGGGTAAGAAATTATCAAAAAAAATCCAATGGGACTTTTTAGATACGGATCTTTTCATTGAAAAGATGGAACAACGAAAAATAAAAGATATTTTTAAAGAATCTGGAGAGGATTATTTTCGCGAACTGGAAGAACAGGTGATTAACAATATTCAAAAGCATTGGGAAATTAAAAAAGATAAAAAAATTATTGCCTGTGGTGGGGGAATTATCATTAATCCACGAAATGTTGAAATCATGAAAAAAAATGGGATCATCGTACATTTGGAAGGGGATATCAACACCATATATAACCGTTTAATTCTTGATCAGTCCAGGCCATTATTAACAGGAGCACAGGATCTAAAAGAGAGGATAGAAAAACTATTGGAAATCCGGCGGAATGTTTATAATCAAGTAGCGGATTTAACTCTTTATACCGGAAATGAAACACCGAAGGATCTTGTACACAAACTGATCCGAAACATGGAAGATTATCAAAGAGAAAGATCACTTTCAGAGTAAAGGGTGATCTTTCCTTTTTTATAATGATACATCTGGCCTTAAGAAAAATTAAATGTAAAAATAGGATCAGTAAAAATGTTGAACGGATAAAAATAATTGCTAAACTTTCTTATGCGGTAGACAAGTTTCTTTTGATTTAATATAATACATATATTAATTAAATTTCAAACAAATTAATATGCTTTATTACGAACATTAAAACTAAATTGATAAAAAAAGTTCACATGAAAGGATTGGTCAATATGGAAATGGAATTGAAAGAAATACTCTCTAAGGATAAGCTATTTACCTTACCTCCCTGGACACACCAAGAAAAATACTTAAAAGAAATACTATCCATCCATAATTATATTAAATTTGTTTCCTTAGTAGGGGTAGACTTGGGTGGCAATGATACTGATGAAAAAATTCCTGTGGCACTATTTTTAAAAGAATTGGATAGTTTTTTGAAAGAAGGCGTACAGACTGATGGTTCCAGCGTTATATTACACAAAATTGCCACTTTAAATAATGCTAAGGTAGATTTGATACCGGATCTAGAGGTTAACTGGTTCGTAGATTACAATTATTATCATGATGATTTGAAAACCAATATGCCAATAGGAACATTAAGAATTCCTGCATTTCTTAAACATGATGAAAAAATGGTGGATTCCAGATCCATTCTTAAAAGGGCGGAATGTTTTTTTGAAGAGTTTATGCTAGCCTCAATTGATAAATATAAAGAGGGACAGCTTAAAGATCTTTATGAAAAAGGTGTCAGAAAAGTTATATTAACCACAGCCACTGAACTGGAATTTTGGGTAAAAAGTCCGGAAGAATCTGCTGATGAAGAAAAACTAACGACGTCTCAAATGCTTAAGGAGCAATACTGGAAACGTACAAAAGGGAATGTACGTACTGCTTTGGAAGATGTAATGATGGTTTTGGAGGATTATGGATTCGGTCCGGAAATGGCACATAAAGAAGTAGGGGGAGTCAGTGCAAAAATCGGGCTTAAAGGAAAGTTTAATCATGTAATGGAACAACTGGAAGTGGACTGGAAATACAGTACAGCGCTGCAGGCTGCAGATAATGAGCTATTTATTCGAGAACTTATTGAAGAAGTATTTGAGTATTATGGGCTGGAGGTTACTTTTTCCGCTAAACCGATCGAAGGGGTAGCAGGAAGCGGCAAGCATACTCATGTAGGGGTTCAATATCAGTTAAACAATGGTGATAAAGTCAATGCTTTTGTTCCGCAGGACATCAAAGAGGACTTTTTAAACCCTGTGGGATGGGGAGCTTTTATTGGGATTTTAAAAAATTATGATGTGATCAATCCCTTTATTAACTCCACGAATGATGCTTTTAATCGACTAAAACCCGGTTTTGAAGCTCCGGTTTCCATTGTAGGATCCGTGGGACATACCCCGGAGATTCCTTCAAGAAACCGTACGGTTCTACTTGGACTAGTTCGGGATATTGTCAATCCCCATGCTACTCGATTTGAACTTCGTTCACCCAGTCCCAATTCGAACACTTATGTCTACGTTGCCGCTATGTATCAATCAATGCTTGACGGTATTAAGGAAGTTCTAGCAGGAAATCTCACGGGAAAAGAAGTAGAAAAAGAGTTTTCAAAATCTTTGGGTGAAGAAAAGTTTTATTTAGAAAAGGACCGGGTTTATCGAAGCGAAAAAGATGTTTTCGATGATTATACGGAAGATGAGCGACAACGAATGTTTGGAAAATCACCGGCTACCGTCTGGGAATGCATCCATATTTTCAATCAAAACTATGAAAAGAAATTAATGCTTCACCAAGGAGGCGTTTTCCAAGAAAATATTATTAATTCCATCATAGAAGCAAATTTGGATATTTGGATTAAAGAACTGATTGGAAGAATTCTACCGGAGAATATTGAACTGGTAAGAGCTTGCAAAAGACTCCATGGAGATCAGAATATATCCGATTTAGACGTGGTGAACTGGGAAAAAATTAATGGGCTTCGTTATGAATTAATGAAGGATCGACTGGATAAAATTTCTCTATTTTCTAAAATCAAGAAGGAATTAAAGGACAAGAACTACCTAGAGGCTTCAAAACTTCAGCAGGAGATGCAACAAAGTATTACGACTTTAAAAGCTCTATATGGAGAATACAGAAAAAATCTTTTAGATGATTTTAATGAGTTTAGAGATTTTTATAATTAATCCCGTTGTTTTAATAATAGATTCATGGGTATAGAAACTATAGGGTTGAGTCTAAATATGAAAGGAAGTGTTAGGATGCATTGTAGAAATTTAGAAAAGCGATTGAAAAAGTTTTCCCATGCTATGAATTTTCAACAATCCAAAGAGGAAGCTCGTAAAAAAGGATTGATGAAAGGTTTAGCTTTCGGTACGCTTCTCGGTGCGGTACTGGGTGTTTTGTATGCACCGGATAAAGGAGAGGTTACCCGTCAAAAGACAAAAGAGGAAGCTATGCGCTTAAAAGAACAAATGGAAGAAAACTTTGAACATGGGAAAGAGCGGGCTTCAGAACTCTTAGAGGAAAAAAAGGGTCGGGCGGAAGAAATATGGTTAAGTACCAAAACCAACTTTACATCGGATTCTGAGGATTCTGATGAAGAATCAACTTCTGATGAAGAGGAACAAAGTAAAAAGTAAAATATAGTATAAAGGGGAGATATTATGGAATTTACAGTGGATTTACAATCGATTTTGATGCTCGTATTAATTGTCTTGGTGATTGCCATAGTTATGTTTGTCTTAAAACTGGTACAGACCATGAAAGGAATCAATCGAGTGATCGAAACCAACGAAAAGAATATTAATGATACACTGGACAGTATTCCAGTCATCACAAAAAATATTGAAGACGTTACCACAGGAATTAATGAAGAAATGGAAAATATCACCGGCTCAATTGAAAGCGTAAGTAATACCATTGACACTACCACAGCACTAGTAGATACTCTTAATGAAGAAGTATTACAGCCGCTTTTGGAACTTGGAGCTTTGTTAATGACAATCAAGGATTTTATTCCAAAGAAAAAGAAAAAGAAGGGGTTATTTAAGTAATACATAACCTGTACTAAAAGCGGTTAAACCCGCTTTTTTCTTTAAACATTAAAGGAGGAATATCATTGAAAGAAATTGTTTTAGCAGCAGGTTGTTTTTGGGGAGTAGAAGCGTATTTTACAAAAGTTACAGGGGTGGTAAAAACAGAAGTTGGTTATGCTAACGGCAATACCGAAAACCCAACCTATGATGAGGTCTGTCATATGAACACCGGGCATGCGGAAGCTTGTTATGTAAAATATGATGAGAGTGTAATTACCTTAAGTGAGTTACTTAAAAAGTACTGGAAAATTGTGGACCCCACAGTGTTAAACCGACAAGGACCCGACACCGGTGCTCAGTATCGTACAGGGATCTATTATATGAATGATGAAGATCTAAAGATCATACAAGAATCCCTTCAAGAGGAGCAAACGAACTATCGCAAAGCGATTGTGACGGAAGTCAAGCCCTTAGAAAACTATTATCGAGCGGAAGAGGTTCACCAAAACTATTTGGAGAAGAATCCCAATGGTTACTGTCACATTGATTTGTCCCAAATTGATTAAGATGCTTGACAATGATGAATAAAGCTTTATAATAATTACCATAGTTGAATTATTGATAGAACAGAGAAGGAATTAGTAGCAGAAATGTCGTCGAGAATTAGAGAGAAAACTGGTTGGTGAAAAGTTTTCCGAGCATAGCTGTGAAATACACTCCGGAGTTCCGACATGAAAATGTCGCGTATAAACTACGTTACGGTTATTAAGAGACATTCTATTTTGTAGGATGTAATTAAGGTGGTACCGCGAGCTTTTCGTCCTTAGGATTTATTAAGGAGGAAAGCTTTTTTTGTTCCTAATTTTCTTAAGCTAGAAAGTGAAATTAATAGAAATTCAATTACCCTAAGAGGAGGATGAAAATGAAAAATGTATATGAAGAATTACAAGAGAGAGGTTACATTGAACAGGTTATTCATGAAGAAGAATTAAAAAGTTTACTGGAAAAGGAATCTGTAAGTTTTTATATAGGATTTGATGCAACCGCTCCCAGTCTAACCCTGGGACACTTTGTTCAAATGATGGTAATTAAAAGAATGCAAAAGGCCGGTCATCGACCTATTATTCTATTTGGCGGGGGAACTACCATGATCGGAGATCCATCCGGAAAACAGGATATGCGTAAAATGTTAACGAAGGAGACCATTGATGAAAATATAGAATATTTTAAAGGACAATTTCAAAAATATATTGATTTAAGTGAGGGAAAGGCTATTGTAGAAAATAATGCGGACTGGCTATTAGATTTAAATTATGTTGAATTTATCAGAGAAATCGGAAAACATTTTACCATTAATCGAATGTTAAATGCGGAATGTTATAAATCCCGCTTAGACAAAGGATTAACATTTTTGGAGTTCAATTATATGATCATGCAATCCTATGATTTTTTAGAGCTTTATCGACGTCATAATTGCAAACTTCAAGTAGGAGGAAGCGATCAATGGTCCAACATTATCGGAGGATACGAGCTTGTTCGTAAAATTGAAAAAGATTCCGTTTTTGCTCTAACCTTTAAACTTCTAACAAACTCCGAAGGGAAAAAAATGGGTAAGACAGAATCCGGAACTATATGGTTAGACCCTGAAAGAACCACACCCTATGAATTTTTTCAGTATTTAAGAAATGTGAACGATGCCGATGTTGAAAACTGCTTGATGCTGCTTACCATGATTCCAACCGAGGAGGTAAAGCGCCTATCCGCTCTTGAAGGTAAAGAAATTGAGATGGCAAAGGAAGTATTAGCTTTCGAGACCACAAAGCTGGTCCACGGCGAATTGGAAGCAACAAAAGCATTAGAGGCGGCAAAAGCTTTATTTTCAGGAAATGCTGATACCGAAAATGCGCCTACTTCTGAAATGAAGAAAGAAGATTTTGAAGATGGAATGGATATTTTAACACTCCTGACAAAAACCGGGCTGATCAGTTCCCGTGGAGAAGGTAGACGCCTGGTGCAACAAGGCGGAGTTTATATCAATGAAGAAACTGTTGGGGATATTCATCATTTAATAACCTTAGAATCTTTCACTGATCATAAGTTAATGATTCGAAAAGGGAAGAAGACCTATCATCAGGTTACAATACAGTAATAAATATAGTTTAAAATATTTATCTGTTAACTAATTTAAAAAGGACAATTCTATAACTCTTAAGAAAACGAAAAGAACTTCTGAGATCATCTCAGAAGTTCTTTTCGTTATTTCCTAATACGTTAGTTTATTGCGGAAGCTTATCGTTTAATAGTAGTTTAAATATTTTTTAAGCTCCCAATCATGAATTTCCTGACTGTATTCTCTCCACTCGGCTTTTTTCGCCTTTAGATATAGATTAAATACATGCTCTCCTAAGGACTCTTTCATAAAATCACTTTTTTCAAGTTCCATCAGAGCTTCACCTAGTGTTTCCGGAAATCTTTCGATTTTCTTTTCTTCTCTAGTTTTACAATCCATATCATAAGTACATCCGTCAAAGTATGCCGGCGGTTCAATTTCATTCTTAATACCATCCAGACCCGCTGAAAGAATTGCCGCAAGAGCTAAATAATGATTTGCTGTAGGATCTGGATTACGAAGTTCTACTCGGGTTCCAGCTCCACGGGTTCCAGGAATACGAATTAATGGCGTTCGATTTTCAATACCCCAGGCAATATCAGTTGGTGCCTCGTATCCAGGTACGAATCGTTTATAAGAATTAACTGAAGCATTGGTAATCGCTGCAAATGACCTGGCATGCTTAATAAGACCTCCAATAAAGTAGTAAGCCTCCTGAGATAAACCAAGCTCGTCATCCTTTGCTTCGAAAATATTTTTACCATCCTTAAATAAGGATTGATTGATATGCATGCAGGTACCATGAGAATCCTTCAAAGGCTTAGGCATAAAAGTTGCATGTAAACCATGTTGTTTAGCTACGGTTTTAACAACCAACTTAAAAATTGAAATTTGATCTGCTGCCTTTAAGGCTTCACCGTATTTAAAATCAATTTCATGTTGACCCGGTGCGGCTTCATGGTGAGAGGCTTCAATTTCAAAACCTAGCTTTTCCAGCATTAACACCATATCCCGTCGGGCATCTTCTCCTAAATCCGTGGGGGACATATCAAAATATCCCGCATTGTCATGAATTTCCGTGGTAGGATTACCTTCTTTGTCCCTTTCAAATAAAAAGAACTCGACTTCAGGACCGACAAAATACTCATAACCATACTCTTTTAGTTCTGCTAAAACTTTTTTAAGAACTCCCCGAGGACATCCTTCGAAAGGTGTTCCGTCTGTATTGTAAACATCACAAAGCATTCCTGCAGCTTTTCCTTCGGAGTCGGTTCTCCAAGGGAAAATTTGAAATGTGGATGGATCAGGCACTAATACCATATCGGATTCTTCTACACGTACAAAACCTTTAATTGAAGAACCGTCGAACATAACTTCTCCGTTTAAAGCGGAGTCCAGTTGGCTTGTGGTAATGGCTACATTTTTAGGTTTACCAAATACATCAGTAAATTGAAGATTGATAAACTTTACATTCTCCTCTTGCACCAACCGCTTAATATTGTCACTGGATAAATCACTACTTAAATCATTCAACAAAATCACTCCTAAATAATTTTTTTGGAATTACTTATTCCAATTACATTACACTTAACTATATCACTTTATTGGTAATGCAACAATGTTAGTAGGAAGCCATAGAAGGGAATGATTTTATATCTGTCGTACTCAAGTCTTTATAGCACGATTTTCCTTAAAAATAGTCACGTATATGGTCGTATGCTTTAAAATAGTATAAAATAAAAAAAACCTGAAGCAGGATCTATTCGAATCCCACAACAGGTTTTGATTAAAACGAATACTTTTTGTGATTTTTATGCTTCCGGCGGTACAAAACTCCGTGTAGACAGTTCTTTGTCAAGCATAAATAATCCATTTGGATTGTTGTTAATAAGCTTTAACTTTTCTAATAAATCTGTCATAGTGGATTCTTCTTCAACTTGTTCGTCCACGAACCAATTCAAGAAACTAATGGCAGGGTAATTCTTTTCATCCATGGCAATATCCATTAGATGATGAATTCGTTTTGTTACAAATTGTTCATGTTCTAAGCCCGCAGTAAAGATGTCAATCATGGACTCGAAGTCAGTTCTTGGGTCATCATAACCGGTAATAATTACTTTACCACCCATTTCATCGATGAAATTAAAAAACTTCATTGCATGAAATCGTTCTTCCTCCGCTTGTACGATGAAGAAGTTAGCAAAACCCTCTAAATTTTGCTCTTTACAGTAAGCAGCCATGGCTAAATAATAATTAGCGGAGAAAAACTCGTGCTTAATCTGTAGGTTGAATTCTTCTACTAGTTTTTCTGATAACATAAAATCCCTCCTGTTTATTTATTAATTAGTTTAATGTATCTATAATCATTATAACACAAACAGCAAGCAATTGAATGAGAAATAGAAATTTCAAAAGAAAGGTTGCTCATGACTTTTTATCTTTAGTAAAACAAGGTATAATAGAAACTAAAGAACTTTATTCTGAATAAGCAAACTGTGTTTTAAATAACAATGATTAGAGAAAGTTGGCATAACTAATGAAATATAAACTCTTAGCAACGGATATGGACGGTACACTGCTAAAAAATAATAAAAAAATATCCGAGAAAAATATTAAAGCTTTGGAAACTGCCAGTAACAATGGCATTGAAATTGTAATTGCCACAGGTAGGTCTTACAGCACCTTAAAAAAATATACGGACTTGTTTTCCTTTGATTGCTATCTGATCACGAATAATGGAGCAGTCATACGCAATAAAGTCCATGAGGTTGAACGGTCAGTGTTTTTGGAACCGAAGGCAACAAAGGAAATTATTCAAGTTTTACGAAATCAAAATGTATATTTTCACAGTTCCGATGCTGAAAACATCTACATCCAAAGTTATAGAGCTCGCTTCTTGGAAGCGAAACGGTTTTTACAACATGAATATACTAATCCATTGGCCCTTTATAAATCTTTATTTTTAAAGATGATATTTGATAGAAACTTAAAAAAAATTGACTTTCACAAAATATTGGATCAAGAAATTCCACTAAATACTTTTTTTATTTTATCGGAAGAAACACGGATTTTGGATGAAATTAGAGAACAATTGTCCCTAATTCGGGGAGTTGCTGTGACCAGTTCTTCATCTAATAATATCGAAGCCTTAAGTGATGAAGCTTCAAAAGGTGCCGCTCTAAGTTATATAGGGGAAAAACTACGGATTAAAAAAAACGAAATGATTGCTATAGGAGATCAATTAAATGATCTATCAATGATTGAACTTTCCGGTCTTGGGGTGGCCATGGCAAATGCCGATAATAAAGTATTGGAAAAAGCTGATTGGATAACAAAAAGCAATGAAGAGCACGGTGTGGCATATGTGATCGAACAGCTGCTTTAGTACTTAATTAATCCAAAAAAGTAAGTGATTAAGCTTTGTATGTAAACGTTTGGTTTAGTACGATAATATCTATGGGAGGAATAAAAACAATGAGAGAAACCATGATTATGAGTCCCGGCCCTACAGAAGTTCATGAAGAGGTTCGAAGAGCTATGGCATCACCGATATTGATTCCTGAGGGACATCCTGATTTTATAAAATATTATAGTAGCCTTACAGATAAGCTTAAAAAAATATTTAAAACCGAAAACGATGTTCGAATATTAAATGGCGAAGGGATATTAGGACTGGAAGCTGCTATAGCTTCACTATTAGATCCCGGAGACCGGGTTTTATGTATCGAAAACGGAATTTTTGGCCAAACCTTTGGTAAAATGGCTGAAAGTTATGGTGCAACTGTAACCTATTTTTCATCCGATAATAAAAAACCGATTGATGTCAATGGATTGGAAAGAGTTTTAAAAGATGATAATGAATATAAACTAGCCACATTCGTACATTGTGAAACCCCCACAGGGGTTATTAATAACATTGAAAAAATTAATACCCTATTACGGAATTATGAAATCCTAAGTGTTGTGGATGCGGTTTCGACCATAGGTGGAGAAAAGATCGAGACGGATCATTGGAACCTGGACGTAGTAATTACTGCCTCTCAAAAATGTTTTTCAACTCCATCGGGATTGGTAATGATCAGTATTAGTGACAAAGCGTGGGAAATGATGACAAATAAAAAGCAAAAGACCCAAGGTTTCTATACAAATTTGCTACCGTGGAAAGATATTCAAAAAACCGGAACCCTGCCTTACAGCCAACCGATTCCTCAACTTTATGCTTTGGAAAAAGCAATTGATCGATGGTATCAGGAAGATGTTATTGCTCGCCATAACTTCCTTGGTAACGGTGTAAAACAAGCTGTTATCAATGCAGGATTAAGTCTTTACCCCGACAGCGGCTTTTCGAATACAGTATCTGCTGTGGTGATACCTCAAGGCATTACCTATAAAATGATTCGAGACGAATTATGGAAAGAAGACAGAATTTTTGTCTCAACTTCTTTAGGAGAATTATCGGGAAAGGTTTTACGTATTGGTCATATGGGGGAGAACTGCAATGAGGAAAAACTATACCGATTATTAAAGGCACTCACCTTAGTGTTTAAAAAATATGGAGTCTTTCTGAAGGAGGATCTACATAAAGCTTTTGTAGACGCTCTCAGTAAAAAATAAGGAGGAATATTGCATGATAAGAGATATTAGAAATCTAGACGAAGATATTAAGCAAGAGTATGGATTAATTCTAGCGGACCTATTTAATAGTTTAAAGGATAAAGATGTATTTCAGATGAAGGCTTTTTATGAAGTGTTGGCTTATATCCAAATTCCCAAAAAGCATCGCAGGAAAATTATGGATTTTTTTCTTAAAAATGAAACAATAGAGAATTCTATTGATGGTTCTCTTGATTCATTGTTAAGTAAGGTAAAAGGACAGGAAAGGGATATTCTTCGCTTTACATTAATGCAGGATATAATATCTGTCACAATGGCCAATCTTTATGTATCGGAAGATAAAAAAGAAAGATTAGAGAAAATACAGCGACTATTACAAATAACTGACGAACAAATGAATATTTTTGAAGGAGAATTAGAAAAAAATGGGGAGCTAAACCCAAGAGAAAGCAAACCTGATAAGATCTTATTACTCAAAAGAAATATCAGTAAATATTTGGCCGTTGGAGTTCCTATTGCTTTGTTGTTTTACAGTTCTCATAATGCATACAACCATAGCTTTAAAAGTTTTGCATTGCTTCAATTGGATAAAAAAATCAATCCCCGAAAGTCCTATTACTCTTTAGGAAAATACTTGATGTTTGCTGGAATTCTTTATAAAGGAATCACCTGGGGAGCCAGTCAAAAAATTAAAAACCAAAACAAATTGGAAAAAATGCTAAAGGAAGAATCCGTTGAATTAATAAATCGTAGTAAAAAGTATATGGAAGAAGATCTTGCTTATTACGAAAAATCTCTCAGAAAAATCGACTTGAATGATAGCCAAATAGAATTTAAAATATTAATGGAAAAAGCCATAATCCAGTAAATGATTAAACATCAAAGAACTGTAACTGAAAGGAAGATAAAATTGTCTAAAGCAAAGATCATCTCTTTAACCCTGTTTCTTTTTATTTTGGTAGGTATTTTCAGCGGTTGTAATATCGTACAGGGAGAAAATAATCAGGAAGAAGAGCAAAAAGAGGATTTAGAATCAGAAATGAATAATAACTTAGAAGAAGAGGATCCTAATAAAGACGAAGAGAAGGTCGAGGACCTCGAAGAAGTTGAAGAAATAACGGAAATAACCATTACTGCCGTAGGGGATGTTATGGTGCATGAAAGTCAATTAAATGCTCAATACAATCCGGAAGATAATTCTTATGATTTCTCAGATAACTTCGAATATCTTAAACCCTATTTAGCAGAGAGTGATGTAAATATTGCGAATTTGGAAACCACATTCGCCGGTGAAGAGAGAGGTTATTCGAGTTTCCCATTATTTAACACACCAGATGCCTTAGGAGAAGCTTTGTCTGATACAGGCTTTAACGTTATCAGTACTATCAATAACCACACCTTTGATACCGGCGAACAGGGCTTTTTCAGAACCTTAGATATCTTAGAAGAACAAGGACTTGCCCCTGTGGGCTCTCGAAGGAATGAAATCGAAAAAAGGTACGTAATTGAAGAAGTTGAAAACATTAAAGTTGGAATCAGCGCTTATACTTATGAAACCCAACGAAATGGAGATCGAATCACCTTAAACGGAATACCAATACCCACTCATTTAGAACCTTTGGTTAATACTTTCCATGATCAATATAAAGATGAAGCGCTAAGGGAGATGGAAACAATCATCCAAGATATGAAAGAGGATGGAGCAGAGATCATCGTTTTTAACCTTCATTGGGGAAATGAATATCACCGGGAACCTAGCGATCATCAACAGGAATTAGCCAATGAGCTATCCAGACTCGGAGTTGATATAATTTTTGGTAGTCATCCTCATGTAGTTCAACCTGTGGATCTCATTGAAAATAATGGTCAGGAAACATTAGTAATTTATTCAATGGGAAATTTTATTTCCAATCAACGGGAAGAAACCTTAAGAAACTATACTCACAATGCTCAATACACGGAAGATGGCTTAATGGTCCATGTAACTTTTGAAAAAAGCTCTTTAAGCGGAGAGACTGAAAGAAGCCTAGTAGAGTATACCCCTTTGTGGGTGCACCGCTATAGTCAGGGAAGCGGTTTTGGATATTCAGTTTTGCCGGTTCACGAAACCATTGAAAATTTTGATGCCTTCAATATTCAGTCCAATGAACTAAGAAACCGAATCAGAACTTCCCTAGAACGAACGGAAGCTATGGTAAATCAGAATTCAGATTCTTTTATACTTAAAATCCCTACTTTGGAATAGAATATAGGGAATGTAGATGACAAGTAGATCCATGCTTGAATTGATGCACAGGATCTATTACACTAGTATCAGTAAAACGTAGGAGTGGGCAAATGAAACTAGAAGGAAAAGCAATAAAGAACTTAGATTTTACCATGCTTGCAGTGGTCATCCTGATATCCATCTTTGGAATTATGATGATTTCCAGTGCAACGAGCAATTTAGCAAACAGTGGTTCTTATATACAAACACAGTTGACTTCCATGGTTCTCGGATTGATTGTAATTATTATTATTCTATTTTTTGATTACAAGACTTTTGGGAATTTTTATTTGGTGATCTATTCCTTCTCGATTCTTTTATTAATTGCAGTATTGATCGCAGGGATTGGCGGAGACGATTGGGGAGCGAACCGTTGGCTCTATATCGGAGGTTTTGGATTCCAAGCCTCGGATTTTGCCAAGATCGGAATTATCATCTCTCTGGCAAAGGTCATCAGTGAACATCATGAAACCATCAATGAGTTAAAAACCTTGATTAAAATCATTATTATCACAGGGATCCCTATGGGTCTTGTTTATATGCAACCGGATTTAGGTACTACCATGGTTTTTCCGGTCTTCACCTTTGCCATGTTATTTGTGGCAGGACTAAAGTATAAATATATTATAATAACTTTGTTAGTGGCACTGGCTAGTGCCCCTTTTGCTTGGAATTTTCTAAATGAATATCAACAACGTAGGATAATGGTGTTTATTAACCCCACCCTAGACCCTATGGGAGATGCCTATCAGATTACGCAGTCCATCTATGCGGTAGGATCTGGCATGTTAACCGGCAAAGGTTTTAATGAAGGAATTCAAAGCCAATTAGGTTTTCTACCGGAGAAACATACAGACTTTATTTTTTCTGTCATTGCAGAAGAATTAGGCTTCGTTGGTGTTTCTATTTTATTATTCTTATATATTCTTCTTCTAATAAAAGGGATTATTATAGCCAAGCAATCAAAAGATCATTTCGGATCAATATTAGCTGTAGGTATTACTTCCATGTTGGCCTTTCATGTATTCGTTAATATCATGATGACCATTGGGTTAATGCCTGTTACAGGAAAACCATTACCCTTTGTAAGCTATGGTGGAACCTTTATGCTATCAAATATGATCGCCATAGGAGTGTTGTTAAATATCAGCATGCGGAAAAAACGTATAAATTATTAGCTATGAAAGGAATGTTTGATAATATGAAAGAACCAATTGGCGTATTTGATTCAGGATTGGGAGGAATCAGTGTTCTTGCACAAATGATTATCTCCCTGCCACAAGAAAAATTTCTTTATTTCGGTGATTCTCTAAATGCACCCTATGGAGAAAAAACGAGGGAAGAAGTTCTTTCTTTTTCAATGCGCATTTCTAATAAATTAATAGATCGAGGTTCTAAAGCGCTGGTTGTAGCATGTAATACAGCAACGAGTGCGGCGATTATAAATTTACGAAACACCTTCCATTTACCTGTAATCGGTATGGAACCAGCTGTAAAACCTGCCGTAAATATGAAAAACATTCAAAGAGTTGTGGTCATGGCAACCCCCTTTACATTGAAAGAAAAGAAATTTCATGAACTTGTACAAAATATCGACACAGATAAAGAAATTCTTGAACTCCCTTGCCCTGGTCTTGTACAATTAATTGAACAAGAAGGAGGAGTCGGACCGAAGGTTCATGCCTATTTAGTCCAATTATTTGAAAGTCGTTCTCTTGGTAAGGGAGATGTTTTAGTGCTGGGTTGTACTCATTACGTATTTTTAACTGATCTTATTGAGAAAATCCTATATAACCAAGTACCTTTAGTTCATGGGAATGTGGGTACCGTATCAGAACTTAAAAACCAGTTGAAAAGAAATCAAATCCTGGCTTCGGAAGATATCAATCCCCATGATGAAAAATCTGAATATGACCTATTGAATCCTTTTACTAAAGCCCAACTGCAAAAACGTGTTCAATTGATGAATTCTAACCCGGACATGGTATTTGATAAGTTGGGATGGAATTTATTGCTCTATGAATTAGAACAGTTATCTAAAAACTCCATATAAATTTTATAAAAATATTTTTGGTACTATCAGTGGAATTATAATGGTTGTATCAAGAGCTATAATTTTCTTTCCAAATTGGATTG
>Ga0194138_10000674_pt1 | contig 16185 bp, 25 predicted proteins | sample TARM_MetaG_T2_14_FD_134022 | JGI IMG/M metagenome (GOLD analysis project Ga0194138, IMG submission 134022) | Freshwater microbial communities from Pennsylvania, USA, analyzing microbe dynamics in response to fracking - TARM_MetaG_T2_14 (version 2) | ecosystem: Environmental > Aquatic >...
CTCTTAGAGCCTTTAGCGAGGTTACAAGGCACACATAGCGTCTGTAAGTTATCCATATCGTTTGTACCACCTGCCACCCGTGGCACGATGTGATCAACGTGTAGTGCAACATCAGTTGCTCCACATATTAAACACGTGTAGTTATCCCTAGCCAGCACACGCAGTCGTTGCTTCTTATATTGACTACTGACTATCTCTTTATGTCTATGACGTGTGGCTTTTGAGTGAGTCATAGTTAGTACCAATGCTTAGTCTGCTCATGTGACCATGCAGTACACATGGGTGTAGCAGTCCGGTATCTGTGCTGTATGTAGGCAATAGACCAATCAATCTGCTGATATGCGTCCATCTTTATCAGCTTCTTATCCTTACCCTGCACCATGCCATAACTACCATGATTGGCAGCTACATGAGGATTCCAATGACTCTCAGCATTTATCAGTAAGACATAACATTCGTATTCATGGCTTTTGAATATCTTGTTATGAGCATAGAGCTTGTAATTATCGCTCTGATCGACAGTCGTCGAATTGGCATAGGTATGGCCATTTGATTGAAGGAGCAATAAGGCTATAAAGGCCATTATTGCGATTATTAATTTCTTTGTATTTGGTAAGAGTGATCTCTCATTACCTTTAACACGACCCGTCGGCTGGGTTGAGGCAACGATACCCAGCCTGTCAAGGATCTTGCCCGCATAGACACGCCTATTTTCAAGCATATAATTATAACGATTTGATAACATTTACTGTTTTACCTCATTTCGCACAATTCGAGCAGCTTGCGCCATCGCAGCTGCCGAATCTCCAGCAATTTCAATAACGGCATTTTCGATTTGCTGAGCCAATTCTTCGCGTAATGAGAGACAAAGTTGGCGTATGGTTTCTATATCTTTGGCAGAATCCGAGCGGATATAAGGCGCTCCGTCGACTGTTTTTTTCAATTCTAAACTCATTTAATTTTTATCCTTACCCCAGCCAGTACCGCGGAATACCGCGGCCGTGGCCGTGTAGATACGCCCCATAGGGGATTGGCAGCAATTCGGAATTGTGAGAGCTTCATTGATAGAAGCTTCAATCTCTACTTGAGAGTTACAGATGGAGCATTGGAAGTCGTAGGCTGGCATTTAGACGCAATCGCCTTGAATGTCTATTGGTTGAACGGGGTCGATTTCGATTTTTTCGATCCCATAGACACCGCAGCCGTGGCAACGGATACAAGCGATGCCTTTAGGCATCTCACCGAACTCCGTGATGATGGTGTATTCGCGCTTGGTCTTACAGATGCGACATCTAAAGGTAGGCAGCTGCATCGGCATAATCGCTTTCTAAGAGGTTTTCCATCGGGCGTAGGTCTTGCTGCCTGATCCACCAGTTTTGGTCTCTAGGGTGCCAATACCGCTTGAATTTGGCCGCCTTCACCGGTATCCATCCCGCGAGTGTGTATTCAGGTGATTTGCCTACGACAAGGACAGCGATATCGGTATCTCGGTCAGTCTTGTGGACGATCAAGTGCCCATCGGCATAACGTGACCATTTGACCTCGATCCGAGAAGCTACATCGGCCTCATTCTTGAATGTGCCGTGAGTTGGCTTAAAGTCGGTGATATCAAAGTATTTGGCAGTCGCCATCTCTGATCCCACGGCCTCTGAAAGCTGCGCGATGTATTCGTGGTAGTTCAGATGACGGTCATATCGTGAGACGTGGTTAGCCGTTGAGCCGAGTTCTTTAGCCCGCAAGAACCCGATCTCATGGGCAGTTAATTCCTCGGCATGAGTAAGCGTGACTCGTATCATCGGCAGTCCGCACAGATCCATAGGACAATCTCGCCGCCATCATCGCGGATGGCCTTACCGCCCGTAGATGCTTTGAATTCGTTGCAGTCATCACACATCTCGACGGCTTGAACGCGCCAATGTGCGCCTTTGCCGATTTCGGCCATGACGCCATCTTTAATAATCTCGACATATCCCATTATTGGAACCGCCATTCACCGGTGGACTGACTCAGCACCATCCACATAGGCTCACATTGATCGGCCTTGAAGCGTTCACCGCAGACCCAGCCACGGTAAGGCTTGCCTTTAGCACTCGTGCCTTCACGCAATAGGCGTACGCCATGAGAACAACGCGGTGTCTCCTGGACAATGCTGGCACCAAGGCGATCAGCGAGAAGCTCTACGCCTGCCGCTAATTGAACAGGCTCAGGCGCAGGGGAGTCGGCGACGAATGAGTCCCAATCGCTAATAACGCCCGTGATCTTTTTGGTCTCGGGTTTTGGAGTGTCATTGACGACCGCTGCCACCTTGGTCATTTCTTCACGGCTGGCGCGCTTGCCTTTGGTAGCAAACCCAGCATTAGCCAAGGCGCGACCGATGGCAGATGTCTCGCAGTTCTCTAGGGCAGATGTGGCATTGACTCCACGATCGGTCACTAGCTCAAAAGCAAGGCCAGTAGTCCATGCTTGCGCATCAACTTCGGTGCGGTAGATGTAAGCCTTGACGATAAACCGCTGAGGCAGAGCTTCAACGATCTCAGTAGCGATACGACCGTCTGGGTACTTTTCCCAGAATTTCACGAGTCGATCTTCTACGGTTTCATATGAGGATAGATCAAACATTCAGGACCTCGATTCCATGAGCGAAATCGACTTGGGCGCGTAAGGTAAAGAGTTCACCGGTCGGCCATGCTTCGATCTCTTGGACGCAGCGGCGGCAATAGGAGCGCGTCTGACCCTTGGACTTGGATAGTTCGCTGACAACCGTCACCCAAGCAGGGGACTGAGCTTTGAGATTCCACTCGCCGTAGCGATTCTTGCCATATTGGGCTTTGCAGTAATCGCACCACACGCCCGAAGCAGCTTTAACGATTGGCATGGTGGTCACCGCCAAAAATGGACTTAGCGCGTGTGTAGCCTTCTAAGCGGCCAGCGTCTTTGCCTTCGATAAATCCGAAGTAGAACGTGGCGGCTGGGGTAATGGCGACCAATATGGCCACCCATGGGAGATTCGACATGAGATGTGCCCTTCTCAGGTGTAATGTCTTACCCAAGGGCACGCTTTACATAACTATCATTTCAACTTTACATAATATAGAAAGACGGGATTTTCGGCGATTAGCCGTATCCCGTTGAATCAACCTCAGTTAGAGCTGAGGATTATGTAAAGCTTATGAAGTTAGGTCTTGCAAGCCCCCGAGTCAGACGGTGTGTCTGTACGGGGTGTACAGGTTTAACTAGGGTAAACCTCATGATTTCCTCAGTCAAGCCTCACATTAGCGACACGCCGTCTGCTCCTACAAAAAGGGGCACGATATGAATCCATCAGGCAGAGTGACCATGACGACGACCAGTCAGTCATTGAGTCGTTTACACATCTTCAACCACGGTGAGGATCCGCGAGTCATCAATGAAGGCGATCTGCTAATCGTCTCAGAGAATGGCTTGCGCGAGGCTGGTCAGAAATCCCAAGTGGACTTTGAGCTGACGATCAGAGGCCGAGATATGTTTATCTTTGCCCGTCATGTGGACAAGGCTGTGAAGCTGTGGGATGAAAATAAGGACTACCTATTACAGCCAGCAACCCGCCTCATAACACCTAATCTTTCGACGGTAGCGATATTGGACGGGCTGCGACGCGAGGCTTAGTTCTTATTGTGGTCTTTGATGTGATCGATAAGCAGATTACGGATTTCCCGTACATCTGTACGAATACCATCAGCAAAACCATTGGACACGGGTCGGGAGTTCTTCTCGGCCTTTGATGCCTTGATCGCCGCAACACCGGATATGACTGCTGCGGAGATCGTGGCTATGCCATAAGGCAGGTCTGTCACTTCTTTTCGACGGTGTCGATAGCGGCTTCCGCTGCGTCTGCGACGATGTCCGCTGGCTTTTTACCAGCGCGGTAGGAAGCAAGGGCGGTTTTAGCAGCTGCGAGAAGGGCTACACCAACGGCCGCGAGGATAATTTCTTTCATGTGAGGCTCCTATATTTAGGCCGAATAACGCATCGGACGAGAGACGGTGCCCTATGTTTTTGTGCGACGCAATCGCCTTGGCTTTGTGATCCAGCCTTCTTATTGTCATTCGAGGTGTTGCCGCCCACCGTTGGGAAAAGTCCCGTTTTTGGATCGATACCGCCAATGGCAATTTCAATATGTTCGCTATGACCCACATGGTCAAAGTCGAATAGAACGATGTCCGTAACTTGTACGGTTTTCACGTCCACGATAAGGCCAGTCTGCTTCTTAGCCCATTCCTCGATCGCTATACACGAAGGCGAATTAAGAATGGCTGAAAGTTGTCCGGACTGAGCCAATACCCAGTTAACAAAATCGGCGCACCATGACTCAGGTGGCCGATGGAAATAGGCCGAATACTTGTTGGCGTTATTTGCGCCTTCGACATATCCGACTTCTTTAAGAGCTACATCAACTATTGACGACATCGATATTTACCTTGTGTTCTGAATTGTTACAGTCCCATTTTGCGTCTTTTGGATTGAGTACCGCTTCTTCATGGCATTTAGGCGGCATAAAGATGTCCCTATCTTCCAGATATGAAAATCCGATACCCGCAAAGTTTCCGCGAATAGTCGCGTTGTACGAAGTCTTAATCCAATCGCCCCCGAGATTGTCGATGAGCCATTGATAACCTTCATCGCCTGCTGAGTCGTTATTGTCTCCGACTAATACGCGAAGCACTTTATTATCTTTATTTATTTCAGCCCAATGAGACATCATCACACCGCCGTTTTCAAATAACGAACTATGACAAGTCCTGAACCACCATAGCCACCGGTGCCACCTGGGTCGCTTTGATAACTTCCCGCGCCACCGCCTGAACCTGTATTGACGGTGCCGTTCACGCCGTTATAGGAAGTGCCTGCGGTTCCACCATAACCACCGCCGCCTTGACCACCAGCTGCGCCTGTATATGAGCCACCAAGGTAAGTACGAGTTCCACCACCACCGCCAGCCGCGTAATAACCGCTTACGCCCGTTGATGTTGCGGTAGCCCATGATGAATATGCCGATGATCCATCTGCGCCTACGGTTGGATAATTCGTGGCAGTTGTACCAGCTGCGCCTGAACCACCGCCGCCTGAACCTGAGTTATCTGTATTAGATCCACCGCCTGTATTTCCTTGACCTAAAGTTCCCGCGGCGCCCGGAATATTTGCACCGCCGCCAGTCCATCCCGCGCCACCGCCTGAACCGCCCGACGCTGGTGGGCGACCCGCATGGCCACCGCCAATAGCAGTTAGTGAAAGTGAGCCACCGATAACGGATGAATTAACGCCGTTGGTGTTATTGATTCCACCCGCGCCGATGGTACAAGTGAAAGAAGAACCTGCTGAAAAGGTTTGAGAAGCAGAATAAAGTAAGCCACCCGCACCGCCGCCGCCACCAATAATGTCAGATCCACCACCACCGCCCGCGATAACTAAAACGTCAGCGGTAAGAGATGCGGTGCTAACTGATAACGTTCCGTTTGCGGTGAAAGTACGGTAATAATAAGTAGTATCCGAGGTTAAAGTTCCACCTGATACAACGGGCTTAGGTGGTGCTGAAGTGCTATAAAGCGCGGAAGTAATTGCTCCGATCATTATGCGATTGCACCCATGACATACCAAGCATTAGCAGCGGTCTTAATAGCAACCGCCGTCTTATATTGCGCCAAAGTAGGAGCAGCAGCAGTCGCGCCAGCGGAAAGCACCGTAGTCGTGCCTGATGTAACTGCCGAGATCGTACAAGTTCCAGCGCCCTTATTCAGAATGGTGATCGCAGTACCAACCGGAAACGCGACGGAAGCGTCAGTCGGAATCTTAAAAGCGATCGCGGTGGATTTATTCATCGGAACAAGTACCTGATACGCGTCAGTAAGGACTGCGGTGTAATCGCTGGTCTGATCAGCATTGACTGTAAAAGTTACCATACCGTTCATATCAGCTGCGGTCAGAATATCTCCCGTATTGTAAGGAAAGCCTACGCTCATTATTTTCTCCTAGTATCCAAGTGTTGAAGTGCCGAGAATTCCGTAAAGCGATGAATTAAGTATAAAAGCGTCGTTAATAGGTTCCGAGGTGGTGAAGGTAACCGTGAATTTTTGTGGCGTGATGTCCATGGCGATACCCATGAGCTGCAAGGTCTTAGTAATGATCGAGCCGTCGCCCTGATTGTTTTGGTTGATGATCTTGACCGTGTCGAAATAGTCGAGGCTCAAAGCAGCCGTGATGCCAGCGGTGTAGTCAGGCGTCGTCAGATCAAGCACCATGGCATCGATGCGGATGGTCGTCTCGGCTCGGGTCGTGACATATTCCCGCGCCATGTTAAGAGCTTCGGCCTCGGTCTGTACAACGAGGTTTTGCTGCGTAACCGAGTGAGGAAAATACTTGGCAATTGATGCGGCGTTTGAGGCCGTTTGAGCCGTGAGGCCGATGGGCTGGAATGTCGCTTGGTTAATAATGAGCTTATCATCGAAAGCAAAAGCAACGCTGAAATAAGGGATGCCGTCGCCCATATTGGAAAATGTCGTAGGGTTCGAGCCGTTCTTTTGCATGATCCAATGACGAGAGCGAAATACCGCTTGGCCTGAGCCGTTGAAATAGAAAGCGCCTTGCTCACTAAACTCCACATTTTTAAGAGCTTGGAGTGCGGTGCGGTGAGTGCCTGGGTCGGCTTGGCAAAGGCTGTTACCAGTTTGAACTGCTCGCAACGAGTTAGGCCATACGATCTGATCGAGGATCTTATTAATACGGGTTCCCGTATCTTGGCCGTCCGTAGCGTTAGCGATGGAGTCCACATTGGACAGGTTCATCAAGCGGAAGCCGTCTGAGGCGGTGATCGTCACGTAACCGATATTTTGATCTTTGGGATAGGTGTAATCCCATGAAAGCACATAACCGCTAAACGTGTAGTGGGTGACTGTCGTGGCGTTAGGAGTAGCCGCCACTCGAATCTTGCGAAGCGGCGACAATAATCCGTAATAAGGGCTAGATGTGTTCTGCGGGTTGAAATCACCGTTTTGGTCGTAAATAACGATCGTCGCGGTACCAGCTTCGAATTGATCTTGGAGCAGGTTGTAGCCGCCGCGTAAACGAATTGAACCTACCTGATCAGAAACATCCACAATGACCGACTGGGAATCAGCAAGGATGTTCGTTCCGAGAATACCTTGGGCTGGCGAATCCAAAGTAAATGGGTAGCCGAACGTCGCGCCAGTCGAGAAGTCGATCCAGCATTGGACATTAATCGGATAGGTCATGGGTTGATGACCGGATTGTTATTGCGTGAAAGGGTAGCCGTCGAGGAGCCACTTGCTGATATGTCTTGAAGCCATTGTGAAACGTTGGCGGCGAGAGCCTGCCCATCGAGTTGAACGTTTACGACAGGTGCTGGCATATCTGCTAAAGATGATCCTGCATAAGTAGGTGATTGACCCGAGGCAATACTGTTATACGCGTAAGCAGGTACGGAAGTGCCGACAGCTGCAGCCTGTACTGCCAGCGCAGAGTTAGGCGTAATAGGTGCGGTGAGTTGTTGATAAGCGGCAACCATCTCATCGAGAGTTTTAAGACCTTGATCTAAAGCATCTTGAAGGCTCTGCAAAGGATTGTCGGATGACTTGATGGAATCGATAGAGGCTTGCATAGATTTCACATTGGCTACATCTTGTTGAACCGTAGCCGCTAATTTCGTGGCTAAAACAGAATCTTTATTGTCGATGGCGGTTTGCAAATCCATTTGATCCTGCATGAGTTTTAAACGAGCCTTGTCAGATTGATCTTTGGCCTGAGCATTAGCAGCCCAAATTTCGGCTGCTTGATTATCGAAAACTTTTGATGCTTGTTTTAATTGAAGTGAAGCCTTGTCCAACGCTAATTGCTTGGCTTTAGCCACCGCAGCAGCATCATCTATCTGCTTTTGGATTAGCCCTTGTTTGTAAGTTTGTTCTAGTAGAGCTTGATTTGCCCGAAGTTTGGCCTCGTAAGACGCCAATTTGCCTTCATCGATAGTGGCACTTACGCCGCCTTTAAGAGTATCGATAGACTCTCTTAATTTAGGAAGATGGTTGATGATCCATTGCAATACTGGATTTCCAGCAATATTACCAAAAAATGTTTCCACACCTTGGAAAAAGGTAGTGGCATTTTGAGTCCATCCGTTGACGAAATATCCAAAGGTTTCAATTTTTGTAATGGCTGAATCGATGGAGCCATTATTGCCCGCCAAATTTGTAAAAGCGTCGACTAAACCTTGACCGATGGTGACTTTCATTTCATCAAAAGCCGAACTTAACCGAGCCACTTTTCCCGCATAAGTATTAGCTGCGACTGCAGCATCTCCGCCATAAATCTGCAATAAGAATTTTTGAGTTTTAGCAAAAGATTGGGCTTTGAGTTGGGCGGTCGTGAGTCCGACACCCAACTTGGACAAAGCTGTGTATTGCCCACCGTAGGCTTTCGCTACTGCCGTAGAGACCGTCGCTAAATCTTTACCAGTACCGGCGGCGACATCAGTAGATAATTTGAGAAGGTCTTGGGCTTTAGTTGCATCGCCTGTGTATACCGACAGGGTTTGCATGGCTGGGATTAATTGATCTTTAGTGATTCCCGTTGCCAAGGAAAGATTCTTTACAAAATCATTCACCTGCATAGATTTAAAACCTTCGCCAATGTTGACTAAAGTTTGGTCAAGTAACGCCAGAGCCTTTTGATCGGACTCAAATGCTGCTACGGATGCCTTTCCAAAATCAAGTATCGCCTTAGCGGAAAATACCCCTGCAAATGTTGCCGCTGCTTTTTTGGCCAGCGATTCAAACGATGTCAGAGAAGACTGCGCTTTTTGCACGCCCGCATTTTGATAATCCGTGATGATGTTTAAAAAGATGTTCGATTTATTCGCGCTCATGCTGCTTCTCTTCTCCAGCTGCTTGATTTGGCAGTTGCCATAGATTTAGCAGCGATCTTGTCGATGACTTTAAGAACGGCTTGGGCGGCTCGGCCATGATCTTCTTCCCACGCTTTATAAATTAGTCGGCCTCTTACCGGACCAACACCTTTCATAAGCGGTAAAGAATTAATGAAATGCATACCCGCCTCGGGATTCAGCGAGTGTGACATTTTATGATTAGCGTAATTCTGCCGACCGATCCAGTCTTGCCCGCGAGGATTTTTTCGCCCCGCCGTTTCATAGATCGCGCCAGCCCGTGAAAGATTTGCGATTCGAATTAAACTTTGAAAGCCCGACGCACTTCTTTTTTTAGCACCAAATTGCAAGGTAATTCCTCGAACGACTTCGGCTTTACTGAATGTTGGGAAATGTTTAGATGTTTCTTTTTTTCCTACCCTTGTCCAATTTCGCAAGCCCCCTACCGTTTCTGGCACTAAGGCTTGGGCATGACGCATAACTGGCATGAGAGCTTGTTCGACACCCAAACGCAGATTGGTTTCTAATTCAGGTTGGAGAGTATGCATAGCCTTTAAAGCCTCTTTAAGACCGACTACGACTACGGGCATCTCTCGCGGCTTTCTCTTGATCGTTGAGGACTTGGATCATTCCGTGAAGAAAGATCGGATCCATTTCTAGTAATTCTCTAGGCGAGATCCCAGTCCTTATGGCTAACGATGAAATTAGATAAGTGACTGAGTCTCGCTCTACGCGTTTGGGGCGTCGTCCGCCTGAACTTCGACCGAAGCCAAAGTCTCTAGGAATTCAGCCCCGAACGGCTTTACTGTTTCCCCTGAGCGTCGGATTAACTCCCACGCCAACCAGTAAACGTCTGTCTGCTTTTGATCTTCGAGCAAAGCTTTAATAAAGCCCTTTTTTGCATAAAGCTCGAAAGCCCACTCCACCACCGGTGTTATCTGATGAACAGATACCTCTCCCGATGCCCTTGTGATTTTGAGTGATGACATTACTTATTCTCCTTAGAAGGATCCGGTGCTTGCTACGGTTACAACTGAGTTGATGGTGAAGGTGATCGACTGGGTTGAGATGTCGCCTACTGCACCGTTAATGTCTGTGGTCTTGTTAACCAAGATTGTTCCTGAGTAAAGGGGATTGGTCGCAGATACTGCTGTTCCCTTTGTCTGGATGAGAGTGAAGGCGACTGATGTGCCCCACGCTGCTTGAAGAGTAGCCATGACTGAAGCTGCTGCATCATCGTTAAGAAAATCAAGTGTAAGGGTGGAGTTTTCCAAGCCCTTGACGAAGCGGTGAGAGAAGTCGCCCATGGCGGTTACTTCAAGCTCATCGAACTGACGATTGAGAGTGATTGACTTGACGTGATCTGAGAGATCAACGGTGTTGATCTTTACGCCTACTTGATTGTTTAGAAATACGGCCATGAGTTATGCCTCTACTTTCGGATCGGTGACGGGTGCTGGCGCAGGGGTGGGTGTTGCTGTTTTTACTGTTGTATCTACGACTTGGCCGATCTTGATAAGGAAAGCCAAGTCCTCAGGTGATAGATCCATGATTAACTCCAAGTCGTTAGGATCGAGATTGATAATTCCGATGCAAGCATCTGACCAGCATCGACAGGTAAGACGGTAGGAGCGGAAAGCGTTCCCACCTTGATATTGAGTCCACTCGTAGCAAGTTTGTTAAAGACCGCCACGATAAAGGTTTCGATGTCGGCTAGGTTTCCTTGATTGTCGAACATCGGGACGATGGAAGTAATCTTGAAATTGGCCATGAGACTAATCGAGTTATATTGATTATTAGATGGCTCTAGGTATGGGTCGTCGGGCTGGATGATGACGCTATTGGCGATAGGGCTGGCCGGTGGGTAAGCGAACACCGACCACACCCCATCATTCGTCAAGGCCGTGGCGAGTGTGGAGCGGAGAGTCGTAAGAGCTGCGGTCATTAGCCGACCATGCTTCGCGGTGAGGTGTATGGCGCGATAAGGCCACGAACGCGACCCATGAGGCTATTGCCCATGCGGTATGGCGATGGTTGGAAGTCCGGTGAAATGCCGCCTGCTGAGGACTGCTGACGAGCCTGCCAAATATCGACGGCGAGCATCATCGCAGCTTCACGGATTGCTGGCGTTACAGAATATCCGGTGTCTTTGGTATCGACGCCCATGGCTTTTCCATAAGGAACGATCTGATGGTAATTATCGTCAGCATGGGTGACGGCAAATTGAATTAGGGAATAACCCTTAGGGAATGTGTAGTAATTCCATGGGAACCACGAAAAGATTGGAAATGACGCTGATCCATAAGTCCATGGATAAGTAGCGGTAATCGTATGGGTGCCGTTATATGCAGCACCTGAGCTAGTAATCGTAATGCTCTGACCAGTCGAGTAGGTGATGGGAGCAGATAAAACTACGGTTGCTAAATTATTTTGGATCACTGCGCCAACGACAGGGTAGGAGTCGAACCAAAGATACTGATTCAGTAAATCCTCTGCCGTTTGGCAGACTTCCTCAACGATAGAGTCAGCATAGAGCGATCCAATGCCAAGATTAGCCTTTAGTTCGGCCGATGTGACGTAGGTGGCTGCCATGCTGACTCCTTTCGATTAAGACCACTAGCCCTAGGGCACCAGAGCTAGTGGATTTTGCTTTACTTACGCGAGGTTGTAACGACGGATTCCTGCTGGGATCTTCACAAGTGAAGCGCCGTAGCCGTAAATCGCTGTCTGTACTTCCATGTTGTTAACGATGTTGACTGAGAAGTACGAAGTAGGTGACTCGTACCATGAGACAGACTCAGGTGCAACGATGAACGCAGAGTCATCTGCGACGGTTGCAACTGCATTGTGATCGACATAGAGATCGAGTCCGAGGACGTTACCCTTAATCGATGTTGGGTTGGACTGACCGCCTGCGTTCCAAGGCTGTGAAGCGTTGTAAATTGGGCGACCTGTTGAGTCGGTATAACCCATGATCGCTGACCATTGTCCGGTACCTGCGATGAGGTTCTTAGCGAAGTAAGAAGAGCTAGCGTATGCAGCTGCTGATTCTGTTGAGATGTAGGAGATGAGTCCTGCTGATGTACCTGCTACGCCTGTGGCGACTGTGCCACCGTCGATGAGTGCCTGAATAAGGGCAGCATCGGTAGCCTTTAGGTAAGCACGCTCCAACTGGACAGCCAATTCATCAAAGAAGATTGGATCTGAACGCTCGAGGAGTTCGAGTGAGATGGTCTGCTGACCTGCATACTTGGTGACGTTTGCAGTCAAGTAAGCAGATGTCATCGCTGTGTTAGAAGGTGTACCTGCTTCAGCTGTTGAGGCAACTGTTGGAGCAACAGATGAGCCGCCGCCTGCTGATGTAACGAGAGAAGGTACTGAGAAGGTCATACCGTTTGAAGGTAGAACTCCACGGCTTACAGCGTCAATCGCTGGACGGCCGAAGTTTGTATTAGATACAAATTCCTTCATGTACTGAATTGGGTTGAACGCAGGGTTAGTGGACATTGTGTCCGCTGCGGTCAAAGATGTTGGATCTTCAGATGCTGCGATCCAGAGACGAGACTGATCGTTGCCCTGTGCTGCAAGGATCTTATGCTTGACATAAGCACCCTTAGAGTCGATACCGTGACGAATGGTCTGAGATACGTAAGGGGTTGATGCCTTAATGGTGGGACGTGAGGCTTCAACCGCTGGAGCTGCTGCCTCTGTTGTTGCGGCTGGAGTGGTTTCTTCCACGACGGCCTCACTTTCTGTGGGTTGGGTTTCTTCGAGTGTTGTTTCTTCTGCTTCGCCTTCGCTAGCAGCAACGCGAGTGACTACGGCATCGCTAAACGCTGGAGACTCAACGAGTGAGACTTCGCGCAGGATTGCCTGCTGGACGTAAAGAGTGCCGTCCTTTGATGGCTTAGATGCCACCACATCGACACCAACGGAAAGACCGGAGATCAATTCCTCTGATGCCAAAGTTAGATAATCGGTGCCCTTTTGTGATGCAGAGACTTTGAATGTGCCATAGATAGCCTCTGAAGTTTCTGAAAAGGATTGAGCGCGGCCGATTGGATCAGTTTGATTATGCTGAGCAAGCAGCTTTATCTTCGATGTGTTTGGGATCTGAATTGACCCGCGCTCAAAGATAACTGCGCCTGCTGATGTATTGCCTACCTTGCCGAAAGGTACGACAACACCGGAAATAATACGACGGCCAGCATCGGCGGCTTCAATGTCACTACTAAACGTCAGACGCATCTGAGTCAGATTCTCCTGATCCATCGGGTGTTAGTCCTTCCATCTCTTTAGCTTGGTTAAGATCAATCAAATTGAGTTCAAGCAGCTTCTCAGTTACCTGAAGGCGAGTCATAGGATCTGCGCGTAAAAATGTTTCATCAACAGCAAAGCGGACGAGTGTGCCGCGAGGAGTGAGATCATCCATTGATAAGCGAGACTCAATCGCTGAAATATATGGAGCAAGTGAATAAGCCATAAATTCTTTACGGCCATCGATAATGTTTTGGTAAGTCATGCCTCGGAAAGTTTCAGCATCTACCAGGTAAGCAGGCACGTTACAGGCGCGAGCCAATTCCGTTGCTAGATACTGCTTAGCCTCGTTGTACATCATGTCCTTTGGAGCAAAGGAAATTGGATTGAAATCAAGAGTGCTAGACAAATATGCAGTAGCGCGATTTTGTCGGGCTGTTTTCCACGCCGCTAAAATTCCTTGAACCTGCTGGTCAGGTAAATCGGCGCCGTTATTCTTGATGTATCCGCTACCCATAGGAGTTTGCGCAGCAATAGCAGCAGCCTTTTCGATATCAATAGCTGCGCGGATTGTTGACTGCGCCTTGATGAGTAAACCTTGGTCAAGTGCTTGGAATGTAACGAGTGAGCCGACACCATCCATAGGTACGCGCTCATTGTTAATCATGTAGTAATCGACTTCGGTGTTCCACTTGTTATATTTAACAGTTACGCGATCATTCTGAACCCAATTAAATCGTGCAGGGCGGTTATCATCCTGATAAACCTCAGTCACTTGCCAGTAAGCAACGCCGTACATGAAAAGAGAATCAACCGTCCACGCCATCGTTACTTCTAATGGCTGACGCTTGTCGGGTTGATCGACCCACACCAAGTTGGGTAATTCTTCGCCGGTGGCTTTGCTGTAAGTTTCTAGTGGGATCGTGGCGATAACGCCAGCAATAAGATTGCGACAACGATTAACGGTTGGTACTGCCATCGCATCTTGGCGAAGGAGTGCGGTGCCGTAATTGTTGTAACCGCCGTAAGTATTGCCCGTCCAGTAATTACCGAAAGGCGCATCCATGACGGCTGGCGCGTATTGCGCCGTAATGGATGCCGATGGGGTAGTGGCTGTCGGCTTGCCGATGCCAAAAATATCCCGTAGTCCCATGTCTCAAATTGTTCTCGCATGGCCACAGGGGATTGACGAGGCTGAAAAAAGAGGCTTTTGGAGTGTTGAGGATAATGTTAAATTTGGGTATGGCCACCGAACAAGAACGCGCAGAAATTATGACCCAAACCGTTTTCGAGCTTCAAGCTAATGGGTTCAAATTGGTCACCCGAGAGCCGACAAGGGCGGTTTTTGTACATGGCAAAAATCCCAACCATGTTCTTCACCTTTTACTGAGCCTGATTAGTCTTGGATTTTGGATCCCTATTTGGCTTTTAATCACGTTGGGCGTTAAAGAGAAAAATCGCGTTGTAACCGTTGATGAAAATGGGGATTTAGATTGGTATGACCGAAAGGCTTAAAAACTAACGATTGATGGCGTCGATTGTGGCTTCATCAGCTGATGGACGACCATCGCCGAGCCAATAGCGGCATCAATAGGACCAGCAGATTTTCTCTTGATGATTCTCCACGCCGAGTCATTCTGCTTAGCGGCCACGTTGTTCATCTGATCGATCCAATCCTTTTGGCCAGCATGGGTGACTCGGTGATTGACCAGTCCATCAAGGAGATCACCGCAGGCTTGGTAGAAGGCTTGGCCTGAAACATCTTGAACCATGACCCCCGATAATCCGAGACGGTGGGCAATAGATTCGGTGGCGTACTTGTCGTAGCAGACCATCCGAGGACGGTACTTGTCCGTCCATTCTTTGATATCGGCAGCAATTTTGAGGTCATCGACGGCCACTTGCGACTCCCATTTCTGCAAGATACCCACGGCGATACGGCCATCTTCGAGTATTTGTCCGGCGACAAGTGAGGCATGACGACGGCTAGGAGCCACATCAAAGGCCATAATCGTCGGCATATCGGGGCTGATCTTGACCGAATTGTCAGAGGTCTCTTCTAAAATGCCATGAGGCCAAGGCGACTGCAACGAGTCGATCCACACGCAAAGCATTTCGGTCTTAGTCGTCTCGATAGAGCTAGTGGCAACTGCTTCCTCTAACGTTTCCTCGGTGATGGTGTATCCAAGAGCAGGGTTGGCATAACACCATTCTTTTCGATCATCGATCTTGGCAAATTGATTAGCCGAGTATTCATAAAAGCCCAACGTCTCCGGTGGATAGGACAAGGCGCGCTCCCGCAAGTTATTTAAGACCGTGGAGAAGGCATCGCCAGCATTAGAGACAAAGAGCGACTGGCCATTGGTGGCACGGGTTAGGGGAGTGGCTGCCTTAAAGCCTTCCTCAGAGATTTCACGAAGCTCATCGATGAAAAGTAGGTCAGCGGTACGACCACGGGAGCCATCTCGCGTAGCTGCCACGATCTCGTACCTGCCGCCATTTTTAAAACTGATCATCTCTGAACCGTTGGCCAGTCTCGGCTTATGAGCTAGATGAACCCGCAAATGATCCCATCGCTCGATGATGTAGGCGACATTTCGGAAGGTATCCAAGGCCATGCCGCGATTTGAGGACATGGCGATGATTCTCTCGCCGTTGAGCAGACCCCAAATGATTCTCATAGACGCTAGGTGGGTTTTGCCATTCTGACGGGCGATGAGGAGAAGATTCGAGCGACGCTTCCAGCCGCCTTCGTCATCTATCACCATCATGTCCTCTAGGACGTATTTCTGCCATGGCATGAGAGGCATCTCAATAGAGTCAGCAAGGTCTGACACCTCATGGGCGAGTGTGGTGCCGGTGAGCGGTACATTCTCTAACCGAGGTTGAGTAGCCCCGACTAGCTTCGGCCGCTTGGCGGTCTGATCTGATTCGTTTGTCATGGCTTTTGGGCGAACCCATCGTCGATAACGGTCGATGACGTGCCTTTAAGGGAGAGA
>Ga0194138_10000676_pt1 | contig 16183 bp, 15 predicted proteins | sample TARM_MetaG_T2_14_FD_134022 | JGI IMG/M metagenome (GOLD analysis project Ga0194138, IMG submission 134022) | Freshwater microbial communities from Pennsylvania, USA, analyzing microbe dynamics in response to fracking - TARM_MetaG_T2_14 (version 2) | ecosystem: Environmental > Aquatic >...
CGATGTGAGTATCTTGAAAGGATAAAGAGGCTATAAGGCAGTGACATCAAGGGTTTCAGCACAACTGCAAAATATACTAATGTTACAGAAGCATTACACGTAGTCTCATTCAATCAAAGCATACATTTATGCAAGATATAGTGCTTTAAATCAATCAAAACACTACATATAGAGAAGAAAATTAAGGTGCTAAATACATAGAAGCACCTCTATACAATACATAGACTTTAGAAAAGGAAGGATGACTGGAAATGGCTGATAATAAAAAAATATGGCTCGCTTCACCACATATGAGTGATGAAGGTTATGAAATGCAATATGTACAAGAAGCATTCAATACAAACTGGGTAGCACCACTTGGACCAAATGTTAATGAATTTGAAAAGGAACTAGCTGCTATAGTAGGTTCAAAGCACGCCGCAGCTATGACTTCTGGTACAGGGGCCATTCACTTAGCTCTTAAAGCAGCTGGTGTTGGGGATGGAGATATCGTGTTCTGTCCAACCCTTACTTTTTCAGCTACAGCCAATCCGATCATCTATCAGAACGCAACTCCTGTCTTTATCGACAGTGATTATGAAACGTGGAACATGGATCCCAAAGAATTAGAGGCAGCCTTCGAGAAGTATGGTGATAAGGTGAAGGCTGTTTTAGTTGTGCACTTATATGGCTTTTCAGCTGATATGGATAAGATTATGGCTGTTTGTAAGAAGTATAATGTGCCAGTGATTGAAGATGCAGCTGAGTCGTTAGGTGCTTATTATAAAGGGAAACATACTGGAACATTTGGTGAGTTTGGAGTGTTCTCGTTTAACGGAAACAAAATCATTACTACTTCTGGTGGTGGGATGTTAGTTTCTGATGATGAAGAGAAAATCAAGAAAGTTCGTTTCTGGTCTACTCAATCTAGAGATGCAGAAAGGCACTACCAGCATAGCGAATTAGGGTTCAATTACCGTATGAGCAATGTTGTTGTTGGGATTGGTAGAGGACAGCTTAAGGTATTAGACCAAAGAGTGGAGAAGAAGAAGTACATCTTTGAATTTTATAAGAGAGAGCTTGGTCAGTTAGAAGGTGTAGACTTCATGCCAATCAATGACTGGAATGAACCTAATTATTGGTTAAGTGTGATGACATTGAATGGTTCAGTAAGACCTCTTGATGTTATGGAAGCACTGGAGAAAGAGAATATTGAATCAAGACCTGTCTGGAAGCCGATGCATATGCAGCCGTTCTTTGTTGAGTATGACTATGTTGGTGGCGATGTAAGTGAAAAACTGTTTGAGAATGGTGTGTGCTTGCCATCTGATACGAAGATGACAGATGAGGATCTTGAGAGAATATGTTCAATTATGAAATCATTATGGAAATAGAGTGGTTGATATGAATGTGACAGATACAAAACCTAATAAAGGCATATACAGAAAATTTCTCAAAAGACCAATGGACTTCATTTTGTCTTTGATGGCCATTATCGTTTTAAGTCCGGTACTTATAATAGTTGGAGCATTAGTGAGATTTAAGCTTGGCAGTCCGGTACTGTTCAAACAGAAAAGACCTGGGCTTAATGAGAAGATCTTCACTATGTATAAGTTCAGAACAATGACAGATGAAAAAGACGAGAAAGGTGAGCTGCTTCCAGACTCAGTTAGGCTTACTAAGTTTGGTAGGATGCTACGATCAACTTCATTAGATGAGCTTCCGGAGCTATTTAACATCCTTAAGGGTGATATGAGCGTTGTGGGGCCGAGGCCGCTACTTATTCAATACCTAGAGATTTACAATGAGCATCAAAAGAGAAGACATGAAGTGAGACCTGGCCTTTCTGGACATGCTCAAGTCAATGGCCGTAATGCCATCAGTTGGGAAGATAAGTTTAATCTTGATGTTGATTATGTAGATAGTGTTAGTTTTATAGGCGATTGGAAGATTATCTTTCTTACGATAAAAAAGGTTTTTGTTAAGGAAGGTATCAGTTCAGATACATCTGTTACGATGGAGCCGTTTAGAGGAAGTAAGGTAGAGAATTAATATTTTGGGATTAATGCAATTATGCATTTATTGCTTCAGAGAGGAATAATGTTCATGAAAAACAAGTTAATTATTATTGGTGCCAGTGGACACGGAAAGGTCGTCGCTGACATCGCAATAAAAATGAATAAGTGGCAAAGCATCACATTCCTCGACGATGACGAGTCTATTAAGACATCTATGGAGTTAGAAGTTATCGGTAAGACTGCTGATGCTTTTACATATAAAGATGAAACTGATTTCTTTGTAGCTATAGGAAACAACGCTACTAGAGAAAAAGTTCAAGAGAAATTGATAGGGGAAGGGTTCAATGTAGTTAGTTTGATCCATCCGAGTGCAGTTATTGGTACGGATGTTGAGATAGGTATAGGTACAGCAGTTATGGCCGGAGTTGTGATCAACAGCTCGAGTAGAATCGGTATGGGTTGTATCATCAACACAAGTTCAAGTCTAGATCATGACAATGTAATAGAAGATTATGTCCACATTTCTCCTGGGGTTAATATGGCTGGAACAGTGAAAGTTGGAAAGGGAAGCTGGATTGGAATAGGCAGTGTTGTAAGCAATAATGTGAACATCTGCAGTGGTTGCAAAGTAGGTGCAGGTGCTGTGGTGGTTAAGGATATTACTGAACCTGGAACATATGTTGGGGTTCCAGTGAGGAGAGTTGATAAATGAAAAAAGATATTTTACTAATAGCACATTTTTGTAGTGATTTTGATGGAAAAGGTAATAATAGATTCAACTATTTAGCTAATCTTTTTGCTAATAATGGTTTTGGTGTCGAATTAGTGACTTCTGATTTTTCACACAACAAAAAAGTTAAAAGAGAGAAAGAAATTTCAGAAGACTTAAGCTATAAAGTTACTTTTATCAAAGAGCCTATTTACAAAAAAAATATTTCTTTAAAGCGATTTTATAGTCACTATATAATGGCTAAGAACCTAAAAAAATACTTAGAATCAAGAAAAAAACCAAGTGTGATATATTGCTCAGTTCCTTCATTAGATATTGCTGCAACAGCGGCTAATTATGCGAAAGTAAATGATATAAAGTTTATTATTGATGTTCAAGACCTATGGCCAGAAGCTTTTCAAATGATTTTCAACTTACCAATCATAAGTAATATTATATTTTATCCTATGAAAAAGAAAGCTGATTATATCTACAAAACAGCTGATGAGATAGTAGCGGTTTCAGAGACATACAAGGACAGAGCATTAGAAGTAAACAAAAAAGTTGAAGAGGGAAAGGTAGTTTTCTTAGGTACAGAGTTAGGAAAGTTTGATGAAACATTCTCTAACAACAAATGTCAAGGAAAGCCGGATGACGAAATTTGGATTGCTTATGCAGGAACTTTAGGACACAGCTACGACTTAACTATTGTTTTTAATGCTTTAGAAATCTTAAGCAATAAAGGTTATAAAAACTTAAAATTTGTTGTTATGGGAGATGGACCATTAAAAGAAAAATTTGAAAAATATTCGAAGGAAAAAAAGATTAATACTTTGTTTACTGGAAGACTCCCGTATGCTGAAATGGTTGGAATGCTTGGAGTCTGTGATATAGCGGTTAATCCTATAAGTAAAGGGGCTGCACAAAGTATAATCAATAAACATGGAGACTATGCAGCCGGGGGTTTACCAGTTGTAAATACACAGGAGTGTATTGAATATAGAAAATTAGTAGATGGCTATAAAATGGGTTTAAATTCTAATAACAATGATGAAGTTGATTTATCCGAGAAATTAATAACCTTATTGTCAGATGCTGAATTGAGAAAAGAAATGGGAAGAAACAGTAGGAAGTTAGCAGAAGAAAAATTTGACAGGAAAAGGACGTATCTAGAAATTATTACAATGATAGATAGAGTGTTAAGGTAATTGTTAATTTTGTTTTGTGGAGTTTTAATATTGAAAACAGCCAGATCAAAGAATTGAGATTGAGGGGATAATAATGGAAAAATCTTCATTTCCAAAGGTATTGGTAATAAGTCATAATGTTTTTAGTAAAACATCAAATATGGGAAAAACTATGACGCAATTTTTAGGCGAATGGGAGAAAGAGAGTCTTGCACAACTGTATTTTCATAGTGAAATACCCAACGTAGATTTATGTGATAGATATTGCAGAATTACTGATTTTGATATATTAAAATCATTTGCCAAGACTAAAGCTAACGCAACTTATCTAACTAAAGCTGATGCTGATTTAGAAATAAAAAACACTAGAATTGATAAAGGGATAAAATCATATATATACAGATTTGGAAGAAACAAAACTCCTTTTTTGTATTTATTAAGAAATTCCCTATGGAATCAAAAAAAATGGAAAAGCAACGAACTGATGAACTGGATTGATGAATTTAATCCTGAATTAATATTTTATCCAGCGGGAGACTATTGTTTTTCAATGAATATTGTAATAAATATATGTAAAGAAAAGAAGATACCGTTAGTTACATTTTTTGGTGATGATTACTATTTCTTAGATGTTAATAGAAAATCAATATTTGACAAAATCAATAAAAAGATGTATCGAAGGACTTTTAATCAACTTATGAGTTATACATCATTTTATATAACTGCATCAGACAAAATGTTTGAAGTGTATAAAAAAGAGTTTGGGGGTAATGGTTGCGTATTGTTAACACCATCCCCCAAGACCAGTAATCCAGTCAACAAATTGCAATCAAAAATATCTTATATTGGAAATTTAGGATTGAATAGATATAAGGCTCTGATTGAAATAGGTAGAGTGTTAAAGAAGACAGGTTTTTTACTAGATGTTTACTCAGCTGAAACGGATAAAAATATTTTAAATAATTTAACAATAGATAATGGAATTAAATTTCATGGTGTTGCATCTGCTAAAGATGTACAAAATATAATTGCCTCTAGTATATTGTTGATTCATGCAGAATCAATGGATGAAGTGAATAAAGAAAAAACGAAATACTCTATGTCTACAAAGATTTCGGAATACTTAAATAGTGGGATATGTATATTTGCTTATGGTCCTGATGATATTGCATCCATAGAATATTTAAAACATAATGACATTGCATGTGTTGTTACTACCCAGGAAGATTTGGAAAAATATATTTTAAAAGCATTAAATGATGAAGGTTTTAGGAAAAAATATATAGAAAATGCTTCAAAGTTAGCTGAGAAAAGACATAGTTATAAAGCTAACACTACTAAGTTTTATGAAATAATTGAAGCAGCTGTAAAAAATTATAAAGTAGGTCACGTTTATGAAAATTCTTCAAGTTAATAATGTATACAAAAGAGGGAGTACAGGGAAAATTGTACATGATATCCATACTTTCTTGAAGCAGTCTGGGATTAAATCTATTGTATGTTACGGAAGAGGACAAATAGAGAAAGAAGCTAATGTATATAAAACTTCATCTGAAATTTTAGCAAAATTCAATGCCTTGCGATCAAGAATTATTGGTTTACAATACAATGGTTCAATAGTTGCTACAAAAAAATTAATAAATATTATTAAAATGGAAAATCCTGATGTGGTACATCTGCAGTGTATTAATGGATATTTTGTGAACATCTATAAGCTGATGGAGTATTTAAAAAAAAATAAAATACCTACTGTTTTAACATTACATGCTGAATTCATGTACACAGGAAGTTGCGGTCATGCTTATGAGTGTGAAAAATGGAAAACAGGTTGTGGAAATTGTCCTCAATTATGGATTGCAACAAAATCTTATTGGTTTGATCGAACCAATATAGCATGGTGGAAAATGAAAAATGCATTTGAAGGGTTTGAACACTTACAAATAGTAGCTGTATCTAGATGGCTAGAAGATCGTGCGAAAAAATCTCCAATTATTAAAGGATACTCAACTTCAGTTATTCATAATGGATTAGATACTTCTGTATTCAAACCAATAAAACATCTTGAAATTATTAAAAAGCTTGGAATAAAAAATGAAAAGATTATTTTACATGTAACTCCAAGTTTTACATTAAATGAAGATGATATTAAAGGTGGACATTATATTGTTAAACTAGCTAATAAATTAATAGGTGAGAATATAAAAATCATTGTCGTTGGTGGAAGAGATTTATCTTTAGAATTACCAGATAACATTATCAATATTGGGCGAGTAAACAATCAGAATGAGTTAGCACAATATTATTCTATAGCACATTTAACAGTACTTACGAGTAAACGTGAAACATATTCTATGGTTTGCGCAGAATCACTTTGCTGTGGAACACCTGTAGTTGGATTTTACGCTGGAGCACCCGAAACAATTACTATAAAAGAATATAGTGAATTTGTTGAATACGGAGATGTAGAAAAGTTAAGTACAGTGGCACTTAGGTGGATTAGTGTAAAGAATGAAGCTATATCGAATAATTTATCTGAAATAGCTCAAGAGAAATATTCTAGAAATAAGATGGGAATGGAGTATTTTAAAATATATAAAGAATTAAATCAAAAAAAGTAAGGAGAAATTATGTGCATAGTTTACTAATTTTATTAATTTTGATAGTAGGATTAATTATACAGTTTCTTTCACCAACGAGTAAAGTTAATAAACGAATTTCTATTTGGGCTGGCATCAACTTGTTGATTTATGCAGGGTTCCGAGCAACAAGCGTGGGGACAGATCTTTCCTCATATACAAGTTCATACTTAATGTTGCCTAATATGTCTTTTAGTTCTTTATTTACATCAACTTGGTTAATAGTATCAAGAGATCCAATCTTTTATAGCTTTTTAAAGATTTTAACGTATATTAGCGAAGAACCACAGTTTATGATATTTATAACATCGGCAGTTGTAGTATTATCATTTTCAATATTTATTTACAAGAATTCTTTAAATCCACTTATGAGTTTTATTATGTTTATTGGATTGAGGTATTACTCATTCACGTTGACTGGACTTCGGCAAGCAATTGCTTGGTCTATAATATTAATTTCTTATCAATTCATCAAAGAAAAAAAATTGATCAAATTTTCTTTGATTGTGATAGTAGCATCGATGTTTCATAGTAGTGCAATATTATTTATTTTAGCCTATCCACTCGCTAATATAAGAAAAATTGAGAAAATGACTTTAATAATTTTTCTAGGGTTTATGTTTAACCTGATATCAAACCATTTAATACTTAGACTTTTGGTGAAATTACCAGTGTTGCAGCAATATGATACGTATATATTTAATGAAGAATATGGAACTACTGGTACGACTACACTTTTAATATATCTGTCAATACTTATACTTTTCTTTGTATTAAAGAATAAAATTTTAAGTAAAGATAAACATATGTATTTAGCATATAACCTAAGTGTTGTAGGGGTTGCAATAACAGCTCTTTCATTTAGCTTTGCTAACATATTTAGAATAGGATATTATTTTGTTTTTCCTATTATAACTCTATTACCCGGTGCTATAAATACTTCATTTGATAAAAAATCTCAATTAATCATTAATGCGATAGTTATTACATTTTTAGTATTACAGTTTATTATTATAGGACCAGGAGCAGGAACAGATAATTATCAATTCTTTTGGAACTAATAATTCGTAGAGAACATATTATAGGAGGGATTTTTAATGTTTAAGAACAAAACACTATTAATAACAGGCGGAACAGGATCTTTTGGAAATGCTGTAATGAAAAGATTCCTACATACAGACGTTAAAGAAATACGTATCTTTTCTCGCGATGAAAAGAAACAAGATGACATGAGAAAACTGTACAAAGATGATAAATTAAAATTTTATATTGGAGATGTTAGAGATTTAGCCAGCGTTAAAAATGCAATGCACGATGTTGATTATGTATTCCATGCTGCAGCATTAAAGCAAGTTCCATCATGTGAGTTTTTTCCATTGGAAGCAGTTAAAACTAATGTCTTAGGGACGGATAATGTTCTTACGGGTGCAATTGAAATGGGAATAAAGAAAGTAATTTGTTTGTCTACAGATAAAGCCGCTTATCCTATTAATGCAATGGGAATTTCAAAAGCTATGATGGAAAAAGTATTCGTGGCTAAAGCTAGAACTGTAAATCCAGAAAGAACACTCATATGTGGAACGAGATATGGAAATGTAATGGCATCGAGAGGATCAGTAATTCCTTTATTCATTGAGCAAATAAAAAATGGACAACCATTAACAATTACAGACCCAAACATGACTAGGTTCTTAATGAGCTTAGAGGAAGCTGTAGAGCTTGTAGTATTTGCATTTCAAAATGCTGAAGCGGGAGATATTATGGTTCAAAAAGCACCAGCATCAACAATTGGAGATTTAGCTCAAGCAGTAAAGGAACTTTTTAATGCTTATAATGAAATTAAGATTATCGGGACTCGTCATGGAGAAAAACTCTACGAAACTCTTCTTACAAAAGAAGAGCATGTAGGAGCGCAAGATATGGGTGGTTTTTATAGAGTTCCTGCGGATAAGAGGGATCTTAACTATGATAAGTATTTTGTAGAAGGGAACCAAGAGCTTCAGGAAGTAGAAGACTATAATTCTCATAACACAGAAAGACTTAACATAGAGCAAATTAAAGAGAAATTATTGAATCTTGATTATATAAAAGAAGAGCTAAAGAACTGGGAGGCGAGATAATGAAGGTCTTAGTCCTAGGTGGAACAGGTATGGCGGGCCATACAATTTCAATGTATTTTAAAGAAGCAGGACATGATGTTACTGCTTTTAGTCGTAGTAAAGTGGAATACTGTAACAATATAAATGGAGACATTACAGATTTCCAAAATCTTAAGAAGATTATTATTGAAGGTCAGTACGATGCAGTTATTAATGCTATCGGAATTTTAAATCAAGATGCAGAAGACAATAAGTCAACTGCAGTGTTATTAAATAGCTATTTACCACACTTCTTAAGTGATACAACTAAAGATATGAAGACAAAGATTATTCATATGAGTACTGATTGTGTATTTTCAGGAAAAACAGGCGGCTATTCAGAGACGTCTTTTAGAGACGGTGAAACTTTTTATGATAGATCAAAAGCAATAGGAGAATTAGAAAATAATAAAGACATTACCTTCAGGACTTCAATTATTGGCCCTGATACTAGAGAACATGGAAAAGGGCTTTTCAATTGGTTCATGAAGCAAGACGGTCAAATCAATGGCTTTACTAAGGCTATTTGGACTGGTGTAACAACTCTAACCTTAGCGAAAGCTATGGAGCAAGCATTAAAAGAGAATCTTACAGATCTTTATAACTTAGTAAATAATGAGACCATTAGCAAATATGAATTACTTAAGCTATTTAATAAATACATGAAAAATAATGAAATCGAGATTGTACCAAGTGACAATCTTTCACTTGATAAGTCTTTAATTAATAATAGAACGGACTTTTCATTTGAAGCACCTAGCTATGAAACGATGGTAGCTGAGATGAAAGAATGGATTGATAATCATAGTGAGTTCTATCCACATTATTTTAAATAGGGGGCAAGTGTAAATGAAGAAGTTAAAATTAATGACAATAGTGGGTACTCGCCCTGAAATAATAAAGCTTTCTGAAGTTATAAAAAAGAGTGATAAATATTTTGACCATATACTTGTTCATACAGGTCAAAATTATGATTATACATTAAATCAAGTATTTTTTGAAAATTTAGGCATAAGAGAACCAGATTATTATCTTAATGTAGTTGGAGATAATCTAGGCCAAACTATGGGAAATGTTTTGGCTAAATCCTACGAAATCATGGTTCAAGAACAACCAGATGCATTATTAGTGCTTGGGGATACAAACTCTTGTCTAAGTGTGATTTCTGCTAAGAGACTTAAAATCCCAATTTTTCATATGGAAGCCGGGAATAGATGCTTTGATGAAAACCTTCCTGAGGAAGTTAATAGAAGAATTGTTGACCATACAAGTGACGTTAATCTATGTTATACAGAACATGCAAGAAACTATTTAAACTGGGAAGGAGTTCCCAAAGAGAGAACTTACGTTGTTGGGTCACCAATGGCTGAGGTTCTGAGAGCTAATAAGGAAAAAATTGACAATAGCAAGGTGCTTGAAACCCTAGAATTAGAAAAGGGAAAATACATTTTATTATCAGCTCATCGAGAAGAAAACATAGATAATAAAGATAATTTTATGGCTTTGATGAATGCTGTTAATGCTATGGCTGAAAATTATGACCTGCCTGTTATTTATAGTACTCATCCAAGAAGTAAGAAATTTATAGAACAAAGAGGATTTAAATTTCACTCAAATGTTAGAAGTCTGCAGCCTTTTGGTTTTGCTGATTATAACCACCTCCAACAAAATGCATTTTGTGTAGTATCTGATAGTGGGACTATTGCAGAAGAAGCTTCATATTTTAAGTTCCCAGCAGTATCTGTAAGAACTAGCACAGAAAGACCAGAAGCGTTAGATAAGGGAAATATGGTAATCGGTAGTATCACCACGGAACAAGTTCTTCAAGCTGTTGACATGGCAGTAGAGATGAATGCTCAAGGAGACTTGGGTGAAGACGTGCCAAATTATGTGGATGAAAATGTAAGCACTAAGGTTGTTAAATTAATTCAAAGCTATACAGGGATAGTAAATAAGATGGTGTGGAGGAAATCATTATAATAAATGAATTTTTGTTGCTGTTAGAATAAATAGCGGAAAATCTAAACTTGATATTCGTTTTCTTGACGTAAGACTAATTTTTATTATTTTAATTGTCATTGAGGAGGTTTAAGATGAGACTTTTTATTTGCTGCGCTCCATTCCATATATTTACAGCAACGAATATAGCTTATAATAATTTCAAAGATTCAACAAAAGACATTTATATTACAGATCATATAGAAGATAATTACAGATGCTATTTAGAGTTGAGAGATAAAGGAATATTCGATAATGTATATTATATAAAAGTTAAAAATACTACTCAGGTTTCAATAATAAGTAAGTATAGAATAATTCGGTACACCAAGATTATACTTAAATATTTTGATTCTAAAAATATTATACCGCAATTAAACAATAAAAAGTACGAAGAAGTTTTAATATCTTCGCCAGATATTGTATCGGAAATTGTTTACTATTATTATAAAAAAAAGAACAGCAACATGAAACTATATATGTATGAAGAAGGAACGTTTGCATACAATTACTTTGAATATAAAATTAATATATTTAAAAAAATTTTCACAAAAATATTATATGGAAGAAACATAATGGAAGACCATGATGGAGCATATTTATACAAACCAGAGTTGTCAAAAACATATGAAAATTATAATATAAAAAAAATAGATATAATTAGCAATAAAGATTTTAAATCTGCAACTGTATTAAATAATATAATGGGCTATAAAGAAGTATTCAAAGATAAACTAAACTATAAGTATATTTTTATGGACCAAGCTTTTGGAGTATCAGACATATTGAATGAGGGGATTGATATTTTTGAGAAAATAATATCTCAAGTCGGAAAAGAAAATAGTGTGGTTAAGTTACACCCTAGAACAGAAGCTAATATCTATAAGGAAATATGTAAAGCAGTAAATATAAAAGCACCATATGAAATAATAGCTTTCAATAGTGATGTCAACGATAAAGTCTTGATTTCTATATTTTCTAGTGCTTGTTTAAACCCTAAAATAATATTTAATCAAGAGCCATATGTGATATTACTTTTCAAGATAATAGATATTTCTATATTTTCACATATCAATGAAACTTCATTCGATATTGCATATAAGGTGAAAAAAAATTATAAAAATCCAAATAAGTTTTTTATTCCAGAAACTGTTGAAGAATTACAAGAAATATTAAAAAAAATAATAAAATGAATATAAACCCTGCATGATGGAGGGCAATTTAGGAGAGATTAATATGTTATTAGCAATTAAAGGTGGGAAACCATCAAGAAAAGAGTTTATACCATACGGAAAGCAATATATTGATGAAGATGATTTAAAAGCAGTGAGTGATGTATTAAAATCACCATATTTAACTACTGGACCAAAAGTAGATGAGTTCGAAAAAAAACTCTGTGAGCTAACGGGTGCAAAATATGCAGTTGCTATTTCAAATGGAACGACTGCACTTCATGCATCATGTTATGCGGCAGGAATTTCAAAAGGGGATGAGGTCATTACCACACCAATTACATTTGCAGCTTCAGCTAATGCCGTATTATATTGTGGTGGAATACCTGTCTTTGCAGATATTGACCCAGAAACATGGAACATAGATCCTAAAAAAATCGAAGAGAAAATTACAGCAAAGACTAAGGCAATTATTGCAGTTGATTTTACTGGACAAGCTGTACAAATCAATGAAATTAAAGAAATATGTAAAAAACATAATTTGGTTTTCATAGAAGATGCAGCCCACTCTATAGGAACCAAGTATAATGAAATACCTGTTGGTGCACATGCAGATTTCACAACGTTTAGCTTCCACCCGGTAAAAACAATTACCTGTGGTGAAGGCGGCGCAGTTTTAACAAATAACGAGGAATATTACAATAAAATGCTTTTATTCCGTTCTCACGGAATTACAAGAGACGATAATTTATTAACTCACACACCATTTAACGGCTACAACGAGCAAATCGAGTTAGGTTATAACTTTAGAATGACTGATTTTCAAGCAGCACTAGGAACTAGTCAATTAAGAAAGTTGAATCAGTTTTCAAATAGAAGAAAAGAAATCGTAAGTAAGTATAATGAAGCATTTTCAAAAATCTCAGAAATAATAATTCAAAAAGAGATTAAGGAATCTGATACCACTAGACATTTATATATTATTAGATTGAAGTCTGATAAGTTAAAAGTTGGCAGGGATGAAATCTATAAAGCTTTGAATGCAGAAAATGTCGGTTTGCAAGTACATTATATTCCAGTGTATTTTCATCCATACTATCAACAATTAGGATACAAAAAAGGATTATGCCCAAATGCAGAAGTATTGTATGAAGATATTATAACTATTCCGCTTTATTATTCATTATCAGATGAGGATGTGGATAGTGTAATCGAAGCTGTAAATAAAGTAATAGATTATTACCGAAAGTAGGTAAGTACATGAAAATAGGAGCAATTATTCAAGCGAGAATGGGTTCTACAAGGTTATCTGGAAAGGTCATGAAAGACCTAGAAGGAAAAACTGTCTTAGAGCATGTGATAGATAGAGTTAGACAATCAAAAATGATTAATGAGATAATTATTGCAACAACAACACACGACTGGGACGATGTAATTGAAACTGAAGCGTTAAGATGTGGCGTGAAAGTTTTTAGAGGTAGTGAAGATGATGTTTTATCAAGATACTATTATGCGGCTAAAGAAAATGATTTAGATGTTGTTGTGCGCATAACATCAGATTGCCCTTTGATTGATCCCAAAGTATTGGATGAAGTTATTCAGTGTTATTGTAGTAATGATTATGATATTGTCTCCAATGCAGGATCAGACTTATCTAAAAGAACATACCCAAGAGGATTAGATGCAGAAGTTTTTTTATCTAAAGTATTAAAAAATGCTTTTATTAATGCTAAAGAGACATATCAAAGAGAGCATGTGACCCCTTATATATATGAAAATTCTACCTGTGTTTACTACTATAAGAATGATATTGATTATTCCAAACATCGTTGGACCCTTGATACAGATCAAGACTTTAAGCTTATATCTGAAATCTACAAGCATTTATATCATGGAGAGCATGATTTTTATTTAAGCGATATCGTGAACCTCTTCGAAGTAAAACCGGAACTTTTTAATATTAATGCTCACATAGAACAGAAAAAATTAAATAATTAGGGTTGATAAAATGAAAGTTAAAATATTTACTGAAGGTGGAAAAGATATAGGTTTAGGTCATATTTCAAGGTGTTCCTCTTTGTATAACGAGATTGCTACTAGAGGTATTTCAGTGGATTTCATAGTCTATGGAGATATTGGGAAAATAGACTTCTTAAATGGTATAAACATTATCAATGAAAATTGGTTAGATAAAGAGTATTTAATTAACAATACAACATCAGATGATTACGTAATTGTAGACTCATATAAAGCCACTAAAGAAATCTATGATATTATTTCAAAAAAATCAAAAAGAGCATTATTTATTGATGATATAGGCAGGTTAGTATATCCTGAAGGAATTATTGTAAACCCTTCTTTAGATTCTAGTCATATCGAGTACTCACATTCTCCAAATAGTATTTTATTATCTGGCCCTGAATATGTCATTTTAAGAGATCCGTTTAGGGGTGTGAAAAGAGAAAATATCTCAAATGAGGTTAAAAGAGTTCTGATTATGATGGGCGGAACCGATATTAGAGGATTAACTCCTTTGATTATTGATAATATTTGTAGAAACATGTTAGATATAGAGTTTCATATTTTGTCTGGTTCTGAAGATATGGAGAAAATCAATTCACAGATTTCTAAACCAAATAATATTACTTTTCATAATAATCTAGATGCAACTCAAATGATGGAGTTAATGATAAGTTCTGACTTAGCTATTACTGCAGCAGGTCAAACCATTTATGAATTGTTAGCTACACAAACACCTTTTATTCCTATTAAAGTAATAGAAAACCAAGAAAACAATATAAAATCATTATTAGAATATAATCCTGAGCAGATTATATTAAGATATGATGATTTAGATTTTTTAAGTAACTTAAATAAAGCTTTAAAAATATATAGTGATATCGAATATAGAATAAACTACAATTTAAAATATAAAGGTATACTAGATGGATATGGCTCAAAGAGAATTATTGATAAATTGATGAAAAATTAGGCAGGTGAAAAGTGATGAATAAGATTGTATTCTGCGGATTTGGGAAACTAGGAAAAGAATGTATGAAAGCTATATTAGAAAAAGGGTACCAAATTAAGTATGTCATGACACATAAAGAGAACGAAAAGGATAGCGTTGATACGTTCGCACAAAGCGTGGGTATAGAGTATTCTTATTTAGATGCAAGAAAAAATGTAAAAAAAATAAGTGAGCAGCTTAAAATCATTAAACCCGATTTTCTAATTAGTGTAAATTATCGGTACATACTTCCAAAAGAGATATATAACCTAGCTGATTTTGCAATTAATATTCATGGCTCATTATTACCTAAATACAGAGGGAGAACACCACATGTTTGGAGTATAATTAATGGTGAAAAAGAAAGTGGTATTACATGTCATATGATTGAAGAAACAGTAGACACCGGGGATATTATATCTCAAATAGTAATTCCCATTGAAAAATATGATACTGGATATTCTTTATTGAAGAAGTTCGAAGCAAATTACCCTACCATATTAGTAGATTCCATCGACAAATTACTTAATGGAAGCCAGTTAGTTAAGCAAGATGAAAATTTAGCAAGTTATTATGGTAAGAGAACGCCAGATATGGGATATATTGATTTTAGAAAAAAAGCAAGTGAAGTCATCGATTTTGTTAGAGCCCAGTCAGAGCCATACCCAGGGGCGTATTATTACTTAATTGATGGAAGAAAAATTATTATTAATAAAATAGCTATATGTGAATTAGCTGACTTGGATATACCTATTGGTGTAATAAAAGATATAGATAATCAGTATTTTGCAGGTTGTAAAGATAGTACATTGATGGTTGAAGATTACCGAATAGTTAATTAGAACGGAGGAATAATATGTCGATAAAAATTGGAGATTTTATGGTAGATGTTAATAGTAGAACATTTATAATTGCAGAGTTATCAGCAAATCATGGACACGATATCAATATTGCCAAGAATACAATAAAAGCAGCTAAAGAAGCCGGAGCTGATGCAATTAAGATACAAACATACACAGCAGATACTCTTACTATTGATTGTGATAATGAATATTTCAAGCTTGATAGCGGGACTATTTGGGATGGACGTACTCTTTACGACTTATATAGTGAAGCATACACTCCGTGGGAATGGCAAAAAGAATTGATGGAGTATGCCAATAGCATAGGTCTTATTTTCTTTTCCACTCCTTTTGATAAAACAGCGGTAGACTTTCTTGAGGAATTAGATGTACCTGTTTATAAAGTAGCATCATTTGAAATTATGGATATTCCATTAATTGAATACATCGCATCAAAAGGAAAACCAATGATTATGTCTACAGGGGTTGCTTCC
>Ga0194138_10000678_pt1 | contig 16158 bp, 14 predicted proteins | sample TARM_MetaG_T2_14_FD_134022 | JGI IMG/M metagenome (GOLD analysis project Ga0194138, IMG submission 134022) | Freshwater microbial communities from Pennsylvania, USA, analyzing microbe dynamics in response to fracking - TARM_MetaG_T2_14 (version 2) | ecosystem: Environmental > Aquatic >...
ACCCCGGCTGAGCGCTGGCTGGTGGAAACCGTGGCTGATCTGGCCAAAAACGCCGGCATCGGCATGCCCGAAGTGGCTATCTTCCCCGCTACCCAGTCCAACGCGTTTGCCACCGGCTGGAACAAGAACGACTCACTGGTGGCGGTAAGCGAAGGCCTTCTGCACCGGTTCAACAAAGACGAAATCCGTGCGGTACTGGGCCACGAAATCGGCCACGTTGCCAATGGCGACATGGTGACTTTGGCGCTGATTCAGGGGGTGGTGAATACCTTTGTGATATTTGCGTCGCGGGTCATCGGTTCGTTTGTCGACCGGGTGGTGTTCAAAAACGAAAGCGGCCACGGTATCGGCTTCTTCGTGGTCAGCATTGTCGCGGAGATTGTGTTGGGCATTCTGGCCAGTACCATCGTGTTCTGGTTCTCCCGCCGCCGGGAGTTCCGGGCAGACATTGCCGGTGCGCAGCTGGCCGGTCGCAGCGCCATGATCAACGCACTGGCGCGTCTGAAACAGGAAAGCGAGGTGCCGGATCAGATGCCGGATTCACTGCAGGCGTTTGGGATTAACCGGGGTGCGCGCGGCGGGCTTTCCGCTTTGTTCATGACCCACCCGCCACTGGAAGACCGGATCAAGGCATTGCAGGACGCGAAGCTTTAACGAGACTATCTCCGGAAGTCAGACGCACCAGGGCCGGGTACCCTCTCCCGAAAATTTGCGGAGCCATGGATGGCGGAGCATAAGCGCCACAGGGACGTGCCGCAGGAGCGCTTTTCGGGAGAGGGTACCCGGCCCTGGTGCTAGCTTGGCGATTAAACTTAAATCTTGAGCTTGAAGCCCACCGCTTTAAAACTGTCTTGCATGGAACGACCCGCCCCCTTGAGCTGGACTTTCAAGCTTGAACACTCCCGGCGCACGGGGTAATTCCGGCGCAGGTCATCGAAGGCCTCAGCCCTGTCACTGGCGTCGCCCTTCATCGCCAACCGCAGCTTCACATCATCTGTTCTGGGATCGTAGCAGGCTCTCAGTGCCGTTCTGAGTGCTTTGCGCTCCTCGGCCGCCGCAGTGAACGTCATCTTGCTGAGAGGCGGCTCGGGCAGGAACTGGCCCGCCTTCTTGCGGATGGGCAGGCCCAGACAGTTACTCAGAGCCTGATAAATCATCTCGGTGCCGCGCACTTTGCCTTCGAGGCTGTACCCGGCAATGTGCGGGGTGGCGAGCCAGACCTTTTCGACCAGTTCAGGGTCAATCGCCGGTTCATTCTCCCATACATCGAGAGCAACCGCCGGCGCCTTGCCGGCCTGCAGCCTGGCCTTCAGAGCAGAGGTGTCAATCACTTCGCCGCGGCCGGCATTGATCAGCAGTTGTTCGACCGTCAGTTTCTCCAGTTCCTCCTCGCCAATCATATGGTGAGTGGCGTGGGGGCCGCTGTGGGTCAGCGGAGTATGTACCGTGACCACGTCACACTTCATCGCCTCTTCCAGAGACACAAATTCCGGCCCCTGCCCGTCTTCGCTTTCCTTATCGGCGCGAGGGGGATCACACAAGGCTACTTTGAAGCCAAGGCGCTGAAGCCGGGTTGCCAGGCTGGCGCCCACGTTGCCGACACCGACAATGCCGACACTCAATTCGTTGCCGTTTGCCAGGCCACATTTCTCGGCATACAAAGACAGTGTTGCCAGCACGTACTCCACAACGCTGTTGGCATTGCAGCCCGGGGCAGCCGAGAAGCCGATATTGTTCTGTTCAAGCCAGTCGCGATCAATGTGATCAGTGCCAATTGTGGCAGTGCCAACAAATTTCACCCGGCTGCCTTCCAGTAGCTCACGGCCAACGGTCGTCACAGAACGGACCAGCAGTATGTCGGCGTTGCGGACATCGTCGGCGGTCATTTGACGACCGGCCAGCCGGCGAATTTCACCAATGTCGCCGAAAAATGAGTCCAGTAACGGAATGTTTTCGTCAGCTACGATCAACATGCTGCTCGGCTCCTGTCAGTTCCGGCGTTGACGCGGCCCGCCACGGTTGCCCTGGGGGCGCCCGCCACCGCTGCTCCGGCGGCCACCACGTTTGCGCTGTATAGCCGGTTTTTCCAGCGGTGTCATCAGGCCTTCGTCCGGAACTTGGGTTTTCAGCTTCTGGCTGATGTAGGTTTCGATAGCGGGCAAGGCAAAGGCGTCGTCTTCGCCGGCAAAGCTGACTGAAACGCCAGTGCGGCCGGCACGGCCAGTGCGGCCGATGCGGTGCACATAGTCTTCGGCATTATCCGGCAGATTGTAGTTGAATACGTGAGTAACACCGGTTACGTGAATGCCCCGGCCCGCCACATCCGTGGCGACCAATACCTGAATCTCCCCTTTCTTGAACTGATCCAGGGTTTTAAGGCGTTTGTTCTGGGCAATCTCACCGGACATCAGTGACACTTTCACGCCCTGATTTCTGAGGTCTTCTTCCAGATCACGGCACTGGTCGCGGCGATTGGCGAAGACAATGGCTTTTTCCACTTCCGGACGCTTCAGGTAGTTGGTCAGCACCGGCAGCTTGTCATCGTCGGATACCAGATAAACGGTTTGTTGAACCCGCTCAGCCGTTTTTTGCTCCGGCTCGATCTCAACAAATTCGGCATTCTGGGTCCACATAGAGGCCAGGTTGAGAACATCCTGATTAAACGTGGCACTGAACAGCAGGGTCTGGCGATCGTCTTTAGGGGTGCACTTGCGGATAATGCGCTTCACATCCGGAATAAAGCCCATGTCCAGCATGCGATCGGCTTCGTCCAGAATCAGGATGTCCAGTTGGTCAAGGAACACGTCCTGCGAACCCAGAAAATCGATCAACCGACCCGGGGTTGCGACCAGAACATCGACAATCTCGTTTTGCAATTGTTCGCGCTGTTTGTCGTAGTTCATGCCACCGACCACAGTCACCACATTATGGCCGGTAAAGTGGCAAAGCTGTTCAGCGTCTTTGGCGATCTGCATCGCCAGTTCCCGGGTGGGGGCCAGCGCCAGCACTCTCGGCTCGGATGCGAAGCGGTCACTTTCTTCAATCGGTGTTTCCAGCATGCTCTGAATGGCGGTGATCAGAAATGCAGCGGTTTTCCCGGTGCCGGTCTGAGCCTGGCCAATCAGGTCTTCACAGGCCAGGGTCCAGGGCAGGGTTTCCGCCTGAATGGGCGTGCAGAACTCAAAACCGATTTTGCTGATTGCATCCAGCAGGCGTTGGTCCAGGTTCAGCTCGGAAAAACGCAGTTCGCTGGTATGTGTGGTTTCAGAGGTCATAAAATTCGGATAATCCTTTATTAAGCTTGTTCGGGTTCCGCCGGCAAGATACGTGGTTTATCCAGGCTCCAGTTATGCTGGATGCGGCCGCGGTTTCCGTAAAAATGTGCAAGCGTGTCGAAAAACTGCTGGGCCCGCTCGGGCAGACCCTGCTGAAGGTATGTTGCAACCTGGTTGTTTACATTACGGCGAAAGCCGGCTTCGTCAGCCGCACCATCACCGGCCAGGTTATCCACACTGATATGAAATTTTGAACCTGCTGCCAGGGAAAACAGCCATTCAATCGCCTGCGGCTTTATTTCCACCCGCTCAAAAGCTTGTTGCTGCTTCCGGGTACGCCCGTCCGGACAGTACCAGTAACCATAATCATACAGGGTTCGCCGGTGTTCACCGGCAATACACCAGTGGGAAATTTCATGCAAAGCACTGGCGTAAAACCCGCGGGCAAAAACCACCCGGGCAAGCCCTTCCGGCCCAGTCGCAGGGAGATATTCCGGTTCGTCGCCGCCTCTGACCAGTATTGTCCGGCAGCTTTCCCGAAACAGGTCGTTGAACAGCATGATAAGATCGTCTGGATTGTGGTTCATCGGCTAGCTATTGTGCGACTTTAGTGCCGGCAATTCCAGAGGGAACTTTGCCCTGCCGCCCATGTCCATTGCCAGCACGAACTGTCCATGCACGTTTAATTCAGGATGATGAAAGATTCATGACGGCTCTTCCGGCTTTTCAACGCTCTCGCGGAACTCTTTCCCTACCGGCTGTACTGTTATTTGTGCTGACCCTGATTGGCCTTTCGGGCCAGAGCTACGCCATCGGCAACAGTAGCTCCGTTTTTGGTGGTCAGGGCGATTTCCTGCCAGTGGATGAAGCACTGCCTTTCAACTACATCACAGACAATGGCTCGGTGGTTCTGTCCTGGGATATCGCGCCAGAGCATTATCTGTACAAGAGCCGGATCAGCGTTATTCCGGTTACCGAAGGCGTCACGATAGGCGAGCCTGAGTTTTCTCTGCAGGGAACCGTCACCGAAGATCAGTTTTTCGGTGAAACTACAGCATTTTTCGAGCCGGTTGAAGCTCGTGTCTCCATTGCGCTCCCCGACGGGATCAAGGAAGCGGAACTCCAGGTCAGCTACCAGGGCTGCGCGGAGGCCGGACTTTGCTACCCCCCCCAGACCCGGGATGTACTCTATTATCCCGGCGCCGAAGGCAGTGAACAAAGCAGTGCCAACAGCAATATCGGGGGCGCATCCAAAGAACCGCCCCTGGCTGACACCTCCAGCGCGACCGGACTGGCCGGATTCCTGTCCAGCCAGTCGACCCTGGCTATCGCCGGCGTTTTCTTTCTGCTCGGCCTGGGACTGACATTCACACCTTGCGTGCTGCCCATGGTTCCGATTATTTCCAGCATGGTTTCCGGGCGTAACACGCGCAGTACCGGCCAGGCTCTGTTGCTCTCCGGCAGCTATGTACTGGGCATGGCGGTCACCTATGCCGCTGCCGGCGTGATCACCGGTTTGCTGGGGGCCAGTTTCAATCTTCAGGCCCAGTTGCAGTCGCCCTGGGTACTGGGCGTGTTTGCGGCACTGTTTGTTGTGTTTGCCCTGTCCATGTTCGATCTGTTCGAGATTCAGTTGCCACGCTTCATACGCGAGTCACTGAATGACGCCAGCCAGCGGCTGACCGGTGGCCGCGTTGTCAGTCTTTTCGGCATAGGTGCGCTTTCCGCATTGATTGTTTCGCCCTGTGTCTCCGCACCACTGGCCGGCAGCCTGTTATACATCTCCACAACTCAAGACGCCGTTGTCGGCGGTATTGCCCTGTTGTCTCTGGGCCTGGGTATGGGCGTACCTTTGATTCTGGTGGCGGTGGGCGGCCGCAAACTGTTGCCTTCGTCCGGTCACTGGATGGCGACCGTCAAACATTTTTATGGCGTTATGCTGCTGGCCGTGGCCATCTGGCTGGTGGAGCGCATGATTCCCGCCTGGGCAAGTCTGGCGCTGTGGGGGCTGTTAGTGGCCATCACCGGTGTTCAACTCGGCGCTTTTGATGCCGCCAGGGCCGGATGGGAGCGCACGCGAAAAGGTCTGGGCCTGGTTCTGTTTGCCTATGGCCTGGCGCTGCTTGCCGGGGCAGTCAGTGGCGCCAATGATCCCCTCCAGCCTTTGGCGCCATTTGCGGCCAACGCATCCCCGGCCGGCGTTACCGCCGCCAGTGAGCAACACGCCGGATTCGTCAGAGTTGAGGATCCGCAAGAGATTCAGCGAATGCTGAGTGCCGCCAGAGACCGGGGCCAACCGGTTATGCTCGACTTCTATGCCGACTGGTGCATCTCCTGCAAGGTAATGGAACGCAGTGTTTTCAGCACTCCGGAAGTGGGCACTGCCCTGTCCTCTTTTACCCTCCTGCAACTGGACATGACAAACAACACACCGGAACAGCAGGCACTGCTTAACAAACTGGGCCTGTTCGGCCCGCCAGCCATCCTGTTTTATGATCGCAAGGGGCAGGAATTACAGGAACAGCGGGTGCTTGGCGAAATGGACAAGGAAGAATTTCTCGCCCACCTGAGACAGTTATCGATCCCGGACTGAGGTCCGGGTTAGTTGCCTCGCCGTATCAGATAGACGAATTCACCATTCTGCTCTTCTTCGCTCACCAGCTCGTGGCCAAGGAACTGGCAGAATCGCGGGATATCCCTTGTGGTTGAGGGATCGGTAGCAACGACCCGCAGCACACCCCCCGGGGCAACATCGTTAATCCGGTTATGCAGCATCATCACCGGCTCGGGACAGTACAGTCCACGGGCGTCCAGCTCGGCGTCAAACTCGGTGGTGCTCAAGCAAAAACTCCTTCTGAAGTGAGGTTATTTCAGTCATTCCGTGGTAACTTATTGTTTATAGCAGTTAAAAATATTGGAGACAGACCATGATACGCGTTTTGATCGAGCGGCATATTGCCGAATCTCTGGAATCAGCCTACGAGCAACGGTCCCGGACGGTCCTGCAGCACTCTGTGGCTCAACCGGGTTTTATTTCCGGCGAAACTCTGGTCGACAGGCAAGACCGCAACCACCGGCTCACCTTGTCAAACTGGCGCTCTGAAGCCGACTGGCAGCGCTGGTACCAATCAAGGGAACGTCGTGAGCTGATGGCTGAGCTGATCCCGATGATGGACAAAGAAGAAACCATTATGATCCTTGAGCAGAACGCGGTCTGATTTCAGACCAGCCGTTCAATGAAACAGGTAATTTCTTCCCGATCATGATAGAGATGGCGGGCACGAAGCCGATAGTCGACGCCCGCCTTCTCCATGCTTTCTTCCATCATTTCCCGACAGATCAGCCACTCCTCGTACCGTTTTTTCATCGGCAGCTTGAGATTGAAAACGGTATACCGGCACAGCTTCTGGCCAACCCAGTCCACGGCCATGCTTGCCGTTTTTCTGGGCTGATCAACAATGTCGCAAACCATCCAGTCAATGGCACGCTTCGGCCGCCAGTTGTATCCGTCTGCCCGCACATGCTCCACCTGCCCCGAGGCCATTAATTCCGGATTCATCGGCCCATTGTCCACAGCAGTTACCAGCATGCCCTCATTGACCAATTGCCACGTCCATCCTCCGGGGGCTGCACCCAGGTCCGCAGCTTTCTTGCCACCGCCCAGGTAATCGAGCCAGAGAGCCTCGGGAATAAACACTTTCCAGGCTTCCTCAAGCTTCAGAGCTGAACGGCTGGGCGCCGATGCCGGCAAGCGCAGACGAGGAATACCGCCAATAAAAGGTGAACGATTTCCCGCCAGACTGACGCCGATCACAGCAGTACTGAAATCAAGCAGAAGAATTTCCAGTTGCGCGGGAGTACTTCCGCCTTCCTTTAACAGTCCGGCGCCCCGCAAACCTTTTGAAAGTGGAGACACCCATTTTCGAGCAAAGTTCCCCAGATCCCGATCATCGTTGATTTCCGGCAACCGGACTTCCACACGGGCCGCTGTTTCGCCCTGCCAACCCAGCTCCCGCAGATACTCAATCACAGCGCCCACCCGATCTTCAGCCGGCAACGGACAATCGCCAAGAACAATAAACCAGTCCCGAATGAATACCAGATCATCCAGGCCAAGCCGACTCATCAGCTCTTCACCGGTCTCGTCACTGCCGATAACAAACCGGACCAGGCCGTTATCTTTACCGGGCATGAAGTATCCGAATACGCCGACGGCGGCGGCCTGATCAGTCAGTTCCTGGCCCGCCTCACTTTCAAAGCCGGGCCGGCATACCAGCATTATTTGTTGCATCTATCACCTGCGTTGCAAAACAGCTCAGGCGCCGACTATACACTCATCGACAAATCGATGGGTGGCCTGCGCAGCGCTTTCTATAAGTTGCTTCTGGGTCTCGGGCTGCTTTTTCAGTGGCTGAAAGTCATGATTGCCACCTTCCAACCAGATCAGACGGGAAAGACCCGCAATTGTGCCTCGCTCCTCCACTTCCTGACGTTTACCAAAAGGATCACGAGAACCCTGAATCACCATCAGCGGACACTGCACCTCCGGGAGATGACCCACCCGCCATTTATCGGGTTTGCCCGGCGCGTGAAACGGGTATCCGTAACAGACCACACCATCAATGCCTTCTGAATCTTCACTGGCCAGCAAACTCGCCATTCTGCCACCCATGGACTTGCCGCCAATCAGTACCCTGCAATCCGGGCCGACCTCCGCGCGCACCCGCTGGAGCACTGTCCGGAAATGCTCAAGCAAAACTGGCTGCCGATCGGGCGGGCGTTTTTTGCCATCTTCACGCCGCTTCTGCATGTAGGGAAACTCGAATCTCACGCAGGCGATTCCCTGCGCATCCAGTGCTTTAGCCAGCTCTTCCATAAAGGAGGAATCCATCGGCGCTCCCGCGCCGTGGGCCAGAATCATGACACTCCGGCAGCCTGCGCCATAAACTTTAATCATATTGCTCTTCATAAGGGCCTGCTTTGCCTGGATAGGCGCGCTATAATTCGTGAATCGAAGGGAATCTTCAATACCTCTGACCACCCCTTGGCATTAATGCTTTAGCACTTGCAAGTTGCTGGCCAGGTTGCTGATTCCGGCGGATTTGATGGATGTCATAAGTTGATCTTGATCATTGCAAAGGAATAATCGTTTCTCCATACTTGCTCCCGCATAATCCCCCATCCTGAACCCATTGGTAAGGCTATGAGCACAGTAAATACAAACCTGACATACAACTACAAGGTGGTGAGACAGTTCGCCATCATGACAGTGGTATGGGGTATTGTTGGTATGGCTCTGGGTGTGCTGATTGCGGCACAACTGGTTTGGCCATCCCTCAACCTCGACCTGTCCTTCCTTCATCTGCACTTCGGCCGTTTGCGGCCGCTGCATACCAACGCCGTTATCTTCGGCTTTGGTGGAAGTGCCTTGTTTGCCACCTCCTATTACGTGGTACAGCGAACCTGTCAGGCTCGTTTGTTGTCCGGCGGGTTGGCGGCATTCACATTCTGGGGCTGGCAAGCGATCATTGTATCCGCTGCTATCACCCTTCCGCTCGGGCTGACCTCGTCCAAAGAATACGCGGAACTTGAATGGCCGATCGATATTGCCATCACCGTAGTCTGGGTTGTCTATGCTCTGGTCTACTTTGGCACCATCATGAAGCGCAGCACACCGCACATTTATGTGGCCAACTGGTTCTATGGCGCGTTCATTATTACTATCGCTGTCCTGCACATTGGTAATAACCTGGCGCTGCCGGCAACTGCCTTCAAGTCGTACTCGGCCTACGCCGGTGTGACTGACGCCATGATGCAGTGGTGGTATGGCCACAACGCCGTAGGCTTCTTCCTGACCGCTGGCTTCCTGGGCATGATGTACTATTTTGTGCCCAAGCAGGCCAACCGTCCGGTTTACTCCTACCGTCTGTCTATCGTGCACTTCTGGGCACTGATCGCCACCTACGTCTGGGCCGGTGGTCACCACTTGCACTACTCTGCGCTGCCTGACTGGGCACAAACCGCAGGTATGGTAATGTCCCTGATCCTGCTGGCTCCGTCCTGGGGTGGTATGATTAACGGCATGATGACCCTGTCTGGCGCGTGGCACAAACTGCGCACTGACCCGATCCTGCGTTTCCTGGTGGTTTCCCTGTCGTTCTACGGTATGTCCACCTTCGAAGGTCCGATGATGTCGATCAAGACCGTCAACGCTCTGTCCCACAACACGGACTGGACCATCGGTCACGTGCACTCCGGTGCTCTGGGCTGGGTTGCCATGATCAGCATTGGCGCCATCTATCACCTGGTTCCGAAGCTCTGGGGTCTGAAGGAAATGTACAGTACTTCGTGGATCAACGTTCACTTCTGGCTGGCGACCGTTGGTACTGTTCTGTATATCGCCTCCATGTGGGTTAACGGCATTATGCAGGGCCTTATGTGGCGCGCGGTCAACGAAGACGGCACTCTGACCTACAGCTTTGTGGAATCCCTGGAAGCATCTTACCCGGGTTACTTCGTCCGCTTCGTTGGTGGCATTATCTTCCTGATCGGCATGCTACTCATGGCTTATAACGTGTACATGACCATACGCCAGAAGGAAGCTGCCGCAGTGAACAACGCAGCTGTCCAGGCGGCGTAAGGGGAGAGACCAGATGAAACACGAAATTATCGAAAAAAATATTGGTCTGATGATCGTACTGATTGTTCTGACCATCAGTGGTGGCTTCCTTGCGGAAATAGTGCCTCTGTTCTTCCAGAAGAGCGTAAACGAACCTATCGAAGGCCTTGAGCCTTTGAATGCGCTCGAACTGCAGGGCCGGGATATCTATATCCGTGAGGGCTGCCACGTGTGCCACACCCAGCAGATTCGCCCGTTCCGGGCCGAGACCGAGCGGTATGGCCACTACTCCGTTGCGGGCGAGTTCGTTTACGACCGCCCGTTCCTGTGGGGCTCCAAGCGTACCGGGCCTGACCTGGCTCGTGTCGGTGGTCGTTATTCCGATGCATGGCAACGCCAGCATCTGTTCAACCCTCGCAGCGTTGTGCCTGAGTCCAACATGCCGGCGTTTCCCTGGCTGTTCGAAGACCGTGTAGATCACGAAACCATCGATGACCGTATGAAGACACTTCAGACGCTCGGGGTGCCCTACACAGACGAGCAGATTGCGAATGCATCTGAAGAGATTCAGGGCAAATTTGAAATCGAAGCGCTGGTCGCATACCTGCAACAGCTGGGTACTGTGATTTCAGAGAAACGGTGATCCAATGGATATCAATGAGTTACGCGGCATTCACACCTTTTTTGTAATGGCGATTTTTTTCGGAATCGTCTGGTGGGCCTATAGCGCCCACCGCAAGAAAGCGAACGACGAGGCAGCTCACCTGCCTTTCGACGATGAAGAAGTGGAAAAGCGTACTCTCGAACAGGAAAAAACGGAGAAGAAACAATGAGTACCTTCTGGAGCATCTGGATCAGTGTGATCGTGCTCGGTACCGTTTTCGGCTGCTGGTGGCTGCTTTATGCAACTCGCAAGAGCCAGACGACCGATAGTGAAACCGAGCGTACGATGGGCCATTCTTTTGATGGCATCGAAGAATATGACAACCCGCTACCCAAGTGGTGGTTCTACCTGTTCCTCGCCACCTGCATTTTTGCTTTGGGTTACCTGGCACTCTACCCGGGCCTTGGCAATTACAACGGCCTGCTGGGCTGGACTTCCACGAACCAGTGGGAGGCTGAAATGGCAGCGGCAGAGGATAAGTACGGCGAAATTTATGCTCAGTACGGTAATACCGCCATTCCCGAGCTGGCCCAGAATCAGGACGCCATGAAAATAGGGCAAAGCCTGTTTTCCAACAACTGCGTTGTTTGTCATGGCTCAGCCGCTCGTGGTCAGGTGGGCTTCCCCAACCTGACCGACAAAGACTGGCTGTGGGGTGGCAAACCAGCTGACATCCTGCACAGCATTACTCAGGGCCGTAACGGCAACATGACCCCGAAAGGAGTCATGCCGGGGATGACCGACACACAGGTTGATCAGGTGGTCAACTACGTGCTGAGCTTCAGCGGTCGTGAGCGCGATGCCGAAGCGGCCAAAGCCGGCGCTCAGGTGTTTGCACAGGCATGTTCTGCCTGTCACGGACCGGACGCCAAAGGCATGGACGCCATGGGTGCTCCAAACCTGACCGACAATACCTGGCTGTATGGGTCCACTTATGAGTGGATCAAGGAGACCGTGCTAAATGGTCGCCAGAACCAGATGCCAGCGCAGCAAGGTCGCCTCTCCGACGACCAGATTCAGATTCTGGCGGCTTACGTCTACAGCCTCTCGAATAACTGAATCAGACCGGCCGGGGCAAACCCGGTCTGGTCTTCTCAACCCTGTATCTGCCCTGCGCGGGTGCAGGCTTGAGGGGATCAGCAGACCCACCGAGGCCCGCTCCCAGCATTACCACTCTCCGGGAGGTACCCATGAGCAAAGAAATTCCGGTCAAACAGGTTGACCCGTCTTCCGATCCTTCCAACAAAAAGAAAAAGCCCGAAACAATCGAACTTTACGCTAGCCGGAAAAAAATCTACGTCAAGGAAATTAAAGGCTTTTTCCAGCGGATTCGGAACGTCAGTCTGCTCGCGCTTATGGGTATGTATTTCCTGTTTGTATGGCTGACACTTGATGGCCAGCCGCTGATTCATTTTGATCTGCCAGAAAGAGAGTTTCATCTCTACGGGATGACTTTCTTTCCGAAAGACTTTTTCCTGCTATCGGCCATGCTGATCATCAGTGCCTTCGGCCTGTTTTTTGTGACCACGCTGTTCGGTCGAGTATGGTGCGGCTATACCTGCCCGCAAACGGTCTGGACTTTTGTCTTCATGTGGATTGAAGAAAAAGTCGAAGGCGGACGGAACAAGCGGATCAAGCTTGATAAAAGCCCCAACAACCGAGAAAAACTGACCAAAAAAGGCATTAAACATGCGCTCTGGCTGTTGGTGGCTTTTGCCACCGGCGTCACATTCGTGGGTTACTTTTACCCGATCCGGGAACTGCTCGCTGATTTCTTTACCCTTCAGGCCAACGGCTGGGCCTATTTCTGGGTTGGTTTCTTCACCGTTGCCACCTACCTGAACGCAGGCTGGATGCGCGAGCAGGTTTGCTTGTACATGTGCCCGTATGCCCGTTTCCAGTCGGTGATGTTCGACCCGAATACTCGTATCGTCTCCTACGATCCGAATCGGGGTGAGCCCCGCGGCAAACGCAAGAAAGGAGTGGATCCAGCCGAACTGGGCCTTGGTGACTGTATCGATTGTGAGCAGTGTGTTCAGGTGTGCCCCACCGGCATTGATATTCGCGATGGCCTGCAGTACGAATGCATCGGTTGCGCCCTGTGTATCGATGCCTGTGACCAGATCATGGATAGAATGGAATATCCAAGAGGCCTGATCCGCTATACCACCGAGAACGAACTGGAAGGCAAACAGTCCAAACTGCTACGCCCGAGAACTTTCGGCTACGGCGCAGTAATGGTCCTGATGATCTCTGCCGTTATTTACATTATCGCCAATCGCGTACCGGCACAGATGGATGTACTCCGCGACCGGGGTGCACTGTATAACTTCAACGGCCAGGGACGGATCGAAAACTCCTACACGGTGAAGATCCAGAACATGTCGGAAGTGCCTCAAACCTTCAACTTGTCGGTTAAAGGCCTGGAAGACATTCGCTTTATCACCGACACAACCGTTACCATAACCAGCGGTGAGAACCGGTCTGTGCCGACTGTGGTCGATGTGCCGCCCGAGTCAATCGTTGAATCCAACAATGACATTCGCTTCATCGCCAAATCACAGACGGATCCTTCGTTGACCCTGGAAACTGAAAGCCGATTTATTGGTCCAAGGCCTCGCTAAGCGGATTCAAAGCCACCCAATGAGAATTGACAGTAATGAGTGAAGACGCAGTTGTTGCACCCTGGTATCGCCAGCCCTGGTTCTGGTTTCTGACCATTGCCCCGGGAGCGACCATTATCTACGGAATTTTCTTTATTATCGTAGCCAGCAACATGGAAGATTCGATGGTCAGCGATGATTATTCCAAGGAAGGGGTTGGCATAAATCTGGAGATCGCCCGGGATCAGGCCGCTTATGACCTGGGTATTGTCGCCGAAGTCCAAGCTGAGGCTCGTGATATTTCTCTGACCTTGAGCTCGGATGATGGCCCCAAAGATGAAGACTACCTCATCTTCAACCTTTATCATCCCACCCTGGCCGATCGCGACCAGACCATTCAACTGAGCAGCGAGGGTGACGGCTATTATTCCGGCACCCTACTCAAGGAAGTTGAAGGCCGTTGGTATTACAACCTTCGGGGTCCCTCCAACAAATGGCGCCTGAATGGCCAGATTCGCTTGCCTCTGGAAGATAGCCTGGTCCTTCGGCCTGAAAAACCCGCCAAAGGGTGAGCGCCCTGAATTGCTTTCACTGTGGGGAGCCAGCGGACGGCGATCCCCCGATCACGCTTGAGCTTGACGGAAACCAACAGCATTTCTGCTGCCAGGGCTGCAAGGCCGTTTGTCAGACCATCCATCAGGAAGGCCTGACCGGTTTCTATGATTTCCGTACCGAGCCGGCTGTCACACCCAGAGAACTGACCCGTTCCGAAGTTGAGCGCCTGCGGGAACTTGACCACCCCCTGGTCCAGCAATCCTTTGTTGTTCCGGTAAAAGCCGGTGAGGAAGCCCAGCTTCTGATCGGCGGAATTACCTGCGCTGCGTGTATCTGGCTGCTCGAAAATCATATGAAAAAGCAACCGGGTGTGCTGAGTTTCACGGTAAATCACACCACCCAACGCGCCAGGCTGGTCTGGGCCAAAGACCAGGCTCGTCTGAGCGATTTGCTGATCGCCATCCACCAACTTGGCTACACGGCCAGACCCTACCAGGCCGACGAAGCGGAACAGGCACTTAAAGCCGAGCATCGCTCGATGCTCATACGCCTGGCCGTCGCCGGCATTGGCTCTTTCCAGAGTATGATGCTGGCCTTCCCACTGTATTTTGAACTGATCAGCAATGTCTCCGACGACATGATCAGCTTTTTCCGTTGGTTCAGCCTGCTGGTCGCAACACCGGTCGTGCTTTATAGCGCCCGGCCATTTTTCCGTAATGCTCGCCGGGACCTGATGTCCCGACATTTGACCATGGATGTCCCCGTCGCCATTGCTATCGGCCTGGCCTATGGCGCCAGTACCTGGGTAACCGTCTTCGGCGGCGATGAAGTGTATTTCGAGTCGGTCTGCATGTTCACTTTCTTCCTGTTGCTCGGTCGCTATGTGGAAGTGCAGGCTCGCTACCGTGCCGGCCTCACCGGTAACGCCCTGGCCGGATTTCAGCCCTCGGTGGCGGCACTGGTTCGCGACGGTGAGGCCGACATCGTTCCGGTTCATCAAGTGAAAGCCGGCGATGTTATCCGGATACGGCCCGGCGAAACTCTTCCCGTGGACGGGGAGATAGTGTCCGGTGAATCCACGCTCAATGAAGCCGCTCTGACCGGTGAATACCTGCCCGAAGCCAGAGGGCCGGGAGACAACGTGCATGCCGGCAGCGTTAACGGCGAAAATCCTCTGGAGGTTCGGGTCTTGCGAGCCGGCGCCCAAACACGCCTTTCCGGTATCCTACGCGTACTTGATCGAGTGCAGTCCGAAAAGCCCCCGGTGGCGCGCATGGCAGACAGAATTGCTGGCAAATTTGTCGGCCGGGTACTGATTCTTGCGCCAGTTGTCTGGGTTGGCTGGTGGCTGGCCGGAGCCGACAACGCGTTTGACATCACGCTGTCGGTGCTGGTGGTTACCTGCCCCTGCGCCCTGTCTCTGGCCACGCCCACGGCCATCACTTCGGCTACCGTCAGGTTGCGCAAGCTCGGTTTTTTGCCGACCCGCGGCCATACCCTGGAATCCATGAATGCCATCGATACGGTGGTGTTTGACAAAACCGGCACCCTGACCCGAGGCGAACTGAGCCTCACTGACAGTGACACCGTTGGCAGCATGGACTCCATCACCTGTTTGAAAATTGCTTCCGGCCTGGAAAAACACTCTGAACACCCGGTTGCCAAGGTGTTTCATGAGCAACCGTCGGTCGCCGTCACCGACGTAACCAACCATCTTGGTGGTGGTCTGTCGGGAAAATTCAGGGACCAGCCGGTATTCATTGGTCACAAATCCTTCGTGGCTGATCATAGCGGGGTCTCCGCCCCGGAGACCAAACAGCATGCCGGCATGGAAATCTGGCTGGCAACCAACCGGGAGTGGCTGGCCAGTTTTCGGCTTGACGACCGAATTCGCGATGATGCGCTGAAAACGGTACAGGCACTACAGCAAGCCGGCATGCAGACCATTCTTCTCAGCGGGGATCGGTCGGGACATGTTCAGCAGATCGCCCGGGAACTGGGTATTGACCGGGCCATCGGCGAAGCCTCGCCGGAACAGAAGCTGGACGTTCTTGATGAGCTACGGGCAAAAGGTCATCAGGTGATGATGGTGGGGGACGGTCTTAACGATCTACCGTCCATGGCCGGTGCCGGTATTGCAGTGGCCATGGGCACTGCAGCAGACTTGACCCAGCTGAAAGCTGACGCCGTACTGCTCAACGGCCAGTTATATCAGCTGGTCGAAGCGCTGAAGACCAGCCGGCAGACTCGCAGGATTATCCGACAGAATATGGTCTGGGCATTCGGTTACAACGTCTGTGCCTTGCCTCTGGCCGCAGCCGGACTGGTTTCTCCCTGGCTGGCGGCCATCGGCATGTCCGTCAGTTCCCTGATTGTGGTGCTTAACGCGCTCCGGCTCAGTCGATTACCGGGCAAAGAACTCCCGACATCATCGCCCGTTGG
>Ga0194138_10000682_pt1 | contig 16119 bp, 14 predicted proteins | sample TARM_MetaG_T2_14_FD_134022 | JGI IMG/M metagenome (GOLD analysis project Ga0194138, IMG submission 134022) | Freshwater microbial communities from Pennsylvania, USA, analyzing microbe dynamics in response to fracking - TARM_MetaG_T2_14 (version 2) | ecosystem: Environmental > Aquatic >...
GTGCCCAAGAACCTGCCGACCGAGCCCAAGGACCGGCGGCTGGCCGTCAACACCGAGGACCACCCGCTCGGCTACGAGACGTTCGAGGGCACCATCCCCAAGGGCGAATACGGCGCCGGCCACCTGACCATCTGGGATCAGGGCTGGTACGAGTGCGAGAAGTGGCGCGAAGACGAGATCATCGTGTGGCTGCACGGCGAGAAGGTCTCCGGCCGCTACGTGCTCGTGCGCACCAGCGCGGAGAAGAACCAGTGGATCGTGCAGTACATGAAGGACCAGTCGCCGGACTCCTTCTACGGCGGGCGCGACAACCCGAAGTCGTCGTATCCCGAGGGCGACAAGCGCGCGAAGGGGTCCGGCGCGAAGCGCTCTGGGGCGAAGAGCTCCGGGGCGAAGAGCTCCGGGGCGAAGCGTTCCGGCGGGTCGGCCAAGGCCTCCGACTCCGGCTCGAACTCGGGCACCGACTCCGGCGGCCGTCCCGACACTCCCCCGCTGCCGATGATCCCCACCGCCGCCGAGGTCACAGCGCTGCCGGAGGACAAATGGGCCTTTGAGGGCAAGTGGGACGGCTACCGGGTGACGGTGGCGACCAGCGGGGCCGGCGGGCAGGCACGCCTGGTCAGCCGCAACGGCAACTCCATGGACTGGCTCTCCGACGGGTTCCCCGGGCTGGCCGACGCCCTGGAGCGGCCGGCGGTGATCGACGCCGAGCTCGTGGTGCTGGGCTCCGACGGCGTCCCGGACTTCGCCTCGCTCGCCAAGCAGGCAGCCGCCGAGGGCGGCGATTCCTCGCTCCCGCCGGTCGAGCTGTTCGTCTTTGACGTGCTGCAGGTCGACGGCGTGGATCTGCAGTCGCAGGCATGGGAGCGTCGTCGCGAAGTGCTGGAGCTGCTCACCCCGGCGCTGGAGGGCGTGGACCGGGTGCACGTTCCCGCCGTGCTCGACGGCCCCGGTGACCGCGCCCTGGCCGAGGCGGAGGAGTTCGGCTGGGAGGGCATCGTCGCCAAACGCCGGAACTCCCGGTACGAGTCGGGCCGGCGATCCAAGGCGTGGCTCAAGCAGAAGCTGCTCACCACCACCGAGGCCGTGGTCGGGGGCTGGAAGCCGGGCAAGGGCGGTCGCTCCGGCTCGCTCGGCTCCCTGCTGTTGGGCCTGCCCGCGGAGAAGGGCCTGACCTACATCGGCCGCGTGGGCACCGGGTTCTCCGAGAAGCAGGCCCGCGCCCTGCTCGACGAGCTCGACCCCCTCGCGCGCAAGACCAGCCCGTTCGTCGAACAGTTGCCCGCCGACGCCCGCCGCGACGCCAACTGGGTCCTGCCCAAGCTCGTGGTGGAAGTCCGCCACCAAGGCTTCACCGAGGACGGCAACATGCGCCAACCCTCCTGGCGCGACATCCGGCGAGACAAGTTGCCGGGGGATCTGTAGGCGCCTCTAAGTCGGCTCGCCGCCGCCTCGTCAACGGCCCGAGGCGGCGGCTGGTCTCGCCTTAGATCTCCAGCCCTAACTGGGCGGGGCCGAACCATGGACCGCTCTCTTCGAAGAACGCGGCGAGGGCGAGCAGGACGTCCTCTCGCCCGAGCGGAGCCACGAACTGGATTCCAATCGGCAATCCCTCGGCACTGGCCCCGAGCGGCAGGCTCACCGCCGGTAGGCCGGCGACGTTCGCGAACGACGTCATCGGCTGCATCAACCGGACACGATCCATGATGTCGGCGTCGTTGCGTGGGTCGACTCCTGCCGCGGCAGGTAGGCCGCCGAGTGTCGGCAGGACCAGGACGTCCGCTCCCCCTTCCCACCATTGCGCGAACCGGTACCCCCATGCCTCCAGCCAGTGTCGGGCCTCGAGATAGTCGACTGCGGCCATCCGACCCGCCAGTTCACGGATGCGCTCGTTCCTTGGAGCAAGCTCGCCGACCGCGAACGGCCGGCCCGCCACCTCCTCCACCGACCGGGCCAGCAGCTCCACGTCAGCGGCCATCATTATCTCGAAGCGGGACTGGTAGTCCTCATCGAGCGCCTCCGGGTGAACCGGCTCCACCCGATGACCGTGGTCGGCGAGGACTCCGGCAACCGCGTTGAGTACCGACGACACTTCCGTCGACGCAAAGGCGTCGCCGCCCGGGGCGCGGTCCATCACACCGATGCTGAGCAGCTGATCCAATCGCGGGCATGCCGCTGGCAGCCGCCCGGGTGCGACGTACGGGTCCCCTGAAAACGGACGAGCCATGCCGGAGGTGACCGCGGCCGCGTCCTGCGCCGTGCGGACGAGAACCCCCTCCACCGTCGCTCCTCCCCACGACTCCGCAGCCGTCGGCCCCACACTCAGGCGGCCCCGAGATGGCTTGAGACCGACAAGCCCACAGGTGCTCGCGGGGACCCGTATGGACCCACCGCCGTCCGTCGCGTGGGCTACCGACACCACGCCGGCCGCCACAGCAGATGCCGATCCGCCGCTTGACCCGCCCGAGGTGTGCCCCAACGAGATCGGGTTACGGGTCACCCCGGACGCCACGGACTCGGTGACGAATGCAGTCGCGAACTCCGGGCTGGTCGTCCGCCCCAGCACCACGAACCCCAGTCGCCGAAGGGACCGGTACACATGGGAGTCGACGTTCCACGTGCGCCGCTCGGCGGTCAACGCGACCGTTCCAGTCCGATTCTCCTGCCCGGCCGCAGAGCATCGGTGGTCCTTGAGCAGGATCGGGACTCCGAGGAACGGCGCGTCCGCTGACACCCCTGGCGGGAGTTCCCCCCGGTCGATCGCCGCGGCCTCAGCCCGGGCCTCCTCGAAACGTTCCCAGCTGATCGCGTTGATCCGCGGCTCCACCTCGGCCGCCCGATCGATGCTCGTGTTTGCCAGTTCAAGCGCGCTCACTTCTCCCGCGCGTAACCGCGCGGCCTCGCCCGTCGCCGAGTTTCCCGGCACCTGGGTCTTTGTCAGGGCCGACATCACGACACCTCGGCGCCGACCAGTCGGTCGGCGTCAGCCAGTCGGCCGGCGTCCGAAACCGTCGTGTCGTCCACCCTCACGGTGCATCCCCGCATGGCGATGTCCAAGTGCGCGTACGACTCCCGTTGAAGGAACGGGTGTGGTCCGGTGGACCACAGGAAGTTCCCGGCGAACGCCCGGGCCTCCATACCCATCAACTCGTTCTTTGCGTACATCGCCGTCGAGAACCAGTTGGCACTGCGCATCAGTCCCCACCCCATGTGCGACAGGTAGCGCGCCCATTCATCGCCTGAGTCCTCGAAATATCGCTCGAGAAAGGCCGCATCCGCGCCCCCGCCCACGGAAGTGATGCGCCCGTCCGCGATGTCCAGCACCACCTCGGCGCGGGCGTACTCCTTGAACGGCAGGAGAATGTCACCCGGAGCGATGACGATTCTGCCGTCCGACGTGGTCGGCCAGCACATCACCATGGTCGACGGCCAGTGGTCCCATGAACCGGGTCGGTCCACGAACCCCTTCTGGCCGCCCGGGTGCGAATCGGTAAGCACGGCGGTGAAGTCGGTTCCGGCGGCCGAAGTCACCCGAAGAGTAGACGACGCCTTGATGAGATCGATGCCCTCTCGGACCCGGATCGAGTCGTCTGGGGAGCCGAGGTTGCGTTCGAGGACGTCCGGGGCGTCACACACGAAGAGTATGCGGGTGCCAGCGGCCAGGATATCGGACTGGACCGGGGCGTGGATGAATCCCTCCCGAGTCAGATCGATCACCACGTCGGCGCCTTTAAGTGCCTGCTGGATCACGACGTCGTCGAGAACGGACGCAAGACCCGCCCCGGAGCCGGTGTGGGTGGATGGTTCGATGCTTGCCGACCCGGCGGGCGCGGTGATGACGGCGACGTGCGCCCCTATACCGCGGGCGGCCCCGAATGCCGCCGCCACGTAATCCTGGCGGCTGGTCGGTTCGGCAAGGACGATGACGTGCTCGTCTGCCGTGACTCGGCACAGTTCGAATTCTCTCGTGAAAAGGGGGGTGAGATCGGCGGAGGCGATTGCGGACATGATTCTCCTAGATTGTGGGTCGGGCCGGGATCGGGCCCACTTACAGCTGGGTGCGGTGGCGCCGACGTCATCTCGGTCGACGTCTGCACCGGGGGACCGGGGTCAGGCGTCTTGTAGTCGCCGGGGCTGCGCCGCGCTGCCGGGTACGCGGTCGCTGAACAATCGATCCACCACTGCGACTTCGGCGAACTTCATCAGGACTGTGAACACCAGGGCGTAGGCGATCATCTCGGCGGGGCGCAAGTACCGGAATTCCTCCATGATCCTGGCCCCAACTCCGGTGGACGTGGTGACAGCCTCCAACAGGACCATGAGCTTCCATGAGAACGCGAACGCCGTGACCGTTGCCGCGTGCAGCGCCGGTCGGATCTGCCACCACAGCACGGATCGCGCATAGTCGAACTTGTTCAATCGGTAGGTCCGTGACATCTCGTCGAGGCGGATATCCCGCTCGAGAACAGCATTCATGCTGACGTTGATGACCAGCGGAGCGATCGCCAACACCAGGGAGATGAGCCCCGAACTCTCGGCGGTGCCGAGGATGAGAACCACCATGATGATGTAGACCAGATCTGGAATGGCCAGAGCGACGGCCAGGACCGGCCGGAGTAGTGCCCGAAGCCACCACCAGAATCCCGCCGCGACGCCAATCGCCACGCCCACCACCACCGTTGCCAGCCATACGGTGAGGACGCGGCGGATAGTTGCGCCCAAATCCGCCATGAGCGTCTCGCTGTCCAGGATCCCGACGGCGGCGACCGCGACCTCCACTATGCCGGGTAGCCATCTCGAGGAAGCCACACTGATCCATTCCCAGATACTCAGGCCGAGCACCAGTGCCAGGGCCACCGGCACCACCCGTCTACTTCTCATGACGAGGTCACCTGCCCGGCTGTCGGTTCCCAGACTGCCAACACCGCATCGACCAGTTCCCTCTCGAGAGCGACTAGTACTGGATCGTTGTAGTCCCGCGGTCGGGGCAGATCGATTTCTACCTCGCGCAACACGGTCGCCGGGCCGCGGCTGAAGACTACGACACGGTCCGAGAGATACAGGGCCTCCCGGATTGAGTGGGTGACGAACAGAGTGGGTACCGCCTCGGTAACCCGCAGCCGATCCAGTTCAACTCGGATCGTCCGCGCGGTGACTTCGTCCAGTCCGCTGAACGGCTCGTCCATCAGAACTACATCCGGTGCGACCGCCAACGCGCGAGCGATGGACACACGTTGCCTCTGGCCACCCGACAGGTTCATGGGCCACGCGTCCACGTGGTCCGACACCTGCAGCAGGGCGAGGTATCGCTCCACGCGGGCGTTCCAGTCCGCCTTGGGAACGTGGGCCGATCGCATCGCGATCTCGATGTTCTGCCTGACGGTCTTCCACGGCAGCAACCTGTGGTCCTGGAACACATACCCGGCTCGCAAGTGCCGGCCGACCTGGCCGGTGACGTCCTCGTCGCGGCACGAGACCGACCCCGATCGGACATCGAGCAACCCGGCGAGCACATGCAGCAGAGTGGATTTTCCACAACCACTTGGGCCGATGATGGAGACGAACTCGCCCGGGCCGATCGTCAGACCGACGTTCTCGACGGCGACCTTGTCGCCGTACCCGATGGAGATGTCACTGAGCTCGACGAAAGACGCCTCGGCAGGGGCGAAGGTCAGTTGGGCGTTCATGGCGTTCCTTTCCAGGCACGGGCCTTGTTCTCCAACGGGCGGAGGATGAGGTATTCGGTGAGAAGGAGAATGGCGGCGAAGACGACGAGCCATTGCATGACCGCCTGCATGTCGAAACGGTCGAAGGACTTGTCGAACTGGAACCCCATCCCGCTGCTGACCAGGAAGAGCTCCACCACCACGACGACCTTCCACGCGTGCGCGTGCTCGTTTCGCAACGCCGTCATGACCGTGGGGAAAACCTGGGGCCCGATCACCGTCGCCACCCGCCGCAGTGGGGACAGCCGATAGGCGACAGCCATTTCTGTCAGCCCGGGGTCGAGCCGGCGGAATGCGTTGAGCATCAGGACCGAGATGAAGGGCGCGACCGTCGCGGTGAGGACGACGATCGCTCCCAGCTGCTTGTCCGCGAAGAGGAAGACCGCGATCATCGCCGAGATCGTGCTGGGGACCGCGAGGAAGACGGTCACCCAGATCTCCGCGACCCGGCCGGCGAGATCGGTCTTCCAGACCAGGACCGCCACCGCTGTACCGACCACGAACCCTGCGGCGAGCGCGAGGAGGACACGGGTCCAGGTCTCGGCGATCGTCGTCCACGTATCCGGGGAGGTCAGGAATGCCGGCATCCCACCGAGCACGTCACTGATCGGCGCAATGAACCGCGTCGTGGATCCGGCGATAGCCCAGGCTACGACGATGAGGGCGAGGCCCACGACGGAGAGCACAGCAGACTGGATCGAATGGTTGGACGGGATACGCGGAGCCCGGCGTGGGCGCAACCGCCCACGCTCCGCCTGGACGGGCGGGGCGGCGGACATGAGCGCGGTGGCCACCGTCATCACCCGCCTGCGGTGACGGTCTCGACGGTCGCGATCGGGTCCGTCCCGACCGTCTCCGGAAGCATCCCCCGCTCGCGCATCATGGCGAGCCAGTCGTTCATGTGCTCGACGTCCGCAGCATCCCACGTGTTGGTGTAACAGGGGAGCTCGTTGCAGTACGCCACCAGACGGTCGAGTTCAGCATCGTCGGCCAGGTTGAGGAAGGACTTGTAGGGCTCCTGGGTGAAGGTCGAATAGCCCGCATCGATGATGATCTGTTGCGCTTCGGTGAAGGCGGCCACCACGGCCTGCGCAGTCTGCGGGTTCTCCTCCATCCACGCCCGGTTAGACCAGAGCATGGCCAGCGGCGGCGCCCAGTCGATGGTGTCCTGCCAGTAGTCCGCGACCGTCAGTACCCGCACGCCGTCCGTGAGCTGCATAGCCCGGTCGCCGTAGGGCTCATAATCGAAGATTGCGTCGACCTCACCTTGCGCTAACAGCTCGGGCAGCACGGCGGGCGACGATTCCACCAGTTCCATGTCTGCTCCCACGTCAATCCCCCAACCGTCGGCAAGAGTGAGGGTGATCGCCTGCGTAGTGCCCGAATCGCTACCGAAGTGACCCACGCGCTTGCCCTTGAGATCTGCCGGGGTGCGGATGCCGCTCTCCGCGCTGGCGACGATCGACGCCGTGTTGGTCATGAACGGGTAGTAAGCCACGGTGTCGTGGCCCTCGGCGTTGGCGATCGCCGCGGACACTCCGTCACCGGGCCCCAGCTCCGCCTGGCCCATGAGGAAGGGCTGCGTGCCGCCGGCCGGGTCACCCTCCTGCCACTCAAGGTCGAACCCGTGTTTGATGTCCAACCCCATCTCTTCGATGAGCAGGACCGGGATTCCCATCGGGTCCGCGACCACTCCTTGCATGCGGACGATCGGCAGCCCGTCGTCGGATACCGTCTCCGAATCGGCCGGGCCGGCGCAGCCGGAAAGCGCCAGTGCCCCGGCCAATGCGATACCGAGTGGCGCCGCGAGCTTCTTGATGGACGACTTCATGATCCTTCTCCTTCTGTGGTGGCTTCTGGGTTCGTTACGCGGTCGCGGGTTCGAGCACGCGGGCGGGAGTGCCTCGGTAGATCCAGTCAAGGGACGTCCCGACCGCTCTGTGATCCGACCTCAACCGCTCGTCGCGGGCGACCTGCTCGGGGCCGTCAGGGAGGTGGAAGTCAGTCCGATTCGCCAGTGCGGCGCGTTGGACGAACTCGGCTCGCTCGGCCCTGCGCTCGACGTAGCGCAACAGCGCAGCGGGAACGCCATCGTCCGGAACGGCTCCGAGTTCTTCGGCCAGGACCACCCCGTCTTCAATCGCCTGGGATGCGCCCTGGGAGACGTAGGGCAGCATCGCGTGGCAGGCGTCCCCGACCAGAGCGAGCCGCCCCGCGACCCACACCGAATGCGGCTCCTGATGCTTGAGTGCCCAGAGCACGATGTCACCGTCAGCCTTCGCCAGTGCGCTGACGAGCCGGGTGTCCCAGCCCTCGTAGGCGGCCACCAACTCGGCCGTCGAGGACGGTCGGCGCCATTCGCGGGCGACATCGTCGGTGATCGGGACGATCCCGACGATATTAATCGCCGTGTAGTCGCGTACCGGGTAAGCGATCAGATGGCGGTCCGGACCGAACCAGAACTGGCCGGCCTGCCAGTCGACGAGGAACCGGGTGGCCGGATCGGCGGCGATCGCGGCACCGTCAAGCAGAGTGCGGAAACACATGTCTCCGCTGTCGACGATCTCGGACGGGGCACCGACGTTGTCGCGGATCACCGACTTGATCCCGTCGGCCCCGATGAGGACGCTCCCCTCGTAGCGGGCTCCGTCGACAGCGATCGCTGCTGGCCGCAGTGGGTCGGAGTCGTCGACCGCTTCCACCCGGACCCCTGTCACAACGGTGACCTGCGGCCCTGAGCCGGCGGGGTCGACCGCCGCGGCGAGCAGCGCCTGTTGCAGATCCGCGCGGTGCAGCTGCAGGTAGGGAGCGCCGTAATCAACCGTGGCCCCAGGTCCGAGCGTGGTCTTGGCGATGATGGAGCCGTCACGCCAGCGCCGTTGGACGGTCTCCTGAACCTCGAGGGACAGCGACATCATCACGTCGCGCAGGCCCAACCGGGTCAGGGCCGCAGAGGCGTTCGGCCCGATCTGCAGGCCTGCTCCTACCTCCCTGACTTCCGGACTCTGTTCGAGGACGGTCACGGGGATCCCCTGGCGTCGGAGTGCCAGGGCGGTCGCCAGTCCGCCTATTCCGGCTCCGCAGACGACTGCGTCGAGGGTCATAGGGTGCTCCTTGATCGTTGTGACGAATTCGGTGACGTGTACGAGGCCGCCGGTGGGGAATGCCCCAGGGGCGTGTGGGGGCCGAACGGGCCGGATGGATCCGGAGCGCCCGAAGAGTTCCGCGGGGACATAGCAATGGCTCCCGATCTGCGTAGATCTGCGAGGTATGGGATTGAGCGCCTCGCTCGGTGCACGTCTGCGAGGTCGATGGGGGTCGCCGCCACTCCCGGGGCATCTGCGAGTGAGGTGAGGATCTGGCCGCTTGGCGAGACGATGCAGCTGTGGCCGGCGTAGGCCCGGTCGTCGTCCTCACCCGTGAGCCCGGCCGCCGCGACGAAGCAGCCGTTCTCGAGAGCCCTGGAGCGCGTCAGGATCTGCCACGCGTAGAGCCGTCCTCGGCCGAAGGCTGCAGGGATCGCGATGATGTCGGCGCCAGCCAGTGCGATCTGCCTCGCGACCTCTGGGAAGCCACCCTCGTAGCAGATCGCCACCCCCACCACACCGAACGGAGTGGAGACCACGGCAGGTGGGGACTCCCCTCTGCGAAAAACGGATGGCTCGTCCCCCCAGAGGTGCTGCTTCGCCGACGTAGCGAGCACCCCGTCCGGCCCGACGATCACGGAGGTGTCCTCCAGAACGCCATCCGCCGGAACCGTGGCCAAGGCGGTTGCGATCACCACCCGGTGCTCATGCGCCCACCGGATCAGTGAATCCTGGACGCCCGTTTGGGAGTCCGCGACGATGTCCCTGAGCGACGAGGAAAGCGTGTAACCGGTCGCGAAAAGCTCCGGAAGGACGATTACACGCGCACCGCGGCCGGCGAGTTCAGCGACCCCTTGTCCGGCTTCGTGGAGATTGAGAGCGACCTCCCCGGGTCGGGAGGGCATTTGGAGGACACCGAGCTGAACGGACGACGCCGTAACACGCCGGGCCGCCGGAGGCGTCACCGGTCCCCCGCCGAGACCAGCGGCGCGACTCCACTGGCCTGCGGAAGAGCGGAGAATGAACCCGCGTACCAGGGGCCGGCGAGGCGGCCGAGCGGATCCAACACCTCGTTGTCCACGTGTAGCGCCTCACTCATGACGCCGTCCGCGGCGTGAACCCAGACCACCTCACCGAAAAGAACCACATCGGACCCGATGGTCACCTCGCCCGAGACACGGCATTCCAGCGCCATTCGAGACTCAGCCACCCGTGGGGCCGCGACCACAGTCCCGTCCACCGCGGTGACAGAGGTCAGGTCGAACTCGCTGCCAGGGGTCTCGGTGCTGCTGGCTGTGACGTCGGCACGATCCCGGACCGAGGGGACGTTGAGGATGAAGCAGCCGGTCGCCCGAGCGTTATTCAGGGTGTCTTTGGCCCGCCCACCGGGGCCCGGTCCGACCGATATGAGCACGGTGGCCGGGTCCCGCGAGGCGACCGTCGCGAATGAGAATGGTGCGAGATTTGCGATGCCTTCCGAAGAGACGGTGGACACCCACGCGATCGGACGGGGCTGCAGAGCACTGACCAACAGCTTGTAGACCTCATTCTGTCCCAGGGATCCGGGATCAAACTCAGTGCGAGACATGACAGCCCTCTCGTCGATCGGCAAGTTTCTAAAACGATGGCGCAATCGATTGCGAGCGAGTAGCGTCGAGGACGGCTCCCCGCCCGACTACTGAACCCCTACGAGGAAGACGAACTTGCAATCGTTTGCGTGAACCAAATAGTCGTCGCGGGCGGGTCGGCGGTCAATGGATCGGGACGACTGGAAACACGCTGTTTACGGGAAGGGCGGTGCATGAACGAGGCATTACGCGGTCGACGTGTAACTCTACGCACGGTGGCCGAAGCGGCCGGCGTCCACATCTCCACGGTGTCGCGAACGCTCAAGAGACACCAGCAGGGCGCCTCACTCACCCCCGAGCAAGAAGCCCTCGTCCGTCTCGCCGACGACCTGGGGTACACGCCGAACCCCAATGCCGCGAGCCTGAAGACGGGCCGGTCTTCTGCTTTCGGCGTCCTCGTCCCGCACCTCACCGACATCGTCCTGTCCGCCGCGTACGACGCGATCGAGGCGACCGCGAACACCGCCGGTTATGAGACGTTCGTCGCGAACACGAGAGATGACCCGACAGCACAGCGAGCCCGCCTCGAACTCCTCGCCGGGCGCCAGGTGGACGGCCTCATCATCGGCGATGCCCGTTTGGACGATCCGGACCTGGCAGACCACCTCGCCCGACGTGGCCTGAACGCGGTTCTGGTGAACCGTCGGCATCCGGGCCTGTTATCGGTCACCTGCGACGACTATGGCGGAGGCGCCCTGGCCGCGAGACACTTGCTCTCACTGGGGCACCGGCAGATCGGTGTGATCTCCGGCCCGCCCTGGTCCTCTACCGGGTTCGACCGGCTTTCCGGCTTTCGCGACGAACTCCGCGAGGCCGGAGTCGACCTACCTGATCGACGGACGTTCCTGCCGGGTTTCGACGCCGCCCACGGTCGCGACGGAATGGAACGGTTGCTGCGGTCGGACCCGGAGGTCACCGCCGTTTTCGTCGCCAACGACATGGCGGCCATCGCCGCTCTCGGAGTGCTCGCCCGCCACGGAATCCGCGCCGGCCACGACATCGCGGTGGTGGGCTACAACGACATTGATATTGCCGCCGCCCTCACCGTCCCATTGACGACCATCTCTAGCCCGTTCACCGATATGGGGAAGCGGGCCTGCGAGACGCTGCTCGCACAATCGAACGGACTCCCCGTGTCGTCCACGGTGCTCCCGACCAGACTGGTCGTCCGCGAATCCAGCGACCCACGTTCACCCTCGGCCCAGAACCTGTAAGCCGTCCGCCCCCGCCGATTCTCCGACGGCACCCGATGAGCGCACGGAGAATTGGCGGTCCGACCCCTCGGGGCGACCGGTACGCGGAGAACGCTAGATAGTAGGACACACGTCCAGTATTGGCTTGGCAGCCAGAAGTACAGCGAGGCACCCGCCAGATGTGGTGCCGACCAGCTGCTGCCCCAAGATCGATCGATTTGTGATCGTGTCAACATTTCTTCGCAGAACGGTTGCTACTGGCGAGTAGATAAGCAACACTTAAATGGATGCATCAACAAGCTGTGTTGGTGCCCCAGTCGCTCTCTCAGAAAGGCTCGCCATGAGCACCGCGCCCCAGACCCCCCAGCCCGCCGCCAAGAACCAGAACCGCCGCAAGAAGGCCCGCGCCATCATGGCCTCCGGTCTCGTGCTGGGCGTCGGCGCCGCCGTCACCCTGGCCGCCTGGTCGGACACCGTCTGGGGTGCGGGCACCTTCGGTACCGCAGGCAGCGACTTCAACATCCAGGGCAACTTCACCGGCACCGAGGAAGGTTGGGATGAGTTCGTGACCGCTGACAATGCGGGCCCCATGAGCCTCACCCAGAACGCCAACGCCCTCATCCCGGGCGTGCCCGTCTATCAGCTGGTCGGCCTCCACGAGACCAAGAAGAACCTCGGCGCGGACATCACACTGACCCGCACGACCGCCGACACCAGCAAGCTCGCGAACCTCGTCAAGGTGGCCGTCGCCGACGTCGGTACTTCGCCGACCGCGCCCACCTGCAACGCCGAGAACAGCTTCGGCACCCCCGTGACTATCGGCACCGATAAGCCGAAGATGCTCGACACCACTGTCTCCGCCGGCGGTTACCGCTGGGTCTGTTTTTCGGCGACCCTGGACGCCGGAGCCACCCTCGATGTCGCGAATGTGACCTCCAAGTCGATCCAGTGGGAGTTCGCCGCGACTTCCCAGGACCCCGCCTGATCCGCTCACGTTGCGGTGGTGGGCGCTTTGAGCCCACCACCGCAACAACTGAGCACCACTTTTCACGGTCCTACCAGGAGACCCCATGAGCACACCGGCCGCGCCGACCCCGTCCGAGGCCCCCGCCGTCGCCACCTCGCAGCGGGCCCTGCAGGGCCGGTCGGTGTGGTCATATGTCGGAGCAGGCATCGGCAATGTCCTGGCCGCCGGCGGCGTCCTATGCGTGGGGCTGGTAATCCTCGCGATCACGATGAACATCTCCCTGATCATGTTCAAAACCGGGTCGATGTCCCCGACGATCCCCACCGGGTCCGTGGCCGTGGTCAAGGAGATCTCCGCCGACGAGATCCGAGTGGGCGACGTCATCACCGTCAATCGCGAAGAGGGCCAGCTCCCGGTTACCCACCGAGTGGTCGAGGTGTTTCCCCAGACGCCGGGCGCGGCACTCGTGCAGATGAAGGGGGATGCCAACCCCAACGTCGACCCGGGCATGTACCGCGTCGAGACCGTGCGCAAGGTGCTGTGGTCGGTGCCCGAGTTGGCGAACGTCATCGTCTGGTTCAGCAACCCGTTTGTTCTGGGCGGGATCACCTTGCTCGCCGCGCTGGGCGTGCTGTGGGCCTTCTGGCCGAGGGACGAGAGTGATGACGAGGTCGAGAGGACGAACGCAGATGCGTAAGTCTGACCCGCAACTGCGGACCTCCTTAGCGATCGCCGGAGTGTTCCTCCTCGTCGCCAGCGTTGCCCTGGTCGTCGGCTCCGTGCGTCCGACAGAGGCCAGCTGGCAGGACACCGTAACCGGAACGTCGTCATTTACGACCCACAAGGACGTCGGCAGAAACAGTGCTCGCGCGACTGCGGCGTACGGGAGCATGACCTACCGGATCGCTGACCAGGAAAACCTTCGTAAGGTCGAGGCGCTCGGCAAGTCCGATAGTGCGGTACTCGGGCTCTCTACCGGGCCGACCACACGTAGTGTCCGGGGCGCGCTCCTCAGCATTCCCGCGTCGGTCGCGGGAACCGTCTGTGCGCGTTCGACCGCGACCGGTGTGATCTGTTCCGAAGACCCGCAGTCGACAGCTACCGCTTTCGCCCAGGCGCAGTCGTCCAAACTCGAGGTGTCGACCGTCGGGCTTCCCCTCGTTCGTTACGCCACCGCGGACGACGCCAAGCCCACCATCGCAACCGCGGCGTGCACGCCGGGAAAACCGGGCGTGACAGGATTTACAAAGAACGGCTCCGTATACGAGTCCGTATATCTCGGACGCGGAAGCAGCCTTGTAGAAGTGCCGATGCCGGGTCGCAACAGCGAGACGCGAAAGCAACGAACGTACGGGAGCGTCACCTACACCGCCCGCCTACAGCGCACCGAAGTCAGCGAACTCGGGTACGCCAGAGCTGAGCTCAGACTCCACGTGACCGCAGATGGCGCCACGGGTGATCCCTGGACTCTCCACCTCATCCTGGCCAATGCCGAGTGTGGTGTCTCGCGGGGGATCGAGGAGAACCTCGCCCAACCGACCGCAACGAACTTCCAGTCTTTGGCGCCGTCAGTTGCGTCCTTCCGCACCGCTCAGCCACCTACTGCGCTAAAGCCGATCATCGATGTCGTCGACGAGGATGCGCCCGAACGCCCTGACGACGGGACCACTCTTCCCACACTCGACGGCGCCGCTGACGACTCGGCCACCGGTGCCACTACGAGTGCGACCACATCCACCGAATCCCCGGGTCCGCTCGACGCCGAGACCGCGGATCTTGATCCCCGAGCCGAGTTAGGCGAGTCCGCCGGCGCGGAGACCGCAGTCCCGACAGAGAACGCTGCGCCCACAACCAGCGAGCCGACTACAGCCCTCACCGCCCCCACCGGCCCCCAGGAGCTTGAGTCGGTGCGCGTCGGGCGAGAATTCGCAGTCGTGAACCGCGACGGCGTCGAACTGGGCACCGCGAAGGTCGACGACATCGTGCGGACGCCCGGCTGCGGAGTCGAGCTCACGCTGAGCATCACGACCTCCGCCGAGGCGGGCCCGGACCGGTGGGCGTCCGTCGCCCCGGACGACTTCGCCGAGGTTCGCCCCGGCGGGTCTACCCGCGAGGCCTCACGGATCAGCTCGGACTGCGAGCGAGCCGCGCGTTCGACGACCACTTCCCTGTCACCGGGACGGGACTACGAGATCGTCATCGCCTTCCAGCTCGACGACTCCGCCGACCAGGCCATGCTCCGGCCCGACGGCACCGCCGGGTGGATCTTCGACCTACCGTCGCTGACCACTGTCGCCGTGACGACCAGCCCGACGGCCGCCACCGCCACCGAGCAGGCCCCCGGCGCGAGTACCGACACCGGAACCGAGCTGACGAGCGCGGTCGAGACAACCGAAGCGTAGGAGCCCCGCACGGAAAGCGGCCCCGGCCACGGAAGGATCGTGATCGGGGCCGAGCCCGTCCGCCGGTTCCGCACACCGGGTGGCGGCGAACGGCGGCCGGAGCTGACCTCGTCGTCGTATCCTCCGGCAACGCACCCACAGCCCCGAACCAGGACCGCTCTCGCGGACGAGTAGTCACCCACAAGTCGCTGACCTGCGGCGCCCTGCACGGGCCCTTCAGGGCACCGCAGGTCAGGGCAGTGTTTAGGGGGCGTCGTGTGCCGCGGTCCGGCTCGGCGGTCAGTCAGAGACGTACGGATTCGTCGCGGCATGACGGCCGACACGGACCGGGACCGCGAACAACATGACCGCGACGAACGCGGCCATCACGGCCGCCGCGACGAGGCCCCACGCGGTGCCCAGAACCAACGGGAACACCAGCGCCACCAGACCCACCAGCGCGATGGCCAGGATCGCCAACCCGGTACGGGCCAGCCTCGCCGACAGCCGCAGCACCCGATCCTTGCGGTGGGAGCGGAACACCGCGCGGTGGATCATCACCGGCGCCAGCAGGAGCACCGTCGACGCCAGCGTCAGCGAGAGCACCGCCAGGTAGAGGGCGCGAGCGCCGTCGCCGATCTCAGCGAAACGATCCTGGAACGGCAACACCAGCAAGAAGCCGGTGAGCACCTGGCCGCCGGTCTGGACGATGCGCAACTCCTGCAGCAGCTCGATCCAGTTGCGGTCGATGCGCTGCGCTTCGGTCTCGTTGCGTTCAGAGGCCTCGTGGTGTTCGGTGGCCCGTCCGGGCTCGTCGGCTCCTTCGATGTCCATGCCGCTCCCCTCCCTCCTACGCGTGCCCTCGATGATCGTCCGGTTGCCGCGGCGGTGGGGTCCAACCGGCGATTCGCCCGGCCGGGCCGCTGACCTGGGTCGCCCTGAACGGGGTCTGCAGGGCACCCCAGGTCAGCGGGGTTGTCGGTCGCGGCTGGCGGCGTGGCAGTGGGTGGTGGCGGCAATCGACGACCGCGGGCCCGGTGGTGCGGCACGATGAGCGCATGGTCAAGCCGTCCAACACCGCCGCCATCGCCTCCGCCACCGGCCGCCCGTGGGACGAGTGGGTCGAACTGCTCGAGCA
>Ga0194138_10000684_pt1 | contig 16101 bp, 16 predicted proteins | sample TARM_MetaG_T2_14_FD_134022 | JGI IMG/M metagenome (GOLD analysis project Ga0194138, IMG submission 134022) | Freshwater microbial communities from Pennsylvania, USA, analyzing microbe dynamics in response to fracking - TARM_MetaG_T2_14 (version 2) | ecosystem: Environmental > Aquatic >...
ATATCTGATCCCCTATAACTGCTGTTTGAAGTTTGGTAGTTTCTAGAATTTTCATGGCAGCTAGAAAATTTCTTTTCATCGGTTTTTTTGCTTGATAAATAAAGGGGATATTTAACTCCTTTGAAAAATACATGACTCTTTTTTTATGGTTGTTTGATACCAAGCAAATAGAAAAGCCTTTATTTTCCAATTGTTTTAACCATTCTTTGACCGCAACAGTTGGTAGGGTCGTGTCCCAACCAACCAAAGTATTATCAATATCAATAATCAGCCCTTGGATGTTGTTTTCTTTTAAAAGTTCCAGATCCACTTCGAAAATGGAATCATAGAAATAATCGGGTGTTAAAATTTTCAATATCGCACCTCTATTCTGCATTTATTCTGACGAAACTTAATTATTGTCTTTTACAGGAATGATTAACGCACTAATAACCCAAACTACCCCTCCGATTAGCCCTGCATATGAGAATTCACCATTGACTAAGTATAAAAAAGCTGTTGCAACGATAGCAAAAATGAGACCGTGAATTAATGGTTGTTTAGAATATTTCATTGATTTGCTCCTTTAATAGGGTTATGGTGTCTGAAATTACGAATTACTGGATTCGTTGATTTAAAACTTTAGTTCCTATACAAAATATACATGAGGGAATTTGTATCCTCATGTATATTTTACTTGTATCAATCATTAAGATTCTTCCTGATATTTTTCCAGTTGTTTTCTTGTTTGAACTAACTTGATTTGATTTTCAAATAGTTTATTTTGTAACTCATTAATAATAACTTCAGCCTTATCGCTTTCTTCTTTTCGGTTTTTTACTTCTTCCTTTAATTCTAAAGTTTCCGTTTCATACTTTTCTTTGAATTTCCCCAAATTTCCGTTATTTCGTTTCAATTCCCGGTTTTCTTCTTCTAGATTGTTAAGTGCTGATTCTAAGCTTTTACATTTACTTTTCATCTTTTGAAGCTCTTGAAGTGGTTCTTCATATTTCCCCTGTGCTTTTTCTAACTTCTCTTCCAGTTTTAAAAGTTCATCTGCCATATTTATGCTGGTTAATACTGCGATCATGGATGTACTTAACCGCTGATTAGCTCCTCGTACTTTTTCCATTTTTTCGTCTACGTAATTACCGACCTTGAGCAAGTAATCCTTTGGCTCAGAGCCTACGATGGGGTATTCCTGTCCGTTAATTTTAATTAATACTTTGTTTTTTTTATCCACTAATCCATCAACCCCTCTAATATAATGAAATATTGGTTTGTAATTATTATAACACAATACTTCACTCTATCTCAAATACGCACCCACTTTTTCTTCAAGATCCTTTAGTATTTGCTCATGAATTTTATTAACTTCTTTTTCTTTTAAAGTTTTGTTAAAATCTCGATAAATTAATGAATACGCAATACTTTTCGAACCTTTATCAATTTGATCCCCTTGATAGACATCAAATAATTCAAAATTATCCAGGATTCCTTCAAGATAAGGTTCAAATACCTTCTCAATTTTTGCAATTTCTATATGATCCGGTACCACGATGGCAATGTCTCGCAGGATTGAAGGATATTTTGGCAGGGGTTGGTATTTCTTGTCTAATTCCCCTTGTTCAAGGATTACTTCGAAATCCAATTCTGCTAAATAGCATCGCTCTTCGATTCCGTAATTTCCAGTTACCATTGGATGTACTTCACCGATGGTACCTAGAAGACGATCATGATAGAAGACATTAGCGCAGCGTCCCGGGTGAAAAGTACTATGATCCGGTTCTTTTACAAATTCCAATTTATTCATTTTAAGACCTTTAAGCATTTCTTCAATAATTCCCTTAATGGAATAGAAATCCTCTCCTCCACCGTACATTCCGATCACAAGCTTCCCTTTCTCTATAGGCATGGTTTCTTGGGGATTTTTCCAAAAGGTTCTTCCAATCTCAAAGGCTTTCATACTAGCATTTCCCTTTTTATAGTTTCGTTCTAAAACCTCTAACATACTTGGTATTAATGTGGTTCGCATGGCACTAGTTTCTTCCCCTAAAGGATTTCTTAGTTGGATGGTGTTTTGTAGTGGGTGATCTAGTGGTATACCAATTTTCGAAATGCTCTTTGGACTTACAAAAGAGTATGTTAAAATTTCATAAAGCCCTTGGCCTTTCAGTGCGGTTTTAAGCAAGTTCTCTACTTTAGTTGAAGGGTTAATTCCCCCGACGGTAATGGTTGCCTCAGGCATCGTTGAAGGGATTCGATCATACCCGAAAATTCTAGCGACTTCTTCAACATAGTCTACTTCTTTAACCAAGTCGCCTCGAAAACTAGGAGGTGTAACGGTTAATACATCTCCCTTGTTTACTACCTTGACCTCTAGACTATTTAATATTTCAGAAATTTCCCCAGGTGTGAATGTCGTACCTAACAACTGGTTGACTCTTGGTATTCGAAGATCAATCGTAGACTCTTTGACAGGCACCGGATATACATCGATAGCACCCTCTAAAATTTCACAGCCCGTAAGGGTTTGGATCAATTGACTAACCCGATTTATGGCTGTCATGGCAACTTCTTTATCTACTCCTTTTTCATATCGACTGGAGGCTTCCGTACGCAGATTTAAAGACTTGCTGGTTTCTCTTATTCGGTCGGCGTCAAAATTCGCTGATTCCAAAAGAACATTAACCGTGTTTTCATCCACTTCAGAATCCAATCCTCCCATAACACCGGCAATTGCTAATGGATTGTTTCCATCGGTGATCAAAGTTGTTTCCTTTTGAATTTTTCGATCCACACCATCTAAGGTTCTAAAGGTGTCAATATCATTTGCTTTCTTAACAACAATTTTTTTACTTGATATTTTTCCTAAATCAAAAGCATGTAAAGGTTGCCCATACTCGAGCATTACATAGTTGGTAGCATCTACAATATTATTGATCGGTCGTACCCCTGCTTTCATCAATAGTAATTGTAGCCAATCCGGTGAAGATTGAACTTTTACATCTTTCAGGACTCTTCCAATATAGCGATGACAACCTTCCGTGTCATCGATCGCTATAGATATTTCGCTTTCAGTTTTCATTGAGCTTTCCTGAAGTTGAACCTCCGGGTAATGCAACTCTGTTTTTAATGTTGCAGATACTTCCCTTGCCAGACCGATCATATTCAAACAATCCGGGCGGTTTGGAGTAATTTCAAATTCTAAGATTGCATCATCTAGCTCCAACGCTTGTTCAAAAGGCATTCCGGGGACATATTCCCCTTGTAAAATCCAGAGTCCATCTTTCATATTTTCCGGGATCAGATTTTTAGAAATTCCCAGTTCATCATGGGAGCACATCATCCCTTCGGAGATTTTCCCTCGCAATTCTCCTTTTTCAATTACAAGTCCTTCCGCAAGTTTAGCACCTTCTAGGGCTACGGGAACATAATCATTTTCTTTAAAATTTTTGGCTCCGGTTACGATTTGTAGATTCTTGTCTCCAATATTAACTGAAACAACTACAAGTTTATCTGCATTTTCATGGGCTTCGATTTTTTCAACTTTGCCGACTACCACACCTTCAAATTCCTTTGATAAATTCCGAATATCCTCCACATTTGATCCGGACATCGTCATCCGATCACGAAGCTCATAGGCATCAATATTTATGTTAACGTATTTTTCCAACCATTTTTTTGGTCCTAGCATTTTACAACCTCCTTAATTATCATGGTGCACCTCAAAATTTAATAACATAAGTTCTGTTTCAAAAATCACACAAACAATTAGCGAAATTGTTGTAGAAACCGTTGATCATTTTCAAAAAATAGGCGGATATCATCAATATCATGTTTTGCCATAGTGATTCGATCAATCCCCATTCCAAAAGCAAAACCGCTATATATTTCCGAATCAATACCACAGTATTCTAAAACATTGGGATGCACCATCCCAGCACCTAATAGTTCTATCCAACCACTACCTTTGCATATGCTACAACCTTCTCCCCCACATTTAAAGCAGGTAATATCCATTTCTGCGCTGGGTTCCGTAAAGGGGAAATGATGAGGCCTAAACTTCGTTTGTGTATGAGATCCGAAAAAACTCTTGGCAAAAACCTCCAAAGTACCTTTCAAATCTCCAAGGGTAATGTTTTTATCAATAACAAGACCTTCTAATTGATGAAACATCGGAGAATGGGTAGCATCCGGTGTGTCATTTCGAAAGCATCTTCCCGGAGAAATAATCCTTATGGGTGGTTTTGACTCTTTCATTACACGAATCTGCACCGGAGAGGTCTGGGTTCGAAGAACCAAATCTTCAGTGATATAAAAGGTGTCACTTAAATCTCTGGATGGATGGTTTTTCGGAGAATTTAGAGCATCAAAATTATTTTCCACGGTTTCGATCTCAGGTCCTTCCACTACCTTAAAACCCATGGGAATAAAGATCTCTTCCAAATTTTCCACACTTTGTCTTAGAGGATGAATACTGCCTAAAGAGGTCTTTTTTCCCGGCATGGTAACATCGATTGCCTCTTCTTCCAGTTTTTTATTCAACGCTTTTGCTTCCAACACTTCTCTGGATTTTGAAAGTTCTTCTGTGATAGTTTCCCGTACTTTATTCGCAAGCTCTCCGATAATCGGTCGTTCTTCAGCAGGTAATTTTCCCATCTCTCTTAATATTTGAGTGATTTCACCTTTTTTCCCAAGATATTTTATCCGTAAAGCTTCTAACTCCTTTAAATCTGAGGTGCTTCGAATCTCTTTAATTCCTTCTTCTTGAATTTGTTCTAATTTCTCTCTCATTGGAATTGCTCCCTTCTTTTATTCATTCTTTTTTGTAACAAAAAAACTCCGTCCCCCGAAAGGGACGAAGTTATACTCCGCGTTACCACCCTAATAGCATCAAATCCTGAAGTTTATAATTGAACTAAGGATTAAATGCCACTCAACAAAATAACGGCTTGTACCGTCAAGGTCTACTTGAAGTTCAACCTTGATATTCTAGAGGGAATCTTCGGATTTGCTGAAGTGCTCTCAGCTTGACACTTCTCTCTGTACGTTGACGTGCAAAATCCTACTTTGCTCTATCATCATATATTTCTATTTAAAATTTTATATTGCATATTATATCACAAGAATTGCTATTCTTCAATTATATTGCTTGTCTATTTAGTAAAATTCCGTTTCTCACGGGCTTTATAAATTAATATCCCGGAAGCAATAGAAGCGTTAAGAGATTCTATACATCCGTATATCGGTATAATTGTTTTCTCATCACATAGGTCCAAGAGCTCTTTAGAAACTCCATTACCTTCATTACCGATGATTAATGTAACACCCCCATGATAATCCAACTCTTCATAGGATTTACTTGCGGATAAATCCGTTGCAATTAGACGTACTTTAAGTTCTTTTAGTTGGTTTACCCAGTCCAATCCTTCCACTTCAATGATAGGAATATGAAAAATTGCACCCATACTTGAACGAAGGGCTTTATCTCCATAGGGATCAGTAGAATTTTCAGTAATTATGATCAAGTCTACTCCTGCAGCTTCAGCTGTTCGAATAATCGTACCCATATTTCCCGGATCTTGTACAGATTCTAGAGTTACGATAAAAGGATTCTTCGGTAATTTTTCCAAAGCTTTTTCAATGTGATTTTCTTGTTTATGTATTATGGCTAAAATACCTTGGGGAGATTCGGTTTTAGCTATGGACCGAAAAACTTTTTCAGTCACTGTAAGAATTTCGATGTTTTTCATTCTAGAATCTACTGTAGCTTTCGGGAACTCTTTATCCCATGGATAAGTAGAAGTGATAATAATTCTTTCAATATTTGCATCATGGGTTATCGCTTCTTCTACAATCCGCTTTCCCTCTACGAAATACTTTCCAAGGCTTGTGCGGAATTTTTTTTTATGAAGGGAGCGTACTTCTTTAATTTTAGGATTATCCATGCTTTCTATTATTTCATTCAAGCAATCACCTTATCCTTTTAGTATTTTCTCAGATCTTCGTGAAGTTCAATTCATTTGTAAACAAAGAATCGATTTTTATCTGAAAAGGTATAGATACAGGTAAAGAGCCCTGCAAGGACTCTTTATATATCAATCATTCTAATTTATAGTAAATTTATGCGTTTAACTTCTCTTTTACAGTGTTTACTAAAGAAGCAAAGCTTTCCTGGTCATTTACGGCCATGTCTGCTAACATTTTTCGGTTAATATTAATATCTGCTAGCTTTAATCCATTCATAAATCGCGAATATGATAGCCCGTTTAATCTTGATGCCGCATTGATTCTGGTAATCCATAGCTTACGGAAGTCACGCTTTCTTAACTTTCTTCCTACATAAGCATGCTTTAAAGATTTCATTACAAATTGGTTAGCCGGTCTGAAAAGCTTACTTCTTCCGCCTCGGAAACCTTTGGCTAATCTTAATACTTTTTTATGTTTTTTCTTGGCATTAATTCCTTTTTTTACTCTAGGCATTTTAAATGTTCCTCCCTTTTATTTATACAATGTATTGATGTAGTTTACTTTGCGATGAATTGGTCAATTCTTTTTTGATCTCCCTTGGAAAGAATGGCCATCTTTCGTAGGTTTCGCTTACGCTTTGGAGATTTTTTAGCTAGTATGTGGTTTGCAAATGCTTTTGCTCTTTTTAACTTTCCACTTTTGGTTCTTTTTAATCTTTTTGAAGCTCCTCTATGGCTTTTCATTTTTGGCATATTAAATATCCTCCTTAAATTTATACTAGGCTTGCTCTTTTTTAGGCGCAAGCACCATAATCATCTGTCGTCCTTCAAGTTTCGCTGGTTTTTCCACAGTACAAAGATCTTCAAGGGTCATACGGAATTTTTCCATAATTTCAAGACCTTTATTCGTATTTTTCATTTCTCTTCCTCTGAAACGAAGGGTAACTTTTACTTTGTCTTCATTTTTCAAGAATTTACTTGCTTGGTTTGCCTTTATATTCAGGTCATGTTCCTCAATATTCGGACTTAGTCGTACCTCTTTTACAGTGATGACTTTTTGTTTTTTCTTTGCTTCTTTTTCCTTTTTAGCCTGTTCGTACTTGTACTTTCCATAATCCATAATTTTACATACCGGTGGTTTTGCCTTCGGAGCAATTTTTACCAGATCCAGCCCCCGTTCACTAGCTATTGCTTGGGCTTCTTTTCCGGACATTACGCCTAACTGCTCGCCGTCATCTGAAACTAACCGTACTTCCTTGTCACGAATTTCTTCGTTCATTTGCGTTCCTTTGTTATCTTTAATTGTATAGCACCTCCTGTTAAAATAAAAAAAACGAATAGCTTAAATACTATTCGCCCCACAAAAATTGCTCAACAAACCCATATACTGAGTCTATAACCAATCTTTATTTACCTTACGAACCCTAGTTGTAAGGTGAGAAGCGAACCCTCTACTTTCTTTTAACTCATATAAGTATATCAAGCCCTTGACCCATTGTCAAGGGCTTTTTATTTATCTACCTTAAAGGTTTATTGAAGGCCTTTATGGTTTATTTCTTCAAGTAAACTGTCTTTAAATGCTGAAAATTCCATAGTTCCAAGTTCTCCCTTGTCTCGAGAACGAACGGATACCATGCCGCTTTCCACTTCTTTTTCACCAACAATCAACATATAGGGTGTTTTCTCTAGTTGGGCTTCTCTAATTTTATAACCCATTTTTTCACTTCTAGAGTCCACATTAACCCTTACACGGTCATTGAATAAATCCTTTTGAAGCTTTTCTGCGTACTCTTTTTGTCTGTCGGTAATTGGAATAATTTTCACCTGTTCCGGCGCTAGCCATGTGGGAAACTTTCCTGCGAACTCTTCAATTAAAATGGCAATAAACCGTTCTATACTACCAAATACCACTCGATGAATCATAATTGGTCGATGTTTTTCTCCGTCTTGTCCAATGTAATTAAGATCAAATCTTTGAGGCATTTGAAAGTCCAATTGGATGGTTCCGCATTGCCAGGTTCTTTGTAGGCAATCCTCTAAGTGAAAATCAATTTTAGGGCCATAAAAAGCTCCGTCTCCTTCATTGATTTTATAATCAATTTCTTTTGCCTCCAGGGCTTCCTTCAAAGAACCGATTGCAAGATTCCAATCTTCATCAGAACCCATAGAGTTTTCCGGTCGAGTGGACAGTTCTACATGATACTTAAAACCGAAAAGGCTATATACATGGTCGACTAATTCGATTACGCCGATCAATTCATCTTTGATTTGCTCCGGCAGGGTAAAGATATGAGCATCATCTTGCGTAAAGTATCGTACACGCATTAAACCATGGAGTGCTCCCGATAATTCATGACGATGTACTTCACCCAATTCTCCCATTCGAATGGGTAAATCTCTATAGCTATGAATTTTACGGTTATAGGTAAGAACCGCTCCGGGGCAATTCATAGGCTTTACAGAAAAGTTTTGGTCATCGATTTCTGTGAAATACATATTTTCTTTATAGTGATCCCAATGGCCTGATTGCTTCCAAAGGTTTTCATTTAAGATAATCGGGGTTTTAATTTCTTCATAACCTCTTATTCGGTGTTCTTCTCTCCAAAAACTCTCCAATTCATTTTTGATTACCATGCCCTTTGGATGAAAGAAGGGAAATCCCGGTCCTTCTTCCCGAAGACTAAACAGATCCATTTCTTTTCCGATTTTACGGTGGTCTCTTTTTTTCGCTTCTTCCAAACGCTCGAGATAAGCTTCCAGATCTTTCTTCTTTTCAAAGGAAGTACCATAGATGCGTTGAAGCATTTTATTGTTTTCATCACCTCTCCAGTAGGCTCCGGCCACACTTAAGAGTTTGATTGCTTTAACTTTACCGGTATTGGGTAAATGGGGTCCAGCGCAAAGATCCGAAAACTCACCCTGTTTGTAAAAGGAAATTTCCTCTCCTTCTTCCAGGCCATCAATTAATTCTATTTTGTAGTCCTCTCCCTGCTCTTTAACATATTTTATAGCTTCTTCCTTTGGCAAGGTGAATCGTTCGATTTCCAGCTTTTCCTTGACGATTTTTCTCATTTCCTGTTCAATTTTTTCCAAATCTTCCGGAGTTATCTTATGCTCTACATCAATATCATAATAAAATCCGTGATCAATGGCCGGTCCGATAGCTAGCTTTGCTTCAGGAAAAATTCTTTTAATGGCCTGAGCCAAGACATGAGAGCTGGTATGCCAAAAAAATTCCTTTCCTTCTTCATCGTCAAATTTTAGAAAAACAAGTTCTCCGTCTTCGGGTATTTCTCTTTTTAGATCTAATAGTTCATCGTTTAACTTGGCACCAACAATATTTCTCGCAAGTCCTTCACTGATTTCTTTTGCAACATCGATTACTTTTGTACCTTTATCCAAAATCTTTTCTGTTCCGTCTTTTAGTGTTATTTTTACCTTTTCCACTGTAAAACCTCCTTTAATATTCTCATCAAAAAAACCTCGTCCTAACTATAGGACGAGGTATACCCGCGGTTCCACCTAAATAGATTTTTCAATCCACTTAACAGCTGTAACGAAGCCATCGTCTTTTCATTTGAAAAAGAAACTCCAGGGTGGTTTTCAGTAAAGGATGTATAAAACACTTTCAGCCAAGGTGTTTTATCTCTACTTACATTGCCGTTACTTACTCTTCCCTATCTAAGTTGATTTTGTTATGATGGTATATTAATATATTATTATAAAACTTTATCGAGTGTTTGTCAACAGTAATCTATATTATTCAGCTGGGCTATTGTGTGAATAGGGAAGTTGCTTACTTTTTCAGATAATATCAACCCCAATGGCTTATCTAGATTAATAGAACCAATGCACCTTGTAAAAGCCCAATGATGAAACCTAGTACCCCTCCCAGGACTTCGATATGTTTAAGTTCCTTCTTTGCAACTTCCTGAACGATGGTTTCCAGTTTATAAATTGGAAACCGATTGATTTTTTCCTCTATTAGCGTAGCCAACTGGAGGTTTTGATTTGCATTGCGACTCATACTATCAATCAATTCGAGAATCATATTCTCTCCCTCTTCTTCCACTAAGTCATCGATGTAAGTATGAATTTTTTCTTTCATTCCTCGTGGGAGGAAGGTCGGCATCTTTTTAGCCGTAATGGTTCTTAATTTGACCTTTATGATATCCATAATGCTTCCGCTATGATGCTTTTCCATAACTTCATCAATTATTTCTTCAATGGATATAAAATCATTTTCAATGGTTCTTCCTATTATTTTCGCGATTTCTTTTTTTCTTTTTGGTATCAGCCCCTGTATTTCAATATTTGTCAGAGGTAATCGATAGGATTTCAGGGGGCGAAACAGCAGCCTTACAGCTAAATGATTCGTTCCCCATCCGATAAAAGCTCCAATTGTGGCTAATCCCAAAAGATATATATAGTTCATGCCCCTTGCTCCTTTTTAAATCACGGTTTTTAGTCGGTATTTATGGCTTCTGCCATTAAAGCTTTTAACTCCCTTTCACTGAATTGATATTTTTTATTACAAAAATGGCATTGTAGCTCCGCTCCGTGGTCGTCTTCAATTAAACTTTTAAGCTCCTCTTTTCCTAAGCTTATTAAAGCTTTTTCGAAACGTTCTCGATTGCAGTCACAGACATAATCCACTTCATATTCCTCTAAAACTCTAGGATGTAATCCCTCTAGCAACTGGTCCATAATTTCTTTTTCATTCCGACTATTTTCAATCAGTTTAGAGATTGATCCCGCTTCTTTTACCCGTTCTTCGAGAATAAAAGCTACGTTCTCATCGGTGTCGGGAAGGAGCTGTAAAATAAAGCCTCCTGCACTTTTTATAGTGTAGTCTTTATCAATAGTTACACCTAAGCCCACAGCTGAAGGTTGTTGCTCAGAATACATAAAATAGGCAGCAAGGTCTTCACCGATTTCTCCGCTAACTAAAGGATAGTTTCCAATGTAAGGATTTTTAAGTCCCAGATCTTTGATCACCGTAATTTCTCCATCTTTTCCTACGGCTCCACCTACATTTAGTTTTCCCGGTGTTAGGGAATCTACCATTACTTGAGGATTCGTTACATACCCTTTAACATTACCGTTTGCATTACTGGTTGCAATAATGGTCCCAATGGGCCCTTTGCCGTGTATTCTTGTAGTGATTTTATCACGCTCACCCTTTAACATCACGCCCAAAATACTGGTTGCGGTTAGTACTCTTCCTAAGGCTGCCGTGGCAACCGGGGAGGTTTGATGAATCTGTTTTGCCTTTTCCACTAAACTTGTGGTGTCGGCAATAAATATTCTTATTTGTCCGTCCAGTGCCGTGCCTCTTAATATTTTGCTTTTCAATTGATTTCCTCCTAGCTTGTTTCAGATCATCTATCGGCTACATTAAAAAGACAGATTGGCATTCCAATCTGTCTTGGTTAATTGCATTATAAGCTTTGTAAAGCCTCTTGAAATTACTCTTCGCTATCGTCCTTTACAACATTTGTAGCTTGAGGACCTTTGTCTCCTTCAACAATTTCAAATTTCACGGCTTGTCCTTCTTCTAAGGTTTTAAAGCCTTCCATCTCGATGGCTGAAAAATGTACGAACACATCGTCTCCATCTTCTCTTGTGATAAATCCAAATCCTTTTTCTGCATTAAACCACTTTACTGTTCCTTTTTCCATAAAAAAATACCTCCTAAATTATTACTATTATGATGATTATATATCATACATTAAATTATACTATAAGCTACTTCCTTCTGTCAACGGGTTCTTCCGGGTTTTCGACAAATAAAGAAGATCCTATGGCTGTCCTCTTTCGGTTTATCGAAGCTCAATTCATGATAGGATTCAAGGGTTATAAAACCGACTTCTTTTAACAAGGAAACCAACGTGTGTTGCCGATAGGCTTTTTGCACATGAAATTCTTTATGCTTCTTGTAAAGGCCTACTTGGTCTAATTGAAAAAAAGTAAGGTCCATTTCCACTGTTTCGTCCGCTTCACAAAAATAATTTTCCCATAGATAAGTAAGATCCCCTAAATCTTCTCCGTAAGTATTCCCCCCTAAGATATTTTTCAGCTTATAGTACGTGCTTATATCAAAAATGAATATTCCGTCTTCCCTAAGTAGGTCGAAAACTTTACGAAAGAAAGATTGTAAATCCTTAAGATCCAAGATGTAATTTACCCCGTCGCAGAGACATAGAATTGTGTTATAACGTTCTTGAATTTCTAGATTCAACATATCCTGCTGATAAAAATCTATATTCAGACCCAGGTCTGCAGCCTTTTGCTGGGCTTGACTTAACATTTCTAAGGACCGGTCTATGGCAGTTATTTTATAACCTTTCTGTTTTAAAGGAACAGTTATATTTCCTGTTCCACAGGCTAGTTCCAGAATTTGATTATTTTTTATAGGATTATTTTTTTCTATGAAGTGTTCGATATAATTAACCCAAGCCTCATAATCTACCTCTTCCATCAAATGATCATAAATCCTTGCTAAGTATTCGTATTCCATAAATCATCCTCACTTTTCTGATTACAATCCTGCTTCTGTTACAATTTGATACAGTTGTAATCCGGTTAAAACCATAAACATTATAAAGACTGGAAGAATTGGCCAAAACTCTTTCAATTGGTAGCCCTTTTCGGTCAACTCCTGAGTATCATCATCGGATAATAGGATTTTGCTGTCTTCTTCAAGGTTTAACGGGTCATGGTCTTGATAGATTTTTCGCAGATATTTCAAGAGTAAAATAGCAGCAAAGCCGGTTCCCAGAGCAATAAAACCAAAGAGAGCGACTGCCATTAATATTTCACCTGTGCCGATCAATTCAGGGCTGATTACTTCGGTATTTCCCAAATCCGTATTATCTTCCAGTATTTCCTGTGAAAACTCCTGCATACGATTCATCAAAAATCCTAAACTAACGGCTAACGCGTTGTTTGTGATATGACCAATAATTCCTGCCCAAAGTGAATCGGTTAAAACTACTAAATAGCCGAATACTATTCCGAAAATTATCGTTGCACCTAAATTATAAATATTAAAATGAAAAATCCCAAAAAGAAGAGCGGAAAAAACAATAGCAAATTTATAGCCTACTTTTTCAAAACTTCTCATAATAAATCCACGAAATAATACTTCTTCACAAACACCTGCACTAATGGCAATAATCAATAAATATAATATATATTGCTGCGAGGTTGTGGCTGTCGGTATCTGAGGAATATCCATAGAACCTAAAAGACTGAGAACTAACATAATGAGTGTATTCATTAATACTGCAATCGGATAGACCATAAGAGTAATCAAGATAATTAACAGAGTACTTTTTATCGATAAACGCTTGATTCTAAGAATCATTCTAATGGGTTTCTTTTTATACAAAAGATATAATACAGGGGGTAATCCGATGATTAAGTACTGGGTCACAACCAATTGAGTTTCAATAGCGGTATTTAAGTTAGATAGTCCTATGCTGACACCAATAAAAACAATGCCGATCACCAGATACATCATACTGCCTTCAAATACTTTTAGGCCTTTCATTATTTTCGGTCTCTTTCCGTAACTGCAAAAACATAGGGTATGTTTCGATAATAATCTCCAAAGTTTAGTCCGTAACCTACCACAAATTTATCGGGAATCGTGAACCCAATGTAATCAGGAATTAAATCAACTTTGCGTCGCTCCGGCTTATCCAGTAGAACACAACATTTTACACTATCGGGATTCTTAGATTCTAAGTGGTCCATGACGCTCTTCATGGTCAGTCCTGAATCCGCTATATCATCAGTAACTAATACATCGTACCCTGTAAGGTCGTCTTGGACATCAGCTACAATTTTTACTTTCCCGCTACTTTCCTGTCCGTGTCCGTAACTGGAAGTGGTCATGAAATTAACTTTTACCGGAATGTCTAAGGTTCTAACTAAATCAGCAGTGAAAATAAAGCTTCCCTTTAGTAGCGATACCACATAAAGTTTTTTGTCTTTATAATCGTTAGAAATTTTATTCCCAAGGACCCGTAGTCGATCCTCGATTTCTTTTTCAGAACACAGCACTTCCCATTCTTTTTTTTCTATATCCATTGAAATTCCTCCTTTTTTCATTTGTATATTGCTACTATTCTATAATGAAAGGATATTTTTTGTCAAATCCACTTTTTTATATTGCTAAAGCTTGGGTTCGATAGTAAAATACTCTTAGTGTCTTCTGCTTTATTAATTCTAACAAGAGGGGGTAGTACGTTGCAACAATTAAAAAAAATTGAGGAACTAAATAATCATTCCGGCTATCAAGAAAGTCCTGAGGAGGAACCGTCAAAAATTTCTTTGGAGACCTATGTTTTTCTGTTCGCTGTTCTTGGTTTTTTCTTTTACTTATCTCGGGTAATGGGACTTGGCATTATGTTTAATGTATTTATGAATACAGCCCACGACCTTCTTTTAAATACGGTATTTTTTATTATGGCCGTAGCGGTATTAGCAGGAGCCCTATCCGCCCTTTTATCCGAGTTTGGTGTAGTGGAATTAATCAATAAGTTGGTCTCACCCATTATGAAACCACTTTTCGGTATGCCCGGTGCGGCATCTATTGGGGGAATCACCACGTATTTATCTGACAATCCGGCAATCATATCTTTAGCAAAAGACAAAAAATTTATCAAGTATTTCTATAATTATCAAATACCGGCTTTATGTAATTTGGGGACAGCCTTTGGTATGGGACTCATTCTTACAGCCTATATGATCAGCCTCGGGTCCGAGTTTATCGCTCCCGCAATAATCGGTAACCTAGGAGCTCTTATCGGCTCCATCGTCAGCGTAAGAATCATGCTTCGTTTTACAAAGGAATACTATGGGGTGGACCGAAAAGGAATCGAACGTACCTCTAAGGAACACAATTTTGAAGAAAGTCTCTCCAGCACGGAGCCCATTGATTTTATCCCCGAGAATCAGCCTAAAACTACTAATTATTTTGAACGGGTGCTAAATGCAATTTTGGAAGGTGGGAAAAACGGTGTGGAAATGGGTTTCGGGATTATTCCAGGGGTACTAATTATCTGTACTATTATTATGATTCTGACTTTCGGACCCAGTGAAGTAATTGATGGAGTGGCTCATTATCAAGGTGTGGCTTTTGAAGGTGTCGGACTACTTCCTCGATTGGGCGGATATATCTATCCTGTTTTAAAACCACTTTTTGGTTTTGAAAATCCTGAAGCAATTGCATTTCCCATAACAGCACTGGGAGCCGTCGGAGCAGCTATGGGATTGGTGAAAAACTTTTTAGACAACAATTTAATATCTCCGAATGATATCGCTGTTTTCACGGCAATGGGAATGTGTTGGAGCGGTTACTTGAGCACCCATGTGGGCATGATGGACGTATTAAATCTACGAAATTTAGCTAACAAAGCAATTATCAGCCATACTATCGGGGGCTTAGTCGCCGGTATTTCTGCGAATTATTTGTTTAAATTGTACATGTTAGCATTCGGAGGCTAATCTCTATTTCGGAGTAAATATAGAATTTCCTTAATTTCCTTTAGCAATAGAATGATTTTGTTTAATGAATACTGAATACTTACGAGTATCAGGATAACAATAAATCCTACAATAACAAAAGGTTCCAATATCGTCCCTCCTTAAAAATCAAATGGCGTAAACCTTTCGGAACAGCAAATGGTTTTATTTAATAGTATATTGATGAAAAAGAAACATATCTTAGATATGTTTCTTTTATATTTGATTTCATAATTTATTTATATTAAATTACTCTCCAGATTCATAAGGTTGGAGCTTTTTAGAGTTAGAATTTTGATCTCCTAATCGATCTTCCAACTCTTTCGGAAAGCTTATGGTTCCCTTAGAGCCGTCGCTAACGTATGGACTTCGAGCACCGGATTCAAAATGTCCCAGCCAATCATATATGCCTACTCCGTCTACATCCATTTCACTAGCCCGGACCCTACGTATTTTTAACGGATTAAAATCCTGATGAAATGGAGAATGATAAGGATCCCAACCTACTTCCAGTATGGCAAGGTTTTCATAGCTTACTCCATCATACTCTCCCCGATGTAGGTATTTCATTAAATCCTCATCTTGAGGTCTGGAACCGAAAGGCAGAGCTAAGGTA
>Ga0194138_10000685_pt1 | contig 16089 bp, 5 predicted proteins | sample TARM_MetaG_T2_14_FD_134022 | JGI IMG/M metagenome (GOLD analysis project Ga0194138, IMG submission 134022) | Freshwater microbial communities from Pennsylvania, USA, analyzing microbe dynamics in response to fracking - TARM_MetaG_T2_14 (version 2) | ecosystem: Environmental > Aquatic >...
ACGTACTTCATCCCATGTAGTAGGAACTTGCTTCATAAAGTCAATGGCCCATGAAGGTGCATCTGTCAAGTTATTATGCGCCAAGGCAAAATGCTGAACCGGACTCTGGAACAAAACAGCAGTAGCCAATGCAAAAACATCGGAAGTCACCCTACGGCTACCTCTTGGAGCGTTGTTCGAATTATAATATTTATTTAAGGCACTTCCTCCAAAGTCCATACTGCCCACAGTGTTTCTAATAAAAGGATGCAGGCAGGCGTTAAACGCTTCATTGTCACAACTTCCTTGAGAGAAATGAAGATTTTCACTAGCTAGTACCGCTTCAGCAGACGCAAAATTAGGATACATTTTTTCCCAGCCCCGAGGTAAAGTACATCCATGGAACACAACAAGCAGTCCATACTCGTTGGCATCAGCCAAAATATCTTCATACAGTTGCAAGGTATGCTGTTTGTCGCCACCAAAGAAATCAACCTTTATGCCCCTAATCCCAATATTTTGCATCCATTTCATCTCTTTGCGTCGCGCAATGGCATTGTCCATAAAGCCACGAGGCGACTGAGGAGCATCATTCCAATAGCCATTAGAATTATACCACAAATAAAGAGCTACTCCTTTACTTGCAGCGTATTGCGCTAGTTTTGCAATTTTATCACGCCCTATTTGTGTATCCCAAAGTGCATCAATCAATACCGATTGGAATTTCATTGCTGCAGAAAAATCAATATAACGAATTTGCTCATCGTAAACAGTGCTACCATCCATTCCAATAATCCAACTCCACGAGCCACCGCCGTATACATATTCCTTTGAAGCGTCATACAACGGACTTACTACATCAAAAGGAACTGTGGTTTCCACAATAGGAGCCAATGTTTCGCCTACTGTAATTGTTCGCCAGGGAGTTTCGCCCGGCAATGCAACACCCGGTGCAACAGTGCCGTTACCATTACACTCTCCTGTTTGAGGAAAACCTATGGTGTATAATCCATCAGTCTTTCCAAGTAAACGACTTCCGCAATAGCTGCCGTTCACTCCTGTTTCAGAGATCAAAACCCATCCCTTATTACCATTCTTGAAAAGGCATGGGAACGTATAACCTTCACCCCAGCCATTTTTGCCCAAAGCATCATCTACCGTATAAGGAGTTTCGTAACTGGGAGATGTACGAGCAAATCCACCCATTGGTTTACTTTGAGGGCAAAGGAAAGTTGTTGTGCCTTCAGGAAGAACAAATCCGGTAACTTCTTCTTGAACGACACAACTATGGGTTTCACCTTGAGAGAATATCTTATATTTAAAAGCTACATCCTTATTACTGATACGAAATACAACATCAAATATACGTTTCCCTTGTTGCATAAATGAGCAAACAGCTTCTGTAGCGGTATAATGAACCTTACTTTGTTTAATGTTGCGCAACTGATAAGTTTCATCAATAGCCGACGTCTTTACATCTCCGGCAAAATACATGTTATGAGAAAAATCACCGATATTTGTTCGTAATCCTAACGGAGACGGTTTCAGGAAAAGGATACCGTTGTAGTTAACTGAATATGACGGGGAACCATTTTCGTCGGAAACCACCACTAATAATCTGCCGTCAGGGCTTTTAAACTCTTTCTTCTCAGCATTACAAATTGTAAACACCTGAAGCAATGTCATCACTAAAAATAGCTTTTTCATACTGTTGTTTTTCATTATACTAAAATTAGAGAGACAAATATAGTAGCTATTTACAGAGTAAGTCCAAAGAGGTGTTACATGTTTCTTTTGTGACGTTACGAGATTCCGTCTAAATGCACCTTTTCCGATAAATATTCCCCTAATTTATGATTTTCGCAGTCTATTTTTGCACCTTGAAGTTATCTTAAGAATACTATGAATAGACAAGTAAATAGCCCGATACAAACTTTTTCGGATAAATATCTCATCCAAATACTCTTTCTATTATTGATATGGGGAGGCGTGTGTAAAGCTACCGCATCTAACTTAGTTGCTTTTCCCGGTGCAGAAGGCTTTGGTAGATATGCCACTGGTGGACGCGGTGGAAAAGTGTATCATGTCACTACACTACAAGATGGACTAGAAAAAGGCACTTTACGTCATGCAGTTATGCAGAAAGGAGCACGTACAATCGTCTTTGATATTGCTGGAACAATCTTTCTAAATAACAATTTAAGAATTGTAAGTGGTGATTTAACCATTGCCGGACAAACGGCACCCGGACAAGGAATTTGCATTGCACGCTATCCGGTTACCATTCAGGCTGATAATATTATAGTTCGCTATCTACGTTTTCGTGTTGGCAACGAAGGAGGAGGTGAACCTGACGGACTAGGCAGTACGGATTGTAAAAACGTAATTATTGACCATTGCTCCATTAGTTGGTCTGTAGACGAATGCTGTTCTGTTTACGGAGGAGAAAATCTAACAGTACAGTGGTGTTTGATTTCTGAAAGTCTTCGCACAGCGGGACATGCTAAGGGAAGACATGGTTACGGCGCAATATGGGGAGGAGATAAAGCGTCTTTCCACCATAACTTACTAGCTCACCACGAAAGTCGGGTACCCCGACTCGGGCCACGCCCAAGCACCCAACAACGTGAACATGTAGATATGCGCAATAATGTATTCTACAATTGGGCGGGTAACGGATGTTATGGAGGAGAAGGAATGAAAGTGAATATCGTTAACAACTATTACAAACCCGGTCCGGCTACACCCAAAAATCAACCAATTCGCTATCGCATAGCCTCAATAGGAGTTCGTACAACAAAATACTGTCATCGAGCAGATGGAAGTCCTAACGTCTGGCACCCTATGGAACACGTTTGGGGAAAATTTTATGTAACAGGAAATGTTATTGAGGGACATCCCGAAGTCAGTCGTGACAATTGGACAAAAGGTATTTACGAACAAATAGACAAGAATGCTTGCGACAACACGTTTACAGATCAAGTAAAACAAGACATGCGTTTATCAGAACCATTGTTTGCAGACGTCATTACGACTCATGAGGCAGAAGAAGCATATAATCTCGTATTAAAAAAAGCCGGTTGTTCCATCCAACGTGACCTCATAGACAAAAGAATTATTCGTGAAACCCAAACGGGTACAGCACAGTACATAGGAAGTGTGACTCCAAATGCAAAAGATTCTCCAGGGCTGATAGATATGCCCTCTGATGCAACACCCGAAGGAACAACCAATCCCTGGCCGGTACTAACAAACGGGGGAACTACCGCAGCTAATATAAAAGACACTGACGAAGATGGAATACCCGACAGCTGGGAAATGAAGCACGGTTTAAATAGTAAAGATGCTTCAGATGGGTATAAAACGAATCTAAATAAAGAAGGATACACAAACCTCGAAGTATACATAAATAGTTTAGTCAGTGAATAATTAACGAGTAAACAGAAATCTATTTAACAAGTTGAAAATAATTAATTGTTTAACCAAAGTAATGCTATCATGAAACAAAAAAATGAAAAGTTGAGAAGCAAATTACTTCTTTTGTTTGTACTATTATTAATGGTACCCATTGGAGTATTTGCTCAAAACATGACGGTAAAAGGTTCGGTGGTTGACTCACAGGGTGAACCTATCATCGGAGCTTCAGTAGTAGAGAAAGGCAATAATTCAAACGGTGTAATCACCGATTTGGAAGGGCAGTTTTCTCTTACTCTCCGCAAAGGAAAGCGAGTCGTCATTTCCTACGTAGGAATGGAAACACAAGAAGTAGATGCTGTTCCTGGAAAAATTCGGAAGATTGTATTAAATGATAACTCTCAAACATTGGATGAAGTCGTAGTTGTTGCAGTAGGATACGGCAATGCACGCAAGAAAGATTTAACAGGTGCTATTTCTTCCGTAAGTGAGAAAACCTTAAAAAACATTCCTACAACTTCAGCCTCAAGTGCTATTACAGGACGTCTAGCCGGTGTGAGTGTTGTTACGACAGAGGGATCACCAGATGCAGCCGTCAATATTCGTGTGCGGGGTGGCGGCTCTATTACTCAAAGTAACGAGCCGTTATTCATTGTGGATGGATTCCAAGTGAGTGGTATTGATAATATTCCTCCGACAGATATTGAGAGCATTGATGTTTTAAAGGATGCTTCTTCTACAGCTATTTATGGTGCTAAGGGAGCCAATGGAGTGATCTTAATTACTACAAAGAGTGGTCATATAGGCAAAACTGAAGTAACATTTAATGCTTCGTTGGGTTTTAATCGTTTCTATAATGAAACAGATGTATTATCACCATACGAATATGTTTACTATCAGCGTGAGTTGGATCCCTCTAAAAATGCCGGATTCTTTGATCGTTATGGTCAGTGGGAGGATGTAGATATATATAAAGGAAAAGAGGGACTCAACTGGCAACGTAAACTATTTGATCGTACAGGATTAAAGCAGAGTTATAATGTAAGCATTAACGGTGGTAGTGAATCATTGATTTATAGTATAAGCTATACTCGCGATGACGAAACTTATATTATGCAAACATCCAAATATCGTCGTGACAACCTGAACTTGAAACTAAGTAAATCGTTTAATAAGCGATTAAAGTTGGATATTAATGCTAAAATGAATAATAATGTTATCAATGGACCAAGTGTATCCAGTGGCTCCAAATTGCGTGATTGTGTGAAATACCCTCCCATTGGTACACTTACTGATCTAACTGAAGATGATTTAGCAGGTGACAATGAATTGATTCCCGAGAACATTAGTAATTTGAATGATCCTCTCCATAATATTACCAATGAGTATAAGAAGCAGTCTAAATTCAATAATACCTATAATGCAGCTTTAGTATGGGATATAATGAAAGGATTACAGCTGCGGACAGAAGGTACTTACGGCTTCACTTTTGACCGTACTGATAATATTTTTCTAAAAAACACAGGCGAAGCTAATGGAAAAGCCGGACAGCCTGTTGCCTACCGTCAATATTGGAATGGTACGAAATGGACATTTCGTACCTTGTTGAATTATAAATTCAAGTTTAAAAAGAATCGTTTCGATGTTATGGGGGGTATAGAAACCAATAGCTCTGAGAAAGATAACATGAAGGTCAATTCAGACTACTATCCAGGTGATTATCTAGCTAATGACATTTTGGCTATGTGGAATAATGGTACTGCAGAACCAACGTATACAACTATTGATGAGCCTAGTCGTAGTTTATCCTATTTCGGTCGTGCCAATTACATTTTGAGTGATCGCTATTACTTCACTTTTACGTTACGTGCAGACGGAACCAATGTGTTTGCACCGGGAAATAAATGGGGCATTTTTCCCGCTGTATCTGCAGCATGGCGTATTTCAGATGAAAACTTTATGGAGGGGTCTAAAGATTGGTTATCTACTATGAAACTACGTGCGAGCTACGGAAAGTCGGGTAATGCTCGTGTGGATTCATATTGGCGCCAAACTTATAGTCCAGTGACTTCTACCAAGAATCTTTATTACCAAAACGAAGTAGGACAAAGTAGCTTACAACCTTCCAAACGTCTGCGTAATGAGAACTTAACTTGGGAGTCTAAGTTCTCAACAAATGTCGGTTTTGATTTTGGGTTCTTTAATAATCGTGTAAATATAACATTAGATTACTACAATGACATCACTAAGAATCTGATCATGGAAGTACAATTACCTTCTAATGCGGGTTATGAAAGTCAATATCAAAACCTGGGGCAAACTACCAACCGCGGTTTAGAGTTATCATTGAATGCAAATGTTATTCAGACGAGAGATTTTTATCTTGATTTTAATTTCAATATAGCTTTTAATAAGAATAGAGTAGATGCCCTTTATGGTACAAATGGCGATGAAATGATCCTCTCAGGTGGCGGTACGGAAACTGGTAGTGATAATTATCGTGTTTTTGTTGGTAAGGAAGTGGGGTTAATGTATGGTTACGTGTCTGATGGGATGTACTCTTTTGATGATTTCACTTTCAATTCCACCACCAAAAAATGGGATATTGTAACGACTAAAGATGAGAAAGGTATTCCAATAGTAACTGATTGCTCAGGTGTACTTTCACGTGCAGGAAGTTATTTTGGACCTGGACACATGAAACTTAGGGATTTAAATGGCGATGGTGTGATTGATGCGGATAATGATCGCAGAGTGATTGGTCATGCACTTCCAAAACACACAGGTGGATTTAGTTTCAATACTGGTTGGAGAGGTTTTGATCTGACAGCGATGTTCAATTGGTCGTATGGTAATGACATTCTCAATATTAATAAAGTGGATTACACCTCTTATACAGGTGGTAAACGTTATCAAAATCTTAGTAATGAAATGAGATTGACTAATCGCTTTACAACAATAGATCCTGCTACAGGTCTCAATATTTATTATGGCGAATATGCCAATCCTGATCGTTTGCGGGAGATTAATGCCAATGCCTCTATTTGGCATCCGCTTATGAACAATACAATTACTACAGATTGGTTAGTAGAAGACGGTTCGTTTTTGCGCCTAGGCGTTCTGACATTAGGATATACTTTTCCGAAGTTTTTGACTCAAAAGTTAGGGTTGAAAAACATGCGTATCTACGTAACGGGAAACAATCTGCTCTGTCTGACGGGGTATAGCGGTCAAGATCCGGAAGTAAACACCAGTTCTAATAAAATGACCCCAGGCTATGACCGTTCGGCTTATCCGAAATCCAGATCTTATATTTTCGGATTAAATGTTACATTCTAAATTAATAAACTTATGAAATTACAGAATATAGTATATGTCATGCTGATTGGAGGTACATCATTGACCTCTTGCAGTGACTTTCTCGATACGGAATCCCCCTCAGTGCAAAGTAGCATTGTTACCTTTGAAAATGAAGGCATGACTCGTTCGGCTATTATGGGAATTTACTCCGAATTAGCTGGTACATATGTTTATGGGCAGAAAATGTCAGTCAATTGGCAAGGAGTTTCTGATATTGAATTGGCTGGAGGTTACGCTACTGATCCAGCTAAAGATTTGACGAGTGATACAGGAGCAGCTAACTATTATTGTGACTGGTATAACAAGACCTTACAGTGGGGCTACATTTTCAAAATGGCCGAATTGGCGAGCACTGCTGTTGATGGTATTCGTGCTTCAGCCCTTTATAAGAGCGGTAATCTGGCAATGAAACGTTATTTGGGTGAAGCTTTAGCATTGCGTTCATTATCATATTTTGAATTGGTTAGACGCTGGGGAGATATCCCTTTTAAGGAAGGTATGTCTAACTCGGATCTTTCCAATGTGTACATGGGAAAAATTAACCGTGATAGCATTTACTCGAGTATTGTTCGTGACATGCAGGAAGCGGTTGATTACTTACCTTGGATCGGTGAAGTTTCTGATTATAATTGCGAGCGCATGAACAAGGGATTTGCCAAAGGATTGCTGGCACGTATTTCGCTCTCTGCCGGAGGATGGTCTGTTCGTGATGGCAATCAATTTCCTGATAATTCAAAGGTAGAACACTATCCTAATATCACAGGAAACCTAGGAATGGAGGAAGTAGGAGGTTATTATGTTGGTCGGCCTAAGAATTGGCGTGATTACTATGAAATAGCCGAGCAACAATGTGCCGAGATTATTGGTTCTACCGAAAACCCTCATCAATTGGATCCTGACTATGGCCATATCTGGAAAACGGTTTGTGGTTTGAATTATAACGAATACAATGAAAACTTGTTTGAGGTAGCCAATGGAGTGGGATATAGCGGTGATATTGGTACATTAATGGGACGCGTCATGGATGGTGGCATCGGATATGGAAGTCGTGGTTTTGGGGGGTCTTATGTGTGCTCCAATGCATTCTATTTCTATTCATTCTCCCCTAATGATACCCGTCGTGATTATGCTTGTTACTGGCCTCAATATAAAAAAGATTCGGATGCAAAGAAAAATCGTGAAGTAATGCAGGCTGATATAATGAACGTTAAATTGGGTAAATGGTCTTTTTTCTGGACTTCTAATGCTTATCGTTCTATAGCACAAACAGCCACTGCACGTACTCCCACTGGTATCAATTGGATTGTGATGCGTTATCCTGATGTTTTGCTAATGTTTGCTGAAGCCCGCTATATATTGGATAAAGGAATTGACACAAATAGTGAGGTTGCTCATATAAGTGCTCGCAATGCTTTGGAACAAGTTCGTGCGAGAGCCTTTGGATTCGGTTCCGAAGAAGTGACAAAATACGATGCTGATTTTTTTAAAGCTATTGTCAACGAGCGTGCCTGGGAATTGGGGGGCGAAGGTATTCGCAAATTGGATTTAGTACGATGGGGATTACTTGATTCTAAGATTGAAGAGATGAAAAAAGCAATGCTTTATTTGCTCGATGGAACCCATACCGTACAGATCTTCGATAAAACGTATGAACCTTCTGATTTCCCTGTGAAGATATATTATAAGTACAATAAGGATGGTGAGTTTATCGATTTAGCTTCAGCTAATTTTTATCGTAATCTAGCCGATAACCCCGATAATGAAGTGTACTCGGAAGTGAATTGGTTCCCACGTTCCTATTGGAATCTGACCGAAGGTAAGGAAAGTGCTTTGGTTGATAACTCAGTAAAAATATTGTCTTGTGCTACTGGCTTGCGTAAATCCTATGATTATGCAGAATTGCTGGGTACATTGAAATATGGTTCCTTAATTCAGAATAAATTAAATCTGATAAACATTGGCAATGGGGTATGTAATTATCGCCATTTTCATTCTATTTATTATGATGATATTTATAAATCGAGAGGCTATTTAAAGAACTCTTATGGATATGATAAACAAAAATAAAAAAGTTAATTTATAAAAGAATGAATATATGAAACTTCAATATATATATATTATCTTACTAGGAATTTTAGTACTTTCTATAACTGCTTGTCAGGAAGATGCTAATGATTGGGGGATAGAATCTGGTCATGATCGGTTGTTCCGTACTACTGAGTTTAAAGTGGCTGATAATACATCTCCTACTTCTATAATATTAAGCTACAGAGGTGTAACAGATGCTTCAAAATATATTTTTGAATTTAGCAAGGGAGATAGTTTGAAGTTTACGAATATAGTTAAGACAGTTGAAATATTAGCTGACACATTAACCCCATACCGCCTTGAGAGCACAGCAGTTAAAACAGAATACCGTACATTATTTACAGAGTTAGACGGAACAAGCCGTTATTCGGTACGCATTAAAGCAGTAGATAAAAAAACGGGGAAAGAATCGGGATATGTAGGAATCTTTTTCGAGACACCAGATGAACAAATTTTCACAGAGATTACGGCCTTGACTTCCAGTGCCGTTCTAAAGTGGAAAGCGGAAAAGATTGCCACTCATATTCGTTATGCAGAATTAAAATATGTGGAGGAAGAGGGAGGACAGACTACTAAGGTAGATACGATATGGACAGATTCTGCTTATGAATTGATTGAAAGTGAAAAACAGGAGGGATCTTATGTTCTTGAAAGTTTGAATGCCGGAACCAATTATCTGGTGTATATTTTTAACGGTGATGTACGTAGAGGAAAGTATCGATTTACCACACTTGGCTCTTCTAAGGGAGCCATGCTGGAAGTACAATCTGGAGACAACATTAATGCACTATTAGCTTCTGCTCCGACAGAAACAATTACTTTATCCTTTAGAGGTAACGCAAGTTATACGTATGATGAAATAACTGTACCAGAAAATATAAAATCTCTATACATAGCAGGTAATATAGTTGATGGGCAATTACCCCACTTGACCGTTTCGAAGATGACATTTAATTCTCAGATAGCGATTGTAAAGTGGCAGAATATAGATTTGACAAGTAACGGAAAATCACAATTCTTTATTGAAATAGGAAATGCAAATTGTTTCAAAAGTCTAGCTTTTGAAGGGTGTCATATCAGTGAGGTTCCTCGTAGTCTTATACGCTTGAATAGTGGTGATGTAGATATTAATAACATTACCATCAGTAATTGTATAGTGAAGAATATGTCATTAAGTGGCTATGGGTTGTTCAACTTCAGCAAAGCCAAATCTTTTAAGAAACTTGTTATAGAGAATTCTACACTTAGCGAAATTGGCGATCAATTGATGGATGTCCGCTTTGTTATTGATGAAATCATAATTGACAACTGCATCTTATGTAATTATACAACTGGTATGCCGAAAATATTTCGTTTGGATAAACAGCCAAAGTCTATTGCTGTAACGAGTAGTGTTTTTACCGGAACTAATTCTAACAGCAAGATTGATTCTGGTTATAAGGATTATTCAGGATTTCTGGACTTCTCAGGTTGCTATCTAACCTCTGATTTTCAAATAAACTCTATACCATTCTTCAATGCTAAGTCTTTGTCAATGACATCCCTGAACTTATTTGTCGATCCGGTGAGTGGTGATTTCCATTATAATCCAGAACTCAAGTTTGAGGGTGAAGGTAAAGTTGGTGATCCGAAGTGGTGGATAAATTAGAGGCTAAATATATAAAAATAGTCGATATCCCAACACACGAACTATAATCATTTTATTAATGAGCCTACTAAAACATACCATGAAAGTTTGCACCGGCAACTACGACATCATGATAGGTAGCAGCTCACAAACAGAAGACCTGCTACAACACTCTTTTACCATCGAATAAATTAGCTTTTTATCATACGGAAATCAAATGATTTCCGTATGATAAACAAAAAAACTAATCATTTTGCTTTCTCTCTTTTCCATATTCGGATGGAGACATTCCAAACTGTTTTTTAAAGCACTTACTAAAGTATTTAGGATCATTAAAACCAGTCATATAGGCTACTGAAGAAACATTATATTCGCCACTTTCCATCAATTGCTTGGCCCGTTTAATGCGCATCTCGCGAATAAAGTCAACTGGCGAAAGACCTATAATTGCTTTCAGCTTTTGATAAAAAACAGTTCGCCCCATAGCCAGCTCTTGCGCAAACCGATCTACTGTCAGCTCCGAATTATCCATTTGCTTTTCCATCACCTCCATAACCTGTTGCATAAATAGCTCATCGAAACAAACAATTTCCGGTTGAGGAGGTTCAATAGGTACAACCGGTATCGAATGCCCTAGTTTCCTTTCCGACCATTGTTTTAAATAAAGTTCCTGCAACTGCTTACGTTGATTTAGTAATGACTTAATACGAGCCTTCAAATAAGTAGAGCTAAAGGGTTTAGTCACATAATCATCAATACCTTGCTCTAATCCACTGATACGATCATCCAGAGAAGACTTTGCAGAAAGCAAAATAATGGGAATATGACATATATCGCGATTGCATTTTATCGCTTTAACCATGTCGAGACCATCCATCATAGGCATCATTATGTCACTGATGATAAAATCGGGCATATACTGTACGGCCTGTTGTAACCCCTCTTGCCCATTGGTAGCTTCAATAACTTTATAAGTTTCCGATAAGATATCATAAAGAAAAGTTCTTAATTCAGAGTTGTCTTCCACAATTAATACAGACACGAGCTCTTTTTCCTGATCATCAACTTCTGTACACGTATCGGGACAAGCTTCAGCTGCTTCCTGTTGCTCAGTTGACAGAGAGTCATTAACAATAAATTCCGTATTCTCCTTCCCCTCATAAGCCCTATGACTCAATGGTAGAGTAACAAGGAATTCACTACCAACGTCCGGTTGGCTGTTCACTTCAATACTCCCTTGATGCAACTCAACCAATTCCCTCACAAGAGATAAACCAATGCCCGATGAAGGCTGTAGAATATTATAACGTACCAATGTTTCAAACCGCTGGAATAAACTCTGTTGTTTCTTAAGATCGATACCAATACCCTCATCTTTAACCGAAAGTACCAACGTCTCATCCTTTACGCTGACCCAAACTGCAATCGATTTATGATCGGGCGTATATTTAAATGCATTCGAAATCAGGTTAAACATCACCTTTTCAAACTTATCCTGATCAATCCATCCTGAGATATTATCCGTTTGAGAATGCAAACGAAAATCAATATGCTTCTCTTCGGCTATCAGTCGAAAGTTATCCATAACTCGTTCCAATAGAATAATAACATCCGTTCTCTCCAGTAATAACTTCATCTTTCGGTTTTCTATTTTGCGGAAATCTAGAATCTGATTAACAAGACGCAGCATTCGCTCTGTGTTTTTGTGTACCAATGTAAGATGCTTACGCGCTGTTGGTGAAAGAGATTCATGCTCCAGCACCTCAGTCACCGGACTACTTATAAGAGTAAGTGGTGTACGAAGTTCATGTGATATATCCGTAAAAAATCTTAGTTTAATATTTGAAAGCTGATGTTCAAGATTAATTTGATTGTGTAATCTATAAATATAAAGAATGGTATATACAATAGTTGTTGTAAACAAGATAAACAAAAAAACATACAATGCCCATGCCCAATAAGTTTCCCAAAAGGTAGGAAGAACAACTACCGAAAGCGTACGCATATTATCCGTCCACACTCCATCACTATTTGTTGACCGTATTTGTAATTCATACTCCCCGGGAGGGAGATTTATGTAGTTGGCAGAACGATTATTATCAACCTCATTCCATTGTTCTTCTAACCCTTTAAGCCTGTATGCATACTGAATGGCACTAGGATCAATGTAATCCAGAGCTGCAAACTGAAATGTCACATTACGCTGAGAAGGCTGTAACTCCAACTCTTTGAGATCATCAATATCCAGCGATTCCTGAACACCCTGTATTTTCAAACCAGTAAAAGCTATTCGAGGAATATACTTACTTTTGCTCAATAAGGCAGGATTCATCTCCATTACCCCTCCTTCAGTTCCCAACATTAAATGACCGTGCCACACAACCGGTATAGCCTCACTAAAATAAACCTCCTTTTGCAAATATCGCTTATCATAATTATCAAAGGTTCCATTCGCAGCATTAAACTTTGAGAGAGCATCCTCTGAAATAACCCATAAGTTTCTTTGAGGATCTTCAACCATAGACAACACCAAATCCGAGAACAAACCATTTTGCCTGGTATATGTTTTAAATTGAATATTATTGGTCAATAAATTTCGAGACACAATCTGATTAACTCCGCCGGTAAAAGTCAAAACAAACGTCTGACCTCTGCTATCAGTATATATGGAAGTAACATCATTACTACAAAGGCTAGAAGTTATATTCTGCCGGCGAATATTCTGATAAAAATTAATCTTTTGAGCATCTTTGAATTCAGTGCACATACTGAGTAATCCTTCTGTTGTGCCTACTAGTAGAGCCTTATCAACCTCTTTAATAATCCGCACTTTGGTATATTTGTTTTGAGGATAGTTTTTCAATAAATTGCCGCTGTGTATAAATCTCACCTCACCATCTTTGTTTTCCTCCAACAAATTGAGTCCTCCACCATACGTTCCAATCCAAATACGCTGATTGCTATCTTGGAATATGGAATAAACACTATTATTACTTAAGCTAAACGGGTTATCGGCCTTGTGTGAAAACTGTTGTACTATAAATCGATTATTTCCTGTTTTTTTGAGTCTAAAAACACCATCCCATTTGGTTCCCATCCAGATTCCTCCTTGTTTATCCTCCATGAAGCAATAAATATTCCTGGCAAAAGAGACCGTTTGTTCAGTGATGCTACCAGATGGAGTCAAATATCCCTTAAAACTCCCATCTTCATTAAAGATTCGTATAAACCCCTTTTTATTGGCCATCCAAAAATTATTATTGCTATCTTTCAGGAAAGCTCGTGTTTCATATCCCGAATCTAAAGGTCTTACAACACAAGCACTGGGAAAGAAAGAAATCTTGCCCATTTCATAATTATTAGTATACCAGAAATTCTTCTGATTGTCTAATAAATACCTCAATACAATGGGAGTAAATTTAGATTTCGGATCATTATAATCAGTATAATAAGGTTTTAATTGTTTGCTTTTTCGGTCATAATAGCTCAAACAACCCATTTGAGGAATTACCCATAATCTGCCTTGAGCGTCCTCAAATACACCTTCATTGCTTTGTCGTTCAGCATTTGGCATATCCTCAGCAGGAGTTTGGTAATATTCAATTTCGCCGGTACGAAGATTATATCGGTTAACACCAGCTGCATCCGAAAATATCCACAATTCTCCATGACTGTCTCTAAATATGTTTTGTACGTTGGAGTTTTCTGCTGCAAAGTGAACAGCTACATACTTAAAATTCTTCTTCCTTACATCAAATAAAATAATGCCATTCTCGGCCCCTAGTCCGATAGTATCTTTTCCCAGATTCTGTATGCTATTTAAGCGGATATCATCATAAGGTATTTTCAAAAACTTCAATTGTTCAGTACGCAAATCATAAACAGCCAACCGGTTATTGGCAGACAACAAATACATATTATTGCCATTTTCGCAAGCGTTTTTAAACGAAGTGTTACCCGGCATCGTTTTCTTTCCAACTATCTGAATGCCTTTATCAGTAAAAATCCATTCATCACCATCTTTATCCTGAAGCACTCTCACAACATCCTTTCCGGGTAAATTTCCGGCTTTGCTACTGTAAAGTGTAACACCTTTACTTTCGCCTTTTTTATACTCCCCTTCGTTTACCCGAAAAGCTCCGTGATCGAACACAATCCAAGTCACACCTTTAGCTAAAGCATAGATTTGACGAATACTATAGTTTACATTATTTTGAGTTTCAAATGGTTTTAAAACATCAATAAACTTCTCGCGCCGGCTATCGAATAAATAGATACGACTATCATAAGTTTGGCACCAAATATCACCATGTTGATTGGCGGTAATAGAATACAATCGATTAGAAGTAAGGGTACATCCATCTCCCGGATAGGCCTTGTAGTTTTTGAATGAATAGCCATCAAACTTGCTTAATCCGTTCCATGTAGAAAGCCAGATAAACCCTTTACCATCTTGCACAATATTAACCACAGTACGTTGAGGCAATCCGCTATAGGTTGAATAATGCTGTATTTGACATACTGGTTGCGCCTGAGCTATCTCAGATAAAAAAAAGAAGATACAAGCATAAAATAAGGTGTACTTGAAAAGTGTTTTCATGGCATCAGACTTTTATTCTGCAAACTTACATAAAAAATGCACTTTTCAAGCAAGAAAGTACAATAAGAATACAATATTCAACAAGAAGCTTTACATATAAGTTGCCAAATGATCACCCCTAATTACCTCCTTCCATTCGGGCACCTTTCACAGTTTCTTCTTCAATGCCTTTATGAACAGATTTTGTTGATGCCGATTTTCCAAAAGAATATGAGAGAGACAAGCCTATATTCATGGCACGGCAGTGCAGATCCGTCTTCCTTCTATAAAACTTATTTTCTTCGCGAAGCTTATACTTCTTATAGTCCCAGAAAACATTATCTAGATTCAAAGAAACAGCCAAGTTATCATCTAAAAAGCTTTTGCTGAGCCTCATCTTGCACGAATAAAAATTGAACGATTCCCCTTGCAAGGTTATATCGGGCAACTTATACAAACCGGCAACAGATAAGGAAAAATTACAAGGCAAATTAATAAAAAGGTTAGAAGAAATATTACCAGCCACCCCATCGTTTGCTTCTTCACTGGATTTTAAAGCCGAATAACTTCCCGATGCATTCAATACCAAACGGGCAAAAGAAGCCAAGGGAAGTTTCATATAGAAAGACACTAAAGCAGCACGTAAATAGCCCGCATTTAGGTATGTAGTGTAATAAACACCCTCTTTATTCACTCCCGAATAACTTTGAATAGGATTACCACAAAAAGAATATCCCGCCGAAAAGGCATATTGATTATTACCGGCAAATTTACTAAATTGCAAAAGCAGATTATGCGTAACCTCTGCCTCTAGCCGGTCGTTTCCAAAAAGAATATTTCCTTGGTCAAGTCTATAAACAGTTGGATTCAGATAACCAATGCCCGGTCTTATCAACGAACTATTATACCCCAAAGTCAGGTTATTGCTATTTTTCAATTTATAAGATAAAGAAAGCGAGGGCAAAAGAGTATAATAATTACGAACTACATCATTGGGGCTACCATATTTCAGGCGAAGAAAGGTTCTCTCCCCTCTTAATCC